>Ga0209013_10002911_pt1 | contig 15397 bp, 15 predicted proteins | sample Cruoilmetagenom2_FD_187291 | JGI IMG/M metagenome (GOLD analysis project Ga0209013, IMG submission 187291) | Oil polluted marine microbial communities from Coal Oil Point, Santa Barbara, California, USA - Sample 2 (SPAdes) (version 2) | ecosystem: Environmental > Aquatic > Marine > Oil seeps ... | reverse complement strand
TTTATATAGAAGCTGCAATAACTTCACATTTTTTTATAGCCCATATGTAATGACTGGTAGTGTTTGGCGCAATATAGCTGTATAAATTAGTTGTTTTTGTCCACTTATAGTACTTTTTTGTTATGATTTCTTCATCCGTATGTGTCCTAATTATATCCATTACTCTTTCATGGCTTAACTTCAATTTTTTTATAGCTTGATTTAATGTTACATCTTGATAGTTTTCCCAAATTCGAGCATTAAGCAGCTTGATAGTATTCCACTTATAGCCTGGTACTGGCATAAAAGGAATATCTCCATCCATACCTTCCCTATACCATCTCTCAAGCATTGCATGCCATTCATACAGATGCATTAATACATCACGAAAATTCTTATCTCTTTCTTGAGTTTCAACAGACATGGCCCTTTTTTTGCTAGGTACAGATTCAATTATTTCAAGTAATAATTGAAAATTTTTTTCGCTATTCAGTAATAGATTTTCTTTTGCATTTTCCCCTATCATGCTAATTTCCTCCTTTTTTACATATCAAAATATGTATATTAATGCCTCCTTTAAGTTATCAATCGTTATACATCTTCAACATAATATAATATATTCCTGCTTCTAATTTATGAATTTTATATGACGAAATAAAAAAGCTTACACTGTGTACTCTTTTACCAGTTATATCGGTAATCGTCCGGAGATGATCAAAATCGGTCATCTATCTTTGCCTATTCATTCTACAAGACATACTCACGCATGCATGTTACTGGATACTGGCGCTGATATGAAGTTTGTACAGGAACGACTGGGTCACGGATCTATGCAAATTACATCGGACGTATATGCACATGTTTCCAAGAAAATTGCTGCACGTTCAATTGATAAGTTTGATAAGTACCTGAAAGAAATTGAATAATTTCGTGGTATAAATGTGGTAGCTTTTAAAGCATTTACCACGAACCTTTTTTAATAACAAAAAAAAGCGTTGGAAGCCTATAGCCCCAACGCTTTTCTATTAATACATTTTTAGGTATTGCTCACGTTCCCACGGATGTACAGCTGTACGGATGATATACTTGTTTAATTTCAAGTTATTTGAGGTCATAGAAGTACCATTATATTAATGTTTTCGTGATTATGAATTATGTGTGATTAGGCTTACTATTTTTATTTTTGGGGTGTTCATGGGGTGAATTATGGGGTGCGAAAAATCTAGACCACGCTAACAAAGGTGGTCTTTTATTATTCATTACCACAATAACCAATTCTCCATATTCGGATTACTCTTCACAACAGTTCTCTCCTCAACCTCTTCCAACCAATTATAAAACTTCACAGGATTACTCACACGTGGTTGTTCCTCCACAGATTGAGAAGTACTTATCTTCTTATTAGAACGCTCACAGGCTTTATTAAAAGCTCCTACGAATGCGCTTCGTAATGTCTTAGTAATCGTTAATGTTCCATCTGCAATATCACTTATAAGCTTGAAAATAACATTCTTCGCTTTAATGAAATCAGATATATTATTTAGATCAGTAGCTAATACCGCTTTATACAGCTGGTCCTTTAATTCTTCTTTCATCGGTAAGCTGTTCATGAAATCGAATAACATCTCCTGGTACTCATTCATGTATGCTTTTTTGTTTTCAGCTTGCAAAGCTAATTCCTCTGAAAGGCTATATATATTTTTTGCTTGTTTAGAACTTAAGAGATTAAAAGATTTAATGCTTAGATCTTTAGATTGTGGAGGACAAGCCACGTCGTTACTAGCTTCAACTACCTCTTCTCGTTGTGTCACATTCGATGTGTCATCATAAGGTAAAATTTTATAAATGCTTGCTCCTTTGATTCCGTTTAACTTCGTTTGTGTAACCTTTTCAATAATTTTCAACGAGATCAACTTCTTAATTCCTCTCATCACTGTGCTACGAGAAGTGCTAGTATTGTCAGCAATTGTTTCTGCTTTTAAATGTGATGCACCAGGATACATTAATGAACGTCCAGCAATCATGAAAACAATGGCACGTTCAGAAGTCGTTAAATCTAATCTGTATTTATCGATATGTTGTTTTACGTTTAGATCCATGTCCTCCACAGATTGAAATGTTTTATGCTCTGCTAAATATTCGAATGCCATTGTTTTCACCTCGCTTTCTACTCCGCATTGATTTAATTAATCTGCTACTTTCCGTGGTTGCCAATTCAAATAAGATGGCGTTACACGTGTGTTCATGATTTGCTTACACTCATTGCAAAAACATCTATTTTCGTACCAAGTGTAATGAACGATTGCTCCGGCCATGAAATCACGAAGACATTCAGAACAATGTTTGATATTTGTTTCTTTCATCCCATTCACCTCACTTTTTAATTTAAATTGAAACTGAATTAATATACTTTTAAACTTAATAATTTAATTATACACAATAAAATGTAGTTGTAAACATTTATATGTTTATTTTTAAACTAAATAGTGTATAATAAAATTAAATAATGAAACGGAGGGAATACAATGGCTGAACAAATCAAAATTTTATTGATAAAAAAAGGTATGACTATTACTGATCTAGCAAAATTAATTAATACTTCTACACAGAATTTATCTAATAAGTTGAAACGTGATGATTTTAAACTGAGCGAGTTAAGGGAAATAGCTGGAGTATTAAACGTAGGATTTGAAACGTATTTTTTGATGGAAGATGGAACGAAGATTTAATTGCAGATGAACAGTAACAGATAACTAATTATAGTTGTCTGTTTTTTATTTCCATAAAATTAGCTGACATATGATAGGGAATTTGATACAGTTACAATGTCATATACAATTATAAAAAAGGAGACAAATTTAAATGAAGAAAATACTTATAACCGGGGCAGCAGGCTTTATCGGCTTTCATCTTGCCGGACGACTGCTGGATGACGGCAGATCGGTTGTCGGGCTTGACAACCTGAATGACTACTATGATCCCGAGCTTAAAAAGGACCGCCTGGCCAGACTGAAAAAATATCCGGGTTTTCTCCATGTCAACTTTGATATGGCCGACCGTGATGCCATGCCTGCTTTATTTAAGGAGCATGGTTTTGATGCTGTCGTCAATCTGGCTGCCCAGGCTGGTGTTCGCTATTCTCTTATTAATCCGCATTCTTATGTTGATACCAATCTGGTGGGATTTGTCAATGTCCTGGAAGGCTGCCGGCACAGCGGCGTAAAGCATCTTGTCTATGCCTCTTCGAGTTCGGTCTATGGGGCCAATACAAATATGCCGTTTTCCGTCCATAACAACGTCGATCACCCTGTTTCCCTCTATGCCGCTTCAAAAAAAGCTAACGAATTAATGGCCCATTCCTACAGCCATTTGTACGGGCTCCCTGCAACAGGGCTTCGTTTTTTTACCGTATACGGCCCCTGGGGACGGCCGGATATGGCACTGTTTTTGTTTACCAAGGCAATACTGGAGGGTCGGCCGATCGATGTCTTCAACAATGGCAATATGGAGAGGGATTTCACCTACATAGATGATATTGTCGAGGGAGTATTTAGGATTATTGACCGGCAGCCGCAGGCCGATCCGCAGTGGAGCGGGGACAGACCTGACCCTGCAACAAGCTATTGTCCATGGCGGATTTATAACATCGGCAACAATAAAAAAGAAAAGCTTATGCGCTACATTGAGGTGCTGGAAGAATGCCTCGGCAAGAAGGCGGAGAAAAATTTTCTGCCCCTGCAGGATGGCGATGTGCCCGCAACTTTTGCTAATGTAGATGACCTTGTCCGGGATATTGACTTCAAACCGGCAACCACCATTGAAGAAGGTATCCAGGAATTTGTCCGGTGGTACCGTGAGTATTACCGGGTATAAAAAGGCCGATATCCTTTTTTTTAGGTAAGAGTGTAATGCAGAAAAATTATATCATTGAGAGAATAGTATTTAGCCATTTAATAAACTGAGTTAAAAAAGTTACCTTGTTAATGTTTTGCAACTTTTTGTATTGCCCCCTCAGGCAGGCTACTGTTTCATAACCTCAAGGGTTCCTTTTATTATACCTGAAACATCGAGTCCGTTGTTTTTCCAGAGTATTTGCTGGGGGGCATGTTCGATAAAGGTGTTGCCATAGCCAAGCAGCCTGACCGGAATGTTCAGGTGCACTTCGCAAAGCAGCTGAAGTACCGCACTGCCGAATCCTCCCTTTTTGACATTGTCTTCAATGGTGACAACCCGGCCGATTTTCCTGGCCCATGTGCTGATAAGCTCGTTGTCAAGAGGTTTGATAAAGCGAGGATTAATAACAGCAGCGTCAATGCCTAGTTTTTTCAGACCTTCAGCTGCCTCTAAAGCATCATAAACCCTGTTCCCGACCGGCAGCAGGAGTACGTCATTGCCTTCCAGCAATAGTTCGCCTTTCCCAATAGGTATTTTCTTGAAGTTATTGTCCAGCTCAGCCCCATCGCCTGACCCGCGCGGATAACGGATGGCAACCGGCCCATCGTACTTCGTCGCGGTATAAAGCATATGCTGCAGTTCATTTTCATTTTTCGGGGCCATAAGGACCAGATTCGGTATAAACCGTAAGAATGAAAGGTCAAAAACGCCATGATGTGTTGGGCCGTCATCACCAACAACACCTCCCCGGTCAATGGCGAAAGTAACCGGCAAGTTCGGCAGGCATACATCATGAATAACCTGGTCGAGAGCTCGCTGCAAAAAGGTGGAATAGACGGCAACAACAGGACGCATACCCTCCATGGCCATTCCGGCGGCAAAGGTTACGGCATGCTGTTCTGCAATACCGACATCAAAAAAACGGTTGGGGAACTCGTTGCTGAACGGAATGAGCCCTGTACCTGCCGGCATCGCTGCAGTAATAGCTGCAAGCTTGTCATTCTGACGGGCCAGTTTGCACAAAGTGCTGCCAAATACATTTGTGTAAGAAACGGTCCCGTTTGAAGGTAATGGTTTGCCGGTTGCAATATCAAACGGGCCTACTCCATGATAGTCACCGGGATTTTTTTCAGCGGGTTCGTAGCCCTTTCCCTTGGTGGTCAGAACATGCACCAGGACCGGGCCATGGCTAAGGTCGCGGATATTCTGAAGAGTTTCAATGAGGTCATCAAGCTGGTGGCCCTGAATGGGACCGACGTATTCGAATTTAAGGGCTTCAAAGAGCATACCCGGCGTAAAAAATCCTTTAAAGCTTTCTTCACTTTTTTTAAGAACAGAAAGAATATTTTCACCGACAGAAGAGAGGGCTTTTAAGCGTTCTTCAACATGACGTTTAAGTCCGCTCATCGTCTTGCCTGTCAGCTTCCGGCTAAGAAAACTCGACATTGCTCCGACATTGGGGGAAATGGACATCTCGTTGTCATTGAGAATAACAATCAGGTCTTTGTCGAGGTCGCCGGCATGGTTGAGGGCCTCAAAAGCCAGCCCGGCTGTCATCGAGCCGTCTCCTATGACGGCAATGACCTTGCTGCTGTCATTTTTTATTTCCTTAGCAGCGGTCAGTCCGAGACTGTAGGAGATGGAGGTTGAACTGTGCCCGGTTTCAACCACATCATATTCGCTCTCGGAGCGCTTGGGAAAACCGCTTATTCCCTGGTACTGGCGAAGAGTATGAAATTTGTCCCGTCTGCCGGTAAGAAGTTTATGGGCATACGACTGGTGCCCTACGTCCCAGATCAGTTTATCCTTGGGAGTATCAAAGACATAATGGAGTGCAATGGTCAGCTCCACGACACCAAGGCTTGGTGCCAGATGACCGCCTGTCTTAGAAACAGTATTGATGATTTTAGTTCTGATTTCACTGGCAAGCTGCTCGAATTTTTCGGGATCGAGTTTGCGCAAATCTGCCGGTGAATCTATTGTATCCAGCAGTTTGGTCTGCTGGTTGTTCGACGAATTTATCATGAGCATAGCTATTTTTTTCTGATAATAATGTATTGAGCCAGTGCTTGAAGGGGCTCGGCCTCCGCACCAAATTCGTTCAGGGCCTGAATAGCTGTATCAACAGCATTTCGGGCCATTGTTCTTGATTTTTTCAGGCCGAAAAGCGCCGGATATGTAGCTTTACCTCGTCGTGCATCACTGCCGGCAGTTTTACCAAGTTGTTCGGTCGTTGCCTCAACATTAAGCATGTCGTCAACAATTTGAAAGGCCAGGCCAATCGCATTGCCGTAATCGGTCAGATATTTCTGCTGTTTTACTGTCGCCCCTGCCGCAACACCACCCGCCAGAACCGAAGCAGTAATAAGGGCACCTGTCTTGCTTCGATGGATAGACTGCAGGAACTCATACGGTATATCTCTGCCTTCGCTTGCTAGATCAATTGACTGGCCGCCGACCATGCCGAGAGGACCTGCAGCTTTTGAAATTATATAGATGACGTTGAGGCGGTCTTGAGCCCCGCCGGAATTGTACTTTGGGTTGCTGAGCAATTCAAAAGCAAAACACTGCAGTCCGTCACCAGCGAGAATGGCCTCGGCTTCACCAAACTTGACGTGATTGGTCGGTTTGCCCCGCCGTAAGCTGTCGTCATCCATTGCCGGTAGATCATCATGGATTAACGAATAGGTATGAATACACTCCAAAGCACAGGCAATGGGCAGGACAAGCTCCTCATGCAGTTCGTCGCCGGCGATCATTCGTGCCGAAGCAAGACAAAGTATGGGCCTCAGCCTTTTGCCTCCGGCAAAAAGACTATATCGCATAGCGTCAATATGGGCGGCGAAATCGCCGCCGGCCTGGAGCATATAACGGCTAAGGGCCTGTTTGACGATTTTTTTCTGTTCGTCAAGATAGGTCCTGATCTCCATCCCCATGCTCATCCTCGTAAAAATCAACAGCTGTCAGCGATCCGTTCCGGCTTATTAGAAGGTCGACACGTTGTCGGGCTTCCTCAAGCTTTTTGTTGCAGAATTTGACAAGTTCAATCCCTTCGTCAAATTTTTTTAAACTTTTTTCCAGGTTCGGTTCACCCTCTTCGAGTTCGCTTGTTACCTGCTCCAGACGTTTTAGGGCGCTTTCAGAGGTTTTCTTGGCCATATGACATACAGTTTTATTGTTTCAGTAAAAGGTTAAAACCCCCGTTTTTTAGACGGGCAGCATTTTGCTAGCGGTTGATTCTTTTGAACGTCGAACATCGAACGCTCAACATCGAATGGTGAATGAGGAATGAAATGACAACCTACTTATATAACACCAATAATCTTATCTTTTGTAGTTAGTTCATCCTTCAAAATTCAATATTCGTTTTTTTTATTCGATGTTCGATGTTGGACGTTCGATGTTCGACGTTCATTGTGTAAATTCACATAACTCAGGTAACCGGCTAATGCCGGTATTACTGGACTTTCAGTCCGTGATTTTAAACCCACCGACTTCGAGTAGGTGGTTGTTTAGTTTTAATGGTAACGTCAGCCGTCAAGTCTTTCTCAACAACTAACGGTATCCGTTATCAATTTGTCAGCCCTGCAGATAGACTAGACACGGTCGTCTTTGTTTCAGTCGATTCTGTTCACTGTTCATTGACAACATTTTTTGAACGGTGGAATTGTCAAATTATATATTCTAAACTTTATGAGAAGTGCTTTCAACTTATCTTTTCCTCAAACCCCCAGAAAGGGTAATCAAGGCGATAGTCGGAAACTTTTCCGGGACTGTGCTCACGACTGGCCACGAGCCACAGGCTGTTCACTCTCTTATCAAGGGGACCGGAATCGAATGGGTCCCAATCCGGCAGGAGGGCCATGGCATTATCAGCTGAGTACTCAATGTCTCCTGAACCTTTGAAAGAGCCCAGGTGAGGCTGGATATCATACAGGCCGTTTTTACCACGCGAGAGTTCTGAAATGACGAGAAAGGAAACATTTAATTCGTCGCGAATGGCTTCGAGCTGGCGAAGCCATGCATCGATTCCGGTCCGTCGTTCTGAAAAATCCTTAAAAGGAAGTTTGTGAAGACTGTCAATCACCACAAGCGTGTAGTGGTTTTTCGTCTCATGTCTCAGAAAATCAATATGGCGGCGCATAAGTTCAGGAGTCAGCCTGCGGTCGGTTACAACCCTTAACCATGGGAGGAATCCCCGCACCGTTTCTTTTGCCGAGTTAAGTTGTTGCAATTCTGTTTCGGTGAGATTGCCGCTTTTTATCTGTTCAATAGAAAGGCGGCTGAGGCGGCTCAATGTTCTTTGATATATTTTTTGCCTGCCGTTTTCAAAATCATAGTATATGACCGGAATCTTGCGTCGGGCCATTTCGGTTGCAATCTGGATGAGAATGCAGGATTTTCCACACTTGGGAGTGCCGCCCAGAATATTAATCCCGTGGATTCCGCCAAGGGCATCGTCAAGTTTTATGAAACCTGACTGCATTGTCCGGTACTCTTCGCCGGATTCCTGCAAAAGCCTTTCACGGAACTGTAAAAATTCCTTTTCAGGGGAGGCAAAGGGTGAAAAGGCTTTGGCTTCTTTGATGAGTTTGAATGCTGTTTGCTGAAAATCTTTTTTTAATTCAGTGGACAAGCGGACCAGGGTATAATTTTTTTCCGTATGTTCCGGCCATTTGATTAAACGGGCCTTGAAGCCGAGGTGCGTTGCCAGACTCCTGGCTGCTCTTTCCGAATCACTGCTATGATCTACCCAGAGAAAAACTGTATTTAGCCAGCGGAAAATGGAACCGTTCATTTTTTCCATGGCTCCACCTGTTGTAATTGCAATGCCGGGCAGACCGAGCTGTTTGAGGGTCAAAAGGCTTTCTTCGTTTTCAACAATAAGAAATGTGCCGTTTTCGCATCGCTCAATATCATTGCTGTTGAAGATCATTGTCCTGTCGGTGAAAAGCTGTTCCTCACCAAACCAGAAGCTGTCATCAGGTCGGTCCGGGTGGACACACCGGGCCGTATAGCAGTTGCCATCCTCTTCAATATAGGGGTAAACCAGATAGCGGCCGTTGTAACCGATTTTCAACTCCTGAAGCACTTCCCTTGAAATACCCATGCATTTGAAACGGTCATACAGCTCGTCCGTCATACGGCCCATGAAGTTGTGGACGTCGTTGTTAATGTTTTTAGGTGGATATTCAATCCCTGTGTTTTCATATTCACGGTCGGGATCATAACCCGGGACCGTCATCATGTTGACGTGTTTAAGGCGGGCAAAATGTAGTGGAAAACCACCTGGGACGCACCTGTTCAGGCATCTGAAATAGCCGTGAAAATAACTTTCCGGGTTAAGGAAAACGATGAGTTGGCTTTGTTTGTTGCCTGATTTGTTGCCACAGAAAGGGCAGGGTGATTGAAGAATGTTGTTTTTCACTTCAGCGTCTGGTAACTGATTAAGATAAAAATCAGTTATGGCGTCCATATGTTCCACAGTCATCGCTCTGCTCCTTGGATATTTTTACTCATTATTTCTATTGAAGCAGAAAGTGGAGAACTGTTCAATGAATATGATAGTCATATCGGGAGGTAATCATGGCAAACCCGGCAGTTTTTGAGAAAATGGATCTTTTTTACCTTGGCCGAGAGCTTGATCCGGATACCGGTGCAACTTCAACAGTCCCGCTCCTGTACAAGAACAAACATCTTACGACCCATGCCGCGATTATCGGAATGACCGGAAGCGGTAAAACAGGATTGGGGATCGGACTGCTTGAGGAGGCGGCCCTTGACCGGTTGCCGGCAATTGTCATTGACCCCAAGGGAGACATGGGAAACCTGCTTCTTACCTTTCCGGAAATGCGGCCGGAGGATTTTCTGCCGTGGGTTGAAAGTACACGTGCTGAGCAGATGGGGATGACCCGTGAGCAACTGGCAAAAGAAACCGCTGATACATGGGAGAAAGGGATAGCCTCCTGGGGGCAGGACAAGGAAAGGGTTGCCCGTCTCAGGGAAAACGTTGATCTGGTTCTGTATACACCCGGAAGCACTTCGGGGCGGCCCATATCCGTGCTTGACAGCCTGGAAGCGCCACAGTCGCAAATTCTTGATGATGATGACACTGTTGCAAGCCTGGTCAACTCATCTGTATCCTCGATACTGGGCCTGATAGGCATTCAGGCCGATCCGTTGAAAAGCCGTGAGCATATCCTGCTTTCCTCAATAATACTGCATCATTGGCGGGCTCAGAAAAACCTGGGATTGGAAGCGCTTATCAGTTCGGTGGTCAATCCTCCTTTTGATCGCATTGGAGTTTTTCCATTGGAAAGCTTCTATCCACAGGCAAAACGCATGGACCTGGCCATGCAATTAAACAATATCATTGCCAGTCCTTCCTTCAGCGGCTGGACCCGAGGTGAACCGCTGAATATTGAAGATCTGCTCTATGCGGCCAACGGCAAACCGCGTGTTTCAATTTTTTCCATAGCCCATCTTAATGAATCCGAAAGGATGTTTTTTGTGACCATGCTGCTTGGACGATTAATTGCCTGGATGAGACAGCAGGAAGGAAGCAGCGGGCTCAGGTGCCTGCTCTACATGGATGAGATTTTTGGTTATTTTCCGCCTACCGCAAATCCGCCATCTAAAAAACCGATGTTGCTTCTCCTCAAGCAGGCCAGAGCCTATGGTCTGGGGGTTATCCTTGCGACCCAGAATCCTGTTGACCTGGATTACAAGGGTCTTGCCAATATCGGAACCTGGTTTGTCGGCCGACTACAGACAAAACAGGACCAGGACCGGGTGATGACAGGCATTGCCGGTAGCTCAACTACGCTGGATACTGAGAGGATCAGGCAGCTGTTGGCCAATATGCGCGGCAGGACTTTTCTCATGCATTCAACCCACCTCGAAGAGCCTGTTCTCTTTGAAACCAGGTGGGTGTTATCGTATCTGAAGGGACCGATTTCATTGAGTGAGGTCAGCAGGCTTTCTGTCCGCAGCAATGATGACGATGGGAATAAGCCTGGATTCTCCGCTGGAGAGCTGGTCGGACAAGTTAATAAGGGCAAATTTACATCTGCACCTCCTCTTCTGTCAGGTTCGGTTGAGCAGTGTTTTGTCCCCCCTCCCGTACCGCTTGAGGAGGTAAAATATATTCCCTGGCTGGCAGGAAGGTCTGCTGTACGTTTTTATAACCAGTCCCGCAGTATCGATCAGGTTGAACAGGTTACCCTGCGCATTCCCCTTGATGAGTCGTACCGCGGCATTGAGTGGAGTGCGGCTGCCGCCAACCCTGTCGCCCGTGAGGATACAGTCAGTAGTGCATCAGCCGGCGCATATTTCTTAACGCTGCCGCCGGATTTCTCTCGTTTCAATGATCTCAGGGAACCGGCCCGAAGCCTGAGTGAATACCTGTACCAATCGATGCGTCTTCCCCTCTCACGCATTCCATCTCTGAAACTGGAGTCAAGGCCGGGGGAATCGGACAGCCGGTTTCAGAAACGGGTTCTTGATCACCTCAGGGAGAAGAAAGAAGCTGGATTCGGTAAGCTCGAGGAGCGGTACAAGGTTAAACAACAAGCTCTGCAACGGAAACTTGAAAAAGCCATGGACAGGATTCAAAAAGAAAAAAGTGACGTTAAGGCCAAAGGAGTTGATACGGCTCTGTCCTTTGGGATTGCTGTTTTTGGTGCTCTGTTTGGCCGAAAAGCTCTCTCTGTTTCGACGGCATCCCGTTCGGCACGTGGGGTTCGAAGTGCAGGACGGCTGATGAAGGAAAAAGAAGATGTTCGGCGGGCCGAAGAAGAGGTCGAAAGAATTAAAACCGATATAACTGCGCTGGCCGAAGAATTTCAGGAAAAAGCTGCCGGGGTGGCAGCATTGTATGCCCCGGAAAATTATCCGGCCGAAACCTTTTCGATCAAGCCGAGGCGTGCCGATATTTTTGACCTTAATGTATATGTCCAGTGGGAACCGGTCCTTGAATTTTCGGAGATACAACCCAGTTGAACCGGAAAAACCGGGGAAAGAGATGACCTGGGCCGGAACCTAGTCCAGAATGTTCTGCAGGTTGTGGCGTACAAGCTCTTCATTAAACTTGACATGGACGGAATATTCACTGTGAATAAGGTCGTATGACTGTACGCCGATAACTTGACCCGGCAGGTTCATTTCACGGGAACCGCTGACCGGAACGATAGATTTAATATTTCTGCTCAGAAGTAAACGGCTGTTTTCTTTTTTGGAAATTCTGACGATCAAAGTAAGGCCGCCTTGGGAGATATCGGTCATTGCGCCTTTAAAAATCCTCAGTAGGTTAATTTGTCATAATTGCATGAAAAATAAGATGCTTTTACCAGGCAGCATTTTGAAAAGTGGTTGCTATTACCTTGTGTTGAAGGAGTAAGGATGTCAAATGGCTCAACGGAAGGCCGATTACATTCGTGCACGAACCGTTGATTTCCTTGACCAGGACCGATCCTATCCCCTGGATGCCGTAGGCACCGGCTTTGTCTATCGGTTCTCCGGTGCGGACATACGCTTCAAGAATTTCTTCAGGGGCATTAACAAATGTAACGTCGGTTTTCTCAACATGAACATTTCTGATCGCCTTATTTTCACAGTGAAGGCAGAGGCCGGTAAGGACCTGATGGGTTCTGTTCCTCAACTGTTTAAGACTTGTCATTGCCTCGGAATCATTTGACGGCTTACCGACAATATTTTTGCCGTCAATCGTTATGACTGTGTCGGCGCCAATAACCCAAGCGTCCGGATGCGCTTTGGCAACACTCATCGCCTTTTTGACAGCCATTCTCAGCACATAATCCCTGGGCAGTTCATCTTGTTGATGGGTTTCATCGATATGGGCGGGAATGATTTTGTAAACCAAGCCCAACTGAGTGAGAAACTGCTGCCTGCGCGGTGAACTCGATGCGAGAATCAGGGAGGAACAGGAATAAAACATCGGCAGTGTCAGCATAAATTATTTTCCCCGGTATTCCAGCTCGGATTTCTCACAAAGATCTTTGTAAGATATGCTGGCCAATGAATCATTTCATTGGTTCGTAAAACACTTTCTCCAGAAAAAGGCCATGGGCAGGGGCAGTCGGTCCTGCCAGTCTTCGATCCCGACCTCGCATGATTTTAATAAAGTCATCAAACGATGTTTTTCCCGTGCCGACTTCGATAAGAGTGCCGACAAGGTTCCGGACCATATGGCGCAGAAAACCGTCTCCGGTAAAATAAAAGGACCATGTGTCGTTTTTTTGCAGGTGAGGGGTGAAACCTGCATGAAACAAGGTACGGACAGCACCGCGTCCTGCCGTAAGGCTTGTGTCCCTGGAACCACTTCCCTCGAAGCTGGAAAAGTCATTGGGTCCGATTAGCTGTTTTAGAGACATTTTAATTATATCAATGTTAAGTTTGCAAGGAAAATGAGCAGTATACAACCTTTCGGTAGGCAATTGAATTCTGCCGGTGAAGATGTCATAGCGGTACGATTTGCCGGTAGCATTGAAGCGGCTGTGAAAATCAGCGGGTAGTTCATCGGCTTTGAGGATCCGGATGTCGACAGGAAGCATTGAATTGAGACCATGCAGAAATCCGCTGCACGGTACGGATGATTCTGTCAAAAAATTAGCAGTCATTTCCAAGGCATGTACACCTGAATCAGTTCTGCCCGCTCCATTTAGCGTGACTGCCGTACGAGTGATAACCGACAGGCAATGTTCAATGGTTCCCTGAATGGTAGGAGCGGTGCTCTGCCTCTGCCATCCCTGGAATCCGCTGCCGTCATAGGCAATAACAAGCAGAATGTTTCTTCTGTTCACGGAAAAAATGGTGCTCCGAGGAGTCCGGCTCGTTCATCGAAGCCGTTCATCAGATTCATGTTCTGGATCGCCTGGCCGGCTGCTCCTTTTCCTATGTTGTCGATGGCAGCCAGAATTATGACTCTCCCTGTCCTTGTGTCCAAGGAAAATCCGATGTCACAGAAGTTACTTCCTCGGACATGCTGGGTAGCTGGGTAGTTTCCTGACGGGCATACCCGGACAAATGTTTCGTTCATATAGGCATCTTTATATATAGATTTGATTTCAGATTCACCTGCACCACTGATATTTTTTGCATAGATAGTGCTTAAGATTCCTCGGGACACGGGCAGGAGATGAGGTGTGAATGATATGGTTACTGAATCGCCGGCAAGAACACTCAGCTCCTGTTCCATTTCAGGGATATGGCGGTGGGTGCCGCCGACTTTATAGGCCCTGAACCCATCTGCCACTTCACAGTAGAGAGTTGCCAGGTTGGCGGAACGACCAGCACCGGATGTGCCTGATTTAGAATCAATGATTATGGTTGCCGGATCAATAATTTTATTGCGGAGTAATGGCGCAAGGCCAAGAGTAACGGACGTCGGGTAACAGCCTGGATTCGCAACAAGCCTGGCTGTCTTTATTTTGTCCCTGTACAGTTCCGGCAAACCGTATACTGCTTCACCGATAAGTTCACTGCTGGTGTGTTTCTGGTACCACTGTTCATATATTGCAACGTCATGGATTCGGTAATCAGCACTTAGGTCAACAACCTTTTTTCCCCCTTCAAGGAGAGGGGGAACTATGGTCATAGCTGTTTTATGCGGGACAGCGGTAAAGAAAAAATCAGCCTGCCGGGCAAGGGTGTCCTGGTCGGGATTTGTGCAGGTAATGTCTATGCAGCCCTTCAGGTTTGGATACACTTCCGATAAAAGCCTGCCTTCATGTTGGCGCGAAGTTGCAAGGGTAAGGACAGCATTAGGGTGATTGGCCAGGATCCTGGCTAATTCAACACCTGTATAACCTGAAACACCTATTATACCAATTCGTAGCATTTTCAATCCTGTTTAATATGTAATAAAAAAAGTAATAGTTCACCGGGGGCTGCCAAGCTTGGGTTATTCCACCATACTGTAAGAGTTTACCAGTGCCACATATTCGTACAAGCAGGGCGAGTAGCTATAGCCCCTCTATGCTGGGAGCCCTGATCGTGCGAAGATGGGGTGCTGGTAAACTCTTACGGAAAATTATTTTTTTCCTGGTACACACAACGTGTATAGGGACGTTATACCCAAACCATTAACCTATGTCAATATTGACATAGGTTGTTATGATATAGTATAATTACTTGTTATAAAAGGACAAAAAACAGATAACCTAGCCCGGATTTTTCACAAGCGATCTGCTGCGAAGCTGTTAAGCACTGTGTCTACTGCGTTACGCTTGAAAAACATTCTCAACATACTGAAAGTATGCTTGCGAGTATTTTTCTGCGCGTGCCTTGTACCCACAGCACTTTCCAACTTCTCGCGACGATCTTTGTGAAAAATCCGGGCTAAAAGGGAAGAATCGTGTCGGTTGAGAAGAAAAGTTTTGTTATTCGCTCAAAAATCTGGATTGAAGATGAACACGGCGATGTCGTCTTCGGCCATGGTCGATATCGCATTCTTGAAGCGGTCGAGCGTTTTGGTTCATTACAGGGTGCTGCAAAGGATTTAAAG
>Ga0209013_10002910_pt1 | contig 15397 bp, 11 predicted proteins | sample Cruoilmetagenom2_FD_187291 | JGI IMG/M metagenome (GOLD analysis project Ga0209013, IMG submission 187291) | Oil polluted marine microbial communities from Coal Oil Point, Santa Barbara, California, USA - Sample 2 (SPAdes) (version 2) | ecosystem: Environmental > Aquatic > Marine > Oil seeps ... | reverse complement strand
GTATGTTGCGCAGCAGCAGAGAACAGCCCTGCAGCTGCTGTAAAGCTGTAGAAGCTCATCATTGGATATTTCTTTCCTGACGTCCAGGTCAACTCCTGTTAACACTGCCGATCTTTCAAGATCAGATCCGTATCCGGGGTACTCCCTGTCCGCGACGACAGTAAGGGAGGGTCTGCTGTCGGGCGGGATACGTGAGATTACGTCTATCGCCATTCTGTGTCCTTTGAAAGGCCACAGAGCACCGACACTGAGAACCACATCCTTCTTTACCGCGTTTTCCTCTATGCAAAAATAGTCCGTATCTACCCCGGGTCTTACTACGGAGGCATCAAGCCGGTAAATATCGGCGATCCTGCCTTTCATCCAGCTGGATAAAGTGACGATGCCGTCCGCGCTCGCAGCCGATTCCCCGTCCATTTTTTTCTCAATCCCTCTCAATGGGGAGAGAAGAAACCTGGATAACCCGTTCCCAGTCCTGCTAATCAGTTCCGGCTCGTAAAGGTGGCGGGGGAACTCGTAGCAGAAGTAAACGGAGGGAACCGTCAGGTACTTAAGAACAGGCGGAGCTGCGACGAACATGGAATTATGTACAAGCACAATTTCCGCTGTAGAATTTATCTCCCGGGCGATTCTGCAGCAGAGCGCATCAAAGGCACGAAGCCTGGCGGGCAGAGACAGAGGGGCTAGAAGTTTTCTTAAGCCGGATAGTCTTCTTCCCTCCGGGAAAGGCCATTTCCTAATGGGAATTGTTCCTGGTACATCAAGGGAGCAAGAGCCGGAAGGGCAATGAACGGTTATGGAAAAGAAAGGCTGAAGTTCCCGGAGCAGGCCCCCTGCCACGTTGACACCTCCGCCGGGAGGCAGGTTATGAAAAACCGCCAGCTTTGGGCGAACGCGCATTGATTCAGTAACAGTCATCATTCTTGTCCTCCGGGCTGCAGGTCATGAACTCCTTTGAAGTATTATATTTCACGCTGTAAACTAACACGATAAGGGTCCCGGAGAAAACCGGAGGATTTCGCATGCGCATAGCTGTTGTTCTTGTTAATTACGGACAGTGGGAACTTACAAAGAAATGCATTGATTCTCTGGATCGCTCCCGTGGCGCGGATATCAGCATTACTCTTATTGACAACTGTTCCCCCGGACCGGTTCCCCCGTGGGCAACCAGCCGTCCGGGGCTCCGGTTCAAACGCATGGAAGAAAATAAAGGTTTTGCCGGAGGCAATAACGAAGGTTTCCAGATGTCTCTTGCGGATGAAGCAGAGTTTACGTTTTTCCTGAACAACGACGCTGAAGTCCTCCCGGAAACGGTTCGCAACCTGGCGGAATATCTCAGCGTGAACGGCGGAACCGGTATTTCAGCACCATCCGTGTACTGGGCATCCGATCCAGAGAAACTCTGGAGCGCCGGAGGAAAACTCGTCAGGTGGAAAATGCGTTTTGAACAGGTTGATCTTCCCGATAGGGAATTCAGCCCTGACGAGGGGGTAAAAGTGGATTTCGTGTCCGGCTGCGCTATGATGATAAGGACAGATCTTTTCAGTAGAGCAGGCGGGTTCAGGGATGACTTCTTCATGTACTACGAGGACGCCGACCTCTGCAGGAAGGTTATTGAGCAGGGTTACTCGATTGAAGTCCTTCCATCGGAGACCGTTCTGCATAACGTGGCTTCGGGAAGCGGAGGGGAACTTTCGAAGATCGCCATATACTTTTCTGAGAGGAACAGAATTGTTTTGTCCCGCGATATGCTGTCTCCTCTTATAAGGTTCACTTTCATGGTCTACAAAAGCGCTGTTCTGCTTGTGCTGTCCCTGAAATTCCTCTGGCAGGGTCCAGAACTGATACCGTGCATCTGGCGGGGATACTTCGATGGTCTCACCGGAAAAACCGGTTATTCGAATGTGATTGACAAGCTCCTTTGACAGAGATCTGTTTAACTCTTTCCAGAACGGGCGTATTAGTTATCTTACCAGCGTTCGTTCTGTTGAAGCGCTGGTCTTTGCAGGAGAGGTATGGATGATCTGCAAACACTGCGGCTGTAGATACCTCGGAAGAGCAGTCGGGTTTGGAATGCTATGCGAAAAATGTGGAGAATATCTCCACACATGTTTCAACTGCGCCCTTTACAACCCGAATGCGGACAGATGCAGATCGCATACCACTGAAGCGGTCAGTGATAGAAGAGGGAAAAATTACTGTGAGGAATTTATTCCGGATACCCGTATTGCAGCGGAACCTGATTCATTGAAAGATAGAACCGCTGACGATTTCAATACTCTTTTCAGAGTGGACGGAGAGTAAACTATTTCAGTCGATACGCGGAAAACAGGAGCGCTTTCCGATAAACTGAAGGATATTTCAGAATGTACTCTCAGTTTCAAAGGAGCGCTTGTACTGCTTATACTTACAGCTGTTTATTTCGTCTGCTTCTTTTACCTCCCCCAGAAGATGCGTTATCTGGTCATTGCAGGACCAGTTTTTATCGCTGTATTTCTGCTCAAATCAAAACCCGGCTTCTGGCTTCCTCTATTACCACTTCTTTTCATGACAGGAGGATCGACAGTGCCAATGGGTGTTTTCAATCCCGCAGTTGCGACTTTAGTTATGGGGATGTTTACATTCTTCTACATTGCCGATAGAGTGCTCCATAACGAGATCCTGTTCAAGCCGTCTCCCTGTCTTCTCTTATTCTTCATCGCTATTCTTATTCAAGCAGTCAGCATATTCATATCAATTCACTTACACGGGCAGTACATGTGGAATGCCATCCGGGACGGCAGCAGCCTCTTTCTGTTCTTCCCCCTTGCTTTGATCATTCCCACAATCTGCAGAACTGAGGATAAATTCAAACAGCTTCTGCGGGCCGTAGTTATAACCGTTCTGGCAGCCTCAGTTATTGGTGTTATGCAGTATTTCTCAATAACAAGTTTCTCAAGAGTGGATATGAGCATCGGATACGTATATCGTGGAAGGATTGCAAGCCTCTTCGGCAACGCTAATATATTCGCAGGATACCTTGAGCTGGGCATTCCCATCGCTATTGCTCTGCTGGTCACTGAGAAGGATATGAAATGGAAGATCACAGCAGCAGCAGCGATAGTTCTCGGTATACTCAGCGTTCTGTATACTTTCTCAAGGGGGGGGTTGCTCGGCGTCTTTCTGGGCTGCGGAATAACTCTGTTGTACATTTTCAGATCCAAGGTATGGATCCCTATTCTTATGGGTGTTCTGGCGGTATTTATGCTGATAAAGAGCGTGGGTACCTTCGAAAGACAGATGACGTTTTTTATGAATCCAACAGCACACATGAATCAGCCGACTCTCCTTCACAGATACGTTACATACCGCGGATTCCTTAATCAGTTCGAAGAGTCTCCTGTTACAGGTGTAGGATGGGGAGCCAGGGAATTCTACTGGGGACGGTCAATGATATACAGTTTCTGGGAGGTAAGGCACAGCGTAAGCAGAGAAGCAATACGCACATTTGGGGGTCTGAACAGCCTTTTTCTCAATCACGCGGTGAAAGGAGGAATTATATCTCTTCTGTCTGTTCTGCTGGTGTTCGCAGCGATTTATAGAACCTTTTTCAAGGTACTCAAGAGAGGTGGAGGAGTTATTGCAGTTGCCATTATCGCGGGAATATTCAGTTTCATGATTCATCAGATAATAGGCAACCAGTTAAGGTTTCCAACGGTCAATTCGCAGTTCTGGTTTATCACGGGGCTGCTGCTTGTTCTTGTGACATCGGATTTTAGAAAACCGAACAAAGATGAACCATTAAATTTGCAGCAACTTCCTGAATCGAAAATGCGGGAGGATTCCGGGCGAAAGGAAAGAAATGTCCAGAATCCCTGAAGACGCGTACGTAATAATAATAGGGGCGATGAAGAGTGGAACCACATCTCTCTATTCCTACCTGGCACAACATCCGCAGATCTGTGAATGCAGAATTAAGGAACCGGAATTTTTCTCGCGTCATCAGAGCCATGGAGAGAAAGAAGCGGAATATGAGGGTTTATGGGACTTTAACGATTCCATTCACAGATATGTCCTTGATGGTTCTACAGGATATACCAAGTACCCCATGGAAAAGGACGTTCCTGAAAGAATCAGCTCCCTTGGAATTAATCCGCGGTTTCTCTACATCCTGAGAGATCCGTTTGAAAGAATTGAATCTCACTTCAATTCCGGCCGCTTCAACTTCGAATGGAAACACTCTATTCTTGACAAACACCTGATAAATGTCAGCAATTACTATATGCAGCTTCAGCGTTATCGTCAGATATTTCCCCGGAACAGGTTCCTGCTTCTGGATTTCAGTCAGATGAAAACAGATCCGCAGAAAGTACTCTGTGAAATCTATGATTTTCTGCATCTGGATTATTCATCCTTCCCCGATTCGTATCACAGAAAGAATAAAACAGAGTACAGTAACAGACTGGAGCTTACCTACAGAAAGCTGATCAGAACCGTGGGGATTAACAGAATAATACCAGAATTACTGAAGAAACTCGGACGTAGAATTCATTCCCGCTCCACTCGAACAAACAGGATACTGCTGACGGAGGAAGAGAGGGAAAAGATTCATAATATTCTTGAAGGGGATATGATAAAACTGCGGGATGAGTACGATTTTGATGTGGGAAAATGGGGCTTTGGAGCAGAGTGAGGGTTATGACACTCCAGGGGGAAGTTCTTTTCCCGGGAATAACTTACGTTTAACAGCATCCATATAAGTTCTGTAGGTTGTTGAGCCTAGAAGCGCAGTTACTGCAATGTAAATGACGATTCCAGGTACGATGCCGAGTAACAGGTTATATAATCTGCTGGAAAGTGCTGCATTCAGGTCAACGGGGAAGAATCTGCTGGAGAGTACAAGATATCCTACCATAACGATTGTCGCTGTAAGAATTTTAAGATACTCAGGAACGAAAACAGAGCCGTTTATGCCCCCGAGTTTCTTCCGCAGAAAATACATCTGGAAGAGGGTCTTTGCTGATGATGCAAGGGTTGTCGCCAGAGCAAGCCCAGCTATTCCCATCGGCTGAATGAGAATAATATTGAGAAGAATGTTCACAAACACTGCCCATATTCCCAGGACAACAGGAATAAGCGTTTCTTTTGCTGAGTAGAAGGCCCTTCTTACAAGCAGCCCTACTCCTATCTGGGCAAACCAAGGAGAATAGAACGTCAGGGCATGACCAATACGCTGCGACTGTTCAGGGCCGAAATTGCCCCTCTGGAAAAGGATGGATATAAGCGGTACCGAAAGAACCACAAGGATTCCCGAAGCGGGTACGGTATAATAGGATATGTACTTGATAAAACTCGCTAATTCACCTTTCAGCTTTTTAACATTATTTTCAGCGGCAGTTTTTGCGAACGAAACCGTTGACAGGACGATAATTGGCTGAATCAGGACGACTCGTATCAGATTTCTAATTCGTGCCGCATAATCTATAGCTGTTACCGAACTTGTCCTGAGAAATGAAGCCAGGACCTTATCTGCTACAGGACCGAGATATCCGGTAATAACGCCTACTATGATGGGCACAGCAAGTTTTATCATTTCCCTGAAATCACGATCCCGCGGATTAATCACCATCTGGTAACGCAGGCGGAGACGCAGAGAAATAACGGCAGATATAGAGAACGACACCATTGCCCCAGCAACACCGGATACCGGTATTACCAGAATACCAAGGCTTTTATGCCCCAGAAGGACAACTACGTATGAAACAACAATCTGTAAGACGCGGACAAAACTGACAAGACCAAACCTCTTTCCATAGATGATGAAGTTATGCAAAATTCCTTCGATAGAGTTAAGGAAGATCACAGGGAGAAATATTTTCAGCATCTCACCGGCAAGGACGAGTGTATTCTTCTGTACTCCCGGGCCAATGATTCCGACAACTGAAGATCCGAATAGAAACACAGCGCCGATAAGTACTGCACCCGATATGGACATCCAGTTGATAATTCTGCTGACAAGGCGATCTGCAGCTGCATTTCCCCTGTTGAGCACTACTCTTGAATAAATAGGCATGAATGCAGCGCCGAAAGCAGTGGATATAACCTGCTGGAGAAGTATGGGAATCACCATGGCGATTGAAATAGCGTCTGTCTGCCAGGTAGTACCAAATATCTGTGCTATTTCGGCGAACCTGAGATAAGTAATAAGAGCGATGAGAAGATTCCCAACCGAAAGAAGAGAGAACCCCGCTCCCTTACCCTTTACACCTCCCAGCCAACCTAGAACTCTTTTCAAGAAATACCCTTCTGTATGCAATAGTGAGAGTTTGTCCTGGCAGGGCATAAAGCGTTAAGACATCCGAGGAAAAACGAAACCTTTCCATCGACAGCGATGTTATTATATGTATTGAGAATTTTATTGAAAAGGATAAGGATTTCTTCTTTTATAATACCGGTACGGAGGTGATGACCTGGAAACAGTAGCCGTACTGCTGGTAAATTTCAATCAGTGGGAGCTCACAAGGCAATGTGTGAATTCACTTCTTATGTCACGCGGTATTACAGTGATGCCTGTGCTGGTGGACAATGGCTCAGAGTCCGAGACGCCGGACTGGATTGAAAAGGTACCGGGTATGCGTTTTCACAGGATCGGAAAGAATCTGGGATTTGGTGGCGGCAATAACAGAGCTTTCTCTCTATTTGATGATAATGAAGCTCCCTGGACCCTCGTTCTTAACAATGACACTTCCGTTACTCCCGATACGCTGCAGATTCTTGTTGAGCTTCTGCAGGAGAGACCCTCGGTAGGAATAGCAACTCCTGCGATCTTCTATGCCGACAGGCCCGATCTGGTCTGGAGCGCCGGAGGAAACCTGAGCAGACTGCGCATGATCTTTCGCCAGGGTACCTATCCTACCAGGGAGAGTCTTCCCGACGGGCCGCAGGATACAGGCTTCGCCAGCGGCTGCGCAATGATGATGCGCACGTCACTTTACAGGGAGCTGGGCGGGTTCAGGGAAGACTTCTTCCTTTATCATGAGGATAGCCACCTCTGCCTGCGTTGTCTTCGCACGGGGAAATCGATAGTCCTCCATCCGCAGGGAGAGGTGTTTCACCACGTGTCCGCTGCTGCAGGAGGCAGTATGTCACCGATCTCAATATATTTCACCCACCGTAACCGCTATCTCCTGGCCAGGGATGAACTCTCGGCATTGGAGCTGGTTCTTTTCTCATCCTACTATCTGGCTGTTTCATGTATCAAGACTCTCGTATACCCGGCCAGAAAAGCTGGTAGATCAGTTCCGTATCTTTGGAAGGCGGTTCTGGACGGATTAAAAGGGCGGACTGGAAACACCCTGGAAGAGCCTGGCTAACCCTTTCCCGAGGCTTTTTCCATCAGCCCGGCAAGAATCTCTGCTTCAACCGCACAGGAACGATGCTGCAGGACAAACTCCCTGCCCGCTGCGCCCATAGTTGAGGCGCGCCGGGGATTGTCACCGAAGAACCGGATCGACTCGGCAATGGCTCCGGCATCAACAGGGACCAGCATACCATTCTCTCCGTCTATCACGTTCTCCACGAATCCTCCCTGGTTTACCGCAACAACCGGTGTTCCACAGGCCATGGCTTCCAGCGGAACGAGACCGTAGGGTTCATTGTGCTGCGGACAGGCGACAACAAGTGCGTTTCTGTAGAGTTCCAGCAGCCTGCTGTCCGGAATCTCCTTCTCCAGACTAAGTTCAACTCCCAGCTCACGGGCCAGAGTGGAAAGATAGCTGGTATAACCGTCCTCTCCGCGATCAGCCACTGTCACCATCGATGGACGGTGTTTTACAGGAATCCGGGCCAGAGCCTCCACTACCAGATGATGTCTCTTGAACTTTGACAGAGCACCTACCGTAAGCACGAAGTTTCCTCTTCTCCCCTGACCGGGAGAGAAAACACCGGTGTCTACTCCCGGGTGAACAACGATAGCCTTCCTCCGGTAGGCGGGCATGAGCTTCTCCGCCATGTAGTGGGAGTTGGCGATAAGAATATTCGCCGACTGAGCCGCCTGCCTGTCTACTCGTTTCTCCCAGGCAAGAAGGGGAGCAATCAGGAGATCGGTGGTGGCCGAACCGGTCTTGTAGAATCCTTTCTCGTAGACGTAACGTGGAAATTCATTACAATAGTAGACCGAGGGCAGACCCGGGAAGGATAGCAGGGGCGGGGAGGTGATAATCAGAGATGAGTAAGCCAGCAGGACCTCTGCTCCGTCCTCAGCTGCGTCTGCGCCTATCCTTCTGCAAAGGTTTCTGTAGGCAAAGAGTTTTTTCCAGAGAAGCAGAGGAGCGGCAATTCGTGTCGCGCCACGTAGAGGTTGGCCCGCCTGAAAGGAATATGAGGTTACAGGAACACCGGATTCGGGAAAAAGGGGAGCTCCTCCTTCGGGCAGATATGCACGCCATCTGAATCGATTTCTAAGAAGGTAAAGCTGTTTGCCGGCAACACGTATGGCGCCGCCAGTCGGGAGATAGCAGAAGAATGCAGTTTTCATCTAACCTTTCTATCCTGCTTTTGCGGGTCACTATTCCCGCCAGCAGCCCGGCTGCAGACCTGGAGTGTCATACGGGCAGTCTGTTCCCAGGAGAGTTCCGAAACCCTGGTAAGACCCTTTTTGGAGAGTTCAGCCCGGAGCCCTGCATCCACGGAGAGCTCCAGCAGCTTTGCAGCGATATCTTCAACGCTGTAAGGGTCTGCCAGGATAGCTGCTCCTCCTGCGGCTTCCGGCAGCGATGAAACAGAGGATGTTAGAACGGGGGTACCGCAAGCCATCGCCTCCACAACCGGCAGCCCGAAGCCTTCGTAAAGGGAGGGGTAGGCCATCAGATCAGCCATGGTCAGAAGCGCGGACAGATGCTGAACCTCCACGAATCCGGTGAGATGTATTCTGCTGCGGAGATCCTCGGACTTCAGGAGCTCGAAGAGAGGGCCGGATTTCCACCCGATCCTACCGGCGAGCACAAGATCGTGCGGTATCCGATGAGCGATGGAGGCATAGGCCGTAAGCAGTCTGGGAAGGTTCTTCCTGGGCTCAAGAGTTCCAAGGAACAGGATGTACCTCTGCGGCAGACTCAGAATCTTTCTGACATCGTCCAGATGGGACTGATCCACCTCCCGGGTCAGTTCCGCGGAGGGAGCTTCGTGTACCACGACCACCTTTCCGGCTGCCTGCGGGAAGCGCTTGATCACTTCGTCTTTTGTGAATTGCGAGACAGCAAGTATCCTGCTGGCTTTTCTCACGAACAGCGGTATCAGGCTGTTGCGGAGCACTACACTCTGGAGATGGTAATCCTTCAGAAGAAGACCTGAAAGGTCGTGTATAGTAAGTACTGACGGAATCGCTGAGAGCAAAGGGAGCCTGTGAAAAGAACCGAAAAAGACATTTATACCGTCACGGTGGAGTCTGATAGGAAGACTAAGCTGGAACCATGCCTGAAATTTCGGGTAAGGCAGTCTTACCATCCGCACTGTGAAATTTGCGGGAAGCGGAGGATCAATATTCACAGGTCTGTTTGTGTAAAGGACGAAGCTGTGCTCCTTCCCGACAGCTGCTAAACCCAGTAACAGATTCCTTACATAGTTCGATATTCCCGACACGCTCATGTAGATCGGGGAAACATCAATGCCTATTCTCAAGCGAACCCCCAAACCTGTATCCAGATGAAATCGACTGATCGATTGCAAAAGAGCTCGATAAGGTAAAGCCTCCTGGCAAATATCATTCATTTCGTCATTTAACTGCAAGAGCTTCCAGAGGTAAGAAGGCGCCTCCGCTCTGATGTACAGATGTCACAGAACATACCATTGAGAAATGGTTTTCAAGGCATTGGAGGTTGAAGGAGAGATGCTTATTATTCTGTACGCAATGTTGTAGTACAAAGCTCCTGATGAATGGTCGTTTAGCCTTGAGAATTCTTATAGCTTCTTCTGGAACGATACCTGGATATTCAGGAGGCTGGACTACAACGCTTGATCTTCTAGGAGACAGCCACCAGGCAATGTACGTACTGTTGAACGCAAAACCGGGCATTCACAGTATGGAAGGGGTGAAGTGGCTGGGACTGGGCTCTGGGAGAGCAGACGCTCATCCTTCCCTGTTTTCACATCGACTTGCAGGACCCCTCAGAAAGGTGCTTGCCCCATCCGCAATAAAGTGGGCATTTCGAAAATTCAACGCGGAATTTATCTTGTGTCTGGATGAAAACATAGGTTTCCTGGTTCAGAAAACCGGAATTCCCTACGCTATGAGATTTCACAGGAAAGTTGAACCATCAGTACTCGGAGCACCGCTTGAAAAACTTCTTAAGGGAGCTCTTTTTGCTACAGCCACACCCGGAGCGGATATTCCCGGGGTGGAGGTGATTCCCCACAACCAGGACCTGTCTCGTTTCAGTTTCTCTCCCGCCACTAAGCCCCGGAAAGCGCTTCTCCTGACCTGTATAAACGATGTTCACGAACCTGACCTATTTGTTGAGGGAATATGTCTTTCAAAAAATATGAAGGGGGATATCATTGGAACAGGTCCTGCAAGAAAAAGGATAAAAAAAGCCTGTCTAAATACTGCTGGAAGGGTTCGAGTACTGGATCCTGTACCAAGGCTGCAGGTAGGGCAGCTTTCAGGTAAATATCAGGTGGGTGTTGCAACGATAATCAGGCGTGATGAAGTCGTATATCAGATGAAAATTAACATGTATCTGGCCTGCGGGATGCATACATTGGTCAAACCCTATACTCACATTGTAAAGGAAGCTCCCGAACTGGTTGATACCTTCTCAACACCCCGCGAACTTGCTGAAAGGCTTGATGAAACTGTTGAGAAGTGGAAAGAACTAGAACCCAGACGAAAGATGGCAAGGGAATGGGTTCTGAAAAACTACTCGGTTGAGATTCCCAGAAGAAGATTCAGGGAGATATTGAAAAATACATTCGGTGATATTACTTAAATTAAGTATTGCGGGAATGCTTCGGAGAGCGGTGACAAAATTTTCATTTCTGACAGAATAGCCTATCTACGCCTGCAGAAAACAGGCAGTTCCCACGTTTTGCGAGCACTGAGGATGGTTTGCTCCGGTCGACAGGGGGAAATGCACGGGAGGCTGCCTGAACCCATTCTGCACAGCGATCGTATCGTAGCGGCATCTGTGAGGAATCCCTGGGACTGGTACGTATCCGTCTGGGGATACGGATGCGATGGGGAGGGTATGCTTTACGATAAACTCACCCGGTCCAGGAAGCTGCTGGGTCACGGATACAGGAAATCGATCATCACGGGTATTTCCAATTTTGCATATGAACTTTTTCGATCACGTCGATTCTGGCGGGAGGTTTACTCTGATTCCTCATCGCCCGCTCTGTTCAGGAGGTGGCTCCTGGCTCTGTTGGATCCGGAGAAGAGCCGGGATCTGGGAGAGGGTTACGGTAGCTCCACACTCAGCCGGTTTGCAGGTTTTTATTCTTACCGCTACTGTCAGCTGTTCCACAGAGCAACAGATCATCTCTACAACGGAACCATACAGAACCAGGAAACACTCCTGGAAGCTGAAAGAAGGCTCAATATCGTCCAGCAGATGCTGCGAACGGAAAAGCTGACAGATGGAATCCTTGAGTTGCTGGAAAGTGCCGGAATAGATATTGACAGAGAAACCCGGAAAAAGATAATAGAGATGAACCGGACCAATCCCTCTTCCAGATTAAGGGATACCAGTATCTATTATGATCACCAGACGATGGAACTGGTTCGGGAGCGTGACGCTCTGATAGTAGATAAGTATGGTTACAGGCCGCCAGAGATAGAAGCACAGTGAATTCTTCTACATTCAATTTTCATTACTGTCCGGTTACTGATTTTACAGGTCGAGTTTTTCAAGGGAGACGATTCTCCATTCCCTGCTGTCATCACCGGGAAGTACTACCATGTCTCCGATGGTTTTCCCGAGAAGAGCATTCCCAAGGGGAGCCATGTAATTGATCCTTCCTTTTTCCGGGTCTGTGTCCAGCGGGCCTACAACGCCAACAGACTGCACTGTCTCCGCTCCGCCGCTTTCCTGGAGCTGTACCTGTATGCCCGGGCTGACGGTATCAGTAGATATCTCATCGGTCGGATATTCCCGGTACATCTGAAGTTCCGCAATCCATCTGTTCAGCTTATCCAGCAGCAGATCCCTCTTCTCTATCGCCGCGGCGTATTCTGCGTTCTCGGATAGATCTCCGTGAGAAGCTGCCTCTCCGATGGCTTCAGCCGCAGCCGGTATTTCTATCTGCTTTATGCGGAGGCAGTCGGCTTCCCGTTGTTCGATAGCATTTAAACTTGAGAAAAGCATATCAGATTCCCAGAAACGTTTCTTCACAGCTTTCCCTATGGATGAGCTTTTTCTTCGCGATATTTCTCTTCCAAGAAAGAGACACAGACCCTCATTCTGGGCTGTGGCGCTGGTAATGAAACTGTCCAGGTAATTACCGAGTTTCCGGGTGTCTATCGAAGAGAGGTAACTGTCCAGTTCTGATTTCAGAGGACCGGTAAGAAGACGAATCACTCTTTTCTGGGTATCAGCGGAAGAAAATATCAGGTAATCGAGGAAAAGAGCAGTCTGATTCTCTCCAAGGCTTTCGTCCCGTCTATCCCCTCGCGTGGCAAGAAATGTAAGGGTCCAGAGAAACCGGTCTGTTTCAGCCGGCTTTGAAAGATAGTCTCCTATACATTCTGTAAGAAGTTCAGGGTCGGATTCCTCGAGGAAGGCAGTAGCATGTTCCCAGAGCGGGCGTCTAAGTCCTGACAGCAGGTTTACTTTTTCACTTCGTTCGGTTCTCGCAGAGAAAAAGATGTCGAGGTATTCCTTTCTGCATGCGGGAGATTGAATTTCCCCGAGAGCTCTCTCCGCTCTGGCAGAAGTGTTTTCGAGGAAATCATACTTCATTCCGGAGAATGCTTCCGCCGTGCCTCTTTCGCTGAGAATCCAGCAGAGCTCGAACAGAGAACCTGTTTCCGGTGTGGAGATGCTGCGTACTTCTTCCAGCAATCCTGTCAGCCTGCCCGAAAAAGCGCCTCCGCAGGATTTCAATAGAGCCTTGATCTGCTTAACCTTTTCCCGGACGGGTTCTCTCTTCCCGCTGATTATCTTCCCTGCCCGCTCTAGAAATTCCACATTTTCGTCCAGAAGAACGATACGGTCACCGAGATCGAGAAAACCGTCAGTTGAAGCTGATATTTTTTTCAGTGTTTTCCATGCTTCCCCGACCGTGATTGCAGAGTTGGAGAAGAAAGCATACAGATCCCCGATGCAGATCTCTCCGGGATTCTCCAGAGGTTCATCCGCCAGTCTGCGAAGAAATTCGGAAGGGGATTCGTTGAAAAGAGAGGAGAACTCTTCCATATTCCGCCAGGAGAGGACAGCAAGGGAACTGGATGCAATCGGTCTTGTGAATTCGAGGACAACGTTCAGTTTCATGTCGTGGTTCGATGCCTTCTGAAAATCTATAGTTGCATGTGTCCGGCTCATCCTTGTGATCTGTCCGATGCCGAAGGTGCTGTGGTACAGATAACCGTCTTTGTTGTATTTCATGAGCGAATTGAAGGCTCGCCATGATGACTGTACATCGGCGTTTTCCTTCTTGAGCCCACTGAGTTTCAGAAAAAGCTCAAGAGGCTGAAACATCAGATAGTCATCTCTGAGCACTTCAAGAAGCGCTTTCCTTAAAGGCTCTGACCTTCGGAAAAGTACAGCCGCTTTAAGGAGGAAAGCGGAGAAGGCACCTTCTGCCCCGCTTTCCTTCTCGGTAATTATCAAATCGAGAAGCTCTATGGCGAGGGCGTGCTCACCATTGTTCTGGAGAATGGAGAAAGCATCGATCATTTCATCGTATGATACATCTCCGTCAAGGGTTTCAAGCAGCAGATCTGTCAGTGTATCATAATCACCGGCACTTGCGGCATTGAGAATTTTAGACAATCTTCCTCCTATCTATAAGAAGCGGTAATATACTGAGTAAATTGTGGCGATAGTACTGGCAGGAGGACAAACTTGGGTAAAAAAGACGAATCCGATAAAAAACTTAATCGAAGGCAGTTTCTGGGAAAAGCGGGCAAACTTAGCGGAGCCGTTTTTCTTTCCTCCCTTGCTGGAAAAGCCCTTGCCGGTGACTGGGAACAGGGAAGGGAAGATTTCTGGACCAATGGTACGTTCAGGCAGCACACCGTTGACGCCTCGAGGGAAGCAGGCGGGATCATCAGAGCGTTGATCGATGGAACATGGGAGGAATTCTCAACGATAGAGCTGCCGCAGTCCTTTATGGACTGGAACCTGACCGGGCGCCTCGAAGTGCTGGACAACATATCAATGATGTTCAGTGGAGAGGGCGGATCTCCCCCTTCACTTGCAGGACCCCACAACGCAGCAATGGCGACATGGGGCGGAAGCAGAGCGGACAGCAGACTCGAGATAAACAACGCTTTCAAGGGAATGGGTCTTTGCCCCGAGCGGTCGGTAATTAAGGAACTTATTGCCCGGATGGAGGAGTTAATGTCCGGGGGTATGGGACCGAGGATGCAGTATCTCATAGACCTCTATTCCGATGCCTCGAATTTTGATCTGACTAAAATGATCTCGCTGGAGCTATACAGTACCCCGGAATTCGAAACCCATACTTTCATTAATCTTATGGAACGCCCTACGACATCACTGGTGTTTCTGGATAACAAATCGTACGAGGTAAGAGGTATTGGGCAGCTTGTAGCCCCCGGTGACACAGAAGCCGGAGATTACGCAAATGATATTGTGACGTATACGAATATGGCTCACACCCTCTTCCACGGAGAGTTTCCGAAGCTGTATGCGGGGATTCTGGTCCATATAACAGCAGTGTTCGACAATACGCCGGGTACCGGCCGCGGAGTAAGGATAGCACCGCCGCTGGTCTAGAAACTGTGAACGCCGTGGATATTGTAAGAATGCCCGATGGAACCCTCCCTGCAATGTACTTTGTGGATCTTGACGGAACCCTTCTGTCAACATCTTCTGAGAAGTGCTTTCTGAAACACCTTCTTAAAAAAGGGATACTGTCACCAGCTGCTTTCTTAAGGTTTCTCTCCTTTTATCTGCGCAGCCCCGGACGGACTTTCCGGGAGGGAAAGGGGTGGAACAGAAACTACCTGACCGGCATACCGCCCGAGGTGATAAAGCGGGAAGCGGCGATATGTGCGGGGGAGCTTCTTAAGAATTCCCTTCGAGGCTGGACAGTCCAATCAATTAGCGAACTGAATAATAGAGGATGTGAAACGGTTCTCCTGTCCGCCTCTCTTGAGCAGATCGCAGCCGGCATAGCTGAGGATGTTTCGATAGACCTCATCCAGGCAAGCAGCCACGCCATTGTGAACGGCAGG
>Ga0209013_10002909_pt1 | contig 15403 bp, 12 predicted proteins | sample Cruoilmetagenom2_FD_187291 | JGI IMG/M metagenome (GOLD analysis project Ga0209013, IMG submission 187291) | Oil polluted marine microbial communities from Coal Oil Point, Santa Barbara, California, USA - Sample 2 (SPAdes) (version 2) | ecosystem: Environmental > Aquatic > Marine > Oil seeps ... | reverse complement strand
GGCCACGCCCGACGAGCGCACAAACTATATCCGCTGGCGGACGAGCGGTGATTTCATCCATTTCGCCCCATTTATATTATATGAGCTTCATGTATCAAGCCTTCTCTATGGGGATGCAGACGAGGAGTACTGAAAAATTAATATACGCGATATTCGAGCGGTAGAGAAGGGGGATTGTTTTTGAGAGAATTACTATTGATACTGCCATAAAAGAGTAGTTGGTCCATCCTTGTTGCATGGGCGGCTTAACTTGACATTGGGGATGAATTTTGCTATCCTCTAACTACCGACCGGTCGGTAGGGAAGCATGATGAATCGTGATGACATCTTGAATGCCGCAGCACATGAATTTAGTCAAAAAGGATTCCATGCTGCTTCTATGCAGGATATCGCCCAGGCGGTGAACTTACAGAAAGCCAGTCTATATCACCATATTGACAGCAAACAAGAGATTTTACTTGCCTTGCTGGACCAAGCGCTGGATATGTTAACTGAGCATATTCAGACGGTAATCGACCAACCCATGCCGATTACCATCAAGCTGCGGGAAGTTATGCGCCTATACCTGGCGGATATGCTGGAGCACCGCGATCTCGCTTCGGTGTTACTGCTTGAGTACCGGTCCTTGCGAGACGAGTACCGCGCCCGGCATATATTGCGGCGGGATCGTTTCGAAGGATTATGGCGGGATATGATCCAAGAAGGGGTTGATGCGGGTGTGTTCAACAGCACTGATCCTGGCGTAGCCTCACGTGCTTTACTGGGTGTAATGAACTGGACTATCACCTGGTACCACCCAGAAGGAGTTCTCACCCCGCGCCAAATTGCTGATCAGTACGCTGATCTGTTCCTGAGCGGGTTGCTCCAGAGGGGGACGTATGATAGATAACACGGTCAGCACGCTGCAGATCGAACGCTTTCAGACAACGGGTGGTGCACAGATCTTTCAGATACCGCTGCTAGAGTTCCCAATCTTAGAAGGGTACGCCTATGTAGTTCTAATTGATGATTTCGAAGGTGCATCTTACCGGGTGCTGATTGATGCTGGTTCGGGTTTTGGTCATTCGAACCAGCACCTTCAGGCGGGTTTGCAGCAAGTACGCACCCAGTATGGCTATACCCTGGATTTTCAAGACCTGACCCATATTTTGATTACGCATGGTCATATTGATCATATTGGGGGATTGCATTACATCCGTGAGAGATCTGATGCTTTACTCGGAATCCATGACTTAGATGTACGCTACTTAATCAGCTATGAGGAGCAGATCGCCATAGCGACGCGCCGATTGGCCCGGTACTTAGCCGATGCAGGAGTCGCCGAGCCTTTGCAGGCGGAGTATCTCCAGTTTTTTCAGCTCCACAAGAGCCTTTTCCGTTCCATTGATGTAGATTTCACTTATGAAAAGGAAGGTATGCAGGTGGGACCTTTCGAGATGCTGCACGTCCCCGGTCATAGCGCTGGTCATGTAGTAATCCGGTTGGATGACATACTTTTCAGTGGGGATCACGTTCTCAGCGAGATTAGCCCGCATCAATTCCCAGAGAGGCTGTATTTATACACAGGATTGGGGCATTATTTGGAATCGCTGGAAAAAGTTCTCGGTTGGTCAGAACAAATAAAACTTACCTTAGGAGGTCATAAGAAGCCAATCACTAATTTAACTCACCGTATTGAAGAAATTCGCAGTTTGCATGAAGAGCGCCTCGAAGCTGTCATCGATCTATGTGGCTCTCCGAAAACCATCGCGGAGATCTCCAATTCCTTATTTGCAGATGTCGAAGGTTATAACCACTTGCTCGCCTTAGAGGAAGCTGGCGCCTACACTGAATTCTTATACCAGCATGGCAAGCTCCACATGATCAATTATGAAGAAGTGCTCCGCAGCGATATCCCGGTGCCTGAACATTATCAGCGGGTTTGAGATCAACCAGCGGCGATTTACATTCAGTCTGCATCTCGGCACTGCTGCTCGGATTAGTTTGAAGGAGATAAGCTATGTATTCATTTGAACCTTCTGAAGAACAAAAAATGTTGGTGGATGCTATCCAACGTTTCTCAGCCAATGATCTGCGCCCTCAAGCGCACGATGCTGATGAAGAGAATCAGCTGCCAGCAGCGCTAATTGAGAAAGGTTGGGAACTGGGTTATCTGCAGGCTTCTATCCCAGAGGAGTACGGTGGCTTCGGTGACCGTTCAGCTGTGAGCGGCGTCCTGGCAGCTGAAGAACTGGCCTGGGGCGACCTGGCGGGAGGTTTGGCAGTGATGCTGCCGGGCTTATTTGCAGTCCCGATCATGCTTGCCGGAAGTCAAGCCCAGAAGGAAACGTACCTGGAGAAAGTAGTCGAAGCCGAATGGCTGCCTTATACCGCAGCTTTGATTGAACCCGATTACGATTTCGATCCAAACGACCTTAAGACGACTGCCCAAACGAATGGTGCTGGCTATTCGCTCAGCGGGGAGAAATGCTATGTGCCATACGCTGATGGCGCTGCCGGCATGATTGTGTATGCCAACCTGGAAGGCGTGACCCAGGGCTTCATCCTGCCTCCTGATGCTGGGGGGGGGGAAATTGTCGAACGGGAGAAGTTGATGGGGGTTAACGCCCTGCCGTTGTACAAGGTGAAATTAGACCAAGTACCGATCCCGCAAGAGAACCGGCTCGGAGGTGAAGCCGGTCATGAATTCTCAACCATCCTGGCTTCAACACAGGTGGCGATGGCAGGGATGGCAGTTGGTCTCTCGCGTGCAGCTATAGAATATGCACGTGATTATGCTAAGGAACGGGAGGTATTTCGGGTGAAGGTCGCACAAAAGCAATCTATCGCTTTCATGATGGCAGAAATGGCGACCGAAATCGAGGCGATTCGATTACTTACTTGGGAAGCGGCCTGGATGCTGGATAGCGCTAAACCTGAGGCAAACAAACACGCCTACCTAGCGCTCACTGGCGCCATCGATATGGCAATGATGGTTACAGATCGCGCTGTCCAAATCCTCGGCGGGCATGGTTATATCCGCGAGCACCCGGTTGAGCTGTGGATGCGCAATGGACGTGGAATAGCGATGTTGAACGGCTTGGCGATCGTCTGAGGATATGCGATATCCGATCAAGATTGTTGAATAAGAGGACTAATTTGGCAGTATAGGAGAGAAGCGATGATTGATTTCGAGGCTCCCAAACCGATCGCTCAGCAGGAAATTGCCTTACAAACTGTTGCTGAGAACATGATGCGTCCGGTTTCACGATACTTTGATGAGAACGAGCATGAGATTCCTTGGGATTACATCAATTTCATGCATATGGCGATGCGGGCTACCGGAGTTGGTTCCCTGGCACCCCGTAAGAGCAAGAAAAAACCGGATGCTGACAAACCAAAGCATCCACCAATCGGCTACCAAGCACTTGCCTTTATGTTGGAAATGCTTTCGTGGGGTGATGTCGGCTTATACTTGGTGACACCGGGTGGCGGATTGGGGGCAGCTGCAGTAGAAGCCGCCGGGACACCTGAGCAAAAACAGAAATTCCTGGCGCGTTTTGCTGGTGAAAAACCGGCCTTCGGTGCCATGGCGATGACTGAACCGGATGCTGGCTCAGATACGTCTGCGATAAAGGCAACGGCAGTTTTAGATCCCAACACGAATGAATGGGTACTCAACGGTGAGAAGATATTCGTTACTGGTGGTCACAAATCACTGGAGGTTAGCGATGGTTTTGTAGTCGTTTGGGCCACGATTGACCCGAGCGCTGGCCGGGCTGGTATGCGTTCATTTGTGGTGGAAGCAGGCACACCCGGTGTACAGGTGACGAAACTAGAACATAAACTTGGTATCCGCGCCAGCGACACTGCTTCCATCGTGATGCAAGATGCCAGAGTACCGTTCGAAAATATACTCGGCAGTCCTGAAGTGCAGACAAAAACCACCCGTGGTTTCAAGGGCGCGATGGCGACTTTCGATGCTACTCGCCCGTTGGTGGCCGCGACTGGCATTGGTGTGGCACGGGCTACCTTGGAACTACTGAAAGAGCTGCTTGATCAGCAAGGTGTGACCATCCGCTATGGATTACCCCGGCAAAAACTGACATATATCGAGAAGGAAATCATCGATATGGAAGTCATGCTCAGATCTGCCTGGTTATTGATAATCAAGGCAGCCTGGATGGCGGATAACCGTAAACCGAACCCTTTGGAAGCTTCGATGTCTAAGGTTCGCGCGGGTGATGTCGTCACAGAGATAACGCAGAAGGCAGTTGAGTTGATGGGGCCGCTCGGTTTCAGCCGTGATCTCCTGTTGGAGAAGTGGTTCCGGGACGCTAAGATAACTGACATCTATGAAGGTACTGGTCAGATCAACCGGCTAATAGTCGCTCGCAATATCCTCGGTTATAGCGGTCGTGAGCTGCGCTAAGCGGCACTTTTGGTTTAATCTTTATGCATTTCACGTGCTGAGTACAGCGTAATGATGGGCACCATGACAGCAAGAGATATACCGGCATCCTTTCCAAAACCATGCTCGTTTGCTGTGATCCGGATAGTCAAATTGATCTTGCAGGCATGCCATAACCAAAAGCTAGAGTTTTCGTATTATCTGGAGAACTGCTATTAGAGAAGGAGTTTATTTCACAGGTTGACTAATTTTATTGGTGGAGAAGTGAATAACATTCGAGGAGCCGTACAACAAAATGTCAGGAATTGCAATTGAAGTAACGATAATATTGGTGCTGATAGGGTTGAATGGTTTATTGGCGATGGCTGAAATCTCAGTCGTCTCCGCGCGTAAGGCTCGCCTGCAGCAGCTGGTTGAGCAAGGCGATGAGCAAGCTGTTGGTGCGTTACAGATGGCGAATGACCCCGGTGATTTTTTGTCAACCGTACAGATCGGGATAACATTGGTTGGTATTTTAGCTGGTGCATTTGGTGGTGCCACAATCGCCAGACAACTGGCTTTATGGTTGCAGGATTCACCAGTCCTCGGAACTTATAGTGAGCTGATCGCACTGGTGCTTGTAGTGGCCGTGATTACCTACTTAACTTTGATTTTCGGAGAGCTGGTTCCGAAGCGCCTGGGCTTGAACAATCCAGAGCGTGTAGCTATGCGGGTGTCCAAACCGATGCGTTTGCTTACCCGCCTTACGATGCCTCTGGTGAGATTGCTGAGTATTTCATCCGAAGCAGTGATGCGGCTGCTGCGAGTCAAACCTTCACAAGAACCACTGGTTACGGAAGGGGAGATTAAAGTATTAATTGACCAGGGCACCCAGGCCGGGATTTTCGAATCTGCCGAACAGGATATGGTTGCCGCTGTATTCCGGTTTGCTGATCGCCGGGTTGGCTCGCTGATGACCCCGCGGACAGAAATCGTCTGGTTAGACTTGGAAGACCCCTGGGATCTGAACCAAGAAAAACTTGGCAGCCGCGTCCATTCTAGATATCCAGTTGCACATCACAGTTTAGATAGTGTGATCGGTGTGGTTCAAGCTAAAGACCTGCTAGCTGGCACGATTGATATTCAGCATGCTGATGTCAAGAATGCAATTTGTGAGCCGTTATATGTGCCAGAGAGCATGCCTGCGCTTAAGGTTCTAGAACTCTTTAAACAAACCAGTGTCCACACAGCTATGGTTATCGATGAGTATGGTGGGCTGCAAGGCATGGTCACGGTATTTGATTTACTCGAATCGATTGTCGGCGAGATCCCCGATTTGATCGGTGATCAAACACCGGAAGTTGTGCAGCGCGCAGATGGCTCCTGGCTGTTGGACGGGATGCTTCCCATTGATGAATTTGAAGATTTATTCCGTATTCCCGATTTCCCGGATGAGGAGCGTGGTTATTACCAGACAGTGGGTGGGTTGGTGATGACAAAATTAGGCCGCATACCAAAAGCCGCGGATAGATTTATCTGGAACAATCTATGTTTTGAGGTGGTTGATATGGATGGTCTCCGTGTTGATAAGGTTATGGTTAATATGGCTGATGCTGGACCATGTGGTGATGAAGATGAAATTATTAATCCATGAACGACCGGAGGTGAATATTGGATTGAACGAGATCAATTTCAGTGGGTGTAATACTTGATCCAGAAGAAGATTACATGAATGTGATTAAGGAGGTCGTATGAAGTACCAAATCCATAATGCGGTTGTCATTGGAGCGGGGACGATGGGGGCAGCGGTTGCAGCCCACTTAGCGAATGCAGGCGTTCCGGTGACTTTGCTCGACATTGTCCCTCATAAGTTAACCTCAAAGGAGCAGAAACGCGGATTAACCTTGGATGACCCCCAGGTCCGCAACCGTATCGTTAGAGATGGTTTGCAAAGCGCCATCAAATCTAAACCCGCCAGCTTCTTCAGTAAGGAGTTCAACACCCTGGTGACGACAGGAAATCTCGAAGATGATTTTGATGTCATCAGTCACACGGATTGGGTAATCGAAGCGATTATTGAGAACTTGGAAATCAAAAGAGACTTGATGGCTCGAATTGATGCGATTCGGGCGCCGCACACGATCGTTTCGACAAATACCTCCGGCATTCCGGTGGCATCGATTGCAGAAGGATTAACAGACGGATTTCGCGGGCATTTCCTTGGGACACACTTCTTTAACCCACCCCGTTATCTGAAACTCCTTGAGGTTATCCCGACTGCGGATACACTTCCGGAAGTGGTTGAATTTATCAGCAGATTCGGTGAATACCGGCTCGGGAAAGGTATTGTTCCCGCAAAAGACACCCCTAATTTTATCGGCAACCGTTTATTTGCCGGATGGGTAGCGTTTCAGATGGACTATATCTTAGAGCATCAATACACCGTACCTGAAGTGGATGCGATCACAGGCCCGCCAATCGGGCACCCTAAGACGGCCACCTTCCGGCTCTTCGATCTCATCGGTATGGATGTCTGGGCGCACGTGTCGAAAAACCTTGCCCCACTGATCAGCCACGACGAATATGCGATGCAGTACATGAGTTCTGAGCGGGTGAAAGAACTGATTACTACCATGGTCGATAACGGCTGGTTGGGCAATAAAACCAAGCAGGGTTTCTATAAACAGGTACGGGTTGATGGGAAGAAGGATTTCTGGCCCTTAGATCTTCAAAAGATGGAACATGTTGAACCAACCAAGCCGCGTTTTGCATCAATTGGGAAAGCGAAAGATGAAACCGGTCTCGGTGACCGGTTGAAAGTCATAATGGATGGTGATGATCGTGCTAGCGAGCTAGTGCGCACATTCACTTATCAAAGCTTGTTTTACGCGGCTCACTTAATCCCTGAGATTGCTGACACACCCAAGCCGATGGATGACGCCATGCGGTGGGGGTTCGGGCATCAAGCGGGTCCATTTGAAATCTGGGATATGCTGGGCGTTGCTGAGACCGCGGATGCCATGCAAGCCGCGGGTTTCCCTGCACCAGACTGGGTAGGGACAATGCTTGAGAGTGGGTTTGCCAGTTTTTATGATTACGATGGTCCTACAATAATTGGGGTATATAACCCGGGAAGCAAGGGGTACGACCCCATCACTAAGCCACAGGGGATGGTTATCCTCGATCAGAGTAAAGCCGCTGGCAAAGTAATCAAGAAGAACCCGGGTGCCTCGCTAATCGATATCGGGGACGGTGTTGCTTGTGTTGAATTCCATACTAAGATGAACGCGCTTGATGAGGACATCATCACGATGATCATCGAAGGGCTTGACCGCACCGAGCGAGATTTCGACGGCCTAGTTATCGGCAATGAAGCTGATAACTTCAGCGCTGGCGCGAACCTCTTTATGGTCGTCATGGCAGCTCAAAATGGCCTGTGGGATCAGTTGGAGGCCGCGCTTAAGCGCGGGCAGGATACTTATATGCGCATGCGCTATTTCCCCAAGCCGGTTGTTGTTGCACCTGCAGGTTTGGCTTTGGGAGGTGGTGCAGAGATGCCGATGCATGCCAGCCGGATAGTAGCAGCCGCTGAACTGTATACTGGTTTAGTCGAATTTGGTGTCGGTGTGATTCCAGCTTGGGGTGGTACGAAGGAAATACTCCGCCGTATCATGAATCCAGCCATGCGAACCCCGAATGCGAACTATCTGCCGTACCTGCAGCGAGCATTCGAACAGATCGGTTTCGCGAAGGTTGCCACCAGCGCGGCTGAGGCGCGTGAGATGGGTATCCTCGGTCCCTGCGATCGCATCGTCATGAACAGGGACTATTTACTCACCGAAGCCAAACGCGAAGTCCTGAATATGGTTGCAAATGGATACGCGCCGCCAATACCGGAAAAGATATTCGCCGCGGGTCGCGATGCCTTAAGCGCGTTGCGAGTATCGGTTTACATGCTTAGGGAAGGGCAATTTATCAGTGATCAGGATAAGCTGATTGGTGAAAAGTTGGGTTCTGTCCTCACGGGTGGTGAGTTGAGCCAACCAGCATGGGTGCCAGAGCAGTATATCCTTGACCTTGAAAGAGAAGCGTTCTTGTCGCTCTGTGGGACAGAGAAGACACAGGAACGGCTGTGGCACACACTGCAAACGGGTAAACCTTTACGGAATTAGGAGAAGAGTACGAGCGCGATGATCAGGTCAAATGGATGCATAGGTACCACTTCAACGCCGCTATTACGTTTTTCTGTATTTCATAGCAGGATAAAGGCATTCAACCGTGACTGATTGAACCCAAATAACAACCATTATGGTTGGGTAGAGCGTAAATTGACAAGCTCATAAGAAAGGGAGTGTAATATGAAAGTAGACCCAGCACGAGAACCTATAATTGTAGCTGCTGCACGCACAGCAGTTGGTAGAGCCAAGCGGGGAAGTTTAAAAACCACCCGTCCAGATGAGCTAGCCGCGTTAGTAATTCAAGAGCTTTTAAAGCGAGTGCCTTCCTTGAAACCGGAGGATATCGATGATGTTATTCTCGGATGTGCATTCCCAGAAGGCGAACAAGGGATGAACATGGCGCGTTTGGTCGCTTTTCGCGCCGGGCTGCCCGTTTCCGTCCCTGCGGAAACGGTTAATCGTTTCTGCGCATCGGGGATTCAGAGCATCGCCCATGCTGCGGCATCGATATCAGCGGGTTATTTCGATGTTGCCATTGCAGGTGGTACGGAATCGATGACAATGCTGCCAATGACAGGGTTAAAATTTTCCCCTGATCCATACTTAGCCGTGAATTATCCACAGGCATTTACCAGCATGGGGATAACCGCCGAGAATGTAGCCGAACAGTTTGGGATCAGCCGGGAAGATCAAGATGCGTTTTCATATCGCAGTCATATGCGGGCACTCGCTGCCTTGGACGCAGATCTTTTCGCACCGCAGATTGTACCGGTTGAAGTGAAAATCGTTGAACCTAGTGACAACGGGAACCCCACAGAAAAAACCTTTATGTTTACAAAGGATGAAGGTCCCCGCGCGGATACTAGCCTGGAAGCGCTTGCGAAATTGCGGCCCGCATTCAAAGATGGCGGAACGGTTACCGCGGGCAATTCCTCACAGATGTCAGACGGTGCTGCAGGCGTAGTCATTATGTCGCGTGCAAAAGCAGAGGAAATTGGCCACCAGCCACTCGTCCGCTTGGTCTCATATGCAGTTGGTGGTGTCCCACCGGAGGTGATGGGCATCGGTCCAATTGCAGCAGTTCCGAAAGCGCTCGAACTCGCTGGTATGAGCCTGAAAGATATCGGGTTGGTGGAACTGAATGAAGCTTTCGCTGCCCAGGGACTGGCAGTAATGCGCGAATTAGGATTAGATGAAGAGATTACCAATGTCAACGGTGGTGCCATAGCTATGGGTCACCCCTTGGGGTGCACGGGTGCCAAACTAACAACCCAAATGATTTATGAGATGAAACAAAGGGATGTTCAATATGGTTTGGTTACGATGTGCATTGGAGGCGGAATGGGTGCCGCAGGAATATTTGAAAACTTGAATTAAATATCGACACTCAGACCGTATCTCTTATTGCATCGCATCAGGTAGAAGTAAGGCAAAGTACTCGCCAGTCCTAAAAAGCTAACTTAATTAAAGGAGATAGGACCAGATGACAGATATAACTGTTGAACAACTTGTGCGGAACCATGAGAAAGCGTTTAAACCAGAGGCAGCGGAAGGTGTCGAAGCTGTCATCCAATATCATCTCACGGGTGATGAGGGTGGCGATTGGATCGTTAACGTCAAAGACGGAAAATGCACTGTCGCCGAAGGCGTCGCTGATGCTCCAACGATGACACTTACCGCGGACGCGCAAGATTTCAAGGACGTGCTTCTTGGGCAAGCAAATGGCATGCAGTACTTTATGAAGGGCAGACTTAAACTTGCTGGCGATCTCAATCTTGCCATGAAGTTGACGACTTTCTTCAAGATGGGTTAGCAAATTTTACCTAACAAATAATCATCGAGGCATAGTTTTTAATATGCCTCGATTTTTAGATATTGAACGGAAAAGGTATAATAGATCAGCGCCGGTTGAAAATGACCATCAGGAGGTTGGAAATCTAGGAGACGCATATGGCTACTGAAAAAATTCGGATATTGATCGCCTTCTTCGATGAAATTGATGCTGGTGAGGCGGCACTTGGCAGGTTAAAGTCAGAAGAAAAAAAGCGCATCCAAGCCGCGGTTGTTGTCCAGAAGGACGATCAAGGTGGAGTTAGATATAAGGACGTCGGTATGACTCCCGCCAAAGGTGCGGTGGGAGGATTAGCTTTGGGCGCGCTGGTTGGAGTGCTGACAGGTGGTTTAGCACTGGTTTTAGGTTCTCTAGGTGGGCTCATCGGTGGGATTATCGGGCGTAAACAGCGTGATAGCCGCATATCGGCCGACCAGGTTAACCAGTTGGTTGCTGCGATGGAACCGTCTACATCTGCTTTGCTAGCCGTTGTCGACGAAACCGATGAGCAAGTTGTTGAGGCTCAAATGACACAGCTGAGTGCTGATGTCCTCGTGGTTGAGCTTCCAGATGAGCTTCTGGGTGAACTTGAACAACACCGCGATGAAGTCCATGCTTCGCTGCACCAAGAACTGGGTAAACCATAAACCTTGAGGGGAAAACCATTGATTATTAATAACTGCGGGGCTCTGAATAAAGAGAGCCCCGCAGCTCTTTAATGAGGTCAGCCATCATATGGTATCGTCACAACTTTGGCTTGAATCTCTGCATGCAACTGGTTTATCTCACCGCGGATGCGTTCGATCACCTCTCCGCTAGGGATGACCTCTTTATCCTTGCTATCGCGACGTTTATATTCCACCCCACCTTGTGATCGCGCCCGTTGGCTGACAGTTAAGCGAATCGGCATGCCCAGCAAATCAGCATCATTGAACTTTACCCCTGGGCTCTCGTCGCGGTCATCGAAGAGCACTTCATACCCAGCAGTTTGCAGTTCGGAGTATAACTTCTCAGCTTCTTCAAGTGTATCACTGTCACCACGTCCGGAAAGAGCGACTAGGTGGACTTCGTAAGGTGCAACGGTGATCGGCCAAATCAAGCCATATTCATCGTGGTGGTCTTCAGCAATGCATGCGATCAAACGACCGCTACCGATCCCATATGAACCCATGATGATCGGCTTTTCCTGCCCATCCTTATCCAGGAAATGGCTCCCCATGGCCTCACTGTACCGGGGCCCAAGCTTGAAGATATTTCCCACTTCAACCCCGCGGATTGTTCGTAAGTCCGACCCGCAGTCTGGACAAGCATCACCCTCCTGGGCGGCGGAGATATCCGTAACGATATCCGCTGTATAGTCGCGACCATAATTCACATTGAGCAAGTGATAGCCTGTTTCGTTAGCACCAGCAACTAGATTCGGTGATTGTGGGATCACATCATCGACGATAATCAAAGCATCTTTCAATCCTACAGGGGATGCATATCCGGGGACTGCACCAACTGCAACGATCTCATCTTCGGTGGCTGGTTGCATTGCTTTTGCTTTGATCGCGTTCGTTAATTTGGTCTCATTGACGTCCATATCTCCCCGTACAACTGCAAATACGAACCGCTCGATTGTCTCCGTACCTTCCGGGATGGAAGCCATCATGAATACGGCTTTAGCAGTTTTTGATTCTGGAACGTTGAGAAATTTCGCCAGATCTTCGATTGTTGTTGCATCCGGCGTGGGGACCTTTTCTATCGCTTTCAAATCTTCTGGGGGGTTTTCCTCTTTACGAAAGCGCGCAATATGCCTGTTTGCCCCATAGCCGCAGTTATCGCATAACAGCAGTGTATCTTCTCCAACCGACGTTAAGTACATGTATTCATGGGCCAGCTTACCGCCCATCATACCGACGTCTGACCTGACGGCTGTCACGGGTATATCACAGCGATGGAAGATATTGAAGTAAGCCTGGTAATGGTTGCGGTACTGTGCATCCAGACCTTCCCAATCCATGTCCAGGCTATAGCTGTCTTTCATTGTAAATTCACGGACCCGGATCAATCCAGCACGGGGGCGTGGATCATCGCGCCATTTGGTCTGAATATGGTAGATGAGGCGCGGAAGCTGCCTATAGGACTGGATTTCTGTGCGGGTGATATCTGCGACGACTTCTTCATGGGTCATGGCGAGCACCATATCGCGGTTGTTCTTATCTTTGAAGCGACCCATCTCGGATCCAATCTGGTACCAGCGTTCAGTTTCCTGCCAGATCTCTGCCGGATGGACAACCGGCATGGTCATCTCCTGACCACCGATAGCATTTATCTCGTCGCGCATGATGTTCTCAATCTTTGTAAGGGAGCGGCGCGCGAGCGGCATGGCAGTGAAGATCCCTGCGGCAAGCTGGCGTATGAAGCCCGCCCGGAGCAATAATTTGTGACTGGGGATTTCAGCATCCGCTGGGGCTTCGCGGAGCGTTTGGCCGAAGAGTTGTGACATTCGCATAATATCCTCCTGGAGTGTGATGCTCGCAGCTGATTGTTCAAACAGAGATAACTTGCCGGAAAACAATGCCAATAATGATCTTGTCAAATGGTGGAAAGAAAATCGCCCACTGGCTTTCAGTCCAGAGGGCGTTCACTAGCAAGGAGCAGATCAGTTTCCCGGCCAATGCCTTAGATACCGAAAGCCAATTATGGCATACGGGTAGGCGGGACCGGGCTAGGGTTTAGAAGTTGCTGATTATCTCTCCACATTACGTCTAGAAGTTTACCATCGCTTGATCGAGTGTCAAGGGCACCTCCGCTCGGCAACAATTAATTTTGACTGGACCCGGTGCACGCATAAGATCATCTCGCCAAGTCTAAGTGTTTTGTTTTTTTTATTAGGCCGTCATCCAAACAAGAATTGAGCTCACCGGCTGTCAAGGCGCTGTAATCCCGCCTCGTTCGCCAGAAGCACAGCATCCATGTATTCAGTTGGGGTTATCTTCCGTTTCAGTTTTGGATATTGGTTTGCCTTGAACGCAGGCCGGTATTGATTCATTAGATTGACGTACGTGTTGGGGGAGATTTCATCCACCAGGAATTTGACAATTTGACCGGTGCCGGCCAGGTTGTTCGGCAGGACGAGATGGCGGATTAACAAACCTCGCGTAGCAAGACCTTCCTGGTTAATCTTTAAGTCCCCAACCTGCCGGTGCATCTCTTTTACTGCAGCCTGGTTGATTTGTGGATAGTTGCGGATCTTCGAGTAATGCAAGGCTGTGCGGGGATTAGCATACTTCATATCCGGCATATAGATGTCAATTACATCCTCGAGAAGCTTGAGAGTGATTATTGAATCATAACCCCCAGTGTTGTATACAATTGGGATTCTCAAGCCGGCTTGTGCGGCAATTACAATTGCCCCAAGGATCGGTGCAACGACGTGGCTAGGGGAGACGAGATTAATGTTATGGCAGCCGTATCCCTGCAGTTCGAGCATGATCGCCGCCAGCTCCTCTGGTTCGACTTCCTCGCCCTGATCGGTCTGGCTGATATCGTGATTCTGGCAGTACTGGCAGTGCAAGTTGCAGCGTGTGAAGAAAATTGTCCCCGAACCGCGCGAGCCACGCAGAGGGTCCTCTTCTCCATGATGAGGGCCATAGCTGCTTATCCGTGCCCGTCCTGAAGTCTGGCACACACCCCGTTCTCCAGTCAACCGGTCAACACCACATTCATGACCGCACAGGTCGCATTGGCTCAGATGTTCGTATGCCACTGCTGCGCGCTCTTCAAGGGCGCTATGATCTAGTAAACGGTTGTAAGCTGGTATATAGCTCATCACAAATCACGAATCGCAAGTAGTCTCTTATGTACATCGTATTGTATCTCGCCATCTTTGGTAAGCAAATGAGGGTTTGACGACAATAAATCAAACACTAAAAAGCAAATATGAAAATCAGATCATTTACATTAGTGTTCGTTGGTCCAGTGATAATCAAATCCCCCAGTGCTTTGAAGAAATGATAAGCATCGTTCCGCCGCAAGTAGTCGGTTGGAGCCAACCTCAGCTCTGCTGCCTCTGAAAATGACACGCCGGTTACTACAGCCCCGGCTGCATCCGTTGGTCCATCTTCCCCGTCACTAGCCAATGCTACGATCGCCATATCCTGAAGTCCTGCACACAATGTTACTGCTGCCAGAGCAAGCTCTTGATTGCGCCCACCGAGACCATTACCGGTGATGGTCACTGTTGTCTCACCCCCAATGACAATACATGCAGGACGCTTGATCGGTTGGTTTTGAACAGCTATCTGTTTGGCGATGGCCGCGATGAACTGCCCAGCTTGTCTAGCCTCACCTTGAAGATGGGTGGTTAACAGGAAGCTGTTGAGACCGGCTTGCTTGGCTCGCTCACAGGCAGCTTCCGCTGCCAGCAGGTTATTGCCGATAACGAGATTGCTTACCCGATTGAAAAGCATATCTCCTGGTTTTGGCGTTTCGATGATCTTACCTGCAATACCAGCAGTGAGGAGGGCGGTGATCCTTTGAGGTATTCTGGCAGCTATACCATATTTCTCGATAATCTGCTGGCATTGAGAAAAAGTCGTCGGATCTGGTGTAGTTGGACCGGATGCAATTACGTCTATGGGGTCACCTACCACATCCGATAAAATCAGGGCGATCAGTCGAGCAGGATAAGCTGCTCCGGCAAGGCCGCCTCCCTTGACTAAATCGATATGCTTGCGAAGCGTATTCAATTCGTTAATGGTAGCCCCCGAGCCTAACAAGACCTCCGTTAGCTGTTGGAGATCATGGAGTGTGATTCCCTCGGTTGGTGCCGTGAGTAAGGCAGACCCCCCTCCGGAAACCAGCAGTAACACCAGGTCGTCATTTCTTGCCTGTGCTAATAGAGCAGTAATTTGCTGAGTTGCACGTACTCCTCGCTCGTCCGGTATTGGGTGGGCAGCCGCATACACTGTTACACTGGCAGGGTAATCTCGCGTGTTGTTTGTATTCCCATCTTTTGTCAGGATGATACCGCTTGTC
>Ga0209013_10002908_pt1 | contig 15404 bp, 15 predicted proteins | sample Cruoilmetagenom2_FD_187291 | JGI IMG/M metagenome (GOLD analysis project Ga0209013, IMG submission 187291) | Oil polluted marine microbial communities from Coal Oil Point, Santa Barbara, California, USA - Sample 2 (SPAdes) (version 2) | ecosystem: Environmental > Aquatic > Marine > Oil seeps ... | reverse complement strand
CGCGGGCAAAGCAGGACAGTTTCACGCAGTTCGCCATGGACGACATCGAGTCGCCGTTGTGGTTCAACTCCAAAAACACGTTCGTCCTGCCCGAGGAACTGCGCAGCGAAACGGCTCAAAAAGCCTGCCTGTACGATTTCGACAGAGCTATCGGTGTGCTGGGCGAACGTCTTGGCAGCAATACCTATGTCATGGGCAGCGAGTTCACGCTGCCGGATCTGTTGCTGGGACACTGCGCCAACTGGGCTCAGATCGGTGCAGGCTGGGAGATCGATGACGGGTCAGTGCTCGCTTACTTCGACCGAGTTCGCTCAAGGCCGGCTTACCGGCGTGCGATAGAGGTGAGAGATAGCTTCGGGTAGGCACTCCTCTAAATGCACTTGCCATCGCGTTGGCGGCTGCTCAGTTTTTTTTCAAAGCTCGCTCTCCAGCGCAATCGCAGCTTCTAGAGTTCGCCTGTCAGGAATTGTGCCCGGCCATAACCGAAGGACCAGTCTTCATCTTGGCAGGTGACGAAATTGATCATCACGTCGCTCGGTGCAATCGCACAATTGCGCTCCAACTCCTCAATCGTCAGCTGGTAGAAAGTTTGTTTTTCCTCAACGGTGCGTGGCCGTGTGGTGACCTGGATAAAAACAAACTTATCGGTCCGAGGAATGTCGAGACCGGTGTCCTCCATAATCATGCGTGTGGGACTGTGCTCGTTGACAATCTGGTAGCGGTCGCGCTCGGGCACCTTGAAAGCTGCGAGCATGGCACGGTGGACAGCGTCAAGAAGCGCCTTGAGTTCCGCATCAGTTCGGCCTGGGTAGAGATCAAATCTAAGCAACGGCATTTGGGCATCCTATGTTGAGGTGCGATAATGCGAACTAGAAAGACGCGGAGCTAGCGTAGAGTTTTCTGGAGATGGGGGGAAGTTAGGCGTCACACGCAGAATTTGGCCTTACATTTCAAACGGCGGGGCTTATAAAATGAGCGTGCTGCAGCTGTCGCCGAGGACGCACTAAAATGGCCATTCTTGAGAGCGGGAGCGTTCGCCAAAAACTCATGCTGGCGAGCGGTTTAGTCCTATTCGCCTTCGCCGCTACGCATTATTTTGAACCACGCCGTTGGGCTGGTCAGCCTTGAGGCCATGCATGACGTGCAACACTTACGCTGGTCCGTGACAAGGTCTTGGCCGGATTGGCAATGGAGCAATTGCGGCCGCCAATTTTTAATTATGGTCCTGTCTTTGCCGTCGGGGTGGGTTTCTCCGCAGGCTTTTTCGTCACAGGTTTCCTTGTGACGGTCTTTTTCTCCGATGGCTCCTTTACTGATGGTTCCTTGGCCGCTGCCTTCTTGGTCGGAGGGGCATCTGGCGTCGGCGGCAGCTCGTAGCCTCGGTCATCGCCAGACTTGCCCGCCGCCACAGCCTCATCAACGATGCGCTCCAGTTCGGCAGGAAGCGCGAAGGCGCCAAGATGGACGGCAGGGGTCCAATACTTCAGATCGGCAACCCCACGCTTGCGGGCCCGCTTGGCGAGCTTTTTCGGGCCGATACCCAGAATGGATTTGTCGTCCGTTGCCAGATTGAGCGCGAAAAGCCCGCCGAAGTAACAGGGCTGATGGCAGATATAGGGTGACGCGCGTTTGAATAGAGAGGCAAAAATACGGGTTGTGCCGGCCAAATGATCTGGGAAAAGCTGGGCGAGACCGTTTTGGGTGACGAGTGCTCCGCCCGGTGTAAGAGCGCGGCGGCAGCTGGCGAAGAACTCCTTGGAGTGGAGCACAGCGGATGGCCCGATCGGCTCCGAGGAATCGACAATGATGCAATCGAACAGCTCACCGGTTTCGGCGACGTACTTCAGTCCATCCGCAATAACGACTTCGGAGCGATCTGATTCAAGGGCCTTCTGAGGTATCTGAGGGAAGTACTGGAGCGATGTGTCGATCACCTCACGGTCAATCTCGACGAGAACCGCCTTCTCAACACAACCGTGCTTGAGGACTTCGCGCAGCACGCCGCCGTCGCCACCACCGACAATCAGCACCTTCTTTGGTCTGTCCAATGCCATCAAGGGCACGTGGGCCATCATCTCATGATAAACGTGTTCGTCTTTGGTGGTGAGCTGGACAACACCGTCAAGCATGAGAACGGTGCCCCAGTATGGATTTTCGAAAATCACCAGATGCTGATGATCGGTCTTGACCTCGTGCAGCACCTTCGAGGCACGCAAGGCAACGCGCCAGTCGGCATGAAATGTCTCTTCAATCCAGCGGTCGCTCATGACGGACTGCACTCCTAAATGGGTCAATCAAAGTAAGCGGAAATGCCCAGGGGGAATTGACCCCCCGGGCATACTATGAGCCATCACTTATGATGGTGCCTTAGGCAGCTTTCTTTTGAGCGGTAACCACCTCGTGGCGAACTGGAGCATCGCGCGAAGCAGCAGACTGCCACTTCAACTCTTCCAGTTCCTCGCCGCGCATGTGCTCTTTGACAACCACATCATCGGCTTCGAAAGCTTCACGCAGGACCTCGATCGCCAGATGCGGCTTTGCTTCGCCGCACATAAAGACGTCAAGGGCTGCATAGTCGGCCTCGGGCCAGCTGTGTATCGAGATGTGGCTTTCAGAAAGCACCGCCACACCACTTACTCCGCCATTTGGCGTGAAGTGATGCAGGTGGATATGAAGAAGGGTTGCCCCCGCCACTTCCACACAGCGCTTCAAGGTTTCTTCGACCCATTTAAGGTCATTGAGCCGACGTGCGCCGAACAGATCTATTATTAGATGTGTTCCAGCAAAGCGAACGCCGTCACGCTCAACAAAGAAGTCTTTTCTATCGTCACACACGTCGTCGCGTGTGTTCGCAAACAGATCTTCCTCTTGGGCGGTGCTTGAACGAGTCAAGTCCATCCCCAATTGGAAGAGGGCGTCGTCATAGGCCATCGGACCCTCCCCAACCAGCAGATAGATGTGACCCGTCCGCTCCTTACCTTTGGGGCTTTTCTTGAACCTTGAGGGCTCTCCTTGACCTTAGGGGCAGGTGGACGAACGGAGGCGGGTTGTATGATGCGATTGCCCCTTGCATGCAAGGAAAAACTGAAACGACGCTGCGAAAAATTTTTTCAGCGTTTCACCTTGATTTAACAATGGCTTCGCTCATGACCATTATGCGGTTTTTTAGGCGCGCCAAAGCACCTAATGAAGACAGCGGCTTGGATTGTCACAATGCTTTGCCGGAGGCAGCCCGCGCACCTTCGCGCTCGTGGATGCCGGAAAGCTGCCCGTAAATGCTTGGGTTTACATACGTAAGACTATTGGCGGTGTGACTTTTGGTGCCCCTGGCCCGACTCGAACGGGCACGTCCTTGCGGACAACAGATTTTGAGTCTGTCGCGTCTACCAATTCCGCCACAGGGGCTTGGCGAGCCTTCGATGCCGCCAGCAGAGCGCTGCAATATAGCTATCGGCGCATCCCGGTCAACGCATGAGACATTTGGCCAGCTGTTGGTACACAGTGAATGATGCGGAGGCGTGTGTGAGCAGAACCACACCTGCGGCACGGTTCTGGGGCCGGTTGATTGTGCCACGAATGGTGAATGTGTTACATGCGATGCATTAATAAGTCGCTGCTCGACGTCGACGCGGTGAACCAGGGATCCGCCTGAAATGCGCTTTTTTCTACAGATTGTTTGCCTCCTTATCTCAGCTGTCGCCTGCGGTACCGCTAGTGCCGGGCCGACGCTGCTGTTCGAGGCCGATACGGGCAAAGTTCTCTACTCGGAGAGTATCGACGACCAGTGGCATCCCGCTTCGCTAACCAAAGTGATGACCGCTTACATCGCCTTCCAAGACTTGCGCGACGGCAAGATCAAGCTGGACACCAAGATCCTTTGCACGCCCCTCGCGCATAAAGAACCACCGAGCAAGGTCGGTCTTCCCGTCGGTGCCAAGCTTAAGATGGATACTGCCCTTAAGGCGCTGATCATCAAGTCGGCCAACGATGTCGCGGTAATGATCGCCGAAGCGCTCGGTCCGACCCATGATCGTTTCATCGCCAGGATGAATATGACCGCGAAACGCCTCGGAATGACGCGCACCTACTTTGCCAACCCCAATGGGCTACCCGACAAGCGGCAGGTGACCACGGCCCGGGATCTGGCCAAATTGGCCCGCGCGGTCACCAGCGAATTTCCTGAGTATGCTCACTACTGGTCGATGCCGGCCTTCCGCCTCGGCAAGCGGCGACTGGGAAGTCATAACGGCTTGCTGAAAACGTTCGAAGGCGCCAATGGGTTGAAGACCGGCTTCATCTGCGACTCGGGTTTCAATGTTGTCGCCAGCGCAACGCGGGATGGTCGCAAGCTGATGGCAGTCGTGCTCGGCGAACCTTCCAGTTCGGACCGCACGCTGCGCGCGGCGAGCCTGTTGGAGCATGGTTTCCGTCAATGGGGATGGAAGCAGCTGTTCAACACCGATACGATCGATAATCTGCCCGTCGATGGTAGCGCCCTTAGCGCCCGCAGCATTCGCCATACTGTGACGTCATGGGCCTGCGGAAACCGGAAGTCCGCGCGCCGGCTGAGAGCGGCCAAGCTCAGAGTGAAGCTCAAGAACTCCAAGCGACTGGCTAACAAGCTGAAAAAGAAGGTCGCGCAGCCGAAAACATCGATCCGTGGCTCCTCGGGGAACTAATGTGAGCGCGTGCCGCCCTATCCAAATTGGGGCACTGGCAGCCTGTGTGATCCTACTACCGATATTCGTCAGACAATCAGATTAAGCGACCGGTCGCGGAACGGGCAGCCACGTGGCCGATCCGGGGGCGGGGCCAACTCGTGCTTGGCGCCATTGGCCGGTGGATCGGCCTTGGGTGCAGCTGAATCGGAATTCGGCGCCTCGGGCTGCGGTGTGCTTCCCGCCGAATGAGAGGATCCCTCTTCGGTCTGAGCGGAACCTGGATGAACGGCCGATAGTGTCAGGGCGAGCAAACACATTTGCCCCAGAACCAACCAACTGCGTTGACGTCCCTGAGTATTCGTGGATGGCAGGTCGGATCGGAACATTTCTATCGTCTCCAATTCTTCCGCCGTCAGATGCGGTTCCCAGTGTGATGCTTAACGAATTCGCCGGTGGTACCGACCGGACCGGGCAACGCCGCTCCTAGTCAATCTGGCAACTTTGTCAATCCAAAGCCGAAGCGGAGATCGGCGCCGCCAATCCCCTCTGAAACATCGAGGCACGGGAAGTTGGTCAGGAGACTCCCATGGCGCGGCGCCGCCCGCAAGCGGGAAAGAGGTTGCCAGCGTTCAGAAAGCTTTCCACCTGTCCCAGAATGAAACCGGTAGGCTGGCGTTGAATTTGCTTTGGGATACCCGAAACTTGCAACAAGGGCTGAGAGCAGATGGGCATTTGGCACCCAGAAAAAGACGTGACACCGAATCCGCACGAAGTTGAATTCATGGCGGAAACACTAGAGGCCCAGCACGGCCTACTGGCGGCCCAGGTCGCTGATTTCTTTTCGGCGTACCATGTCTATCAAGGCGATGCGGGAAGGTCCTGGGCCTGGGCCGGAGTTGCGGAAGTCGTACGCGAGCGCGAACGCGAGCGCGCGGAGTTTCCGCTGCTTTGAAGGGGCCTGCGTTATGCAGATTAGAGCGAAAGCTAGAAGCCCCGCGTGGTGCAAATGGACGGCGCGCCTAAGTTCGCTGCCGATGCTATTGTCACACAACAGGCCAGAAGCACGACGGATGAGCTGCAACGTCTCGCAGAAGATGAGATCGACGTAGCACGCGCGGTCCTTGCCGGTAGCTGTGAGCGTTCCCTTGCGCAGCGCAATGCAATCCTGGCGTTTTCCGTCAGAGTTGTCAGCGTCGCTGTTCTGTATTTTAGGCAGATCGTCCTGGCCCGTCGGATGGGACGCTTCGAGTAGGGGATCTATGTTTTTGTTTCGACATGGGTTCTGGTGCTTGGCGGGCTCGCTTCGGTCGGCGTGAATGTGGCCGTGATCCGGTTGGTGCCCTAGTATCGTGAACAGGACCGGCTGGCGCTCGTCCCTGGTGTGACGTTCGGATCCAACCTTGCAGCATTCTCAGTTGGTACCTGCCTCGCACTTGCCGGTGCTGCAGGGCTGTGGCTGTTTGAACCTTATGTTGCGAACTACTACATCCGTCAGCTCAATCTCGCACTGATCTGTGCGCCAATTTACGCGCTTGGCGATATGCAGGATGGGCTTGGACGTGGACAGGCCTGGATGGGGCTTGCGCTTATTCCCCCCTAAGTTTTGCGGTCTCCGATCATCCTCGGTGCAATGGCAACGGCCTACGCGACCGGACTGCCAATGACCGCCACGACGGCGGCGGCAGCGACGATAATCGCGACATGGACTGCTGCGTTGCTGCAATTCGTGCTGCTGCAGGTGCGGATGGCACAGAGTGTACCCTCGAGCCCCCGGAGCTATGACTGGCGGCTGTGGTTCAAGACGTCGTTGCCACTGTTTTTCATCTGTGCGTGCGAGCTGGCGCCGCAGAATGTCGACGTGCTTGTCGTTTCGAGCTTTCTAACCCCTCAGGACGTCACCATATACTTCGCCGCCGACAAGACCATGAGCCTGATCATGTTCGTCCATTACGCTGTTGGAAGCGCTGTTGCCAGCCGCTTATCCGCGCTCAATGCACGGGGTGACCGGGACGGGCTGAAAGCCTTCGTACGAGACACGGTTAACTGGACATTTTGGCCACCACCAGCGGCAGCGGTGTTCATCTTGCTGCTTGGCCATCCGCTGCTGTGGTTGTTTGGTCCGGAGTTCACCGCCGGCTTCCCGGTCATGGTTATATTGGTGGTCGGCTTCTTTTTCCGCTCCGCCATAGCACCCAGCGAAGACCTGCTCAACATGCCAGGTCAGCAGTCCGCGTGCGCGGTTGTGCTGGTTACGACGGCGGTCCTCAACCTGATGCTGAACTTAATTCTCGTGCCGTGGCTTGGGTTGATTGGCGCTGCGAGCGCAACCTCAATGTCGTTGCTTCTTACTGCACTGCTGCAATACACCGTTGCGCGCCATAGGCTGGGGCTGGATGTGGCGATCTGGAGTGCTTGGCGGGCCAGCTAAGCGACGGCCTTCACTGGTTGCCGCTGGACTACATCCTTGTGCCAAGGATCAATGTCCAAAAGGACTTGAATTCGGTGCGAGGGTCTTGGACCAGAGCAAGTCCTGCTTCGCGCGCATCGGCGAGCAACAGGTTCTTGTTATGGCCTTCGCTTTCTTTCCAACCGCGCATCACTTCATCGAAGGTAATCTGACCGGTGCCGACGTTTTCAGCTGCGAGGCGAGGTTTGTAACCTGTGCGCTTGACCCTATCCCACGGGTTGGAGCCGTCCGAGCCATAATGCGAAATTCGATCCCACTTCGACAAATCACGTGAGTGCGCTTTGGCCGCCGTAGAGAGCTTCGCATTGAGCTTAAGCGGCTTCAGGCCGTTTTGTGCGCGATACCCGTTGATGACCGCGATGGCACGGTCGGGATCAAGACGCGTGCTTGAATAATTTCGATCGGAGAGGGCGCCCTTCGGCGCCGTCTCGAAAGTCCCGACCGGGATTTGGTCGTTGAGACTGGCAACCTTCGTGCCCGCTGTGCTGTTGCGGTTCGCTGAATAGCCGAGGCTGGCCGACGGGGTCAGCTGGGTGATCGACGGGGTGTCCGATCCGCCATCAGCAAAGCCTGTCGAAAGGGTGCTCGGCCCTGTGCTGCAAGCAGCAACGAGGCAACCCGCCATGGCTGTCACCGACGCGATGCGGCACATACGCAATACTCCTAGAACAATACGCGCGATTTCCGCCAGAACCATTACAGCAACCTTTTAACGCGGCGTTAACGATAACTCAGAGCAAATCCTTTTTTTAAGACTCGGATTCAACGCAAACGCTTTGAAACGGCGATGGGATTCATGTCCCAACCCCGGTGTTTCGGACTCGGCATTCCATAGAGAAAAATGCCTGAAATGATTGGGAATTTTTCCCGACATCCCAAGACTTGTTCCCCACATCTTCCCATAGTCGCGACGCACGTTATTGAGATCCCTCTCTGTTTCCTGCATTTCGCGAGAAAATCGTGACACCAGTTGGGCGGCGGCTGGGCAAAACGCGGGCGGTGACCGCAAACGCGTTGTTGTCGGAATTGACAAAGGACTTTAGCGCCGGTCTATGGAAGCCTGATTAAACGCACAGCTACAAAGAAAAACTGATAGCGTTTGCCGAGAATCTGATGAGGATTGATCCCGTCATGTCGTATTTCCAGTAAAAGGTACCAAGGTTTGTGAATAGTCTTCGCGACTGAGAGCAACGGTCGACCCTTTCCGCATGGAATTAGTGGAGTGGTTCCCCGTGCCACGTGAAGTTCAAAAAAAATTTGAACGAGCGACCCGCAATATGTCCGTCCCAGTCATGGTCGCCCTACTGGGCCGCATTTACAACCTGCTGCAAGAAGACGACAAGCTTGACGATGCTGCGGCTCACATCCGTGAAGCACAGCAACTTCTGCGTGCGGAACATGAACGGCTGTTCCTCAATGAGACCGTCGACCGAATTGATTATGCCGCTAGTGCTGATCGCGGGGGCCAAATCCCTGCGATCCGTCATCCCTCTGCTGCGTCAAAACTCGCCATCGATGGCGGTGGGCGATTACAACTGTAGCGCTTCAATTGTTGTTAGGGGTTTCCCACTAACCTCTCCCGGAACGGCCACGCGTCGCGGTCTGCGCGGAAACGCCGTACCGTAGGGATGCTTTCTGTGAGCTCTTCGTCCAACCGGATTATGGCAGTTAAAGGTCGAAACGACGGCGGCAGCGAGGTCCTCTCGGATTTGTTGGCCGACGATGCTGCATATCTGCCGACAAACAAAGTGGCCGCTGATGGATTGTTCGAGGCTGTTGGAATTGACTTGGTCGGCGCCTTGTCGACATCCGATGAAAGCGCCTACGTTTGGGATCTGCTGATCGATACGGTGGAGTGGGAGCCAAACGCCGCTACAGTTCTTGGTGTTAACGACCTTAAAGAAATCGCCAGCGGCGAAGCCTACGAATTGCGAATTGTCCCTGAACATAGGCCGCGCCGGACGGCCGCGATTTCCGCCGGCTCCGTCTGTCCATTCGACCGCGGCGTCCCCTATAGAGTTCAGTACCGCTTCTGGCCCGGAGCCGTTGGTAGCAGCGCCTCGATCTGGTTGGAGGACGACGGCCACTGGTGGCCTGGCGCAGATGGGCGCCCCGCCCGCGCGCGGGGGGCAGTCCGCATCGTCAACGAGAGCTTCGTAGCTGAACAGGCCGCGCTGTGCGCTGTCGATCGTAATGAGCTGACAACGCACTTAGACCGCACGCGCCTGCCGCAAGCACTTGCTGCTTCCCTTGGGCGCGCCGAACGCCGCTTCTCACCGAGCGCGTTCTTGATGATCTCTGTCAACAACCTCTCCGCGATCAATGAATCGTTCGGTTTCGAAATTGGCGATGAACTCATAACGGCGACAGCGAACATCATCAAAGGCAAGCTGAGAAGCGGCGACATTCTGGGACGCTACTCCTCAAACAAATTCGGTATCATCCTCAACGACTGCGGCGCCGAGGCCATGCGTGCCGCTGCTGAGCGGTTCATAGCGGCTGTCCACGATACTCCGATCCGCACGTCCGTTTGCCAGTTGGCCGCGACCATCTCCATAGGAGGCGTCACGCTGCCTGACCAGGCGGCGACGGTCCGTCATGTTTTTAGCCGCTCGCTGCTGGCGCTGGCGGCCGCCAAGGCGCGCCGCGTCGAGAGCTTCGTTTGCTTTAATCCTGATACCGCGCAAGAGACGGTCCGGCAGCGTCGCATAACCATCGCCAATGACATAATGTCGGCGCTCGAAGCCGACCGTATGTGTCTTGTCTTGCAGCCGATAATCAGTTCGAAATCGCGGCGCGCCGAATTGTTTGAATGTCTGCTGCGCATGCAGAAGCCTGACGGCACCCTGGTTCCGGCAGGCGAGTTCATTCCTTTTGCCGAGCAATTCGGGTTGCTACCCCACCTCGACCGGCGGGCCCTCAAACTGGCGGTCGCGCTTCTCCGCAAGCACGAACAGCTATCGCTCTCCGTGAATGTGTCGAGCATAACCGCAAACGATCAGGATTGGCTGACGACGCTACAAGCGCTGACCGGCTGCGAACGCGCCGTCACTGAGAGGCTGGTGCTGGAGATTACCGAAACCAACGTTATCGACGACCTCGATCAGGCCATAGCTTTTGTCGACACGTTGCGTGAAATGGGGTGCCGCGTTGCGATCGACGACTTCGGCGCCGGTTACACGTCGTTTAAGAACCTGAAACACCTGCCGGTCGATCTTGTGAAAATCGATGGATCGTTCGTAGAGAACCTGGCCGCTGATGCTACAGACTTAGTCTTCATCAAAACGATGGTCCAACTCGCCGAGACCTTTGGAATGGAGACCGTTGCCGAGTGGGTTGGCGACGAAGAGAGTGCCCAGCTTCTCGCCGAGGCGGGTATCACCTATCTGCAGGGCTTCCATTTCGGCCGGCCGATTGCGGTCGAAGACTTGCAGAACCATTCCGACTTGCTCTGATGTTTTGCGTGCGAGCTTTTAGCTTTTATGGTTAAAGCCGGCTCAGTCTGGCCCCAGGATCAGTTGGCCTGACTGATGAGACTGACTATCAGTCCTGGTCGTGCGCCAGCCGCTCGATCTTCTGCTGCATCGCCGCCAGTTGCGATTTCAGCTCATCGATCTCATTGCGCGCGGGTTTTTCTGCTTCCCCACCTTTGGCATCAGCGGTGGTCCCAGCTTCTTTTGCAGCGCCTTCCGCGGGTGAGTTCGGGAAGGGGCTCCACATCGACATGGCCTGCTCGAAGATCGCCATGTTACGACGTGCATGTTCCTGGTAGGCCTCAAACGGCGTTGAGTGGGAACCGAAGGCCGTCGAAATCTGGTCGCGAAAACGTTCTTGTTCGCGAGCCAGCGTCTCCATGCTGAACTGCAAGTAGGTTGGAACCATACGTGAGATGCTGTCGCCGTAGAAGCGGATCAGCTGCCGCAGAAACGGCACCGGGAGCAGGGTTTGGCCTTTGCTCTCCTGGTCAACGATGATCTGCGTCAGCACCGAATGCGTCAGGTCGTCGCCGCTCTTGGCATCATAGACGACGAAATCGCGGTCCGAGCGGACCATTTCAGCCAGATCTTCGAGTGTGACGTACGTGCTGGTCTCCGTATTGTAGAGACGCCGATTTGCGTATTTCTTGATGACAACTGCTTCGCGTTTTTCGTTACGCGCATCCGGCTTGTTCAGCATCTCAAACTCAGCTCACTTCCGACTGTTAAACGTTCGCATCGGCGGCACAGCGCTGTTGCGTTGCACCAAGGTATCACAAGCGCCAATTGAGTTTAAGTTGTTTATGCTGGAATTTCGAGCAAAGTGAGCCAACTTATGACTATTCACTGTGCCACGCGTTCGTCTGATGTCGCGATTGCGGCCGCGAACCTGGAACTGATATGACCGCTTCGGCACTATCTAGCTTAGCAAAGCTTTGCTGGCATTGGTGCTGGACCCCGCCCATAAAGAGACCTCAAGCGGATCAGACGCAGCTGAGATCCGCGGAAAACCCAGGAGAGCCCCCCAAATGAGTCAGGATAACGAAACCATCGTCATCGCCAGTGCGGCGCGTACGCCCGTTGGGTCCTTTAACGGTGCGCTTTCGTCGCTGCCGGCACATGAACTCGGCAAGATCGCCGTCGAGGCTGCGATGGAGCGTGCAGGGGTTGCGCCAGCGGATGTCTCTGAAGTGATCCTCGGGCAAGTTCTTTCGGCCGGCGCCGGACAGAACCCGGCCCGCCAGGCGGCCGTCAATGCCGGCATCCCATTTGAGAGCCCTGCATGGGGCATGAACCAACTCTGCGGCTCAGGCCTTCGGGCGGTGGCGCTTGGAGCTCAGCAAATCCGCGATGGCTCGGCTACGATCGTTATCGCCGGCGGCCAGGAGAGCATGAGCCAGGCTCCGCACCTGGCGCAGCTGCGCAACGGCACAAAAATGGGCGACATCAAGTTCCTGGATAGCATGCTGCGGGACGGGTTGATGGACGCCTTCCAAGATTATCACATGGGCACCACCGCCGAGAACGTCGCCCGCCAATGGCAGATCACCCGTGAGGAGCAAGACGCCTTTGCGGTTGCCTCTCAAAACAAGGCCGAAGCCGCACGCAAGGCTGGTAAATTCAAGGACGAGATCACTCCGGTCACCGTCAAGCATCGCAAGGGCGACATCATTGTCGACACCGACGAGTACATCAAGGACGGCGTCACCTTAGATGGTATCGCCAAAGTTCGCCCGGCTTTCGACCGCAAAGAAGGCACCGTGACGGCTGCCAATGCCTCTGGCATCAACGACGGCGCCGCCGTTGTCTTGCTGATGACGGCTGCCGAAGCAAAGCGCCGCGGTATCGAGCCGTTGGCCCGCATCGTGTCGGCGGCCTCCGCCGGTGTCGATCCAGCGATCATGGGTACCGGGCCGATCCCGTCGTCTCGCAAAGCGCTTGAGCTAGCGGGCTGGACGACAGACGACCTTGATTTGGTCGAAGCCAACGAGGCCTTTGCCGCCCAAGCCTGCGCCGTTAACAAGGACCTTGGCTGGGACACTTCCAAGGTCAACGTCAATGGCGGCGCCATTGCCATCGGTCACCCAATCGGCGCCTCCGGAGCCCGGGTGCTCAACACGCTGCTATTCGAAATGAAGCGCCGCGACGCCAAAAAGGGCCTCGCTACGCTGTGCATCGGCGGCGGCATGGGTGTCGCGCTCTGCATCGCCCGCGACTGAACGTAGCCTTGCAATTGAACTGGCCGGCGGCACTGCGGGGCCGCCGGTTCCCACCTCGCGCGAGATCGATGGCACCACTTCCAGCGCCTTTGATCGGACAACCCTTTAGAGAAACGAACTAGGGAGACACCCCCATGGCTCGAGTTGCCATTGTCACCGGCGGCACCCGTGGTATCGGCCACGCCATTTCCATCGCACTCAAGGCTGCTGACTGTTCTGTCGCGGCCAACTACGCCGGCAACGATGATGCCGCCAACAAGTTTAAGGAAGAGACCGGTATTCCGGTCTTTAAATGGTCGGTCGCCGACTACGATTCTTGTGCTGAAGGCGTCAAGAAGGTCGAGGCGGAACTCGGTCCGGTCGACGTTCTGATCAACAACGCCGGCATCACCCGGGACGGCATGTTCCACAAGATGACTCCGCAGCAATGGCAGGAAGTCATCAATACCAACCTCAACGGTCTGTTCAACATGACCCACCAGGTTTGGCCCGGCATGCGCGACCGCAAATTCGGGCGCATTGTCAACATCTCGTCGATCAACGGCCAAAAGGGTCAGATGGGCCAGGTCAACTACTCGGCCGCCAAGTCAGGAGACCTAGGCTTCACCAAGGCACTCGCCCAGGAAGGTGCCTTCAAGGGCATCACCGTCAACGCGGTTTGCCCTGGCTACATCGGCACCGAGATGGTCCGCGCCATCGATCCGGAAGTGCTGAAGGCAAAGATACTGCCGCACATCCCAGTCGGCCGCTTGGGTGAACCGGAAGAGATAGCCAAGATCGTCGCTTTCCTGGCGTCGGATGATGCTGGCTTCATCACCGGCTCGACCATTTCCGCCAACGGCGGCCAGTACATGGTCTAAGGTTGGTGCTGACACCACCCTTGCGGGCTGGCCCTCGGGCCGGCCCGTTTTGCTGATTGGAGTCGCACTGCCGCTGAAGAACCCAGCTCGGATTCGGGCGCTGCGCGGATCGGTGCTTCGCGACCAACGGTTTCGTTTGCAACGCGGTGTTCCTTAGAGAAAATCTTGCGACTTCACTGGCGCTCTAGGTGTTGGCCCGCACCGCAGCTCCGGACAGTGGCAATCGCTAGCCATCACAGTGAATCGATTTGCGTTTCCGCATCCGCTGGTGCATTTCACCACGAAGCGCATTGCCGAGCGTTTTCACCCCCCGCAAGTAAGAGGCAAAGCCATGTCACTCTCGATCAACGATGTCGCCCCCGATTTCGCAGCCGAGACGACGGAAGGCCGAATAAACTTCCATGACTACATCGGCGACGGATGGGCGGTCCTGTTCTCCCACCCCAAGGATTTCACGCCGGTCTGCACGACCGAGCTCGGCACTATGGCCATGCTCAAGCCGGAGTTCGACCGCCGCAACTGCAAAATCATCGGCCTCAGCGTCGATCCGGTGCACAATCATAACGAATGGTCCAAGGACATCGCCGAAGTCACCGGCACTGCGCCGAACTATCCGATGATCGGCGATACCGACCTCGCCGTCGCTAAGCTCTACGGAATGCTGCCGGCGGATGAGCCGGGCACTTCCGAGGGACGCACCGCGATGACCAACGCCACGGTGCGCACCGTATTCGTTGTCGGCCCCGATAAGCGCATCAAGCTGATCCTAACCTACCCGATGTCGACGGGCCGCAATTTCGATGAAATCCTGCGCGTTCTCGACTCGCTGCAGATGACTGCGGAGAAGAAGCTTGCGACGCCGGCCAACTGGAACCCCGGCGATGACGCCATTATCGTGCCGGCGGTTTCCGATGAAGACGCCAAAGCATTGTTCCCCAACGGCTGGAAGACGCTGAAGCCTTATCTACGGCTTGTGCCTACGAGCAAGTGAGCTAAGCAAGCTCTGCAAGGGTGACAGACTCCGCCGGCGGCTGCCGGCGGAGTTTTTTTATCGCGAAAAAGTGCGTCCCATTCGGGCTGTGATACTGTTCTTCCTAACCGGTTCGCCTCGCAGAACGACGAGGCTGGTTTCCAGAGCCTCCTGCCACAACACCCTGCCTTCCGGCATCGTATTTAACACCAAAGCGGTCGTGATGATGTCGATGACGCTGTTGCCCGACTTCGTCGCTTGCGAGCCTATACGTGCCTCGAATGCCTCTTTGTGTCTCACCGCCGTTTGCCGGGCTACGGAGTTGCGATTGATTGGACACGCAACTCTTGCCATGCCGACAGCAGCCAAAATGGCGGCCTTTGTGCACCGTTAATGCGCGGCTTCCCAGTTGTCAGCGGCTTTGGCGTCGACCTTGATGGGCACGGCAAGTTGGACGGCCGGCAGGCTGGCGTTTTCCATCACGTCTTGGGCGACGGCGATAAGTTTGTCGCTCTGCTCGGCGGCGGCCTCGAATATCAGTTCGTCGTGGACTTGCAGGAGCATCCGCGCGGACTTCAGGCCGGCCGTTTCAAGCGCCTTCGGCATGCGCACCATGGCGCGGCGGATGATGTCGGCGGCCGACCCCTGGATCGGCGCGTTGATTGCCGCGCGCTCCAGGAAGCCGCGCATTGACGGGTTGCGTGTGTTGATTTCCGGATAATGAACCTTGCGTCCAAAAACGGTTTCCACG
>Ga0209013_10002907_pt1 | contig 15410 bp, 9 predicted proteins | sample Cruoilmetagenom2_FD_187291 | JGI IMG/M metagenome (GOLD analysis project Ga0209013, IMG submission 187291) | Oil polluted marine microbial communities from Coal Oil Point, Santa Barbara, California, USA - Sample 2 (SPAdes) (version 2) | ecosystem: Environmental > Aquatic > Marine > Oil seeps ... | reverse complement strand
TGATCCATCTTTGGTGAGAAGCTCCGTGTCAAATTACCTCATCTCCCAATATGCCAAAGAAAAAGGGATCGAAGTCCTGCTTTCCGGAGAAGGCGGTGACGAGGTTTTTTGCGGGTACATGTATCTCAAGGAATTTCCGGCCGAAGAATTGTTCGTCCGGCAAATGGAATGCATCGGTTTTCTGCACAACAACGCCTCCTTGCGCCTGGACCGCATGAACCTGTGTAACTCTGTCCGGGTAGTGGCGCCACTGATATCCGGAGAGTTGCTCAACTATGCCATGGCCCTGCCACCCGAATATAAGCAGAGACCGGAGGGCGACCAGAAAATCGAAAAATGGATCTTCAGAAAGGCTTTTGAAAACGTGCTTCCCGAAGAGATCGTATGGCGGCTGAAACAGGAATTCTCCCAAGGATCCGGCTCGGCCGATGTTCTTCCCAAATATTTTAAAGAGACCATTAATGATGAGGAACTACTGGAAGCTCAAAAAAGTTTCCCCATAATACGGAGCAAGGAAGAGCTATATTATTTCAAAATCTTCATAGAGCACTTTGGCAGCGGTCGAGCAGTAGACACAGTGGGTCAGTGGATTCGATTATAGGATCTGCTTGCTAAAGAGCCTTCAAACCCGAAAATGAGGATTTTTGTTTAAAATCACTTGCCCGCCTTATTCCCTCTGCTCGACGTGGAGACGCTCTGATACATCCGGTACCGTGATGACCGGCAACACCCGGCGCAGTTCTTCAAGGGGTATGTGACACTTGATGATGTGCCGATCTACCACGGTCTGCTCCGGCGGTAGATCATTATCACAGATATCACCAATGCGCCGGTGGCAGCGGGTACAAAATGGGCAACCCTTGGGAGGTTTCATTGCGCTTGGCAGATTTCCTTCCAGCACAATTTCACGCTTGGTCACTTCAGGGTCGGCGATCGGTACGGCTGATAACAGCGCCTCCGTATAGGGGTGATAGGGTGGGGCGAAGATTTCCTCCGTGGTTCCCCTTTCAATAATATGCCCGAGATACATGACGACAATGCGATCCGACAGGTAACGCACCACGCTCAGATCATGGCTTATGAAAAGCAGCGTGGTTTTATGTTCGCGCTGAATATCCATCAGCAGCTCTGTCACCGCCGCCGCGACAGAGACATCCAGTGCAGAAACCGGCTCATCTGCAATTACCATACTCGGGTTTCCGGCAAATGCCCGGGCGATACCGATACGCTGCTTCTGTCCGCCCGACAGCTGCCTCGGTTTTCTAAAATAAAAATCCCTTGGCAGTTTGACAGTATCCAGAAGGTTCATTACCCGATCGAATATTTTCTGCTTATCAGTTTCCGCCCCGAATTTCTTGATAACGCGTGATATCTGACCGCCAATACTATGGCTTGGATTCAAGGTGTCAAACGGATTTTGAAATACCATCTGCAGTGAGCTAATCTGTTTGGCGCTGCGGTCTCTGACTGCCACTTCCGAAATTTCTTTGCCGTTGTGACGCACCTCGCCCGCAGTACCTGTCTCCAAACCCATCAGCACTTTGGCAAAGGTTGATTTACCACAACCGGATTCACCAACAATCGCTACAGTTTCACCCTTCCTGGCAGTAAAGTTCAACTCCTCATTAGCTTTTACTTGACGAATTCTTTTACCGGCAAATAAAGCCCGCAGTGAGCTGTCACGAACCTCGTAGTACTTCTTCATGCCATTTACATTGAGGACCCGTTTGCCAAGGTCGATCGCCTCTTTGGCCTCACCGCCCGTCACCTCGCGACGATGGTCAATTTCTTTATAGCGCAAACAGCGTACGCGATGGTCGGCCGCACTATCTTCAACATGTACCATTTTGAAACGCTCAAGATCACACAGCCCCGGCTTGAAATGATCACAGCGCGGATGGTAATAACAACCCCGGGGGCGCTCAAACGGCAACGGGAGCTGACCCCGAATCGGTTTCAGCGGTGCCGCATTTTTATCCGCCGTCGGCAACGGGATACAGGCAAAAAGGCCGTGGGTGTAAGGGTGCTTTGGCCAGGTGAAAAGCGAGTCAATGGTTCCTTCTTCTACAACTTCACCTGAATACATCACAAAAACACGGTCACAGGTCTCTAAAATCAGCCCGAGGTTATGGGAAATATAGATCTGAGATGTGCCGAACTTCTTGCTGATATCGGCAACCAGCTTGACGATGCCGGCCTCTACCGTCACATCCAGTGCGGTAGTAGGCTCATCCAGCAGCAACAGTGATGGATTCGACAAAAGCCCCATGGCGATAACCACTCGCTGTTGCTGTCCTCCCGATAACTGGTGCGGGTAGGATTCCATCATCCGCTCAGGATCGGGCAAATTGACATCAGACAGCATCTGCGCAGCTCTCTGCCGCGCTTCATCCTTGGAAATGTTCTCATGCGCCAGGGGCACTTCCATAAGCTGAGTTTTTATTTTGAGGCTTGGATTCAAAGAGGCAAAAGGCTCCTGGTAAATCATGGCGATCTCGGCTCCTCGAATACTGCGTAGCTCTCTCTCCGACAGTTGGGTCAAATCGCGGCCTTTGAAGGTGATACTGCCGCTCTTGATACCCCCGTTGGCGCCCATGTACCGCATGATCGCCATGGCGACGGTAGATTTGCCGCAGCCCGATTCGCCGACAATGCCGATGGTTTCACCGGGCTTTACCGTCAGCGAAAAATCCACTACCGCCGGAATTTCTCCCGCCCGGGTATAGTAAGAGATGCAGAGGTCCTTGCAGATCAGTACCGGTGCTTGATCTTTGTTCATATGTTGCTTACCTCCTAACCCAGCGGAGCTGGATAAGTACCTTTACGAAATAATTACCTGCCAAAAAAACGCAGAAAATTATTTCTAAGGTACTAATCACGCAATGAGATTTCACGCAGACCGTCCGCCAGTAGATTAAACCCCAATATCAACGAAGATATCGCGATGCAGGGAAAGATCGTCATGTGCGGAAAGGCCATGGCCATTTGTCGTGTTTCATTGACCATGCCGCCCCAATCAGGGTCCGGCGGCGGCAGACCCAGACCGAGGAAACCGAGCACACCGATGGTGATAATAACGTAACCAAGACGCAGGCATGCATCGACGATAAGCGGGCCGCGGGCGTTGGGCAGGATCTCAACTATCATCACGCGCCAGTCTGATTCGCCTCTGGTCTGGGCCGCCGCAACATAGTCGCGATTGCGAAGGTCCAGCGTCAATCCCCGCACGATACGCATGATCCCGGGGGAAGATGCAAAGGTGATGGCAATAATGATGTTAATTCCGGAGGCACCTATTGTCGCGATGATGATAATATACAACACCAGCACCGGAAATGAGAGAATGATGTCTGCAATACGGGACAGGACATCATCCACCCAGCCGCCGCGATATCCGGCCGCAAGCCCCATCAGAATACCCACTGTATAAGCGCAAAGGGTAGCAAGGGGCGCATAGATCAATACCGTGCGCGAACCCCAGATGACGCGTGACAGGATATCCCGGCCAATATGATCGGTGCCGAGCCAGAATGTGCCGCTGATCTTGGCCGCCTCCATACCCGGTTTGGCAAACGGCTGGATAGACGCATTGGGGTCAAACGGAGCCAGCCAGGGTGCAAAGACGGCAACCAGTATCCAGAACAGAATGAGAAACGTTCCCACCATACCGACCCAACTCTCCCGCAACAGGGCAAATGATTTCAATGCGCGCAAGAAAGCCGCGCCATATCCTGCAGTGGGCATTTCTGTTGTAGATGTCGTTATGGGCATAAAGACTCCTTAGCTGAAACGGATGCGAGGATTGAGAAAGGTATACCCAATATCGGCGATGGTTTGCGTCGTAACGGCAACGCAAACCGCCACCATGGCGCATGCTTCCAGAAGGGCGATATCGTTATTCAGGGAAGCCTCCAGGATCAAGGCCCCAAACCCCTTGTAGGCAAAGAAAAACTCAACTACAATAACCCCGGACAACAGCCAGTTGATTTGTAACATGATGACTGTGAAAGGTGCGATTAATGCATTGCGCAACGCATGCTTAACGATTACCGATCGGTAAGGCAGGCCCTTTAGCACCGCTGTCCTTATGTACTGGGAGGTCATCACTTCCGCCATTGATGCCCGGGTCATGCGGGCAACATAGCCAAAATCATAGACGATCAGCACCATAGCCGGCAGAATCAACTGTTTGAATTCAAACCCGCCCGACATACTGCTGGTGCCGGGCAACCATTTCAGGCTAAATACAAAGAGGGCGGAGAACATTACCGCACTGGCAAATTCCGGCACGGAAGTTGTAATAATGCCGAAAACCGATATGGTTCGATCGAGCATGGAACCCTCCTTCATTCCCGATAAAACCCCTAACGTCAAAGAGAGCGGGATCATAATGGCAAACGTCACAAAGCCAAGGATGGCGGTATTCCACAGCCGCGGAAACATAACGTCAGCGACAGGGCCTTTAAAACGGATGGACTCCCCAAGCTCGCCGGTCGCAAAATTGCCCAGCCACTTTACGTAACGCAGCGCGACGGGTTGATTATAGCCGTGCTGCTCCCGCCATAATTCCCGCTGTTCTGCGCTGGAAAACTGACCCAGCACGCGGGTGGCCGGGTCGCCGGTGAGCTTCGTTTCCAGCAAAAGAAAAAGAATCAGCGATACGACAATCATGGTAAAAATCATGAATCCGATGCGTTTTACCACCAGGGTGACCATTTTGACTCCTCCTGATATATTATACCTAAATTGATCGGTTCTAGGTTCAGAGTTCCAGGTTCAAAGGTTATAACATTTTGACATTACAAAATGTTACAAACCAATGCCAGGTTTGGTCTCTTTCACCTTCTGGGTGAAAATTACTTGCTGTTTTTATTGAGACGTAACCCTTTTAATTTGATCCTGTTAGAGCCCGTCAACCCGGAACCCCTGGCCCAGACCTGATTTCAAAAAGTTGGATCCAAGGCATAGATTTTGATAACAGAGGGTTGATCTTTTTGATAACGGTAGTCGCGCCAGGGCGGGCTTGAACGTTGAACCGCTCAATCCAGGTTATACTTAGCCAATAGGCCGGGGAGCGCCGAAACGCCCCCTTACCCGAGCTTACGCTGTTAATACTACGCTAGGGAGACCTTGTGAAAGCGATAGTATCGGGTTGGATGCATTTCAAAACCGACGACATTATCGCGAGTGGCGGAAAATACCGCACGGAAGAAAGGCTGGACCATAACGGCGTCATCCTGCAGAATTTTCTCCACCTTTTCCATCTTGGCCCGACGCTTTTCAAGGTCCAGCGTCGATTCAGCTTCGTCCAGGGCGGCATCCCACTCAGGGTTGGCATAGCTGGACTCATTCCAGGGCACACCGGTGCGGTAGGCCAGGCCCAATACCATGACGGCCAGCGGCCGGTGGGTCCAGGAAGTAAGACTGAGGGGTGCTTTGGTCCAGACATCCCAATATTGCGCCGACGGCATGACGTTCATTTTGATATTGATCCCGGCTTTGGCGGCCTCTTCCTTAAGCACGGCAACGCAATCCTGCTCCCAGGTGCCGTCGGTATTCCCCACGTTGCAGGTTAATTCAATACCATTGGGGTAGCCGGCCTCGGCCAATAGTTTCCTGGCGCCTTTGATATCCTGCTTGAACGGGGGCAGGGCAAAGTACTCGGGATGTATTTTGGCGACATGATGGTGTTCCCCAACGATCCCCAGGCCGCGGTGGGCGATGTCGAGCATTCGCTTGGCATCACAACATTTCTGAACCGCCTTGCGCACACGGATATCGGTAAACGGTTTCTCGGTGACTTTCATCCGAATCACGCCGGTTTGGGTCGACGGAATCGAGATCACCTTGATTCCCGGAATATTCTTGGCCGCTTCCAGCGTGGTCAGATCAAGCTCATAGATTCCATCCACCTGAGCCGAGGCGATGGCGGCCAGATAAGCGCCGGCATCTTTACCCAGGTCGACAAAGCGGATCTCGTCTAAAAAGACCTCGCCGCCCCAATAGGGTTCTTTGCGCTTTTTCAAGACAGCCAACTCTCCAACCCTGAATTTGGTAAGGGTGTACGGGCCCGTACCCACCGGGTTTTTGGAAAAATCACCACCTTCTTTCTCAAAATTGCGGTGAACAATGGCGGTGGGGTAGTTGTAGAGGTTCTCGGGAATCGACAGCACCGGCGATTTCAGGTTAAGTCTGACCGTGTGTGCGTCCACCTTCTCCACTGCACCTTTGATCATGCGCTTGATCGGATTCCCTTTCTTATCTTTTTCGCCGGTCTCTTCGAGCATGGCGTCGAATAGACCCAAGTTGGAGGATCCGGTTTTTGGATCGAGCCAGCGGGTAAAGTTGAACACCACATCATCGGCATTGAAGTCGTCGCCATTTGACCACTTAACCCCTTTGCGCAGATGAAAGGTCCAGGTCTTCAGATCGTCGGATGCCTCCCAGCTGGTTGCCAGATTCGGTCGTGTAATGTTATCCGGACCGGTCTCTACCAGGTACTCAATTATATGTCGGGCAACGACAGATTTCTGGGTCCATGAATATGTCGCCGGATCGGCCATTTCTTGTACCACCATACCAAACTTTAATACACCGCCCTTTTTCTGCCCGGCAGCCATGGCGGACGACACGAAATCCGGAAGTACATCCTTGCCCAGTATCTTGGATGCCAGGCCGTAGGCCGCTGTGGCGGATAGGCCAAGCAGCGTGGTTGTGCGTAGAAATTCACGCCGTGTGATTTTGCCCTTCGCGAGATCAGCCTTAAGCTCGTCAATAGCCGGATGAATATATGCGTTCTTCATGTGTTCTCCTTTGGTTGCCTGAGTTCAGGATTGAAAAAACATTTCAATTCATATATTGTTGATCATTACATTATTAATCAAAAATATTTGCATATCAAATATTTATATATCAAATATTAAGTGTTGACTTATACACTATCAAACTGGTTGTGTCAAACGGAGGAGATGCCAAAATCTACAGCCTAATTTAGTGGAATCATTTAGCAATAAGGTTCTGCAACAATTTTGCCTGTACCTAAGTAAAAGGAATAAAATTTTATGAACCTATGGCTATTAAGGCTTCAATCCAGGTTCTTCTATTGATATTTTTAGATTATTTTATTAAAGGAAGTCGAATGAAAATAGAACAGTTGTGCTTGCATCAATTATTTCAGGACCAGGCCGAGCGTACACCGGAAGCTGTTGCTGTGGTTGACGGCGACAAGACCTTGACTTACAGGGAACTCGATCGAACCACAGACGAGCTGGCCGGATTTCTTCAAAATCAAGGGGTTGCTTTTGATGAGACCGTCGGCATTTTCATGGAGACCTGTATGGAGTACCTTGTCGCCTATATCGCCATTTTAAAAGCCGGAGGTGCATATATACCCTTGGAGCTGGCCTATCCGGATGCCTTGTTGGAAAAGATCTTTGATGAGGCCCAACCAAAGGTTATTGTCACAAAGCGTCAATATCGAAATAGATTTAATTCAGACCTTTCCGCAAAACCATTATTTATGGATGTCGATGATACCTGGAGAGTGGGCATCTATGATAAGGATGCGGTTGCATCGATATCCTTGGAAAATTTGGCGTTTATTGCATATACATCCGGCACGACAGGCGAACCAAAAGGCGTATTGGTACCCCATCGGGCAGTCGTTCATTCTTATACAAGCAGATATGAACAGAGTTCCTACCAGCCGCAAGATCGCGTTGCGTGCAATATTTTTTTCGTATGGGAAATATTAAGACCTTTGTTGAAAGGGGCAACCTGTTATATCATTCCTGATGACATTATTTATGACCCCAGACCTCTTCTCGATTATCTGGCAGGCCACAAGATCACCGAGGTGTTATTCACCCCGTCATTACTGGAAACCGTTATCAACTCGGTCGATGCTGAGCAAATTCGACTAAAACTGTCATCGCTTAAGGCCATATGGTTAAATGGCGAAGTGGTGACGGTTAATCTAAAGAACAGGGTTTTAAAGATACTGCCGGATCATGTTCGCCTGTTAAACACTTATAGTATCAGCGAATGCCATGATGTCGCCGATGTCGATTTGCGGGATGCTAAGGATTTGCCTTCAGGAATTTGCACCGTCGGACACACTATTCAAGGCGTAGAATTAAAGCTGCTTGATGAGAAGATGCAACCGGTATTTCCGGGAGGCGTCGGCGAGCTTTACATCGGCGGCCCCTGCCTGGCCAAAGGATATTTGAAGAAACCGGATTTAACCGCAGAGCGTTTTGTTTTAATTGAGGGCCAAAGATTCTATCGAACCGGGGATCTGGCTGAAATTCATGCGGGTGGAAAACTGGAAATCAAAGGCCGTTGCGATTTCATGGTCAAAATACGTGGATACAGCATCCATTTAGGCGCTGTTGAAACGGCTTTACTCGAGCACGCAAACGTCAAAAGTTGTGCCGTAATCGCCGAGGGTGAAGAAGGGGAGGACAAACGGCTGGTGGCATATGTTGTCAGGCATGGGGCCGCAGATTGGGAAATTGATGAGCGCACGGGAACAAGCGTAGCGATTCGGAATATATTAAAGTTATACCTGCCCCATTATATGATTCCCAGTACATATATAGAGCTGGATAATATTCCGCTCCATCCCATCACCGGCAAACTGAATTATAAATTACTGCCGTCACCGCCGCCTAAATACCAACACGATTTTTCAGATATTCAACTCGGCCAGGGGGCTTCTCTAAAAGAACAGGAAAATATCATGCGGACACTATGGGAACGCATTCTCTTTTTAGATCCTAACAGTATAAAAAATGATTCGAGTTTCTTTGATTTTGGCGGTCACTCATTATTAGCCGTGGAATTAACGATCTTTATAGAAGAGATATTTCGTATTCAACTCATGGTCAAAGATGTCTATGAATACCCGACGGTAACAGAACTTGTTAAATTTATGAATAATGACGCTAAAGATGTTGCGCTGAGCGTTTCAATCAAAGAAGATGCCTTCTTAGAACCTTCTATTATTCCTGCTACTGATAAAAAACCCATAAAGTTAAACGATGCCGTGTCGATTTTAGTAACCGGCACAACAGGATTTCTGGGGGCATTTCTGCTTGATGAATTATTAAAATCTACGAAAGATCATGTAAAAATTTACTGCCTGGTACGTATAAAAAGCGGTGATCAAACAGACGCCATAAATCGCGTTGTTAAAAATCTAAAATATTATCATTTATGGAATGACAATATGAAGAACAGGATTGTTCCTGTTGTTGGTGATTTAACAAAGAAGTATTTTGGGTTGTCGGTTGCACAGTTTAATGAATTGGCCCAAGAAATCGATTTTATCTTTCACTGTGCATCGCTAGTGAATTATGTCTACTCCTATTCTATCATAAAACCTGCTGCCGTAAACGGTACCCAAGAGATCTTGCGGTTAGCATGCACATCAACAACCAAGCCGATCCATTACATATCGACAAACGGCATATTTGCAGGAGAAGATAAAGAAGCATATTTGGAAAACAATGATATTGATTCATATGCCGATCATTTGACCAACGGATACGGCCAGGCCAAGTGGGTTGCCGAAAAGCTGGTATGGGAAGCTGTATCCAGGGGCCTGCCGGTTTGTTTGTACCGCCCGGGCAATATTGGACATCACAGTGGCACGGGGGTTACTAATCCAAGTGATTTTCAATCCATGATTATTGATGCCTGCGCCAAGGTAAAGTGCGTTCCTGATAAAAGCGATTGGGCATTCGAACTAACTCCGGTAGATCTTCTGGTGAAGTCTATAGTTCTTTTTGCAAGCAATCCTTCATGTTTCGGCCAGGTATTCAATATTGTGCAAAACGACCCAGTGCCGTCCAAGACAGTATTTGATTTATTGTTTGAGATGAAACTAGTATCTGAATATGTCTCCTTTGATGAATGGAAATCAAGATTATATACAAAGGCAGAAAAGGAAGGTGATTATATTCTTAATGTCTTGGCCCAATCCCTGGAAGATGTCGAAATGTATTTAAAAGATGAAAGTATTTATGATTGTTCCCGCTTTGAAAATTGCTTAACTGAGCATGGTATCCAGCGGCCGCTCACTGATAGTGATTATTTTAAAAAATTAATAGATACATTAGTTTAGCAGTAAACTTTTCAATTTATGAATTATAAGGCGCCAAGTGATCATCGATAATAAAGATTCTATTATAATTCAAGAGGATATCCTTAGAAGCAATAGAAATATTCTTTCTGAACATTACGATATTGGACAGTTGGTCCGTCAAGAGCGTATTTGTAGCGGTTACATCAATGAAAGCTATAAAATCGAAATGCTTCGAGCTGGCAGGAAAACCCCGTATCTTTTGAGAAGATACCGTCAAGGAACTCCCGAAGCAAAAGTCAGGTTTGAACATACTCTGCTGCATGAGCTGCAGGCAAGAGGGTTTGCGTTTTCCCCGCGGGTGGTCGCGACAAAAGAAGGTACAACTTGCGTTAAGATTGATCGCTGCTTGAAAGAACAAGGCCAGGGGAATTATACGGCTGTTTTTAGTTTTCTACCGGGCGAAGATAAATGCAGCTGGGACCACCCGTTATGCTCTGATGAGGAATTGATAAATTCAGCCCAAATGCTCGCTTTGTATCACAACACGATATTTGGTTGGCAAGGGACAGAGGATTGGAGAGAACGGAGCAATTTCGATGAGATTAATTTAATGGCATCAAAATGGAAAGCATATGCCCGTAATGCTGCTGAATCTCCATTTGATGAATTTTTCTTGGAGCAATTCAATGATCTGCTCGGCATGTTAAAGAATATTCCACCCCCAGAAAAATACAACGCAATGCCCCGCCTCGCCGTTCATGGAGACTATCATCCCGGGAATCTTAAGTTTAAGGATGGGAAAGTAACCGGTGTGTTTGATTTTGGTTGGTCAAAGATTGACGCCAGGTGTTTTGATGTCGGTTTGGCGATACTGTATTTTTGTACTTCCTGGGAGATGGGTACGGATGGTAATCTGCAGCTTGAGCGATTGACTAGCTTTCTGGGGGCTTATCAAGAAGCAGGTAAGGAGATCAACACCATAGGGCCTTTAAATCAGCTGGAGCTGGAATATCTTCCGCAGATGATCCATATGGGTAATCTGATCGTCATTGATTGGATTATAAGCCACTTTTACAGCACGGGTCCGGATCCTCAAAAATATTTAAGATATTTTCAGCACAGCGTTTCATGCAATCGATGGCTGGCACGCAACGGGAGCGTGCTGGCGAGTTGTATTCAACAGCACAGCATTCAATAGGATTCTTTTTGACGTAACTGCTTTTCCTACGATACAATATTATAAAATGAGTTTATCGCAAAAGAGATTTTGCCAGATCTGCCCCAAGGTTTGAAGCTGAGATCAATACTTCCTTTTTCTCCTTTACTTTCGCTTTGTCAAAAATTCCGAAGACAGGCAATTCTCCTACAATTTCATATCCCAGCGCTTTAAGAGGAAGACGCATAGCCTCAAGCGTAAACCCCATATCGTTTTTGTCTACCTGCTCACACACTGCCGCCAGGACGGCTTTACGTCCCTGATCTGCCAACTGACTCGACCACCCTCTGGGTCGATTATCATCGAAGTTATAAAAGCAGTATAGACGATCAATAAAGGCTTTCATCCATGCAGTAACATTATAGTTGTGAGTGGGAGATACGAGTATCAGGCCTTGAGATTCAAAAATTCTTGGATAAAGAAGAGACATGCCGTCTTTCAACCCTGTACAGATTTTATCCTTCCTGCACCTCTCACATCCGATACAGGCTTGATATTGAAATTCTCTTAATTGAACCTTATCGCCTATGATTTTATTTTCTCTAACTCCTTTGAGAATATGTTCTAAGAGAACGTCTGAATTTCCGTTTTTTCTGGGACTGCCTCCAATTCCTAAAGCCTTCGGCTTTGGTGATTGATCGTTAAAACCTTTTTGAATCAGAGCATCAAAAGAATTCATGGATACATCTTCCTCATTTGTTGTTTGAGAAGCTAACATCAGGCATGAGCACAGGCTATAGAACTTTCGAGAACCAAATGACTTTTCGTTTCAAGCCTGAGTTATTTCCTGTCAGCTCAATCACTTTATGTACCGCTATAACACTCTTAAAATACAAGCTCTTCAGCCCCACCCTCGAAATACCCGAATTCTCGCTCAAGTCGGATATCCGGCAACCAGCTTACAAATCTTTTTGCTGCTTGTTCCGCTAACATATCAGCATCTGGACTACCCATCCTTGTACGGATTTTTCCTGGATGGACTGCGAACACAGCGATACCAGTTCCCCTAAGCTCTCGATAAAGTGAAGCGCTGAGCATATTCTGCGCAGCTTTTGCCATACGAATACCATAGGAAAGGGGAATATGATCAAGATTACCGGATGATACCTTGTTAATCGAACCTACTCGGCTGCTGACATTCACTATTGTTGGACGCTCAGCCTTTCTAAGTAATGGAAGGGCTGCCTGAATACATCGGATGGCTCCGCAGCAGTGCACATCAAACAATTCTTTAATCTCGCTACACGAAGTGTCTTCGATATAATGACCCGTCCCTCCGATCCCGGCATTGTTAATGAGAAGTGAGAGGGAGTCAGTCTTCCCCTCAAGACTCAGCCGGATATCTTTTACGGCCGAGTCATCACAAAGATCGACTACAATAGGAATGAAAACCTCTCCAAATTCTGATGAAATCCGGGCCGCACCCTCCTTACTGCGAAGCACCCCAAAGACGCGCCAGCCCAGTTGGCAGTATTCCCTAGTAAGCTCAAGACCAAATCCTCTACTCACTCCGGTAATTAATACGACTTGTTCCTTCATATTGACACACATTGAATTTTTTATAGGACCTAAACAGTTCGACAAACGGGTACAATTAGAGTCCGCTAAAATTTAAGCAATCTCAAAACTTCCGGGTGTTATCTTGCAATATCAAGAAATAACAATCTGTTAGATAGTAGCGGATATCTCAATAATAATTCCCTGGCCATTTCTGGCATATCTTGCAATCATTAAAACCTGTTGTCCGTGAGAGTGATTGAAAATTATGATACAGCATGCTAGTTAGTAAAGATTAACAAAAAAAACAACCCTGAACTTCTGAACCTTGAACTTGTGAAGGCTTATGTATTTTCCTCACCTTTTGTCTATCAAGTTGTTTGAAATCAGAATTCCCCAGACCATTTCCATTGACTCGGTGTAGTGTTTCCCTTAAAATTACAAAAATTCCATTTCAAAATTTGTATATTACCTGAATTTTGCACGAGTTGGAGGCTTTCATATGCAAGGCACTTAAGGGCGAAGCCATAGTCTGCTATTGCGAGCCCTTAATAACGCAGCAGATGAAAGCCTCCGACTCGTCTTTATGGTGAAAATTGATGGACAGTTATTTAAAAATGATGAAACATATGGCCGATTTGTATCGGCAATATGAAAAACAAATGGTCGATGTTGCCGATGACACCTCGGATTTTGCTGCATTTATTGAAGGGTTGGACGAACCGCGATTTCATCGGATGATGGCCGGCGTCCCGACATTGTTCGGTGCCGCGGCCGATCCTTTTTTTAGGTATACATTTGGATTAAAGGATCTGAAACGACTTACTGGGAGTGACAACCGTTGGGACGAGGTACTGGCAGTCACCAAAGACATGCCGCCCGCTATGGACCTGACAGATCCAGTTCAGGAGAGACAGGCTTTTGAAACCGCAGATAAATTGCTGGGACTTTATCCGGTAGAGGAAGAGCTGTGCCGAGTCGATTCTCGCATTGTCACCGAACAACGCCAATACCCTGTCATCCTTCACCTTGCTTCCAAACTCGCGTTATCAAAGATGTCTTTAAGGTCAATTGCGACACCGGTGTTTGCCAGTTTTATTGTAGCTATGTACAATGAACACAACCGCATTCGTACCAATGTTGAGAATCCGGCCGGAGAAAATTTTTTGCGACGGAAATTGTTACAGCTGGAGTGGTTGTTCGACGGTGAAGTCGACAAAAAATGGGAACTCGTATTCGTTGATGATGGTTGTCCGGAAAATAGCGGCGAAATCGCGGAAGAGATTATTCGGCAAGAAAAATATAGCAACGCGCGGGTACTGTTCCTCGCTGAAGGGATTGCTGAAAGCACTCCGGTAACCAGAGGCTTATCTTCTACGGACGATAGCCAAAAAGGGGGGGCTATTCAATACGGTATGTGGTCGGTTATCCAAGAGCAGCATGACGATGCCCGTCATGTTGTTATCTTTACCGATTCTGACTTGTCAACCAACATTGCCCAGGCCGGATTGTTATTACGTCAGCTTGAAAACCGGGACAGGGTGTGTGCCGTAGGAACCCGGTATTCTCCCGGTGGCATATACTGTACCCCAAAAGGTGCAATGGGATTGACCGACCACGACCATTTGATGCTGGTGTTTCGTCATTTTATTCGATCCAAGCTTTTACCACAAATTGGAGAAATCATAGACACCCAGTGCGGCTTCAAGGCATTTAAAACCGAAATTTTGAAGAAAATATTGGGTCAGATGACTGACAAGCGTTTTTCCTTTGACATGGAGCTTCTGCTACTGACAGCTCTACAGTGCGAATCCGGAGATAATTTTATTGGTGAAGCTCCTATCGTTTGGATAGAAAGTAATGAGGAATCAAATTTCTACACGGCAAAATTAAAATAGGCTATCAATGACCGTTCAGGTCTAATATGTTCTTTTTAATTGACATTCAATCAATGTTACGAAAAGATTAATTTAAAAAGAAGGGTTGAACATGCTTATCGTCGGAGAAATTATCAACACCAGTCGAAGGCGCATTGCAGAAGCGGTTGAAAAACAGGACGCCGCATTTATCGGACAGGTAGCAAAAGATCAGGCCAATGCCGGTGCTGATTTCATTGACGTAAACGCCGGTACGTTTGTGGATCGGGAAACCGAATATCTATGCTGGCTGGTAAAGACGGTTCAAGATGCTGTTGATCTGCCCCTGTGTCTGGACAGCCCCAGCCCCGCGGCGCTGTCTGAAGCAGTCAAACTCCACCGGGGCGAGCCGATGATCAATTCGATTTCCCTTGAAAAAGATCGTTTCGATGCCATGCTGCCGATTGTAACCGCCCAGCCTTGCCGGGTCGTTGCGCTGTGCATGACAGAAACAGCCATGCCGGTTACTATCGAAGACAGAGTTCAAGCCGGTGCTGAATTGATTAGCAGATTGACAGTTGAGGGCGTGGCGCTCGAGAACATTTATATCGATCCCCTGGTGCAGCCGGTCTCCGTGGATACGCGCATGGGAAGCGCCGTTTTGGGTGCCATCAAAACGATCATGAACGATTTTCCCGGAGTCAACACCATTTGCGGCCTTTCAAATATTTCTTTTGGCCTTCCGGCACGCCGT
>Ga0209013_10002906_pt1 | contig 15411 bp, 19 predicted proteins | sample Cruoilmetagenom2_FD_187291 | JGI IMG/M metagenome (GOLD analysis project Ga0209013, IMG submission 187291) | Oil polluted marine microbial communities from Coal Oil Point, Santa Barbara, California, USA - Sample 2 (SPAdes) (version 2) | ecosystem: Environmental > Aquatic > Marine > Oil seeps ... | reverse complement strand
CGTTCCTGTGGCGGCTCCATGCGGTGCATCATGGAGTTGGTCGGCTATACGGATTCAACGGGCTCGTGCGCCATCCACTCCACCAATCGCTGGACATGATCATCGGCACGATGCCGCTGGTTATACTCGGTATGCCGGTGAACGTCGCGATCCTCCTGGGTTTTGCTGTTTCGGTGCAACTGATCGTGCAGCATTCGAATGTTGCCTATGAACTCGGTCCCTTGCGCAACCAGTTGTCGATTGGACGCATTCACCACATCCACCACGTCAACTGGGGTAAGGAAGGCGACTGCAATTTTGGTTTGTTCTTGACGCTGTGGGACCGCGTGTTCGGGACGTTCCTGGCCGAGCCCTCGCGCCCCATAAAGGCAGATGACATGGGCGTCGATGAGGTGCCGCACTTTCCCAAATCGTATCTTGAGCATCTCCTCTTCCCGTTTATCTACAAACCGGGAGAGGGTGAGCCGGACCGCTATCAGGAAAAAAAGCCAGAGGAACGTCCCGGATCGGCTGAGAACACCGACCGCTTGCACCCGGCCGAGTAAAAATTCGTGACACCAGCGTTATGTGATTGGGGCCACCTAAATGGTGGCTCTTTGCTTTAGGTGTTCATCGAATCGAAGAACTCTCCGTTGGTCTTGGTGGATTTGAGCTTGTCGATCAAGAACTCGATGGCGTCCATCGTTCCCATCGGATTGAGAATACGACGCAGCACGTAGACCTTCTTGAGCTGATCCTTTGGCACCAAAAGATCCTCTTTGCGCGTGCCGGAGCGTGCCACATCGATCGAGGGGAACACCCGTTTGTCGGAGACCTTGCGATCCAGAATAATTTCCGAGTTACCGGTGCCTTTAAACTCTTCGAAGATCACCTCATCCATCCGCGAGCCCGTATCGATCAACGCGGTCGCGATGATCGTGAGCGAACCGCCTTCCTCGATGTTGCGCGCCGCGCCGAAGAAGCGCTTTGGCCGCTGTAACGCGTTGGAATCGACGCCGCCCGTGAGCACCTTGCCGGATGATGGCACCACCGTGTTGTAGGCGCGACCAAGGCGCGTAATTGAATCCAGAAGGATTACCACGTCGCGCTTGTGCTCAACCAGGCGTTTTGACTTTTCTATAACCATTTCAGAAACTTGCACGTGCCGAGATGGCGGCTCGTCAAACGTCGAGGAAATAACCTCGCCGTTCACCGAGCGCTGCATATCGGTTACTTCTTCAGGCCGCTCATCGATCAGAAGCACGATGAGATAGCATTCTGGATGATTGGCTGTGATCGAGTGCGCAATGTTCTGCAACAGCACCGTTTTTCCGGTGCGCGGAGGCGCCACTATCAGCGCTCGCTGACCCTTCCCGAGTGGGACTACGATATCGATCACCCGCGCGGAAATATCTTTTATCGTGGGATCCTCGATCTCGAGCTTCAGCCATTCGGTGGGATAAAGCGGGGTGAGGTTGTCGAAGTGGATCTTGTGCTTCGTCTCCTCAGGATCTTCGAGGTTGATCTTGCTGACTTTTAAGAGTGCGAAGTACCGCTCACCCTCCTTGGGGCTGCGGATCTGACCTTCAACCGTGTCACCTGACTTCAACGCGAAGCGCCGAATCTGGGAAGGCGAAACGTAAATATCATCAGGTCCCGGCAAATAGTTTGCGTCAGGCGAACGCAGGAAGCCGAAACCGTCTTGCAACACCTCAACGACGCCTATGCCGGTGATCTCAACCTCTTTGTCGGCAAGTTGCTTCAACGTTGCAAACATCAACTCCTGCTTGCGCATGGTGCTGGCGTTTTCGACACCCGACTCTTCAGCGAAACTCAAGAGCTCGGCGGGAGTCTTGATCTTAAGCTCTTCGAGCTTCATTTCCTTCATGGAACGCTCCGGGGGGCTCGGCAGAGTGGGCGGGAACTTGCGTGTTGCCGGGCCAAGTGGTGGGAATTTTAGAAATGTGGGCGAACGCCACGATGCGGTCCGCCTTGCCCCTTGATGCGGAGCTGCGGCGACCAACTCTTAAGCCTGAGTGGCCCTGAGCCAATGCGGAATTAGGGCTGTATATCAGACCTAACTGCTTCGGAAAAGCCATCCTTGACAGAATTCGGGTCAAAAAGGTTTCACGACAACCAGGACGACGATGCCAATCATCAGCAAAGTGGGTACCTCGTTGGCAACCCTATAAAACTTGGCTGGGCGACGATTCCCGTTTTCGGCAAAATTCTTGCGCCAATTGCCGAGCAGATGGTGGTACCAAGTCATTAGGGCAACTAAAGCGACTTTGGCCAAAAACCAGCCATCCATGTAAACGCCTAGAACCCAGGCAAGCCAGGGCCCCGTTACCCACACGGCGATCATCGCCGGGTTCATGATGTACCGCAGAAGCCGGTGCTCCATCGTTTTGAAGGTCGCTGACAGCTCGGAACCTGATTTTGCGTCAGCATGATAGACGAACAAGCGCGGCAGGTAGAGCAGCCCGGCCATCCAAGCAATCACCGCAATCACGTGAAATGCCTTGAGCCACAGCATCCCCCTTAGGCGCCTCCACCACGAACAAGTGCAACAAGGTGCGCGACATTTTCAGTTGGTGTTTCGGGAACGATGCCGTGTCCAAGATTGAAAATGAACGGGACGCCGTTCATCGCGTCAAGAATTTGCTTCACACGGACTTCCATATCTGCTCCGCCTGCTAACAGCAGCAATGGATCTAGATTGCCTTGAACCACAGCGCCGAGAGCGGCCAGTTCTCGCATCTGAACAAGCGGCATTGTCGTGTCGCACCCGATCCCCTCGACTTTTGTTTCCTGCAGATACCAGCCGGCGGTCGCACCCGCGCCGCGCGGAAAACCGATAATCGGTATTTGTGGGTGCCGCCGCTTGAGCTCTGTCACGATTCGCTTTGTCGGCAAAATCACCCACGCCCCAAACTGGTCGTCGGGCAAACATCCCGCCCATGAATCGAAAATCTGCAGGACATCGGCGCCAGCGTGCACCTGGCCATCGAGGTAAGATATCGAGACGTCAACGAGCAAATCGATTAGTTGGTTAAATCCTAACGGATCGTTGTAAGCCCACCCCCGTGCCGCAGCCTGATCAGGTGATCCGCGACCGCCAACCATGTAGGTCGCCACCGTCCACGGTGCGCCACAAAATCCTATAAGAGCGGTCTCTCTTGGCAAATCTTGCCGCACTCGGGCGACGGTCTCGAACACGCGTTCGAATACGGCAGCGGTTTTATCGGGATCTAGCCGCTTAAGATCGGCTGCGGTCGAAATGGGATCCAGAATTGGCCCCTCGCCTTCCGCAAATCGGACCCCCTGACCCAGCGCATCTGGGACAACCAGAATGTCGGAGAAGAGGATCGCGGCATCCAAGCCAAAACGGCGGATCGGCTGTAGTGTGACTTTTGCGGCAAGTGCCGGGGTGTAGCAAAGGTTGAGAAAGCCGCCAGCTTTTGCTCGCACCTCTCGATATTCGGGAAGATAGCGCCCCGCCTGCCGCATCAGCCAAATAGGTGGGGGAGCCGCGGCCTGTTTTGCAAAGACGTCAAGGATTAGATTGCAAGTGCGGGCTGAAGAAGCTGGTTTCAGAGGCTGGCTCATCTCTTCACTTTAATCAGAATAAGAGAGTCTTGAGTCTTATTGTTATGACTCTTAGGACAGTGGATTTTGGGGATATCGGTATTGTCCTATCTTGTTCCACAAGCACCGCACAGCGCGAACGCATTCGTGCCAGATCTTGCAGTGATGCCGACGAACCACCACAAAGTGTGGTAAATGCCAGTTTCATCATGGGCTTAGTGCAACGCATGCAACCGCAACTAATGGGTATGGATTGTTGACAGGCGGCGGATTTACACCTGACAACGAACCTATCCTCAAGGACAACTGCCTATTGAGGTCACTTATTCGCACGACGGCTAATGTGGTCACCTCCGTGGATAAATGGCGGGTTGGCAGTGAACTAGATGATCTGTTGCATCTGCCCTCTGGAAAACCTGGCTACTTTTCAACAAGCTGTCCAGCATGGCTGTCTTTACGATGACAAATGGACTGCCAAGTTTCTTTCATCTGCATCTCGTCTCCGACTCGACTGGAGAGACGCTCACGACGATCGCGAAGGCGGCGTGTGTGCAGTATTCGATGGTGCGCCCCATCGATCACGTACACCCTCTGGTACGCACGCCACGCCAATTAAAGCGAGTACTGCAGGAGATCGAGCAAGCGCCGGGGATCGTCCTCTACACGATTATAAATAGAGACCTGACGGAGGAGCTCGAAAGTCAGTGCCGTGAACTGAAGGTTCCCTGCCTTGCTGTGTTGCAGCCCGTTATGCAGGTTTTCGAAAGCTACCTTGGTGCCTCACGGACGCCGACCATTGCCGGACAGCACGTTCTCGATGCGGATTACTTCCAGCGAATCGACGCGCTCAATTTCACAATGGCGCACGACGATGGTCACCTGCCGGAGGATCTCAATGAGGCCGACATCATTATCCTTGGCATCTCGCGGACCTCGAAAACGCCGACCAGTATCTATTTAGCTCAGCGAGGCTATAAAACGGCGAACGTGCCATTAATCCCATCTGTGACACTACCAGAACAACTGACGAAGCAGCACTCAGCTTTCATCGTTTGTCTTGTAGCCAGCGCCGATCGCATTGCCGAGATTCGCCGTCACCGCGCAATGCTCTTAACCGACCGCAATCTGAACGACTATACCGATCGCGATCTAATTGCCGCCGAAATAGCGCACACGCGGCGCATTTGCGCTAAGCATCGTTGGCCTGTGATTGATGTGACGCGCCGGTCCATCGAAGAATCTGCAGCGACAATCATCAAGCTTCTGCACGATCAACGCGCAAACGCGGCCGAGGCTGTATATGGTAATGACGAATAGAGCGCGCCGGATCGTACTTGCCTCCGCAAGCCGAGCGCGTCGCAAAATGCTGGCGGCGGCCGGTGTCCCTTTCACGGTCGAACCGGCGGATCTCGACGAGCTGGCCTTGCGCAATGCCCTGCTGGCAGAGGATAGGCCGGACGCACCCCCAGACCTTGCCAAGGCCCTAGCCCGTGCAAAAGCGGAGGAAGTGAGCCGCAGGCATGCCGATGCGATCGTTGTTGCAGGCGATCAGGTTTTGGCTCTCGGGCCAGAACTATTGACCAAGGCGAAAAATGAGGCGGGGGCGCGGGCAACGCTAATGAAACTTCGCGGGCGTGAGCACGAACTCCACTCGGCAGTCGCATTTGCAGAGGATGGCCGGGTCGTATGGGAGCATGTGGCAACAGCGCGGCTTTTCATTCGGGACTTCTCGGACGCTTTTCTCGACGACTACCTTGTGCGAGCAGGTGAGCGCATCTTCCAATCAGTGGGCGCCTATGAGTTAGAGGGACTAGGCGCCCAGTTCTTTGCACGCATCGACGGTGACTATTTCACGGTTCTTGGCCTGCCGCTTCTGCCGGTACTCGAAGAATTGCGTGCGCGGGGTGTCATTGCCCGATGAAGCGCGCGTGCGTCATAGGTTGGCCCGTCGAACATTCGCGCTCGCCGATGTTGCACGGCTACTGGCTAAAAAAGTACGGCATCGATGGTGCCTACACAAAAGAGGCTGTTGCGCCCGAAGTTGTCTCCGATTTCTTGCGTTCGCTTGATGCCAATGGCTTTGTTGGCTGCAACGTTACGGTGCCGCACAAGGTAGCCGCATTCGCTTTGGCCGATGAAAGAGAACCCTCTGCGGAAGCAGTCTCGGCAGCGAATACGCTTTGGTTGTCTGGTGGTAAGCTTATTGCGGCGAACACTGATACCTATGGGTATATGACCAATCTCGGCCTGCAGGCGCCTGGATGGAATCGGCGCAATGCGCCGATTTCTATTCTCGGAGCGGGCGGCGCAGCGCGTGCAATCGTCTATGGGTTTCTCAACGCTGGCGTAGGCGAAATTCGCGTCTTTAATCGCACGCGTGCTCGCGCGGAAACGTTAGCGCAGCAGTTTGGCCCGCGCGTCAGGGCATTCGACTGGTCAGAGAGAGAAATGGGCTCGCGCGACTCGGCCGTGCTCGTCAACACGACAACCATCGGCATGAATGGTGCCGGCACGCTCGACATAGACTTCGGTGGTTTCGATCCGGGATGCGTTGTGTCCGACCTTGTTTACGTTCCCGTAGAGACAGAACTGCTGCACAAGGCTAATTGCTACGGTCTGCGCACCGTCGATGGTTTGGGTATGCTTCTGCATCAAGGTGTGCCGGGTTTTGAAAATTGGTTTGGTGTGCGCCCTGAGGTAACCGACGAGCTGCGAGACATCGTTGTTGCCGATATCGAGGGGCGCTAATGCTTATCATCGGCCTCACTGGATCCCTTGGCATGGGAAAATCGACGGCGGCTAGGTATTTACGCAGCCAAGGTTTGCCCGTTTTCGATGCCGATGCTGCGGTGCACGCGCTATATGAAGGTGCCGCGGCCCCTGTCATCGAGAAGGAGTTTCCAGGTACGTCGTCGTGGGGCAAGGTTGATCGCGGCAAGCTCGGTACTGCTGTGATGAAAAATCCGGAACGTTTTGCGGTACTCGAGGCTATCGTGCATCCGATGGTCCGCGACTTGGAGCGCGGGTTCCTGCAAGAAGAAGCGGCGCGCGGAGCCCGCATGGCCGTGCTCGAGATCCCACTGCTGTTTGAAACTGGCGCCGACGCGAAGGTAGATGCAACCATCGTCGTTAGCGCGTGCGCAGAGCTGCAACGCCAGCGCATCATGAGCCGGCCAGGCATGACCCCCGAAAAGCTGGAAAGCCTGCTTGCGCGTCAGATGCCAGACGCAGAGAAGCGCGCGCGCGCCGACTTCGTTGTGGACACAAGTGGTGAAATTGCCGCCAGCCGCGCCGCACTCGATGCTATTATTGCGAATCTCGAACACCGAGAAAGCCGCGCGTTTGTTGAATTCTGGGCTTAAGCTCCGTCCGACCTATTGGAACTAAAGGCTCGCGATGCGCGAAATTATTCTCGATACCGAGACCACAGGCCTCGACCCAAAGAGCGGTGACAGGCTGATTGAGGTCGGTTGCATTGAGCTATTGAATCGCATTCCCACCGGACGCGAATTTCACCGCTACATCAATCCCGAGCGCGACGTGCCGGCCGAAGCCGTAGCTGTACACGGCCTGTCCGGTACATTCTTGCAAGACAAGCCGCTCTTTGCACAAGTTGCGGAGGATTTCCTCAGCTTCATCGGCGAAGACACGCTCGTCATTCACAACGCAAGCTTCGATGTCGGCTTCTTGAATGCCGAGCTAGGGCGTGCCTCGCTTCCCACGATCACCCTGGATCGCGTGACCTGCACCTTGCAGCTCGCGCGGCGCCGGCATCCAGCTGGGCCCAATAGCCTCGATGCGCTTTGCAAACGCTACGGCATCGACAATTCAAAGCGCACGAAACACGGTGCGCTCATGGACTCTGTTCTCTTGGCGGAGGTTTACATCGAGCTGATTGGCGCGCGTCAAGCCGCGCTCGGATTAGCCGTTGGCTCTGGTCCTTCGAATGGAGCTAAAACGGGAACGGCGCGCAGGCGCAGTGCTAAGCAACGTTCGGTGCGGCTGGTGTCCCGATTAACGGCCCAACAGGAAGCTGAGCATCGCGCGTTCGTCGAGACGCTGGGGTCCAACGCAATGTGGAACCGTTATCTCGCGCCAGGCCCCCGGCGGGGATAACAATCACAAGCGCGGCGGATCAGTTTTTGGACGCACTTACCGACTCTTGCGCCGCTAGCTCTTGTTGCCTGCGCATGAACAGCGCGGCGAAGTCGATGGGGTCTAACAAGAGCGGCGGGAAACCACCTTCGCGCGTGATATCGGCCACGATGCGCCGCAGGAAGGGAAACAGGATCGACGGACAGTTGATCAGCAAAAAGGGCTGCAGCGATTGCTCGGGCACGTTAGTGAGTCTGAAGAGGCCGGCGTAGACGAGTTCAAGCTCGTAAATGACTCCGTGCTTGTTGCTTGCCTGGGCGTTGAAGTCGATCGAGCTTTCGAACAAGTCGGTTCCGGCACTGTTCGATCGGACATTTACTGTGATCTTAATGTTGGGGTTGTCACCCGGCTCACTGAGAAGTTTGGCGATTTTGGGGTTCTCGAAAGAGAGATCTTTGATGTACTGACCAACGGCCTGCACGTGGACCGGCTCTGCATCTTGCTTTGTTTGTTCAGCCGATTTTCCGTTGGCTTCTTTGCCGTCGTTTGCCATTGAATTTGATCCGTAGCGTTGGGGCGCGACCAGCGCTCGCTAGCATGTACTTTCGCAATGCCTGCCCAGCGGTGGTCTACTGGTCCTGTTCAGGCTTACTCGGAGTGTCGTTTAAACGCTCATACTTGCCCTCGATGACGACGTTACGTTGCCCCCGCCTGCCTGCTTCGGCGTCTGACCCGCCAGGCATGCTAAAAAGACCTGAGGTAGTCCAGGCAATCGCCCCCCTGCGTATTGGCGGGATTAGAAGCAACAGGCCTGCGAGGCCCGTCAACAACCCTGGAATCATCAGTAAAAAGCCGGCAACAATGACCACGAAACTGTCGAGAACCGGCCCAATCGGCGGTTTGCCTTCATTCATGGCGGCAAAAGTCCGACCCACCATTGAAAGGCCTTGCTGGCGTACGATGACTATGCCTAGCACGGCCGCGGCAATGAGTATTGTGATTGTCGGCCAGAAACCGATCGTTTGCCCAGCTTTGATAAGAAGTGCGATCTCCAACAGGGGAAACGCGATAAAAATTAGTAGTAGGGCGAAACGTAAAGAGGACAGCATAGGGCAAACTCGCGGGTGAATATTAATCGTCTGTAATATCAGTGTGCCGATCAGCCCCCAACCCGGTTGGCTTCGGAGCGTTTGTGCCGTATTTTAAGGGTGCGACCGCCCTGTGCCTATGATAGCGGATTGGATTTGAGGTTTATGGCACGGTTAATATCTTGGGCCGCGCCTGCAGCGCGATCATATATATATATAGGAATCGAATGTAGTCACGTCGCTGATCGCCAGGAAGGCAACTCTCAATGGAGAAGATTGATCTCTTCACACTAATCTCGATCGTCGTTGCGGTGGTCGTGGTGTGGAAGCTGAGAAGCGTGTTGGGCCGGCGCACGGGCGACGAAGAGGCCCGTGTGGAGCGCTACCGAGCCGAACGCCGGCAGGGCGCTCAAGCCTCTCCGAATGACAATGTGGTCACGCTGCCACGCCGTGAAAGCGAACACGCTGGGGCTGACTTAGGGCAGGACGTCGCGGTCGCCGACGCGGAAGAACGCATTAAGGCATTTCCTGGCATCAACGCAGAGGTGCGACACGGGCTTCTGGAGATTGTTAAGCGCGATCCTGCTTTCGATCCGGAAGCTTTTGTTCACGGTGCGCGTCAGGCCTATGAGATGATCGTGACGGCGTTCGCCGAGGGGAATCGTAAGCTTCTCAAGGGCCTGCTGAGCAACGATGTCTACGATGGCTTCACCCGTTCCATGTCTGACCGCGAAGCTCGTGGTGAGCAGGTCGATCAGAGCTTCGTTGGCATCAACAAAGCGGACATTTTGGAATCGGAGGTGAGAAGCGGCATCGCCAGCATCACCATCCGATTTGTAAGCCAGTTGATTTCGGCAACGCGTGACCGCGCAGGAGCCATCATCACGGGTGATCCACAGCGTATCAAGGACGTGACTGATATCTGGACCTTCAGCCGCGACGTCTCGACGGAAGAGGCCGTTGCCAATCCGAATTGGCGCCTGGTCGAAACACAGTCTCCGGCCTAGTGGAGAGTTAAAGCTACTGGTCGGCTCGAGGGGATGAACAAGCGAGGGAGGGAACGCGCTTGGTTCGTGCGATTCAATGTACAACACGTTATTCAGTTGCAGCGATGGCGGTTGCCGCAGCCGCTTTGGCGGTTACCGTGTCACCAATTCACACCGCGTCAGGGGCGAGTTTCGCTCGGTCCAGAATGCCCATGCCTAAAGTGACATTGAAACCGGCGACATTTGCCGATCTTTCAGGCTGGCAAGAGGATGACCATCTGGCCGCATTCAAGACCTTCTTGAAGTCGTGTGATCGGATGGTTGCGGACAGCCGCGCCGCACGGAAAGGCAGCAAGGCATCGCGTCAGGCGCTGGCGAACGCCTGCAACGCGGCCAAGACGCTAAAAAATCCGACCAGGGCAACAGCGCGGGCTTTCTTCGAATTCTGCTTTGTACCCCATCACGTGGTCTACAATAGCGGCAAGGGTCTTCTTACTGGGTACTATGAGCCGGTGCTGAAGGGTTCCCGCAAGCCCCAGGGCCGTTTCCAGACCCCCATTTATCGCCGCCCTCCCGATCTTGTGAACGTCGTGCCTGAGACGAAGCGTGGCGCTAAGGGGCTACGCTTTACCCACATGCGCAAGACGGCGGCCGGTCTGGTGCCTTACTTGACGCGCGCCGAGATCGAACGGGGCGCGCTAGCGGGTCGGGGCCTGGAAGTCCTCTATCTGGCAGATCCCGTCGATGCGTTTTTCTTGCATATAGAGGGGTCGGGCCGCATCGATCTGACGGACGGCACGTCGATCCGCATTTCGTATGACGGCAAGAACGGTCATCCTTATTCGTCGATTGGCAAACACCTGATCAAGACAGGCCAACTCCGCGCCGACAAAGTTTCGATGCAAACGCTGAGAAAGTGGTTGCGGGCTGATCGCGCTCGCGGTCAGAGGGTCATGTGGAAGAACGCTTCCTATATCTTCTTCCGCGAGCTTCGAGGCCATGAAGCCGAGGGCGCATTGGGCGCAATGTCAGTCACGTTGACGTCAGGGCGAAGCCTCGCAGTAGACACGGCCTACCATACCCTTGGTACCCCGATTTTCGTTTTCTCACCTCGGTTGAAACATGCCACCAAAAAGGGTGGTTTTTCTCGACTTATGATCGCGCAGGATGTCGGATCGGCAATAAAGGGACCGGAGCGCGGCGATATCTATTTTGGTTCCGGTGGCAAGGCTGGGCGGCTGGCTGGCATCACTAACCATTCTGGTAAGTTTTTCGTACTCCTGCCCGGTTCGGCACAGCAATCCGCGCAACCAGGCGAACGCCTTCCATGGACAAAGATCGAGAAGGCCGCGCGCTGAGCGAGCCATCCCTTAAGAGTGGCCGCCGCAAGCATCTCTCCGATGAGGAGCGATCCCTGTGGGAGCATGCTGCGCGCACTCTAAGGCCCCTTAAGCAAAAAAAGTCGCGCGTACGCGTGGGGCACGAGGACACAACGGAAGAGCCTGTCCGGCGACCTGAAGCGTCTCAGAAGCCAGGCGCGAAACGCCCATCCGAAAGCCTTTTACCCAAGCCTTCCACGTCGCAGACACCAGCGAAATCAGCCCCTTCGCTTTCGCAAATCGATCGTCGCAAGACACGCAAAATCAGCTCCGGTCAGATCGAAATCGATGCGCGCATTGATCTGCACGGGATGCGCCAAAGCGAGGCACACGCCGCCTTGCGCCGCTTCCTACGCAGCGCGCACGCCGAAGGACGGCGCTGGGTGCTTGTCATTACTGGCAAGGGGATCGCGACCCGCTATCCCCTAGAGCTGCGCGGGTATACGGGCGTACGGGACGATGAACGCGGCGTGCTCAAACGCAATGTCCCGCGCTGGCTTGCGGAGCCTGAGCTGCGCGCCATTGTCATTAGCTTCGCACAGGCTACCGCTCGCCACGGCGGTGAGGGTGCGCTCTATGTCCAGCTCCGCAGGCGCAGAGTAGCAAGGTAGATTATTGAGGTTCACGGGCAAGTGGCCGTCATCTTTTCCAAGGCCTGGGAGATTCCAGAAAGCGAATAGGTATCCGTCGTACCAGTGCCCCGTGTCGATGTTGCCCGCACCACAGCGGTTGATCCCTTCTTCAAGGATTCGATCAGCTTCAGCTCTTCGGAAGGATCGGCGACGAAACCGTGCTGTTCTTTGGAGAACAGCTGAAAGACGTCGGAACCGATGGTCACCGAGACCCCTTTTTTGGTGTTGATCGGATAGCCCACCTTTACGCTGGGCTCCGCCTTGACGCCGTCCTTCGGCCACGCCGAAATATAGAAAAAGATCGAGCCACGGTTGGCCCCAATGGGCTCGACCGCCTGTGGCGTCGAGGCAGCAAAGCACACCTGCTTTGGCGTGGCCGTATCAGCGTAGAGGCTCCACGCGCCAGAGCGTTCGACAAGATTCACAGTCTGTGCCGTCGTTGGCGCCACCAAAAATGCACTCATGGCGAGGACGGAAGCGGTGGCGATCAAATATTTGCGGGCTTTTCTCATGGAGCTCCCTAAGCCGTGCGTCATTGATTTCCCACCAGCATAAGCGGCAATTATGGCGGCTGTCATCCTCTACGCCCCTCTACGGCGCGAAACTGCACTGACTGATTTGGGGCCGCCGTCCCTGATCGGCCTTTCAGCGAAGCGCGCCATGGTCTTCACGCGGTCATACATCACGATGGCTCCGGCCATGGCAACATTGACGCAAAAGCGAGTTGGAATTCTGACGATATGATCGCATTTCTCGATAAGTCCTTGTGAAAGCGAGCCTTGTTCCGGTCCTAAGACGTAGGCCGCGCGGATAGGGTGACGAAAACTCGGCAGGTCGATGGCTTCGTCCAGGAGTTCCACGCCAACGAGTTTGCAGCCCTCGGGCAATGCCATCTCGTCGATCGCGACCCAGTTAAAATGTGGCATATGCCACTGCCCCTTAGAGGTGTCCGCACGCGCTTCCAGGGCTTGATAGGTGGCGCCGATGGTAAATGTGAAACTCGCCCCAAAGCCGTGCGCCGAGCGCATAAGATTGCCAAGGTTCAAGGCCTTCGACATGCGCTCTGCGCCTATGCCGAAGTATCCGCGGGCAGTCGGCGGCCAATTTGCGACGGGGGTTTGCGACATTTTCTGTCTGATCCGGTTTCGATGAATTGTCCTTGCTCGAACTAGCGGCCCGTGGTCGAAGGTCAGCCGATTTGAGCGGCGCCACCCTGGTTACTGGAGGTTTTACATGAAGGCTGCACTTTGCAAGAGCCTCGATGGCCCTGATACTCTAGTCATCGAGGACATAGACTTGCCTGTGCCGGGCCCGGGGGAGGTCCTAGTGGCCGTGAAGGCGGCGGCCCTCAATTTCTTCGACACGCTCATCACTCGTGGCAAATACCAGGCGAAGCCGGAGCTGCCCTTCTCGCCGGCTGCTGAAATTTCCGGTGTCGTCGAAGCTGTCGGAGACGGGGTTGTCAGCCCCACCGCGGGCGACCGAGTCATGGCCTACCTCGGCTGGGGCGGCGCACGCGAGAAGGTCGTGGTCCCTGCCAATACGCTCGTGGCAATTCCCGACGCGGTAAGCAATGAAGTCGCCGCTGGTGTGAGCGTGACCTATGGTACGGCGATCCACGGCTTGAAGGACCGCGGCCGCTTGCAGCAGGGGCAGACGGTCGCCGTGCTCGGAGCAGCCGGCGGAGCCGGGCTCGCTGCGCTGGAGATTGCTAAGCTGATGGGCGCGCGCGTAATCGCGGTTGCCTCCTCAGCAGAAAAGCTCAGTGTCTGCCAGAGCCACGGCGCAGACGAGCTGGTTAACTATCAGCAAGCCGATCTCAAGTTAGCGCTGCGCCGTCTGACCGGCGGGGATGGTGCAGACGTCGTCTATGACTGTGTTGGCGGCGAATCGTCGGAGGCAGCGCTGCGCGCAATGGCTTGGAAGGGACGCTTTCTGGTTGTTGGATTTGCCTCAGGGCAAATCCCAAGAATCCCGCTCAACCTGCTTCTGTTGAGGGGCGCGGAAGCCGTTGGTGTTTTCTGGGGAGAGTTCGTCAAACGCGATCCCGCTAGCCACCGCAGAAACATGACGCAAGTGCTTCGCTGGATCGCCGAGAGCAGCTTGACGCCCCGGATCCATGCAACCTATCCCCTGGACCAGATTCGCGAGGCGATCGGCGTTCTGGATCGGCGCGAGGCGGTCGGCAAGATAATCCTAACGTTATAGACGGCGCATCACGAACTATTCAGGGAATATTAGCCATCAACGAGCGACGTTCCGTGCACATATGTCGGTGCCCGACGGGGGTTAGTTCTGAGTATGCGCGCAAGTCGGGGGATATTGGGTTTGGCGATGCTGGTTGCTGGGCTGCTGGCCACAGCGGAGCAGTCCTTTGCCCAATCACCGATACAACGAATGTTCAGCCCGCACGGGTCGAGCACGCCTATCTTCAGCTACAGCCGGGTGAACCCATATGGTTCCGTTGGTGTGCGCTACGAAAACGATTGGCGCCCAAAAGACCGCACAACGTATCGCACTATGTGCGTGCGACTGTGCGACGGGTTCTACTTCCCCATCAGTTTTGGTGTGCTCCGCGGGTCCTTCTACCGGGACAACCGCGCGTGCATGAAACGCTGTGATGGCAAGGTTCGGCTGTTTTACTACCCATCTGCAGGCGCAAGCATCGAGAATATGATTGATCTATCGGGGCGTGCCTATCGTTCGCTGCCCAATGCATTTCGATATCGCAAGGCCCTGGTTGCGGGTTGTACGTGTCGAGCGGCGCCTTGGTCCGCTGAAGAAGAGGCGCGGCACTCAGAGTATGCGCTCGCAGAGGCTGAGCGGGAATTGGCAGAATTGCAGACGGAGAAACATGGAGGCGTTCACGGTTCGGGGGTGCCTGAAACACTTGAGATCAAACCTTTGCAATCCTATCGGCCCGGCCTGTCACGCTTCAGTCGTGCACAGACACTGCGGAGAAGCTTTAGCGGCCGGTCGCCAAGTTGGTGGACGCGGCAGGAATGACTACCAACTGCCGCCAGTTTCTTCAAAGTCTGCAAGCTCGCCGCCCTTGAGAGGAAAGGTATCCTCGACCACGTATGGACCGCCGCCAGTCTTTGGACGGGAGGAGTAAAGAACGAAGCGATTGACGGGGAATGGCACCGAGCGGAATGCTCCGATGCGGCCTAGCAATCGCGCGACTGACTCGGCCCCCCGACGCTTCACGCGCGCGATAGTAGCATGCGCCTTGAACGCCCGACCTTCCGGCGCCAGCCCGGCCAATCGTGCGATGCGCTCGTTAGCACGCGCGAGCACCTTGAGCTCTGGCCCAGCTTCTATGCCGGCCCAAATCGATCTGGGCTCTTTGCCACCGAAGACCCCAATACCAGCAAGTCGTACCTCGAAAGCGTCGATGTCGATACTCGCCAAGTGATCGGCAAACTCAGCGGCGCGCGTATTGTCAATATCGCCGGCAAAACGAAGCGTAATGTGCAAGTTTTCCTGCTCCACCCACCTCACGCCTGCTGAAGGCTGACGTAAGCGCGCAAGCTGCTCGCGCTGCTCAAGGGGGATCTCAATGCCGGTAAAGAGCCGGGTCATGGGGGGAGCCTATTAGCCTTTAGAAGCGGAATCACGCTGTGTTGAAGCCCGGTCGATCAGGTCCTCGACGGAAGGTACGATC
>Ga0209013_10002905_pt1 | contig 15419 bp, 13 predicted proteins | sample Cruoilmetagenom2_FD_187291 | JGI IMG/M metagenome (GOLD analysis project Ga0209013, IMG submission 187291) | Oil polluted marine microbial communities from Coal Oil Point, Santa Barbara, California, USA - Sample 2 (SPAdes) (version 2) | ecosystem: Environmental > Aquatic > Marine > Oil seeps ... | reverse complement strand
ATGTAGTACTTTCTGGTTCAAATGATGCAATTGTTGCAAAATCAAGTCCAGATGATGATGCTGATGTGGCTGAAGTACAAGCGATGTATGATGCGCAATAAATAATTTCTATGATAAGCCTTTTGGCTTGTCATATCCTTCTTCTTTTTTAACTATTCACTTTAAAAATTCTTCATCTATTTGTTCCATTGTTACCATATTGTAACCATAATATTACCAATTTATTACCAAAAAATCCTATTATCCCGAAATTAAAACTTTACACTGGAGTATCAATGATTACAATTCAAAAAAAAGTACTATTTAGTATGGTGGCTTTTGGGACACTTTGTAGTTCTAGCCTTTTGGCACAAAATAATGAGAACATCATTAAATCAATTATGACCCTCAGAGGAGATGTGGAATCGCTTTATACAAAGATAGATGAGAACAAAGATGCATACAAATCTCAAATGAAGTCATACTCATTACAAATATCTGACAATGAAGCACAGATCAACAGACAAGAAACTTCTCTTAAGCTCACTGCGCAAAACCTTGAAAAGATTGAGGCTGAACTTAAGGAAATAGGCAGTAACAGCAAGGATATAAAACCAATGATCCAAAATGCGTTATTAACGCTTGCTAAAGAGATAAAAGTAGGGATCCCTTTTAAAGTCGAGGAGAGACTTGCTGCTTTGGTCAAGATAACAACGGACTTGAAGAGTGGTGATATCACTCAAGAAAAAGCACTGGCTTTGACTTGGGCAAACTATGATGATGCGCTACGTCTTACTAAAGAGATAGGACTTTTTAAACAAGAGATTTCATTGGATAATGAAGCTAAGCTTGCCAAAATAGCCAAGATAGGATCTGTCATGATGTTCTTTTCAACGCTTGATGAGAAAGTGGGTTACGTGAAACAAGAAGGAGATGCATATACCTATGTAGCTGTAACAGATGAGGCCCATAAAACACAGATCGTAAAACTATTTGACGCACTGCAAAAACAGATAAGAACAGGATATTTCAGCCTGCCTAATGCATTGATACTAAGAGGAGTTAACTAATGAAAAAAATATTTCTAACCATCACAGCACTACTTGCGTTTGTATCAACAGCACATACAAGTGAGCTAGACGATGCATATCAAAAAGAGTATGCTTTCCTTAAAGCCCAAAAAGCTGAACTTCAAACAAGACTTGCATCAGATATCATTGCACATGATGTTGAGCTTTTAAAAGCAAAAGAGAGAGTTGTAAACCTACAGCAAACACTACTGGACCTGAACAAAAAAGTAGATTTAGATAAAGAAAAACTTTCAAAGCTTGCTATGGGATTGAGTGAGACAGAAGACAATGGTGACATTTTGGGGAATGTGATCAATCAAGCACGTCTAACACTTGCAGAGTATAGTGTAAAAGTTTCTGAAGACAATGCGACAGCAGATGCAGATAAACTCCAAAAAGCTTTTATGGATGCAAGTAAGCTGTATGTTACACTTTCATCATTGCAAAATACCAAAGGTCAATTCTATCTCCCCGATGGAAAACGTGTAGAAGGTGATATTGTAAAAGTAGGGAATATCGCTGCGTATGGTATCTCCGAAGATGCAACAGGTGCTTTGGCACCAGCAGGAAATGGCGCGTACAAACTTTGGAATGCAACAGGATCATCAGATGATGCAAAAGCACTTTTTGCAAAAGAGATGAGAGAGAGTATGGATATATTTACGTATGAAAACCTTGACAAAGAGGTGGATTATGTAAAAGAGAAAAGTATCTCAAGTACTGTAGAGGGTGGTGGAACGATAGGGTACATCATTTTAGTTCTTGGCTTATTTGGTTTTCTTCTTTTGATCTTCAGAGTATTTAATCTTATGAAAGCAGGTTCTAATGTAACGAAGATCAGTAATATCGTTGTAGATAAAGTGGAAAGTGGTAAAGGAGATGAAGCACTTGATGCAATCAAAGGTTTTGAGGGTTCAACAGCCAGAGTCATTAAATCAGCACTTAGAAATATCAATAAAAACAGAGAACATGTTGAAGATATCATTATGGAAAATATCTTGAATGAAAGCAGCCAGATAGACAGATTTGGTAGTTTTGTACTTGTGATTGCAGCGGTTGCACCACTCATGGGACTACTGGGTACAGTAACAGGGATGATAGAGACATTTGATGTCATTACGGAATTTGGTACAGGTGACCCTAAACTTCTCTCAGGCGGTATCTCTGCAGCACTTGTAACTACGATGCTAGGGCTTATCGTTGCAATTCCACTTCTTTTACTTGGGAACCTTCTTTCCGGATGGGCACAAAGTATAAAAGATTCTATGGAGCAAAGTGCGTTACATATCGTAAACCTTTACGAGAAACACAGAGTTTAAGATGTTGTCACCATTTGAACACATTGAGAGGTTTGTTGACCTTATGAATACTGGAGGATTGGTGATGTGGGTACTTTTTGTACTTAACCTCTTTCTTTGGTATGGACTTGGGTATCGTTACTTGATACTCAAAAGAGGGACTAAGGGGAATGTTCGCCGTCTTATAGATAAACATGAGAAAAGAGGCGCTGTCCAAGAGATGCGCGGTATGCTTGATTATGCTGTAGCGGATGCTTTGTACGCAGCAAAAGAGGCAAAAGCCATAGGTGGGAATATGAGAAAACATATCTATGGGACACTTCTTCCTTACTATACAGATACAAGCAGATATAGGGTACTTATCAAAACAATTATTGTGCTTGCACCACTGATAGGGTTACTTGGAACAGTCATAGGGATGATAGAAACATTTGATGCCTTACAAAATAGTTCTATGTTCTCACAGGGAGCCAGTATATCCGGTGGTATTTCCAAGGCTCTTTTTACGACGGAATTAGGTTTGGTTGTAGCAGTTCCAGGGCTTATACTCGGGCGAGTATTAGATAAAAAAGCTGAACGTTTTGAGCTTGAATTTGAACAAATGACAGACATAATATGTACGAAGGATTTACATGAGATTTAGACCAAAAAAACAAGATGTAGAGAATGTAGATGTATCACCATTGATCGATATGGTTTTTATCTTATTGATTTTCTTTATGGTAACGACTACCTTTGTAAAAGATATGAAATTAGATCTTAATCGCCCTTCTGCTGCAAGTGCGAGTAAATCAGATTCTAAAGTAGTACGGGTTTACATAGATAATACAGGAGCAGTATATATAGATAACCAGCCTGTACAGATATGGGCTATACAAAGTAAACTTAGAGATCTGCTACGTACTGCTGCAGATAAAGCTGTACTGGTTGTCTCTGATGAGACTATCCCTGTTGAAACACTTATTGATGTTGTAGATGAATGTCGTATGTCTGGTGCAAAAGATGTAGCAGTATCAACTTCTAAAGAGATGGGATAATCTGACATGGCTAGAGAAAAATTCAAAAGAGACAATGCCAAATTTTTTGCTCTTTTGGCAATGTTCGCAGGTGCAGTACTTATGGTACTGCTTGTTGTCTCTTTTAACGCTAAAGTTAAAAAGAAAGAAGAGAAGGTCAAAGACCCTATGCGTTATGTGAAGATGCAAAAGCAAATGCAAGAGGTAAAAAAACCTAAGCCTAAACCTAAGCCAAAGCCTAAAAAAGCACAACCTAAGGCACCACTACCGGACATAAGTTCTATGCTTGGAGGTATCGCTATGAATATACCGGAGTTTACTTCAGGTGATATTATAGGTAATGCAAGAAATATCTTGGGGGATGTAGCTGCAGATGCTGCTATGAGTGAAGGAACAGTAGATACAAAACCAAGAGTACTTTCACGCTCTGCTATGGAGTACCCAAAAGATGCTGCTAAAAAAGGCATTAAAGGATATGTCATTGTGAATCTTCTTATCGCTAAAGATGGAAGTGTGGAGCTGGCTAAAGTCATCGCATCAAGCCCTGCAGGTGTTTTTGATGTTGTAGCACTTAGAGGCGTAAGAAGCTGGCGTTTTGCTCCTGCAAAATACAAAGGTAATCCAGTCAAAGTATGGGCAAAACAAAAAGTCCGTTTTGACTTAAATTAAGGCAATAAAGATGTTTAAAAAATTTATAATACTAGCATGGGTTCTTGTTATAAGCAATACAGTTCTCATGGCTCAAAAAACTGAAGAACAGAGCATTGACCACATAGAAATAGCAACCATCTTATTTTATGATGGAGAGTATGATAAGGCACAAGAAGAGCTGCAAAAAGCAAAAGATTCACATACAGATATAGATTGGATGAAATATCATTCTATGAGAGGGATTATATTTTTAAAAGAAGAGAAATATAATCAAGCCATCAATGCACTCAATAAGGCCATTATAGCGACACGCCAAAAAGTGTACAAGGCACCAGTAGAAGCGAGAGAGAAAAAAGAGGTACTGTTCTCTCTCTTCTCAAGTGAGAAAAAAGCACAAAAACCTAAAAAAAGTATGCCTGCATTTGAGCCGGAAAAACTCAGAAAAGAAAAAATAGAAGAGCTTTACATCTATCTTTCTCAAGCATACTATAGAAAAGGTGCATACATTAGTACAGTAGAAGCGCTTAATTCTGCTGGACAGAGAGGTCAGAGCAGTGCATCTCTTTTTACACTTAGAGCTGAATGCTACTGGAAAGTAAACCAGAGATCATCTGCTATTGAAGCATTAAACAGAGGGTCTAAACTTTTTCCAAAAGATGCCACATTACTGAAACAAAAGTTTTACTATTTTGCAGAACTTAAACTCTATCAAGCTTCTATAGGTGCAGCAAAAGCATATATGAAAAAAATACCTGCCAATGCACAAGAGTATATTTCACTGGCACAGATGCTTCAGGGTGCAGGAGAGTTTATGGAGGCTATCAAGATACTTGAAGAGGCAAAACTGATTTTCCCTACTTCGGCAAAAGTACACATACTTTTAGGACACTACTATAATCAAAAAGAGATGCCTTTTACTACGGCACATCTTTTTGAACAAGGTTCCTACTATGACAGTAAGTATCTCAAAGAAGCATCAGAAATGTATAGAAGAGCCGGCGCTCTCTCTCATGCCCTTTATTTGAACTCAATGATGAAAGATAAGAAAGAGAAGACAAAACAAAAAGTGGCGATATTTGTTAATAGAGGTGAATTTGAAAAGATCATTGGTCTAAAAGACGCCCTAAATAGATATGGTTTGCTCAAAGATGACAATATGCGCTATGCACTTGCTTATGCATATTATATTGTAAAAGACTACGAGCAATCAGAGGCCCATTTGAAAAAGATAGAAGACAATGAGCTGTTTGCAAAAGCAACAGTCATTCGTAAAAATATAGAAAAATGTAAAAACAACCCTCTGGAGTGCATATAAATGAAACGATTAATGAAACTACTACTTATCATGATATTACCTTCTCTGCTTTTAGCAGTGGAGCATGGGAAAGGTTCGGTATCAGTATTGCTTTTTAGTGATGGTAAACCACTTATGAGTAATGAAGTAAGATTAGATGGAAAAAGAACATTCAAAACAGATAATGACGGATCTATACAAGTAGCATTATCTGTAGGTAAACATCAGATAGAGATTTATGGGAAAGATGCTACAGGTGCGAACTTGGGATACTTCAAAAAGCAGATCATGATCAAAGAGGGAAAAGATACCCAGGTTATTGCGACATTGTCTAAAATGGGTGCAGATAGTATTGATATAGATACACCTTTAGTTGCAGTAAAATCGATAGAAGTAAAAAAAGCTACAGGTACAGGTAGATTAAGTGGAGTTGTACTTTCATCCCAAGGAGGTAAAGCTATTTCAGGTGCAAGGGTATTTGTGCGTGGTACAGAGGTAGATACAAGAACAGATGAAAAGGGACACTTCTCTGCAACAGTACCTTCTGGTACAAGCCTGAGTATATCAGTAGTGCACTCAGCCTATAGTGCACAGACAGTAGGAAACATTCATCTAAAAAAAGATGGTGTTACGTCAAGAACAGTAAGACTTACACCTGCAAGTATGGAACTTGATGAGTTTGTTGTCTTAGCACCTAAGGTACAGGGAAGTATAGAAGATGCAATAGAAGAAGAGAAGCAGATTGTTGCTATTGCAAACATCCTTGGATCGGAAGAAATAGCTAAAAAAGGGGACAGTGATGCAGCTTCTGCACTTAAAAGAGTTACGGGTGTGACACTTATTGGTGGGAAAAGTATTTTTGTTCGTGGTCTTGGAGAGAGATATTCAAATATTGAAATGAACTCCCTCCCTCTACCCTCTCCTGACCCAACCAAAAGAGTTGTACCACTTGATATTTTCCCTTCAAGTGTCATAGGTTCGATGAAAATACAAAAAAGTGCTACAGCAGACATTCCTGCAAACTTTGGGGGAGGGTATATTGATCTTCGTACCAGGGATCAGGTTGCTGAAGATTATTTCAAAATCAAACTAGGATTAAAAGGTAATTCTGAAACAGGACAAGATGTTATCTCTTACCAAGGAAGTGATGGTGATTGGACAGGATATGATGATGGGTACAGAAATATTCCTAGTGACATACTGAATCACTCGGCAGTCACTGTTGGGGAACCCTTAGGTGTGTATTCTAGAAGGGAACTGGGTGAAGAACGTTTTATTCAAATGACCCATGATTATGCAAATAGAAACTATGGAACCTTTAATGAATCTTTACCTTTAGGTGGAAGTTTTGCACTTGAAGGATTAAAAAACTTTGAAATTGATGAGGAAAATAAAATTACTGTATTTGGTAATTATGCATACACTCAAGAGCATAGCTATAAAGAAGAAAGTTTCTATAAATACAGATATGATGTAAATAGTCAACCAGAAGATACTCCACTCTCAGATGGTACTAAAAGAGCAGCGACTTCCGAATATAAACAGACAGGGATGCTAAATGTGAATTATGCATTTTTGGATGTATTCAATATAAAATATACAAAATTATATACGCATGTAGGTGAAAAACAGACTAGAGAAACAGAAGGTGTTTTTGGTTCAAACTTTCTTTATCAATATTATACATATCTGGATTGGAATGAGAGAACATTAGATACAGATCAGATTACAGGGGATCTTGATTATGCATTATTTGATATAAAAAATACATTAAACTTTGGTGCCGAATATGCTACAGCCAAACTTTATCAACCAAATAATTTCTTGTATCAGGATGTACGTCGTGGTGAAACGGAAGAGACATATGAAAGACTATATTTTGAAGGATCTCAAAACTTTTTAGGTAAACGTATAGAGAGTAATGATGATGTATTGGCTTTTTATCTCAATAATAAATTTGAGTATGGCTTTTTCAGTGATGATGACTATATGCAGCTTGGGTTTACGTATAGTACCAAAGAGCGTACCTCGGAATATCAAAAATTTTATTTAGATAAAAATCAGGGACATGGAATTGATGACTATTCAAATTTACCGGGGGGTGATCCCGAAGGATTATTGAATGAATATGTTCGTGGTAATACAGATTATGACAATCTCCCATGGCTGATAAAAGATCTTTTTAACCCAGCAGATTATTTTGATGCTGAAGTGAATCAGGCAGATACATTTTTTAACATGTTTGCAAAACCTTATGACTATCTTGAAGTGATGGCAGGGATTAGATATGTGAATCTTACTCAAACTATATATGAATATTTTGAAGACAGCAATAATGGTAATAGTATTGCAAAAACAGAGAATGCTCTTGAAATAAATGATTTTTTCCCAAGTGTCAGTGTTAAATATAAATATGATGAAGAAAATATTTTTGATTTTGCCGTATCAAAAACATTTATTATCCCGGACTTAAGAGAGTTTACCAGTGGTTCATATTTTCACCCTTATGAAGTTGCTACAGTGCGGGGTAACCCTGAACTGGTAAATACACTTATCTATAATGTTGACTTCAAATATAGCCACTACTTTTCAAGTGATGAGTATATTAAAGTAGGTCCATTTTATAAATATCTGGATAAGCCTATTGAAGATACACAATTAGAATCATCTTCATTGCCTATTTATTCTTATGACAATGCAGATTATGCCTCTATGTATGGTATCGAGATAGATGGACGAAAAACATTTGATGTTCTAGACAGAGAGACAAGCAATACCTTATCTCACTACATAGGTGATCTATCTAAATATTATATTGCAGGAAATATGTCGTTTACTGATTCAGATGTGACACTTAGAGAAGAGCAAGAAGGTATCCTAACGAGTAACCATAGACAACTGCAAGGACTTTCTCAAACAGTTTTAAATCTTACTTTAGGATACGACAGTGATGATAGATCTGTAACACTTTCATACAATAAAATGGGAGAGAGAATACGAAAAGTCGGAATCATCTCTGATGTAGGTGTTATGTATGGTGATACCATAGAGATCCCTCCTTCTTTATTGGATTTTGTTTGGATGGAAACCTATGCTAACGGACTTGCAAGTAAGTTTAAAATAGGAAATATATTAGACAGTGAAACAACATGGGAACAAGATGAAAAAATCATTAGAGAGTTTAAAACAGGACTAACTTTTAGTTTTAATGTTGGATATAAGTTTTAATATATGAAAATTGATATAGATAAGAAAGGCTTTGAAAGGGATAACGACATCGATCCTATCGCAACAATTTTGATTATAGAAGATAATGAAGATCTGTTGGAACTAGAAGAATTTCACCTCATAAAAGAAGGGTATAAGGTTATAGGGGTAACTTCGACAAAAGAGGTGGAATCACTATTGGAGGGAGAGGTAGATCTGATGCTTGTAGATCGTACACTTCCCCGAATAGAGGGGAGTGAGTTTGTAAGTTACCTTCGGGATAAAGGTGTATCCACCCCTGTGATGTTTGTTTCTGCAAAAGACAAAGATGAGGAGATAGAAGAAGGATTTATATGTGGAGGTGATGACTACCTAAGAAAACCTTTTAATATCAATGAACTTCTTTATCGTGTAAAAGCGATACTTAGACGTACAAGTGCCATAAAACATGATAGGCTGAGTGCCCGTGATATTGTGATGGATTTTAATACACGAAAAACATATATAGATAACAGTGAAGTAGAACTTACCAAACTGGAGTTTGACCTCCTTAGTCTGTTTATAAAAAATAAAAACAGGGCACTCGAAAGAGAATATTTACTTCAGAATATATGGAATGATAATGAAGGGACACAAAAACGTACAGTTAACGTTACTATCAATCGTCTAAAGAAAAAAATAGACCCACAAGATGAAAAAGAGTATATCGTTCCTGTTCGTGGCATAGGATATAAGTTTAATTAAACTTTTTACATCTTTTCCTTTCCTGTTACCAAACTATATCCATTTTGTTCTCACCCTGTTACACATTACTGTTAATCTTTCAATTGCAAAAAATTATATAAAAAAGGTATACGTAATGATGAAAAAGTGGATCTCTTTGGCTACAGTAGCCATTTTAGGTATAGGGCTTACAGCTTGCAGTGATAATAACGAAACGGAAGTGGAAGCCGAGGTAGAAATAAAAGAAGTAGGGATAGAGGCAACCAAGGTTGAATTTATAGGTATGGCAGCTCCAACAGGAGATAATATGGCTAGAGCATATTCGGATGCCAAAGTTCGTGTATATACTTCTCAGACAGAGTATACAGAACATGAGCTTACTTATAATACACTTTTTAATATCAAAGACAGGGTTGGTACAAATGAGAACCAGGCCGGACAGCTTTATAATGCTAAAATGGAGCCTATCATGGATCCGTATGGGCAGCCTGTACTTGCTGAAACCCCAGATGCAAACTCATTTTTAAATGTTGGAGGTAAACTGTTTTTAGTGTCTCATTTAGAGTATGACTGGATTTTAAGCAGTGGTGAAAAAGCCTATAAGGTAGAAAACTGGTATTCAAGAATGCCGATGAATATGTTGCTTACATCTATAGAACAAGATGAAAATGGTAATCTTGAAGCTGTGGAGCAAAAACCGCTTGATTTTTCCAGTGTGGATGGCCTATGGATCCCGTGCTTTGGGTCTCAAACCCCCTGGAATACACACTTGGGAAGTGAAGAGGATTATGATCTTTACTATACTGCTGGGTATAAAGGCAGTAAAACAGAATCCGGTATTAAGGCATTGAGCGAAGTTTATTTTGAAAATGAAAAAATGGCTAACCCTTACCACTATGGATTCATTACAGAAGTTGAAGTGAAAAGCGATGCATCTACAAAGATTGCAAAACACTACTCAATGGGTAAAGGTACTTGGGAGATGGCTAAAGTACTGGACGATGGTAGAACAGCATACTTTGGTGATGATGGTAGAAATGTCGGGATGTTTATGTATCTAGCTGACAAAGCGAATGATCTGACGGCTGGTACACTGTATGCTGCCAAATGGACACAAACAAGTCCGGCAGGATCTGATGGTGGAAGTGCAAACCTGTCATGGATCAAACTGGGGCATGCTACAGATGCAGAAGTAAAGGCATGGGCAGACTCACATACATTTGAGGATATCTTTGAGTATAAAACAGAAGAGGAAACAAACGGAGTGACACCAGCGGGTTATACAGCCATTAAAGCAGGGCACACTTACGGTGTTGAATATTTGAAGCTTAAGGCAGGGAAAGAGAGAGTTGCAGCAGCTTTAGAACCTCGTCGTTATGCAGCACTTCTTGGGGCTACAACAGAGTGGAATAAAATGGAAGGTGTTGCATATGACAGCCAAGACAAAAAACTCTATATGGCTATGAGTTATATCAAAGATGGTATGCTTGAAGATGATACATTTGCAAGGGATGATATCAAGATTGCTAAAAACAACTGTGGCGGTACATATGAGATCGTTCTAAGTGCAGGTCAGAAAGACAGTGAGGGCAATGCCATTAACTCTGGATTGGTCGCTACGAGTATGAGTGTACCGGCTACACTTCTTGGTCAACCGATCGAATCGGATGCAAATGGTAATACCTGTGCTATTGACAGTATAGCAAATACAGATAATGTTTTCTTCTCTACTAAAATGAGAACACTTTTCATTGGTGAGGACAGTGGTACGCATACAAACAACTTTGTATGGGCGTATAATGTAGATACGAAAAAGCTTTCTCGTCTTCTTTCTCTTCCATCTGGTGCAGAAGCGACAGGGCTTCAGGTAGTTGACAATGAAAATGGTCATGCGTATATTATGAGTAATGCACAGCACTTAGCTGACTTTACAAGTACTACACCAGATTCTCTTAAAGCTACATTGGAGACTAAAATAGATAAGTTCAATGCTCCATTCGGTTATATTGGCGGTATGCCAGGTATTAAGTAATTATTGTTGAGGCTTTGCCTCAACAGTAACAAAATCTTCTTACAAAAATTAAAAAAGGAAATACATGCGTTGTTTATATAGTTTACTTTTTGTGAGTGGATTTATGTTTCTGGGCTGCAGTGATTTTGATACCGATCAGACAGAGACAGTCATTAAAAGTCCAATGGTCGGTGAATTCAGAAGCCGAACGCTATTTGAAAACCCTTATGCGAACATTCCGGCACAATGTTATATAGAGACATCTTACGGAACACAGAATGCTTGTCTTTTTTGTCACTCCAATGCCGCAGCAAGAAAGAAATTAGGCAATACGCTCCCGCAAGCCGGCGCAAATTCAAGAGTCGGAAATCTTCAACTTGAGTATGCTTTTGGTCCTGTTAATGAATTTGCCAAATCTCCAAACATTAATCCTTGGGAAAATACGATTTTCCCCCAAAGGATTGATGAGGAGATCAATAAACTGAGTATTGATACTTCTGCCTGGGATATGAAAGGGTATGTCAAGGAAGATAACTGGCAAAGAGCTTATGATAAAAGAACAGGTTCAAAACTGCAGAGCAATAGTTGGACTAAAGATGACGAGTATCGTCTGTTTCCTGCTTTAAATCCTTCTGCATTACCCGCTGACAGTGATGGTTTTGTAAGAACAAATAGTAGTGATGAGGTACTGTTTCAAGACAGTGAAGGATTTAATACAGGCTGGAGAAGTATTAATTTTATGCCATATGGTATTTTTACGCCACATACTGGAAGCGTGAGCGGTGTCTATATACGACTTAAAACAAAGTTTATGAAAGATGAAAATGGCAAATACGATGTTGAGGTATATAAAGCAAACTTGGCATTGGTAGAAAAAGCGATCCAGGATAGACTGCATAGTGAAGAGGCGCACTATGTTGGTGAAGCAAAAGATGAAACTATTTATAAAGGGCTCTTCCCTCTAGGAACAGAGTTTGCACACCCTCTTCACTATGTGGATGTGGAAGCAGATGGAACAAACTTGGGAAAAAACCGATTTCCGGGGCTGCGTGCGAATAGGGTCAAAGAGATAAGATATATGTATAAATATAAGATGTATTATCCTGGAGAAGTCGTTACAAAAGAAGAAGATGCACCGCTTTACTATAATGAAAAAGAGACATGGATGGACAATGGTGCAGGGTGGTACCTGTCCGGATTTATCGAAGATAAAGAGGGAATGTTGCGGGGGCAGACTCCAGAAGAGTTGCTGCAATGTGTGGGATGTCATAGCTCCACTTATGGTTTTGAGCCAGAACAGTTTACTTCTGGTACAGGCAATACTATCGATACAGTTTGGTCATTTTCCCGAAAGTTTGCAGATGATCTGGGTTGGGGGGAGATGGATTATATGGGATACAGGCATGACTTTACACTGGCTGAAAATATAACTTCGGGAAAAGCACATCGTGGGGATCCCATTAACCGTGAAGCAAAGATGGGAGAGTTTCGTTATTTTTTAAATCATGTGGTGGGTGCATCGCTTTATGGAGATATGCCAGAATCGATGGAGCATTATTTAAAAGAGGTGATTAGAAAAACAAATGGTTATAGTGATGACTTCCCGACACTGGAGTTCACTTCTGTTCCTGAACTCGAATATATTCAGACATTACGATTAAAACTTATGCGTGAATTTACAGCAAAAAAAGAGTATCTAGACAGTGATGGGTTTATCCACGCTTCATTGTTATACCCCACTTTAAATGAATCGATCGCAGGAGCAACTGGCTATAGAAAAGTGGTTGCAACCCAGCGATATACAAAAGGCAAAGATTACTTTGGTGTGACGCCGTTTACCTTTAAATACTTTCGGGATGAAAACAGAAGTTTTCTCCATATAGACGATAAAACACCCTATGTGTTTGGAGAAGTGATTACTGACCGGCCTTATGATCATAGTGAAACCATTACCAAAGGGGTGGGTATTGTATCTACACTTATAGACGAAAACGGTGCCAATTATGATGCTGAATACTTGCCTATTTTTACTTATCCTCAAAAGTTTGAGAACAAGTAACCATTGTGTTACTTACTTGTAGTAATTTTGTTATCAAAAATAACTATGATTTTTTAGAAGCCTAACGGAGTCATACTGGAACTATCATCATGTAGACTTCATCATATAAATAAAACGCACTTCTCACATTCTTTATGTCCAGATGGCTCCGCTAGTTTTCTTAATTAAATATGCTTAATGAAGTTCTATATGAACAAAACATGATTCTAAAAGGAGATGAACATGGAAGATTTTTTTGTTATACCTATAGTGGATATAGATCCCTCTTGGAGCTTAAGAGGTTTTCATCATGACTTTTATGCTTCGGAATACTGTGAAGAAGTATTAGACATTCCATCAGATTATCTTGAAGAGGCTAATTTGTCTGAAGAGGGTTTGGAGATTAGCCTGATCAATGATGAAAATATAATTGAGGAGGACTGGTATATACAATTAAGATGTATCTCTAAGTATATACAGGCTTTATAATAGCACCCATTATGAGTATCCAGGGTTATTCAGAGGGTTCCATAATAAAATCATAAACCTTTCTTCTCATTTTTTGAAAACCCCGCACCCTTTTTAGTCTTAGCTTTGAGCCCTAGTGTTTCAATGATACTACGATAATCTGTACTCGCCAGATACATACGGGAAAAACAGGTCGCAATTACGGCAAAAGAGCTACCTATGGCAAAAGTTTTAAAAAGTAAGTAAATAATTTATTGGCTTTAAGAGATAGTGCTTATGCTATCTCTAATTTCTTAATACAAAAATGATTTTATAGTTCAAATGGCATTTTTGAATACTCCTCTAATATATAAGATATTGTATAAGGAGTATATATTTAACTGATAACAAAATGATTACTAATCTTGATAGGGATAAAGAATTTTAAGTACTAAGTTTTCCTAACACATTTTCACCCTTTTTTATCTGTAAAGTGATAATTGCCAGATCCTCTTTTAATTCTACTAAATCTTTATTGCCCAGGGTTTCTTTTTCAATGTTGCCTAATGTCTCTTTTTTGGATCTTAATTTTACTAAAAGACGTTCCATAGATTCTTTTTTTCTTGTTTTTTGGTGTCTGTCTAATTTAAATGACTTTTTTACCTGTATTATAAACTTTTTTATACCCATGTATTATCCTTCTTTTCCTGAAGATAATAGCTTTATTTAGTTTTAAAGCTATTATTTATACTAGCTTTAAAAGGTAACAAAATGGTAACATTCTCTCTGGTATATTTGTTATAGAAATGTTATCACTTCTTCTTATGATTTCACATTCATCTAATGGAGATACATATGAAAGACGAAATATATATATCGGAAAAGAAGCTGGCAAAGCTTGCTAAAAGACTTTCCAAAACGTTTACTATAAATGAAGAAGAGGCAATGGAGGTCATCTATGAAGAGTGGGATCTTGTTGAAACGCTTTTCCATGCACATACAAAAGTCAAAGCCGTACACTCTCATCTTATAGATGAAATAAACTATACTTACCGGATAGCATAATGCAGTTAAGTGTGGAAAATTATATGGTGCATCACTATCCTGCGATAGAGACGTTTCCCTCTGCTGCAAAAAAAGTATTGTTTTCTGCTATGAAAAAGCTTTTTCATGAAAACCAGATCAATATTTTTATGGAAAAGAATGCACATAAAGATACCTTTAGTTTTATAGAAGCTATTTTGGATCATTTTGATATCTCTGTGGCACTAAAAACCAATGAGTTAGCCCGTATTCCCTCGTATGGACGTTTGGTGATCATCGCAAATCATCCATTGGGTGCACTGGATGCTATGGCACTTTTACATCTGCTTAAAGATGTGCGTAAAGACATCAAGATCGTAGCAAATTCTTTTTTATATCAGTTTGATAACCTCAAAGATATCATCATCCCAGTAGATAACATCAATGGGAAGATGGATAAAGAGACGGTCAAAGGCATTTATAAAGCGTTAGAAGCAGAACAGGCAGTGATCATTTTTCCTTCTGGAGAAGTAAGCCGTGTAAAGCCCAATGGTATCAAAGACACACCATGGAAGAGTGGATTTTTAAAGATAGCATCCAAGATGCAAGCACCTATACTTCCTATCTATATCAAAGCAAAGAATTCTAAAAACTTTTATCTG
>Ga0209013_10002904_pt1 | contig 15425 bp, 10 predicted proteins | sample Cruoilmetagenom2_FD_187291 | JGI IMG/M metagenome (GOLD analysis project Ga0209013, IMG submission 187291) | Oil polluted marine microbial communities from Coal Oil Point, Santa Barbara, California, USA - Sample 2 (SPAdes) (version 2) | ecosystem: Environmental > Aquatic > Marine > Oil seeps ... | reverse complement strand
GTTTTAATAAACTGTAAACTTATTAATATTTAAAAATGTGTGTCCTTTTACATTGATATTTTTTTAATAACTTATTACTTATGAATAATTATTTTTACACTCTCTAAAGGTCGTTATTTTTAATTATTTTTTATAATCTTTTCTTTATAGTTGTTTTTTTATTTTTTTTTATAAAACAAATAGGTTAAAAAGTTGTTATACTTATTAACAACCTTTAATATTATTATTATTAATATATATATAATATTATGAGGTATTGATAAATGAAATTTAAAATTAAAAAAAAAGATATACTCGATGTATTGTCAAAAGTTCAAGGATTAACGGGTAAAAAAAGCAATCTGGCAATAACAGCAAATATTTTAATAAGTACAACCGATTCTGGTATAAATATTGTGGTTACTGACCTTGAAACAGGATTTGAAGGACAATATCCAGCAAAGATTGAATCTCATGGAACAATAGTAATTAATTCCAGAAAGTTCTACGAGATAGTAAAAGAATTTCCAAGTGAAGAAATCCAGGTAGATGAGGTTGAAAACTACTGGATTAAAATAGGAAATAAACAAGTTGAGTATAATATTGTTGGAATGAATTCTGAAGATTTTCCTGAAATTCCGTATATAGATGATGTTGAATTTTTTAGTATAGATTCCGGTGTCTTTAAAAATATGTTAGAAAAAATGATTATTATTACAGGTGCTTCTGATGAAAAAAGAGCTCATATTACAGGAATGTATTTTGAAATTATTAATATTGATGATAAAAATATAGTAAGATTGGTATCAACTGATGGTAACAGGCTTTCAAAAATCGACTATGTTTATGAAAAGGATTATAAACTCCCGCAAGAAAAAGGCATAATTATACCAAAAAAGGGAATATATGAGGTTGTTAAGTTTCTTGAGCCTGTTGGAATGGTTCAATTAGGGATTAAAAATAATAATTTTATAATAAAAAAAGATACAGAGAAAATAATAATAAGACTCCTTGAAGGCGATTTTCCAGAATACGGGGATATAATAAAAAAAGGAGCTTCTCATGCTATACATATAGATAGAAACATGTTTTTAATGATGCTGAAAAGGATGACTATTTTATCTTCTGATGATTACAAAGGAGTTATTTTTAATTTTATAGATGGCAAACTGTTAATAAAGACAACCAACCCCGATATTGGTGAATCAAAAGAAGAAATGAATATAGATTTTAAGGGTGATCCCATTGAAGTTGCTTTTAACCCGAGATACTTTATAGACACACTAAGTGTTATGGATTCTGAAAAAGTTATTATTAATATAATTGATGAAGAAAAACCGTGTTTATTTGAAGAAGAAAACAACGATACATATATAAGTGTTAATATGCCGATGAGAATATGAATAAAGAGGAACAAACATATAACGCAGATAATATAAAAGTTTTAGAAGGCCTTGAAGCTGTGAGAAAAAGGCCTGCAATGTATATAGGAAACGTTAATATCGAAGGGCTTCATCATCTTGTGTATGAAGTTGTGGATAATAGTATTGATGAAGCCATGGCAGGATATTGTAATCAGATCAATATTAAAATACATACAGACAATAGTGTAAGTGTTGAAGATAACGGCAGAGGAATACCCGTAGGAATTCAAAAAACAGAGAATATGCCTGCTGTTGAAGTTGTGATGACAAAACTTCATTCGGGAGGTAAATTTGATGATCATTCATATAAAGTTTCCGGGGGACTACACGGTGTGGGCGTTTCAGTGGTAAACGCACTTTCAAAAGTAATGGAAGTAGAAGTTTATACGGGGGGAAATATTTATTATCAGACCTATGAAAAAGGGAAAAAAACAAGAGAATTAAATATCATAGGTAAAACAAAGAAACGTGGTACAAAAATACATTTTATTCCTGATACAACGATTTTAGAGACGGATAATTTTAGTTATGAAATATTGATTCGTAGGTTAAGGGAACTTGCTTTTTTAAATAAAGGGATAAAATTAAAAATAGAGGATGAACGTGCGGATAAAAAGGAGGAATTTTTTTATAAAGGTGGTATTGTTTCGTTTGTTGAGTATCTTAATAAACGAAATATAGAGCTTCACAAACCTATTTTTATAGATGGAATAAAAAACGAAGTTCAGATAGAAGTTGCAATACAGTATAATGACACATTTACCGAAAAAATATTTTCTTTTGCTAATAATATTAATACAATAGAAGGTGGATTTCATCTTATAGGTTTCAAAGCGGCGTTAACGCGTACGATAAATCAATACGCAAGCAATGGAAATCTTCCAAAAAATCTTCAAGTAAAAATTAGTGGTGAAGACACAAGAGAAGGTTTAACTGCAGTTATAAGTATCAGAATAAAATCCCCACAGTTTGAAGGTCAAACAAAAACAAAACTCGGAAATAGCGAGGTCAAAGGTTATGTTGAATCTTTAATAAACGAAAAATTAAATATATTTTTGGAAGAAAATCCGGCCGTTGCCAGAAAAATCATTACTAAAGCCGCTGATGCTTCCAAGGCAAGGGATGCAGCAAAACGCGCCAGAGATCTAGCCAGAAAACAGGGCTCTCTGATAGATTCTACTCTTCCGGGCAAACTATCTGAATGCCAGAATTCAGATCCTTCCGACAGGGAACTTTTCCTTGTGGAGGGAGATTCTGCAGGTGGAAGCGCTAAACAGGGTAGGGATAGAAAATTTCAGGCCATTTTACCTTTAAAAGGTAAAATATTAAACGTTGAGAAATCACGTTTCGATAAAGTACTGCGTAGTGAGGAAATTAAAAACATAATAACAGTACTTGGCACAGGTGTGGGCGAGGAAGAATACGATATTGAAAAAATCAAGTATTACAAAACCATTATAATGACAGATGCCGATGTTGATGGGTCTCATATAAGAACACTTCTGTTGACATTTTTTTACAGACATATGCGAGAGATGATTAATAAAGGCTATCTATACATCGCGCAACCCCCCTTGTTTAAAGTAGGTAAAGGAAAAAAAGCGATTTATCTAAAGAATGAAAGTGAATTCAATGATTATGTTTTAAAGAGGGTTAGTGATAAAAAAAATATTAAAATTGGAAAGGATGAAACAATACTTTCGGAACACAAACTATACCTTTTTATATCTAATCTTTCAGAATATTATTTAACTTTATCGAGAATGAAGAAACGAGGCATTCAGAATGATCTTATAGAGTTACTTATAAAAGAGGGTGTCGAAAAGAAAGATTTTCTTCAAAACGAACAAAAAATGTTGAAATTAAAGACAGTGTTGAGCGAAAAAGATTTTGATGTCAGCGATTTAACATGGAATGATGAACGAAACATTTATGAGTTGACCATAAAGCCATCCTGTAACGAAAAACAAAGACGATTTTTAATGGATATGGTCGGCCAAGATGTTAAACCTATAAAGATAGGCCGTGGTCTTGTTTATTCAAGTGATTTTCAAAAAAGTATTATCCTTGGTAAAAATATTTTTAAATATGATAAACCACCATTTCTTGTTTTTAATCAAGACAATCAAACCGATTCGGTTGTTATACAAGACAAAAGCAAACTTCTATCTTTTATGATAGAGGAAGGAAAAAGAGGGATAGGTATTCAGCGATATAAAGGTCTGGGTGAAATGAATCCCGATCAGTTATGGGAAACAACAATGAATCCCCAAAATAGAATCCTTTTACAGGTTCATATTGATGATGCGGTTGAATCGGATGAAATTTTTACAATTCTCATGGGCGAACGGGTTGAACCCAGAAGAGAATTTATAAACAACAATGCCCTTGAAGTAAGTACGTTAGATATTTAAAAATGTATATTCATAAGATTCAAGCAAGAGATTTGCCAGACCTCTGGTTTCAGGCTGTTCATGATATTCTTGATCATGGACGACGGTTTAAAATAGATCGAGGCAGTTACGCCGGCCAGACAAGGCTGGAATATGATTATTTTGTCGGTCATGTCATACATCCATCTTCAGAGCCACTTCTGCCGGATATCCCCCCGGCCTGCGGGATCCCCAATCCGGTAGAACAGGAATACATCTTTGGTGGTGAAGGGTATGCAAGATCATATATTGAATACCTTATGACGGGCCAAAAAGAACCCGGGGAATCGTACACATACGGTGAACGTCTCACAAGAGCGCCCCTTACGGGTGAAAAACTTACGTGGTGGGAACAGGGTAAATCCGAGATAATAGATAAAAGAGAGGTCGATGGTAAATCTGTTTTTGAAGAAAACGGGAACCTCTATTTGAATCAGATAGAGTGGATTATTCAGACATATAAAGAGTACGGAAGCAGAAATAATCAAATGGTATTACAGGTTGCCCATCCGTCTGATCTTACTCTTTTAGACCCCCCGTGCCTGCGATCCATTGATACGCGCATACAGGATGAAACCCTTCATTTTATTATATATTTTCGATCATGGGATTTGTGGGGAGGTATGCCTGCAAATCTTGCCGGAATTCAAAATCTAAAAAGCTATATAGCCGGGGAGATAGGCGTGAAAGACGGCGAAATGATTGTTGAAAGCAAAGGGTTGCACTTATACGGTTATGCCGAAGATCTTGCAAAATTAAGGTGTATGAAAACCTGACCCGGAAAAGTGCTAAAGCCCCCACGATCAAAATTCAATACTATTTGGTGTTCTTGGAAAAGGGATAACATCCCTGATATTGGATATACCGGTCATCATCATTAACAAACGTTCGAATCCCATACCAAAACCACTATGCTCTACACTTCCGAACCGGCGGGAGTCTATGTACCACCAGTAAGCGTCTTTTGACATTCTCGTCTCATCCATTCGTTTTTCAAGTATATCTATTCGTTCTTCGCGCTGGCTTCCGCCTATGATTTCTCCAATTTTCGGTACCAGCACATCCATAGCCGCCACGGTCTTGTTGTCATGGTTTAAACGCATGTAAAATGGTTTTATGGTTTTAGGGTAATCAAAGATAATCAAAGGTTTTTTAAAGTGATGTTCTGTAAGGTAACGTTCATGTTCGGTCTGGAGATCCATTCCGAATTCAATATCATATTCAAATTTCACACTCGATTTTTTTAAAATTTCAACAGCCAAACTGTATGGAAGCCGCTCAAAATTTGATGATGCAATATTTTCAAGGGTTGACAAAAGACTTTTATCCACAAATTTTGCAAATAGTTCGAGATCATCGATGGATTTGTTGAGAATAAAAGTGGTGAGATATTTAATGATTTCCTCGGCAAGGTTCATGTTTCCTTCAAGGTTGCAGAACGCCATTTCCGGTTCCACCATCCAGAACTCGGCAACATGTCGGCTGGTGTGAGAGTTTTCAGCCCTGAACGTGGGGCCAAAGGTGTAAACATCACCCAAAGCCAGGGCAAACATTTCGGCGGACAACTGACCGGAGACCGTAAGATTAGCCTCGGCGCCAAAAAAATCCTGGGCATAGTCGGTTATTCCGTCTTTTTTGGGCAGATTTTCCAGAGCCAGAGTTGTAACCCGGAACAATTCTCCCGCGCCTTCACAGTCGGAACCGGTTATGATCGGAGAATGAATATATTTAAAACCCCTGTCCCTGAAAAAATTATGTATGGCATATGAAAGCTCGGATCTTATCCTAAATACGGCGCCATACTTATTAGTCCTGGGTCTTAAATGGGCAATTGTTCTTAAAAACTCGTCAGTATGACGTTTTTTCTGCAGAGGATATGAATCAGGAGCAAGACTGACAATCTCAAATCGATCAGCCAGAACTTCCCATTGCTGTCCGGTGCCCATCGATTCTACAAGTTTACCCCTGATAATTACCGCTGACCCTGTTGAAAGTCTGGCGATATTCATGTAATTATTTAAGGAGCTATTAGCAACGATCTGTATATTTTTGAGGCATGAGCCGTCGTTGACTTCGACAAATGAAAAACCTTTTGAGTTACGACGGGTTCGAACCCATCCTTTTACAAGCACGTTATCCATTTGGGTATTTGATTGTAATAGTTGTATTATTTTGGTGCGTTTCATATATTATCTCCATTTATAATTTTACGGTAATATTATAGAGTTGATCTTCTCGCTGCAAAACTATTACAAGAGATTCTTTTTGGCGATATTTTATAATGGCCTGCTCAAAATCTTTAATGTTTTTAATTGTTATGCTCTCTATTTGCCGTATAACGTCTCCTGGTCTTGCGCCGATACGGGCCAGGAAAGATTGACGATTAATATCTGAAATAAGCACGCCTTGTTTTGCGAAAGTCTTATAGGAATAACGGTTTTTAGTTGAAAGATTTTCAACAGCGATGCCCAGCAGGTCATAACCGAGATTCAGAGCCAGTTCTTTCGGAAATACCGATGTCTTTACCGAAACAGTTTTGGTTTTGCCGTCTCGCCAGATAGTTATATTTATTTTTTCTCCGGCTGCGATACCATTCATTACACCATGGAAATCTTTTTCAGAAAGAATGTCCCATGTTTTAATCAAAATAATAATATCTCCCTCACGAATGCCGGATTTTCGGGCAGGGCCGATCTTTTCAGCTTTTTTGACCAGGACCCCTTTGATAGCCGATGATTTTAGATATCGTGCAAGGTCTGCATCAATGTTCTGTACGGTGATACCGATCCATGCCGGAACAACCTCTCCGAATTTTATAAGATCAGCAACTATTCGTTTTGCCGTATTAATCGGTATGGCAAAGCCTATGCCCTGCGCTTTGGCATATATTGCAGTATTTATACCGATAAGTTCTCCGTTTATGTTAAGCAGCGGTCCACCGCTATTGCCGGGATTAATTGAGGCATCGGTCTGTATAAAATTGTGGTAGACCATGTCTTCAGTCCTTACGCTTCTGTTTATAGCGCTGATAACACCGGTTGTTACGGTGTTCGAAAAACCGAAAGGGTTGCCGATGGCAATTACCGTTTCGCCGATCATCAAATCAGTTGAATTGCTCATTATAATGTCTGGTAGGACTTTTGGGGAAGAAATACGCAGAACCGCCAGGTCAGAATCGGGATCTGCTCCCACAATCTGTGCCTTGAATTCTCGCCCGTCTTTAAGACCGACAGTGATCGTTTTGCTTTTGACAATAACATGTTCATTGGTTAGGATAAAACCACGCTTGCCGTCGATAATAACTCCGGAGCCTAGACTGGTTCGTTTATATCGTCGTTCAAATCCAGGATCGAAAAAGTTATTAAAAAAATTTTCGAAAGAAGGATCAATACCGAATCCAGGAAAAGGGTTAGTCCGCTTGCGAACTTCAAACTCCGAGCTTATATTAACGACAACGGGACTGACTTTTCTAACAGCGATCACAACAGCGCTTTTCCGCAGGTTCTCAGCGGCAAGATTGTCAGGGGGTTTAAAAAAAAGCATAATAGAAACAACAAAAAAGGCAATCATTGAAATTAACAGTTTGTTATTGTTTTGTGTTTTTATCTTTGGCATTTTAGACACCGTTATAATAATATTAAAATTTGCGTGACACGACAGCTTGTTTTAAAAAACCAAACTCGCACTAAAAAAATATATCATGAGTATAACAACCATTCAAGATATCTTACCCCTGGTAGAACAGCCCAGCCGTTATTTAGGCTCGGAAATAAATACGATTAAAAAAGACCACAGCAATGTCAACCTATGTTTTGCTCTTGCTTTTCCAGACCTCTATGAAATAGGCACATCGCATTTTGGCCTTCAGATTCTTTATCATATCCTGAACCGTCATCCTGAGATAGCTGCTGAACGGGTTTTTACTCCCGGGGTCGATATGGAACTTTACCTCAGATCATCCGGCATTCCGATTATGTCCATGGAATCTCATAAACCCCTGGACCAATTTGATATCATTGGGTTTAGTCTGCTTTATGAACTTAACTATACAAATATACTTACCATGCTAGAGTTAGCACATATCCCCTTTTTTACAAGACAAAGAGACGATTCACACCCTTTTATTATTGCAGGCGGTCCCTGCACTTGTAATCCGGAGCCGGTTGCAGATTTTTTCGATGCTATTGTGGTTGGAGACGGGGAAAATGTGATCATGGAGATGTCCCGCGCCTGGATTACATGGAAAGTGAGGGGCAAGAGCGATAAGAAAACTCTTTTGAGAAACTGGTCCCATATTGAAGGTGTCTATGTTCCTTTGTTTTTTAAACCCAAATATGATGAAAAAGGTTTTCAGTTCCTTGTACCCGAATTCTCAGAATATAAGACGGTTAAAAGAGCAATTGTTGATGATCTTGACAATGCACCTTTTCCGGATGCACCGATAATTCCTTACGGCAAACCGGTGCATGATCGTCTTCGGATTGAATTAGCTAGAGGATGCACCAGGGGTTGCCGATTCTGTCAGGCCGGAATGATATATCGTCCAGTCCGTGAACGATCCTTAGAAACCCTATTGTCTCTTTCGGATGCTTGTATTGCTTCAACCGGTTATGAGGACATGTCTCTTTTATCATTAAGTACAGGGGATTATGAATGTATATTGCCGCTCATGGAAAGTCTGATGAACCGTTATAAGTCCCGCCGTATGGCGGTTTCATTACCGTCACTTCGTGTTGGCACATTAACACCGAAGCTCATGCAGCTTGTGAAAAGGGTTAGGAAAACAGGTTTTACCATAGCACCGGAAGCCGGCAGCCAGCGGCTCCGGGATGTTATTAATAAAAACATAACGCAAGAAGAGATTGAAAATACGGTTAAAAATGCATTTAGCCTTGACTGGCAGGTGATAAAACTCTATTTTATGGTCGGTCTCCCCACCGAAACCAATGATGATTTGCAGGCAATTGTTGATCTTGTAAAAAAACTGCGTAAGATCAAAGGACCTAACGGACGAAGGGGTAAACTCAATGTAAGTGTGACAACATTTATTCCAAAACCCCACACCCCTTTTCAATGGACCTCTCAGATTTCTTTGGCTGATTCCAAGCAGAAGATACGATGGTTAAAAAGGAACCTTAAAATGCCCGGTGTGCAGTTTAAATGGCAAAATCCTGAAGTCAGTATAATTGAAGGTCTTTGGGCTCGTGGTGACAGGCGCCTTAGCCGATTGCTGGTGAATGCATACAAAAAAGGGTGTAAATTCGATGGCTGGAGCGATAAGTTCAAGTATCAATTATGGCAAGATGCTTTATGCGACGAGGGTGTGGATATCGATTTTTATACAACGCATTTCAGAGATACGGCTGAACCGTTGCCATGGGATTATATTGATACAAAAGTTACAAAAGATTTTTTAAAGAGCGAATTAAAAAAAGCCGAAAAAGGCGAACATACTGTGGATTGTCGCGGTGGTGATTGTAACACCTGCGGTGTTTGTGACTTTAAAATTATTGAGCCCAAGGTATTTGACAACTATGAAGAAGGGGCCTTAAAAAAAATTGTGGCAGACGATATTAAAGAAACGTTTCATAAAAAGCTAAAGATATCATTTTCAAAGCAGGGCCAGGCAAAATATTTTGGACATCTTGAACTGGTTAAAATTTTTTTGCGTGCTATCAATCGCGTAGGAATACCGATTAAATATTCAGAAGGTTTTCATCCAAAGCCGAAAATTTCATTTGAAGATCCGCTTCCTGTTGGTTTGGAAAGCCTGAACGAATCTTTTTATTTATCATTGCGTGGGGATGTTAAAGCACAGAGCATTGTAGATCGATTAAATAAACATCTTCCCAAAGGTCTTGCTGTTTTTAACTGTCAGATTGTCCGGGCCAAGTCTGTTTCTAAGGTGTCGTCGTCAGCAACCTATGTGGTTACAAAAAAAGATGGTTTTTTTGATGAACAAGACTTAAAATGTTTTGTAAACAGCCAAAAGTTTGTTGTTATGCGAACCAGATCAAAAGGGAAAACAAAAAAAATAGATTTAAAAGAGATGGTTTTAAAAATAGAATTGTCTGCTCCAAATGAACTAAAGATGATACTAAGAACAGAACCGGGCAAAACTGTACGACCTTTTGAGGTTATGGAAAAAATATTCTGTATGCCCATGGAAGAAATAAAACAGGCTGCTATTGTTAAATTGTTTTAAAATATCAAGGTTTGGTTAATTTTGACGGTCTCGTAAAAAGTCACGAATTCAACCATATATGGCTAAGTAAAAAGGATGTATAAAAAAATAATCATAAATATGGCAGAACATGAAACACGGGTTGCTCTTCTTGAAGAGGGGAATATAGTGGAACTCTTTATCGAGCGTGGAGATGTTTCAGACATTGCCGGTAATATTTACAAGGGAAAGGTGCAGCGAGTGCTACCGGGTATGCAGGCCGCTTTTGTGGACATTGGACTTGAGCAGGCCGCTTTTATATATGTAAGTGATATAAATGACGGAAGATATAGTAAAGTTGAAAACTTCCTGATAGAAAAGAAGGAAGATGAAGTCGATTCCTTGAACGTCAATAGCCCCGGCCTTTCTCCGTCCTTGATTAACTACGAATATCATATAGAGGAAATGATTACAGAAGGTCAGGATATAATGGTTCAGGCCGCCAAAGCGCCTTTAGGCTCTAAAGGGGCTCGTGTAACAACGCATATATCTCTTCCCGGCCGCTTTCTTGTGCTTGTGCCAACATCTGATCATATAGGAATATCACGTAAAATAGAGGATGAAACAGAACGGAATCGGTTAAAGGAAATCGTTGAATCTTTACGTAGAGACAATTTCGGTTATATTGTCAGAACCGCTGCAGAAGATGTCCAAAAAGAAAAAATCGCATATGAAATGGGGTTTTTAAAAAATTTGTGGGACAACATACAAAACAAATACCAGACAGCTCCGGCGCCTTCTCTTTTACATAAAGAAGTTACAATTAGCCTTCGTGCTGTACGGGATTTGCTGCTGAACGAAGCTGAAAAACTTATCATCGATTCCCGTTCCGGTTATGAGTCTATTCTTTCGTTTCTCGACTCGTTTGTTCCCAGTCTAAAAGATTCTGTGGAGTTTTATGAGGGTCTTGAGCCGATTTTTGATGCCTATAATTTAGAGGGCGATATTTCACGTGCTCTAACAAAGAAGGTGTGGCTAAAATCAGGTGGTTACATCGTAATAGAACATACAGAGGCGCTTATTGCAATCGATGTAAATACCGGACGCTTTGTCGGCAAGTATAACCTGGAAGAAACAATTTTAAAGACCAATTTAGAAGCAGTGAAGGAAATTGCATATCAAATCCGCCTCCGGGATATCGGTGGTATTATAATTATCGATTTTATCGATATGAAAAAGAAGTCTAATCAGGAGAAAGTTTTTAATGCGCTAAAGCAGGTTCTTTTGAAGGATAAAAGTAAAACCCATATCCTTCCCATATCGGAGATGGGTCTGATACAAATGACGAGAAAGCGGATCAGGAAGTCCCTTACCAGGATTCTATGTGAGCCGTGCTTTTATTGCGATGGGGAAGGGTATCTAATATCAGGGCAGACAATATGTTATAATATATACAGGGAAATACTCCGTGAATCACGAGACATGATGGGAGTCAAGGTGAGCTTGAGAGTAAATCCCGAAATTGCCGAACTGCTTCATGGCGAGGAAAACCATCTTATCGTCTCCCTTGAAAGAATTATAGGAAAACAGATTGTAATATATCCCAACTCACAGCTTCATATGGAAGAATTTGATGTTTTAGAAATTCTAAAAGATTAATGGCGCTTTAACGCTTTAATTATTTCAAATTTATCTCTTCGAAAAAAGTTAATGTAGATTTTAGGCGCCATGTTTTTTTTGGGTATTGACAATATAAAAAGGTTGTGTTTTCATAATAAGATTTCAGTTAATAAATTTCGGCCTGTTCGACCGGCAGGAAAAGGCTTTGTTTCTTTTTGGGCAATTATCCAGGCCGAGCATTATAGTTAAGGATGTTACATTATGAAAAGAACTTATCAACCAAGTAGAATAAAACGTGCACGAACACACGGGTTTTTAAAAAGAATGTCAACCAAGCAGGGGAGAAGGGTTATTAACAGGAGAAGGTCTAAAGGGAGAACCCGTTTGTCGGTATAATAAGCATCGTTTTTGGTCTAAATAATATAATAAACACATAAATAGCAATAGGTTGCAGAGGACAACGCCTTTTGCGGTTTTTTTTTACCAAGGCATACAGAATTCTGAAACGTTCCGAGTTCCTTCGATTGGCCAAAATCGGCAAGAAAACTCAAAATGAACACTTTGTGGCTATATTTTCTCCGGGTCGATTTCAAAGTACACGTCTTGGTGTGACAGTAGCGAGAAAGGTGGGAAACGCAACAATACGAAACAGGATTAAACGGTTTACTCGCGAAATTTTTCGGCTGAACAGGCACATTATTACAGGTTACTGGGATATAAATATCATAGCAAAGAAAAAGGCTGCCAACCTATCATCAAAACAAGCATTTTTATCCCTGCAAAACATTTTTAACAGTATATCAAGGAGTTGTAGCGATTAATCGAATCTTTCGGATAATTCCCTTATTTTTGATAAGGGCATATCAATTAATATTGTCCCCGGTTTTGGCTCCTTCGTGTCGTTTTTATCCAACCTGTTCTGAATATGCCTATGAGGCTATTTCGCGTTATGGACTACTTAAAGGGTTTTCCCTTGCCTTAAAAAGAATTTTGAAGTGCCATCCCTTTAATCCAGGGGGAATCGATTCTGTTCCTTAAAGCGCAACATCCTACAACCTTGATAGAACAGTATTGGTATACATAATGCCGGTTTTAAACGGGAACATGTATGCCAACCTTCTATCAATCCCACAAAGATATTTACTCCTCTGCACCCAAAGGATAAAAATCATTCATTTTTGTCTGCCCGGAAATTATTTCTGGCCATTACTGAATATTGGAGAAGAGAATGGAACAAGCTCGACTATTTATTGCCATAGCGCTTTCTTTACTTGTTTTTATAATGTGGAATTTTTTCTTTGCTGAAAAGAAAATTGACCAGCCACCCAAACAGGTTCAGCAAAAAGAGCAAAAAGCAGATAAAAAACCGGCGACATTGCCGGCGATGTTAAAAGAAGGGACGATTGTAGCAGAAAAATCTCCTTTATCCAGCAAGATTCCTGTTCTGCCAGTAAAACCATCAAGGACCGTCACGGTAAAAACGCCCTTATATAAGGTTAAGATTTCAGAAAAAGGGGCTGTGTTTAAAAGTTATGTCCTTAATAATTACCGAAAAACCATGGATGCTGATTCACCGTTATTTGAAATGATATCGCCGGACATACCCAACGGAACCATCCACCTGGGATTTTCAGAGAATAGTCTTGGCGGGCTCGATAATGCAGTGTTTTCAGCAGACTTAGACGAGGATTCGGTTGACATCTACAAAAAATCTAAAGCGATCTCTTTTATTTGGACATCTCCTCAGGGCGTGGTTGTTGAAAAGAAATATTTATTTTCCCCAGAAAACTATATGATCGATCTTAGTGTTACTATCAAAAACTTTTCCAGCGAGACCCTTAAGGACAGTCTCATCCTTTCCTTAGTGCTACCGGCAAAAATCGAAAAAAGCCGGTACGGCTTTGCGGGTCCGAGCGCACTGATAAATGATAAACTCAAACAGATTAAGACGAAGAAAATAAAGGATAAAAACATATATACAGGAAAAGTGAAATGGGTAGCGGTTCAAAGCCGTTATTTTATGTCCGCCATCATACCGGATGAACCGGTAGATGCAGGCATGCATCTTTACATCGATAACAATATACTGCAAAACCAGTATGTGCAGCCTGAAAGCGTGATTGATTCCGGTGTTAAGCATGTTTTTAAATACAAACTGTTTTTTGGGCCAAAGAGCATGAAGGTCTTAAAAGGTCTGGATTACGACTTGGTCAAAGCCGTTAATTTCGGTATGTTTGATATAATTGCCAAACCATGTGTCTGGATAATGAATTTTATATATGATCATTTTATTCCTAATTATGGTGTTGCCATTATACTTTTAACATTATTTACCAAGGTTATTCTGTGGCCGCTTGGAAATAAGAGTTATAAATCAATGGCTGAAATGAAAAAAATTCAGCCGCTTATGGCAGAAATCAAGGCAAAACATAAAGATGACAAGAAAAAAATGAATGAAGAGGTTATGGGGTTGTACAAAACATACAAAGTAAATCCAATGGGTGGCTGTCTTCCCATGGTTGCACAGATTCCCATCTTCTTTGCCCTATATCGGATGTTGTACGAAGCCATAGAATTGAGGCACGCCCCATTTTTCTGGTGGATTAATGATCTTTCCGCTCCGGATCGTCTTTTTAGGTTTGATGTTTCCATTCCTTTTATGCAGCCCCCGTACGGCATCCCGGTTTTAACCATAATTATGGGTGCCTCCATGTTTATACAGCAGAAAATGTCGCCACCTATGGGTGATGCCACTCAAGCCAAAATGATGATGTTGATGCCGTTAGTTTTTACGGTTATGTTTATCAACTTTTCTTCGGGACTGGTTTTATACTGGCTTGTAAATAATATAATATCAATGGCTCAACAGTACTATATTCAAAAGAAACAAGCTTAATACGGAGGTTATATAATGTCGCATCGTGTGGAATTTGAAGATAAAAATGTCGAAATGGCTGTCAAAAAAGCCAGTGAAGAACTAAATATACCCCGGGAAAAACTTAAACATGATATTATTTCATATGGTTCCACCGGCATTTTTGGACTGGTTGGGACCAAGAAAGCACGAATTCGCGTTACATTACCAGAGCCATGCCCTAAAGTTGTTTTGGAAACAACAGATGAAGAGCAGGAAAATGAAAGTGCAACAAAAAGTGTGGATTCAAAAATAGAAATATCACATGATGAAAGCTCGGGCCATAGTGTTGTCGATGATCCAAAGGAACTTGGCCGGGAAGCTTTGCAAAAAATAATCGATTTAATAACTACTGACGCAACAATATCGATTGAAGAGAATTTTAAAAGAATTGTTTTCAATGTGCATGGAGGAAACTCTGCTGTTCTAATAGGCAAACGCGGGCAAACCCTTGAGGCGATTCAATATATAGTTGAGAAAATTGTCAACAAGAACAGAAAAGGGCGGGTCAGTATTCATATAGATGTGGAAGGCTACCTCGAGAAGAGGCGCATTAGCCTTCAAAGGTTGGCTGTGAAGATGGCGGAAAAGGTAAAACGCACCGGAAAATCTGTGGCAATCGGTCAAATGAACGCTTACGACCGAAGAATCGTCCACATTGCCTTGCAGGATGATAACAGGGTTAGGACTCAGAGCAAAGGAGAGGGTTTTTTAAAGAAACTTATCATATTTCCCAGAAAAAATTCATCCCGCAAGCAGAAATGAGCTTAATGTTCGCACAAAAACAACTTCCCCAATAAGGATCTACCCGTTCGTGTCTTGCAACGGCAGGCGGGGTGAAGCTAATCAACTTGTATTGGTTGAATCAACATAACCGGATATTTTAAAAAAGC
>Ga0209013_10002903_pt1 | contig 15428 bp, 15 predicted proteins | sample Cruoilmetagenom2_FD_187291 | JGI IMG/M metagenome (GOLD analysis project Ga0209013, IMG submission 187291) | Oil polluted marine microbial communities from Coal Oil Point, Santa Barbara, California, USA - Sample 2 (SPAdes) (version 2) | ecosystem: Environmental > Aquatic > Marine > Oil seeps ... | reverse complement strand
CCCCCCTATCGCCCCGCCTTGAGGCAGGTGGATCGATTCAGTCACGTGATCGTGTTTTGGTGGGCGGACAAGCACGATAACGAGGAGCACCGGAGCATTATGGTGACCGATCTTCCCTATGCGCCCGGGATTTCAGCAGGTGTGTTCGCCTGCCGCGCTGAATACCGCCCCAACCCGATCGCGATAACGATTTGCGAGGTATTGGAGGTGGATGAAGATCAAGGAATCGTGACCATCCCGGGGATCGATGCATACAATGGCACCCCACTGGTGGACATCAAGCCGTATATTCCTGTTTGCGACCGACTGCGGGATGTCAGAGTGGCTGAGTGGTTCGGAGACTGGCCCGATTGTGTCGAGGAGGCCGAAAGTTATTTCGCCCAGTCCGAGTTAGATGTTTCCTGATAGGAGGAAGTCATCCTCCAGCCGTTAAACTCCTGGTCTCAGCTGCCTCAATTCCAGGGTAAACGTTCGTTTCCTACGCAGGCGAAAGTTTACCCTGTATAATCTAAATATCAACTCCGAGGTTACAGAATATGAAACCAATAATTATCGAAAAAAGCCAGATGACGCTGCTGGGTTTCGATTTCTACGGCGACCCCTTCCAATCGAGTGGTGGTTGGTCGGAGGAGAATGAAATCGGAAGAGTGTGGCAGAGATTCGAGCGTTTTTTGGCCCAACAGAGCGGTCTTTACGAGAATAGACGCGTCGAAGACGTGATGTACGAGCTGCATATCGAACACGAGGAGACTCGTACGCAGGGAGTCTTTGAAGTGTTTGTTGGGTTCGAGGTGGACAGCTTAGATCAAGTTCCCGTAGAGCTGCTTGTCAAGATTCTGCCGCCCAGCACTTACGCGGTCTTTACGCTCAGCGGTGAACAGATCAGTTCGGATTGGATGATGAAGATACATACGGAATGGCTGCCCAACTCCGGCTTCCGGATCGCGCACAACTACAACTTCCAGCTGTACGATCACCGGTTTAAGGGCGTCGACAATCTCGCAGAGTCATCCATCGATGTCTACATACCCGTGACCGAGGATGGAGATCCATCCTAAAGGATGCAATTTTTGTCCAACGGGGTCTAAATTGAAATCTGATGCGAGACCAAATCGAGTCCATCTACCAAGCCATCCAGTATATTGAGAGCAATCTGGAAAATCACATCTCGGTTGCCGATGTGGCAGACGAGGTTTCGTATTCTTTGTTCCATTTCTGCAGGGTTTTTAATAAAATCACCCAACATACCCCCTACAATTACCTGATGAGGAGGAGGCTCAGCGAGTCGGCCGAGGCGCTGGTGGAAAGCGATCGCAAGATCATCGATATCGCCTTTCAATATCAATTCAACAGCCACGAGGGATTTTCGAGGGCGTTCAAGAAGATGTTTGCCGTGCAGCCCAACCAGTGGCGGAAAACGGGCACTATCGAGGGAAGGCAGCTGATGCCCAGGCTTACACAGGCGCACCTCCATCACCTGCACAAAGGATCATATTTGGAGCCCACTTATCGGGAGCAAGCAGAATTTAAGGTATCCGGTGTCATGGGGTTGGTGAAGGGGAAATCAAATATTATCCAGGATCTCTGGGATATCATCGTACAGGTGATACGGGTCCAACCAGAAGCAGAAAGATCTGACACATTCTTCGGCATCAACACCCCCACTGGCGAAGGAATTAAAGGTTATTTCTATATGGCAGCATTTGAGCAGCATGCTCGACAAATCAGAAATCTGAAACTGCAGCAAAACGATCCCTGCGATGACCTGCGCCAGATTTATCCATAAAGGAAGCCGCGTTGATTTGCACCTGACCCTGGACTACATCTATCACACCTGGCTGCCGAATTCCGGTCAATGTTTATCGCATGCGCTGCAGATCGAGCGTTTTGAGCAGGAAATGATCGTATCAGACCATACACCCGACGAATGGGAGATCTGGATACCGATCCTACCAACAAGGTGATACGTTATTAAAAATAATGACCGCAGTACCGACTGTACTGTCGAAATTAAGGCCGCAGCTTACTACCATCGAGAAACCCATCTAAAGCTCTATCCGTTCATCGATGAGCGTATCCTGGAGCAGCTGGTATTCCTAAGAGACAACCTGTTAAACTTTATCAGCGAAACGAACATAGGATAATCTCAATATCAAATGCATCGTACCTCCACCTAATCAGACTTATTTTGTCACAAATTGTTGACACTCATAAAAAATTGTTGTATAATGTGAATATAAATAATCCTGTTACACTGCTGCAAACACGATTGGCGGACAGCATCCTTAAACATTAAGGTATACATTCCAGTAAACATAGAAGCCGCTGTCTGATGATCAGCGTTGTTTTATTTTAAAGGTCGAATTATCGCACAAAAAGGAGGGTTGCATGTAAAGAGTAAAACACTGGGGAACTGGAATTTCATCCAGAATATTATTTCATCGACGTGCTAAGGAGGCGGGAATGAACACCAGGTTTAGATCTGTACAGCTCACAAAGGAAACCTGTTAAGGAGGGTATTGTAGACGGAACGATCAAGACCTTACCGCAGGTTAACAACCAATGTTGAAACCCAGCAAACATCACTAATTCAATGTATATGGTAGTGCTTTTTGATGATGGCCGATAATTTATAAACTTCATAGACAGGAGGCGGAAAATGAGAAACATAGTGGTTACGATATTTTTATGCCTATTGACGTGCTTACTCTTATTTTCCTGCGGCCCCTCCCAGGAAGAATTGGACCAGCAAGCAACTGAAACAGCTGCTCAGGCATTTGCAATCCAGACCGCAGAAGCACCCACAGCCACAAACACCCCAACGATAACCCCAACTCAAACCGAGACACCTACACCAACACCGACTGACACTCCGACTCCGACATCAACGCCTACACACACACCAACGTCAACGCCAACTATCACTCCTACACCAATAATCCCGATGGCGTTTTACGTGAGCGATCAATATCCGTTTCTGATTAAATATCCAGCAGATTTTACTGAACAGACCGTAGAAGAGTTAATTACAGCAATATATTCCGACGGTGCAAGTAGTTTCATGATCGCCGAAGAAGACCTGGTAGCTTTGGGTGTGGGGGAAATGACGTTGGAAGATTATGTTGACACATCAATTTGGGTGGTATCCAGCATGATCGAAGATTTCGAGGTTATCTCGCATACTAAAACAGTCAACTCACAAGGTTTACCCATACATATCCTCGAATTCACAGCGTTACCAGGTGGAATACTTCATGTCAGTAAGCTCATATACCTGCACGATGGTACGATTGGCTTTAATGCGACATATTCTTCTGGGAAGCTTGTATACGAGGAACTGAAATCAGTAATTGACACTTCCTTCAGCACATTCGAGGTGCTTGATCCTGAGGAGAAAGAGGCAATGGAACCTCCGCATGTATGCGCCGATGACCCTGATGAAAAAAAATGTGCAGTGATCGAACCGGGCAACACGATTAAACTCGGGTTCGCCCGTCCGATGACTGGTCATTTAGGGAGTTTCGGATTAGATGTATACAATGCAGCGCTTCTGGCAGCAGAAGATGCTGGGACTTTCGAAGATTTTGAATTTGAGCTGCTGGTTATGGACACACAGGGTACTCCATTAGGTGGTGAAGCAGTTGCGAAAACGTACATTTCCGATCCTGATGTCGTAGCCATTCCAGGGCATTTGTATTCAGGGCCGACTGGAGCGGCGATTCCGATCTATAACGAGGCCAGATTACCAATGCTGTCACCATCTGCGATGCGAGTTGATTTAACTGAAGGCGAACAGGACGTTTTCAATCGCATCATATTCACATCCGATATCCAGGGTTTGTTCACGGCCGAATACCTGTATGACAATCTGGGCATCAAAAAACTGGCAATCATGCATGGCGGCCCCAACTATGGTGAAGATCTGGCTAAGGTAGTTCAGGAAGTATTTACAAACAAGGGTGGTGAGGTAGTTGCTTTTGAAGCCATTACCCCTTACAGAACCGATTACAGCGAAGTGCTTCCTGATATGGGTGCTCTCGGTCCTGAGGCAATCTACTTTGGTGGTGGCTCTCGCGAAGCAGCATTGATCGCAATGAAAATGTCGTTCGTTAATTTATCTGGAGTAATCCTGTTTAGTGGTGACGACACATATGGCAATAAGTTTATTGAATGGGCTGGAGAGCAGGCGGAAGGTGTTTATGCTGCTTCTGTTGTTCCTCCTCCATCTCAGGAGAGGGCTGCATTTGAAGCTCGCTATGCAAATGCCTATGGTGAAAGCGCCGGCGTACTCTCCTCGTATACCTGGTACGGATACGATGCTGTGAGTGCCCTGATCGCAGCGATAGAGGAAGTCGCTATACTTTCATACAATGGCAATCTGTACATCCCACGGGAAGCTCTCGTTCATGCAGTACGCAACCTGTCTGGCTTTAAGGGTGTAACTGGTGAAATCACGTGTACTGAGTCAGGTGAGTGCAATACTTCTGGTCCTACGTTCTTCGTTGTGAAGAACGGTGAATGGGTTGTTGCTCCGTAAATGCACAAAAGTATTAACGAAATTCTTTTTTTGTGTATCCCAACCGAATATGAGTTTAATTGCAGGAGGCGGAAAATGAGAAATATAGTGGTTACGATATTTTTATGCCTATTGACGTGCTTACTCTTATTTGCCTGCGGTCCCTCCCAGGAAGAATTGGACCTGCAAGCAACTGAAACAGCTGCACAGGCATTTGCAATCCAGACCGCAGAAGCACCAACAGCCACAAACACCCCAACGATAACCCCAACTCAAACCGAGACACCTACACCAACACCGACTTACACTCTGACTCTGACTCCGACGCCAACGCCTACCCACACACCAAAGCCCACGCGCACACCTTCGCCAACTCCCACCGAAATCCCTACTCCAACAATCCCGATGGCGTTATATGAGAGCGATCAATATCCCTTTATGATTCAATATCCAGCAGAGTGGGCTGAGCAGCCTGAAGAAGAGGGAGTTACGGTCGCATATTCCGACGGTAGTAGTTATTTCGGTATCGCCGAAGAAGACCTGGTAGCATACGGTGTGGGGGAAATGACGTTGGAAGATTATGTTGACACATCAATTTTGGTGATATCTAGTATGTTAGAGGATATCGAAATTGTCTCGCATATAGAAACAGTCAACTCACAAGGATTACCAATACATATTCTCGAGTTCACAGCGTTACCGGGTGGAATACTTCATTTCAGTAAGCTCATGTATCTGCACGATGGCACAATTGGATTTAACGCGACATACTTTTCCGGGAAGCTTGAATACCAGAAATTGAAACCAGTAATTGATTATTCATTCAGCACTTTCGAGGTTCCTGGTTATGATGCCCAAATGGCCCTGGAACCTGCTGACGAAGGAGGAGAAGAGGCATTTATGGCCTGCCAGGTCACCGATGTGGGTGGTATTGACGATAAGTCCTACAACGAAACTGCATGGAAGGGTGCTCAGGACGCTCGGGAAAAGTTCGGAATTGAAGCCAAGTATCTTGAATCCCAAAGGCAGACAGATTACGAGAAGAACATCAACACCTTCATCGAAGAGGGGTGCGACATAATTATCACAGTGAGCTGGTTGCTCGGGGATGCTACCGCTGCGGCGGCGGGAACAAACCCTGATCAGAAATTCTCCATCGTTGACTACGCATACGATCCTACCTATGACAACGTGCTGGGGCAGGTATTCAATGTTAATGAAGCTGCATTCCTGGCCGGTTATCTGGCAGCAGGCGTGACCCAAACTGGTAAAGTTGGCACATTTGGAGGCATCCAAATCCCAACGGTGACTGTCTTCATGGACGGTTTTGCTCTGGGTGTGGAATATTACAACCAGCAACACGGCACCAACGTTGAAGTGCTGGGATGGGATCCTGCAGCGCAGACCGGTCTGTTCACCGGCAATTTCGAGAGCCTGGTCGACGGCCGCGCGATGGGTGAATCATTGATGGATGAAGGAGCCGATATTATCATGCCCGTCGCTGGCCCTGTAGGACTGGGCACAGCGGCCGCAGCTCAGGAAAGGGACGATGTTTATATAATCGGCGTGGACTCGGACTGGACCCAAACTTCACCCGAGTTTACACCCATCGTGCTGACTTCTGTCATGAAGAAGATGGATATCACGACCTTTTTAGCGATTGAGGCTGCGAGGGAAGGCACATTCCAGGGAGGAGTGTTGGTCGGCAAGCTTGAGAATAATGGTGTCGATATCGCTCCATTTTATGAATTGGACTCTTTGGTATCTCGCGATTTGAAGTCTGAGTTGGATGAAGTTCGGCAAAGTATTATCGATGGCACGATCAAAACAACTCAGTAAGCTATCAATCGAAGTTGTTAACCAATGAGCAGAGGGAGGATGATCATGACAAAGCGAATTCTTTTTGGAATTGTCTATCTAGTGATCTCAAGCCTGTTAATTGGATGCACTGAATCGGATAATGCCAAGACAACTGCATCTGCACAATCCCGAGCCACGGTTCAGGGGACGTCGGTGTCAACCGAAGCGACCGCGACAACCAAGGTAACGGCGTCAACCGAGATAACAGATACACCGGATGATGAACCCCAAGTGGCGAGCCCTACGCAAGCGACCAGCACTGAAATTCCTATTAAAATCGAGTCAAGGCCTGAAGCAGCGATCGCGTGTCAAGAGGAGCCGGCGGTCGAAGAGGCGGGTGACATGCTTGATGAGGCACTGGAAAGCGACGACGACGAAAAGAAGGCGGAAGCATTTTTACGCCGAGGACAGGAGTATATGCAGCAGGGAGAATTCGATAAGGCGATCACAGATTTTACCGAGGCACTTCATTACAATGAGAACTTGACAGGTGCTCTGGTCATGCGCGGAACGTGTTACATCTTTCTAGGAGACATCGACCGTTCGATGGAAGACTTCAATGTAGCAGTATCACAGTTCACGCAGCGCATAGAAGTCGAGCCGACTGCCGAAAACTACATGGACCGTGGCACTGCATATTATTTCCTGCGCGAATTTGACAAGGCGATCGCGGATTTCGACCAGGCTATCGTGATTGATCCGAACAATACGCGCGCATACACAGTCCGGGGAAATGTTTATGATGACAGCGGTTATTTTGATAAAGCTCTTGAAAGCTATGGGTTGGCGCTTGAGGTTGCCAGTTTGGAAGAGCGATCCTTAACTCTCGCAGACAAAGGTAAAGCTTATGCATTACATGGTGACGCGGCTCTGGCAGCCGCTGATCTGGAAGAGGCGCTATCCATTTGTGAAGGTTTGGGACCAGCCGTTATCCAAGAATTAAAAGCTATCCTTGCAGAGATATATTTTCATCTCGGCCAAGAGTCGATTTCTAGTGAAGACACTGATCAAGCTAAAGACTACTACACCTGGTCCATTGAACTGTTCCCGCACATCGCAGGTGTTTTCCTCGAACGCGGGAGAATAAATGTTTATCTCGGGGACTACGAACTGGCAATATTATATTTAAAAGATGCACTCGTGGTCGATTCGGATTATCACGAAACTTATTACCTAATGGGGTTAGCGCTTATCTTTCTAGAACGGTACGATGAAGCCCTGGCGGAGATGGAAGCCTTTATTGACCGAGTTCCCGACAATGGCTATGGATTCTACCTACGTGGAATTTGTTACATGAATTTGGGCATGGAGGATTCTGCTATTGATGACTTTGAGAAAGCCCTTGAATTAGGTCTTGATGATGAGAGGGCCGCCGACGTCCAGGCAAAATTGAATGCACTGAAGGAGTGATATTGGGCTATATATATTTGTTTGGACGATCAGACAATGGTAATGCGAGTGACTAAGAGGAAAACAGTGAAGGAACATATGGCGATAAGTTTATCGAGTTAGCGGAAGACCAAGCGGAAGTCGTCTATGCTGCTTCTGGCGTTCCTCCTTATTCACCAGAGAGTGATGAATTTGATGCTCGCTATGCAGATGCCTATGGAGAAAACGCCGGCGTGCGTTCCTCTTATACCTGGCACGGATACGATGCTGTGAATGCCCTGATCGCTGCGATTAAGGAAGTCGCTATACTTTCAGATGACGGCAATCTGTACATCCCTCGAGAGGCGCTCATTCAGGCAGTACGCAACTTGTCCGGCTTTCAGGGTGTAACTGGTGACATCACATGTAATGAGTCAGGTGAGTGCAACACTTCTGGTCCTACGTTCTTCGTTGTGGAGAACGGTGAATGGGTTGTTGCTCCGTAAATGGAATGAATGGTGACCATATATCAGGTCATGACTGAAAAGTAGGGAAAGCAAAAAAAGGGGGAAATACAATAAAAGCCAGAATCTATTACCTGTTTGTTCTCATTGTGAGTCTGGCCCTGATATCGGGCGTATTAGGCGGTGAGGTCGAAGGATCGACAATCATCACTGCGCTCGATATACCTCACCAGCGCTTTCAATGGAAGCTACCCCTTTTTATGGGTGCTGCGCTGTGTAAACAAGCATCGCTGGACTGATAGTTCTGGCGATATTAAGACCACCACCGATTGCAAAATAGACGCCAATCTGAAGCTGGATTCTTTCATTAAAGATCATATCCGGGATCGACTGAAATTTTCGGAGGACTATCGGGTAAACTTTATCAGCGAAACGAACCGGGGATAATCTCAATATCAAACATATCGTTTCTCCACCTAATCAGACTTATTTTGTCACATATTGTTGACGCTCATAAAAACTATTGTATAATGTGAACAGAAGTAATCTCTTTACATCGCTGCAAACACGATTGGCGGAACAGTGCCCTTACACATTAAGATGTACATTCCAGCAAACAACCAAGCCCCTGACTGATGACCGGCGGTTGTTTTGTTTACCAAATGATCTATCGGAGGGAGAAGTTAAACAGCACCGCGCTGTCTTCAATGCCGTTATAACGAAGAACGCGGAGAGGCAATCAGATTGAGAGGAGGAGCAAAAATGAAGCGATATAAATATTTCATCATAATTGGATGCCTGGTTGTGCTGCTGGTCATCTTTATGACAGCATGTAGCGCAGGGGAAGAAGCCTATGAATTACCACCTGAAGAAGCCTACGCCGAGGCAGAGATCATTGTGGAAACTGTGATCGTTGAGAAGGTCGCTATAGAAGCCGTAGCGGCCGCGGAAAAGGTTATCGAGCAGGGGGATGATACGAGAATAAGGGCGCTCCAGGCCCCGATCCCACAAACCCAGCGCATGGTGATCAAAGACGCCGAGATGGAACTGCTGGTAGGCAACACCGACATCGCCGTGGCGAAAGTGACACAGATTGCGGGTGATTACGGCGGATATATCATCAGCGCACAAACGTTCCTCAAGGATCAAAATAAATTTGCCACCATACGCATCGGGGTGCCATCCGGAAATTTCGAGACCGTTTTGAACAACCTGCGCAACATTGGCATCAAAGTGATCCAGGAGACCGCTTCCGGCAAGGATGTCACCGCAGAGTATGTCGATCTGGAGTCCCGCTTACAGAACCTGGAGGCGACCGCCGCGCGCGTGCGCACCTTTTTGGAGGCCGCCGAGACGGTTGAAGAAGCCCTTGAAGTGAACCAGGAGCTCTCCAAACTGGAGCAGGAGATCGAGCAGGTCAAAGGCCAGATGCGATTTTATGAGGGCAGGTCCGCATTTTCGACCATCTCCATCTCGCTGGAGCCGCAGCTGCCCACGCCAACCCCTACTCTGACCCCAACACCCACGCCAACCCTCACACCCACGCCTGGCTGGAACCCGTTGAACACTATCGAGAAATCCACCGGTGTCCTGGAGACGCTGGTGAAAGTGACCATCAATGTGCTGATCTGGCTGGTCGTGATCGTCGGTCCCTTCGCCCTGGTGGCGCTGATCATCTTCCTGATTGGCAGGTGGTTCTGGAAGCGCACGAGAAAGCCAGCGCAGACGGAGGCACAATCGCAAGCGGAGGGAGAAGAGTAAGCGCACGTCATCCCCCGGGAGTCGACTTTATAGTGAAGGACCCGCAACCGGGGGAGGAATTATCCGATTATCACGTTCCCACCGCGCGATCGCGTTTCGGATCAGAGTCGTGCGGTCGGCAGAAGGCGCCTGCTTTCGTTCGTACTCAATCAGCCGCTCGGCGACGTCTTCGTCATACATAACGTGTGAGAGCAGTTGGCGGTACAGTTCTTCATCCTGGGCTGGTACCGAAAACAATCGCTTGTATTCACGTTCACGCAGCATTCGTTCCGAAGCCCATGCGCCAATCACCGCTGCTAATATAATGGAGAATGCTCCCACCAGCGTATCCAAGGAGAGTGGGAGTATCGCTTCGCTGTCCCACTCGTTCAACAGGAACAGCAGCGCAGCAGCAGTGCTCAGCAGGCCTGTAAGAGTCCCACAAAGGAGCGGTTTCTGATCTGCGATACGGTGTGCGCTGAAGCCACCTACCAATGCCCCCAGCGATGTTATTGTAAAAATGATCCACGGGTTAACAGGTTCGCCGGGTGACTGGAAAACACGCTTGATCAGCATGTAAATCACAACGGATATGAGTGCAGATACGATCCATCCAACCAGGATAGCCAGCGGCAGCTGCAGCCCGTCTGAAAGACCAGAACCTTGTTCCTGATCAGCCATCTCATACCGCTCTCCAAACTCATCATCCGGGAAGTAGATGTTAACCCCGCAGTGGGGGCACTCGGTTAATTCGTAATAAAAAGACTCGCCACAACGGGCGCATTCGATGTCGTTATCATTCGGGTGTTCAGCATTCTTATGGATCATTCATTGTTCCGGATCGTCGTCGGGCACATATCATAGCCCGGCACGATTGGTTGGTCAATGATATTAATTTTGTGCATCAGGTGGGTGCACAGTCTGTTAATTTCAATTGCGGAGTATAAAAATGAATAACTCTGAGTAAGATCAAAAATACAAAATTCTTGCACAATCAAATCAACAACAACCGTGTGCAATTACATCATTTAGAATTAAAAATTTTGTATAATACTAAGAGAGGTATCACTGTGAATGAGCAAACGGCGCGAATTTCTACGATTGATACCTGGCTACGAACAGCTCAGTTTATAAACGCCATCCGCTCAGGCTATTGTTATGCTGGCTTAATCATGTACCGATTGTGATAATTCTGAAGATTGTTAGCATATAAATCTATGGGTGGGTTTATAATCACCCAATTATAAAAAGGAAGAAAACATGCAGGAAGAGATCAAAACCATCCGGTTAGCGCTGCCTTTCAAGATGGGAAGCGTGAATTGCTACCTCATTGAAACCGAGACCGGCTTTATCCTGATCGACACGGGTGGATCTAATAAACGCAGCGAGCTTGAAAAAGAGCTTGAAAACGCGGGCTGCCAGCCCGGCTCCCTGAAATTGATTGTTTTAACCCATGGAGATTTTGACCATACCGGCAACACCGCGTATGTGCGTCAAAAGTTCGGCACCCAAATCGCCATGCACCCTGATGATTTAGGCATGGTAGAACGTGGCGATATGTCCTGGAACAGGGAAAAAGGCGGGTTATTCCTCAAAAGAATGGCCGCTCTTTTGTTCGGGTTTGGCAAATCGAAAAGGTTTACACCCGATATCTACCTCGACGAAGGCAGCGACCTCACTGAATTTGGATTCGACGCCCAGGTGCTGTCCATTGCGGGGCATTCCATGGGGTCGATAGGGATCCTGACAGCTAGCGGTGACCTGTTCTGCGGCGATTTGCTCGAAAACACACGGGATCCGGCCCTCAATTCGATCATGGACGACAACTCCGCCGCGAGCACCAGTGTCGAAAAACTCGCCGGTTATGAAATCAATACTGTTTATCCAGGGCATGGGGAAACGTTCCCGATGGAACAGTTCGTGAATAAATGAGCGCTTGCGCTTTCCACTAAGGAGTGATATATGAACGTGAACCAACTGTTCCTGACGCGCTATGATGCGCTGTACAATTTCTGGCTGGCTATCATTTGGGAGGAAGTGCCGCAGGACCTGCTGCGCCAGCGACCTGATCCACACGTCAACTCGATCGCCTGGATCCTCTGGCACCTGACCCGGGTCGAAGACTCCGCCCTGAACCGCTTTATCGACGACCAGCCGCAGGTGCTCGATGATGGGGGGTGGATGAGGCGCATGAACGTGCCCTTACGCCACAACGGCAACGGGATGACCTTCCCTGAAGTGGACGACCTGAGCCAGCACGTCGATCTGGCTGCCCTGCGCGGCTATTCCAACGCGGTTCAGGCCCGCACGCGGGAAATCATTGACCGGCTAGATCCCGACAGCCTGGACGCGGTGTTGGAGGAAGAGCGCCTGCGTCTGGTGCTCTTCGATGAGGGGCTGGCGGGGTCTAATCCCGAGGGGCTGCTGGAGAATTATATGGGCTGGACGAAAGGCATGTGCCTGATGAACCACGGTCTGACGCACTCGTTCCACCACATCGGGGAGATCGACGTGATCGCCGGCCTGCTGGGGCTGGAGACCTGAGAGGCATAGAAGATTTTTCTGAATTTACTAACCAGCAGCATAAGACAAAATGGAGGATGAAATGGATAAGCAAGTCCTGGTAGCCTACGCCACCAAGTATGGCGCCACGGCGGAGATCGCCGAGAAAATTGGGCAGGTGCTCAAGGATGCAGGACAAGGCGCCGACGTGCTTTTGGTAAAGGAAGTCCGTGACCTGAGCCCGTACGATGCGGTCGTATTGGGCAGTGCGGTTTACCTCGCAGGTTGGCGGAAAGAGGCGGTCAAGTTCCTGGAGAAATACGAGGGGGAACTGGCTGAACGACCGGTGTGGCTGTTCTCCAGCGGGCCGGCGGGAGAGGGAGATCCTGTAGAGCTGCTGGACGGCTGGCGCTTCCCGGAGAAGCAGCAGCCCATCGCCGACCGCATCCAGCCGCGCGATATCGCCGTCTTCCACGGCAGAGTGGATGTAGAGAAGCTGAACTTTCTTGAGAAGTATATGATCAATACCGTTAAGTCTCCAGTGGGTGACTTCCGTGATTGGGATGGCATTACAGCCTGGGCCGAGGCGATCGCGGATGAACTAAGGGGTGCGGTTTAAACTATAGAAGTGTAGTCAAACTATCAGCGGTCAATTGAGCCAGGGGTCGTTTACAACTGTCCCCACAGAAAGAGGAGGGAAACATGTCACAGTTAAGTGAAAATCGGGTTTCGGATGTAGAATCCCCAGATCCCACCTGGAAGACTCTCTACAAAGTTGGCGGGGCGGCTGTCCTGATCGGGTTAGCGTTTTACCTGAGCCAATTTATAATTATCATCTTTGGGGAACCTTACCCGACGGCGACGGAAGGCTGGTTCGCCCTATTCCAACGCAGCACTCTGTTGGGTCTGTTCTACCTGAACGCCCTCGATATGGCATCGATCACACTTTTTTGCCTGATGTTCCTGGCGCTCTGTGCAGCTCTGAAGCATGTGTGACAAATCCTACATGGCAATCGCCGCGCTGGTGGCCTTCCTGGGAAGCGCGGTGTTCATCGCCACTCGTTCGGCTACGTTCTCCATGCTTCCGCTCAGCGACCAGTACGCGGCCGCGATAACTGAAGCACAGCAATTTAAAGTCCTTGCAGCCGGGGAGGCAGTGGGTGTACAACTCCAGGCCACACCTCGCACCACAGGCTTCCTGCTGATCGCTGTAGCAGTCCTGATCATCTCACTGGTCATGCTGCGCAGCCGGATCTTCAGCAATTGGACCGCGTATACAGGCATCCTGGCGAGCGCCCTGGTAATTGCCCTGCACCTCAGCGCTATCCTCCTGCCAGCGATCTCGGGTCCCCTGTTGGGGGCCGGTATGCTGTTCTGGTTTGCGTGGTTGATCCTGGTTGGTCGAAGACTTCTCCAGCTTGGCAGAGACACATCCAAGGAGAAAAAATGAACAGGGCGACAAGAATAACTGCGTCGGTTTTCGGTCTTTTTGCCGGAATTGGCGGCATTGAACATGGTTACTTTGAAATCCAGCAGGGCAACGCCAAACCTGATAGCCTGATGATCGCTTCCATGGGGCCTCCCTGTGAAGCGGAGGCTGTCTGGCACGGCTGTGAGCCTGCCATGACTGTGCTGCCCAACTTCTTCATTACAGGCGTGCTGGCGGTCATCCTGGGCGTCATCACGATGGTCTGGTCGCTGTTCTTCGTGCAGCGCAAACACGGCGGTCTGATCTTGATCCTGCTGTCTACCCTGCTGCTGCTTTTTGGAGGGGGCATCTTCCCCCCGCTGATCGGCATCATTGGCGGCTGGGTCGGGACCCGCATCCACACCTCGACATCCTGGTGGCGGAAAACGCTCACCGGTAAGCCGCTGCGTTTTTTCGCCATGCTGTGGCCGTGGACGATCATCCTGTACTTCGTGCTCTTGTTCGGGCAGTTTGTGATCGGGGCGCTGTTCAATGATTTCCTGATGCAGAACGGGATTCTTATACTGGTACTCATCCCACTTCTACTTGTCCTTGTCGTCATTTCTGCCTTCGCAAAAGATGTCGTCGTTCTGGAGATTGAAGCGGTCTGAGCGGGGTTGTGCTTGAGGTGGCGACGTTCTGTTCCACAGCCTGATGGGCGACGAGATGGAGACCTCAATTGCGAATGAGGAGTTCGATGCTGGTGGGAAAGACGAAGATGAATTATCTTCCCCCTTACCGGATGCTGCTGTACATTATTCCATTTGCGGAAAGGCGATGCAGCGGCGGTAAATTATCCAGCCCCGTGACATCGCTGTCTTTCACGGCAGCGTAGATGTAGAGAAGCTGAACTTTCTTGAGAAGTATATGATCAATACCGTTAAGTCTCCGGTGGGTAATTTCCGTGATTGGGAGGCGATCGCCGATGAACTGAAAGAGGCGAGCTGAACGCCAATACGGCGATCACCCATCATACGGCATCATCATCCAGCAGTTTGCCCCGCTCTTTTCGATTGACTTTTTGAACCCGTTTTTTCATCTTCCTCAGGTATTTTCACCGCTCTTCTATTGTCATATTCTCATCTTTGGACGTGGTTCCCCCGGTAACATTTTTATTTGAGTGAACTATACTCCTTCAGTACCATTTTAGATGAATGCATACGGATCAATCCTCGCTCTCGAATGGCTGTACAATTGAAATTGTGTCATCTTTATGCCAGATCTCATAGCAGCAGACTGTCTTATCGGTCATCTCAAACTTATTCTGACTAACCCATGAGACAACAACGTCCCACACCTCCAGGATGGCTGGGTAGCTGCTCTGCTCTGATGTAGCTGTTCCAATTGCACCGCGATGAGCTGGAATCTCGCGAACAAGAATATCGCCACTGGGAACAACGCTGCCTTCTATCGCAATGCAGATTTCAATTGGGCCATCGTCACTCTCATTGACCGGTCCATAGTAGAAGCAGATGGGATCACCGCTGATATTCCCTCCTGCTTCTTTCAC
>Ga0209013_10002902_pt1 | contig 15428 bp, 14 predicted proteins | sample Cruoilmetagenom2_FD_187291 | JGI IMG/M metagenome (GOLD analysis project Ga0209013, IMG submission 187291) | Oil polluted marine microbial communities from Coal Oil Point, Santa Barbara, California, USA - Sample 2 (SPAdes) (version 2) | ecosystem: Environmental > Aquatic > Marine > Oil seeps ... | reverse complement strand
CGCGCGCTTTACAACAACTTAGATCAGGATGAATCTCTGGCTCTGCGACTTGATGAAACGGTCAAACGGGTGCGGCCTGATGGATGGCGGGGTGTCAAAACACGTGAACAAGTGATCAAAGCAGCCTTATATGGCATATTACAGGATGTTGATGAAGTGGAGCGTGTTTTCCTTATCATCAAGGCACAGAAGGAATATTAATGGAAACGCAGATCGAGCTAGGTGATATTGTCGCAGATGTTGTATTCAAGAACATCAAGAACATCCACCTTAGTGTTTACCCACCAAACGGGAGAGTACGGATTTCTGCCCCATCGCGTATGGATATTGACACAATCCGTATTTACGCAATCTCCAAGCTGGGGTGGATTAAAAAGCAGCAGGAGAAGCAAAGGAAACAGGAACGCGAAACGCAGCGTAGTAAATATCCAGCGTGTCTCCCGCTCCGAACTGGGAGGCTAAAATCCTGTCCCTTAATAATCCCAGCAAACGACTGGCGATTCCAGCGATAGATATAATCAAAGCCGCCCCCGCCACCGACTGCACGGGAGAACCGTTAAGTATTTTATTGTTGAAAAGTTTTTGGATCAAGAATTTTATGTCATTCCCAGCTTGACTGGGAATCCAGGATAAAATCGCCGACTTTATTTAATTACTCTAGATTCCCGCTTTCGCGGGAATGACACCTACTTGACAAATTAAAAAATGCTTGTTAGATTAAAGCATTAGTTCTTTTATATCACAAAGTAGTTAAACAATCAACCAAGAATGGGAGGAAGTTGTCATGGAAGGTTTTGCATCTGAGTGTCTTTTTAGCTTTATTCTGTTTGTGATAGTTGGATATGTGGCTTACAAAACTCAACCATTTAAAGAGGCGGCTCTGTCACTAGGTGTGGCGTCCATGTCTATAGCACTTGCAGCAATGGCAGCATATATAATATTGACCACCAGCCTCATTGACTTTCACCGGATACTCGTATCACTTTGTTATTTTTTTGGAGCGACGCTCGGCTACTGGCTTGGCGCAAGAAAGAAATCCCGGACCAGAAAGCATGAACCTTAGACTCTCATATCCATAAATAGATATGAGGAATGAATGAAGGAGGAAGTTATTATGGCTAGGGAAATTATCTCAAGTTTGGTTTTAGGCATAGCAGTGACATATTTTATATATAACATTGTAAATTGTTTTTTCATGTTGCGTGATGATAGCGACAATAATAATTACTTGTTTAAAAATACTCCCTGGATATACTTTTTTATAGCATTGGGTATTATCAATCTGTCTCTCTATTTAATGAACAAGTTCGTATTATGCGACATAGCTATATCGGCTGGTGCCCTACTGGGATATTTCTTCTATCGCAAGAGGATGGAAATGGAATGCACCGAAGAGATGAAGGCTTAAAATTGCAACACAATTTCTCAAGACTCGCATCGCGGGTCTTTTCTTATCCCCAAAAATTCAATCCACTTATAAAAAAATAAAAATGCCGATTGAAATTTTATGCTATCGCAATAAATTTCAATTTTATTTAGCCTTCTTTGATACTCAACTTGCATAATGCTTGCCTGCCGACAGACAAGCTTACTGCATTCTACTTGCTACTTGCCAATAAATACCGCTCCTACAAATTTATCCGTTTCCAGATTCCCGTCAAACCTTAACTCTTCATTTCCTTTTCCTATTTCGTCCGGACAGCTCCATTCCAGCTTATAATTTTCCGGATATTTTATCGTGGAATTAAATTGGCTTCCCAGACTTCCTGATTGTTTCTGAACCAAAAGAGAATAGGAATCCGCCGATTTATTCTTATCAAATTCTAATTTAAACGGGAGCCGGTATTTATATTTCACCGTTACTGTTTCCTGCGGGCTCACATAAACCCAGTTGGCGAAAACAGTTTTGTCGGCGTCATGGTAAATTCTCGTTCCGGCTTCTTCGTCAATAAACATATTATTTTCTTCCTTTTCCACGTCCGTGTCGCGTTTGAATTTCAAAGATTCATAATCCAGCGGCGAATCATTGAACTCGCGAGTCTGCCCCTCCGCTTCCAGTAATTCCGATCCCAGCGGAACATAAACACGCATATAATCGGCGTTTACTTTATTCCACCAAGAATATTCGCTGTTTCCCCCATTGTGTTTTCGCGTTATGGTGACGGTATCTACAATAGAGCCATCGGCTTCAATTTCCGCTTGATGATTAATATTTTCTTCCACAATTCCGTCGGACTTATAACCGTTTATGTTTGTATTAACCACGCTTAAATAATCCTTAGAAGCCGGCAAAATTTCTCCCGACCAGCCCAAATCGGAAATTATTTTCTGAAGGTCATTGTTTCTTGAATACAATAGAATATGCTTTTGGTCCAGAGCTTGACCTAAAACATTCAGCGTTTCAGAAATAGTTTTCAAGTCTCCCGAATTCAGCAATTTATCCAGAACAATAGGCGCCAAGTCCGCCAATATTTTCTTGGGGCGGTTTTCCTCCTCGTCATAATCAATTTCAACTTTGTATTGGGTTTTGGCGATAAAATTTTCAGAATCTAAAACCACATTATATTCTTCCATTTCAATCGGTCCGGTAATCTCCAAAAATTTCCGCATAACCGTAGGCGTAAAAGTAATCACGCCGTCGGTAGTGGGCCCGCCCGTCTTCTCATAAAAGAAAATGGCTTTTTCCGCCGAGGCGGGAAAATCGGGAAACCAATTGCTGTCGTGCAAACTCCAAGCGGCGCTTACTTTCTGGATTGGCTTGGGCGGAACGATTTTGTCTTTCAGCTGCCCGTCTGGATTAAAAATCCCGTCAATGAAAAATTTTCTGATATGCCCGTTGGAAATATCCAGCAATCCGTAAGTTCCGATAAATCCGCCCGTGGCTCTCATCTCCTGGTTATTCTGAAAAAGAAACAGATATTTTCTGGGGCCGTTTCCTCCCAGCAAATCGGTTAGCACGAAGCTATTATTTGAAAAATCTTCGGTAGCTTTTAATATGAACGGGAGCTTGGCTTTAAGTTCTAAAAAATTCGCGCGTTTGTCTTTGGGAAGATCGTTAATTTTAATTTTGGATAAGTTGTCTTGCGCTTTCTCTAACTCTTTTTCGGTTAGTTTAACGCTTTTTTCAACGCGGTCAAAAATCTCCAGCAGGGAAATTTTTTCAATATTAGATTCATCGCCAGGATTTTTTAAAAGATAAGCGGCTTGGGCTGAATCGTTAATATATTTTCCCGCTAAAGAAATATGCCTTCCGCATTCAAGCACATTTTTTCCGGAGGAAAGTTGGGAAACATAGGGAAAGAATTTAGAACTTTCAACCAAAAGGCTTCCCATCTTGTTAAGATATTCGGAAGCTTGGGAAAAATTTTCATAAGCTTGCGAAAATTCAACGGATGACGCGGCAAAATTTTGATCCTTAACATTTTCTATGGCTGAAGAAAAATTTTCATAAGCGCTTCGGCTTATGCCCAAAACTTCGCTTTTGATCTTAAAGCTTCTGGACAAAAAAGAAGTTCCGGCAATAATTAAAAGCAGTGAAGCGCTTATTGCTCCAAAAGATAGGGCTGTTTTTTTAAAATCAAAAACAAGATGAAATGACTGGAAAAATTTGAAAAAATCAAACTTTTTTACATTCCTTTTTTTCGTATCCAGCTTGCCCGCGAAATAATCGCTTTTTATATAATAGCCAAAAGGAACTTCTTCGGTTTTAAAAGTTTTTCCCAAATGAAAAATTTTCGGCTCCCGGGAAGGAATTATATTTTTTATAGTCGGCGCCTTACCGCTAATCTTCGTGTTTGCTTGCCGCTTATTATCAACCGGTTTTTTCTTTTTTGTGTTTTTATTTTTAATCCACTTTTCTTTCGCGTGATGATTATCCGCCGCTTTTTTTACGCTTTCAATTTTTTCCAAGTCCAAGCTGCCGTCCTCAATAGTCGGCTTGACATCAAACATCTGGTGAATTATCCGGTTTTTGTTTGTTTTTTTCATTTATCCTATTGCTTAGGTAAGCCTCTCCCCCTTTTCAAGGGGGAGATGTCCGTAGGACAGAGGGGGTTTCTTAATTTAAGTCATGAGCCTGGGCGGCACCCCTCCTCAATCCTCCCCTCAAAGAGGGGAGGAGGAATTAGAGCTATTTTTTAGAAAATTTTTCTTGACAAGGCGTTATCTCCCCTTCTCCAAAATCTCCAAAATTTTCGCCAGTTTATTTCTTTCCAAGCTGCTAAGATGCTTTTGAATCGCGGCTACACCTCTTTCCGATTTTCTGTCCGTTGCCAAGTCAGCTTCCGCTTTGCGACGGTCCCGGGCCGCCGTGCGGTTCTGGCTCATCATGATTATCGGCGCCGCGTAAGCCGCTTGAAAGCTAAGCGCTAGGTTTAGCAATATAAAAGGATACGGATCCCAATGAAAGAACCAAGCCATCAAATTCAGCGCTACCCAAATTCCCAAAAGAATACTTTGGACTATTATAAATTTCCAGCTTCCCATCCCGGCGGCAATTTTGTCCGCCGCTTTTTCGCCAAAGTTTGGCTTGTTATTAATTCTTGTGTTGGATTTATTGTTATTGTTTGGCATAATTTTTTATCTATTGCGAATTATATTTTATATTACCACAAAAAAGAAGGAATTAAAAAAAAGTTATTCACATCTAAATCAAAACGGAGCGAACTCAAAAACACAAAAACCAGAGTTTTTAAGCTCTGGTCTTTATAAAATCAAAATCTTTTGCGATTCCCTGAATGCCGTCAGATAAATCTGAAAGCGATACAGAAAAGTCTATTCTTGAACGCCAGTCCGAAGACTAACGAACGACCTAATCGGATTATTCTATTTCGTAAATGAAATAGAAGTTCACCATGATTCTAAACCCATAAGATTTAGAATATTTACTCCTTAGAAAGGAGGTGATTCGTGGGAAAAAATGGAATTCTGATTGAAAAATGCCTTATTAAAAGTATAAATTTAGCTAAATAACTCCCCGCAAATACTCCGCTTGAAATTTAACCTACTATAAATAGTCATTTTTCTCATAATACTTGAGTCTCTTCTTAAAAAATCTTTCCAGATATTCAACTTTTTTATCCCTGTAATCATAAACCCTATTATCATCTTCTGCACCTCTTTGGATTCTGCCAATATACTGGGTTAATTTTCCCTGAAAGGCAAATGGGAACACCAGAAACGGAGAGTCCAGATTTTGGAAATCTGTTCCCTCCCCGATAAGTTGCCCTGTTGCCAGCAGTATTTGAAAATTTCCATCTTCAATCTGTTTTATCTTTTCTCGCTTTTTCTTTTCGGTTAAATCACCGCTAAGTTCAATTATCTCAAATTCTTTTTTCAAATAACAGCTTAGCACTTCAATATGCTCCTTCCTTTCGGTTAAGACTAAACATTTCTTGCCACCATTCGCCTCGGCTTTAATGTCCTCTACGATTTGCCTATTTCTATTTGAATCAAAAATAATTATTTTTGCCAGCATTTGAAAATTATCGGTCTTAACTTTAAACGGAACTTTCATGTTAGTTTCCTTGATTATAACTTCTGGCAAATTGCCCGTCTTTCCATTTTCTGCTCTGTTAAAATTATTTTCAATCTTATGCAAAATTTCTCCCAAGTAAATAAAAATTAGCTTCTCGTCATTATTTTTCCTTTCTGGTGTCGCTGTAAAACCGTAAAGGTAAAATGGGTTTAGTTTGGTTATCACATTTCTGAACATTCTGGCTGGCATATGATGGCATTCATCAACAATCACCAGCCCGAACTTATCTTTCAGTTCTTCCAGATTTTCCAATCGGCTTAGAGTCTGAACCATTGCAACAGTTATTTTTTTGCCAATTTTCTTTTTACTGGAAACATATTGTCCGATTTCTCTTTTGGGAATATTGAGAAATCCCTCAATTCTCTCCAGCCACTGGTTAAAAATTTGCTTTTTGTGAACCAGAATCAAAGCGGGCTGTTTCAATTTGGCAATAATATCTATTCCAATTATTGTTTTCCCTGAACCAGGAGGCGACACTAACAGTCCATTTTCAAAATCTATGATTTCTTTCACAGCTTCTTTTTGGTAATCAAAGAGTTTATAGCTAGTTTCAAATTTAACTGGCTTCAGCTTGTTTCTTTCATCTATAATTTCAAATTTAATATCATCTTCATTCAAGAAATCAGTGAACTCTTTCAAAAATCCTCTAGGCACAGCAATCTTATCATCCTGATTTTCAATAAGCTTGAAATATTTTTCCAGCCCGTAAACACTCACTTCCATCCTTTTCTTAATGGTAAACTCTAGATTGAAAAAATTTAGATTGTCTTTGAGAAAATTAACGACTGATTTCGGCAGATTATTTTTTCCTATAAATATCTGTTCTCTCAAGACCAGTTTTAATTTCTTTTTTGAACTTGTTCTTAATGTCTTGCTTTTATTATTAAATCCGCTATAAAGCTCGTCTAATTTTTTTGATGCCACCTTTTCAACTTTTGACAAATATTCCCACTGTTCGTTGACTGTCCCAAAATTGTTTTCCCAATCCAAAAATATCGTATTGCCAACTTTCCTGGATTCACCTTGCAAGGGCAAGGCTATTAAATTGCCAAAGCCTTCACCGCTATGCATATCCTGATTAGGAAATAATCTATCAAAAGCATCCTCCTTTTCAAATTGGTCAACTACTTTCGCTTCTCTTAAAATATTGATAGCAATATTCCTGCTTTTGTGGGCTGGATATTTATCTTCAAAAAATATCCAAACATGTCCTCCTTTTCCACTTCGTGAGCATTCCAAATACGCAGGCAGATTATATTTTTTGCAACCTTTGATAAAGCTAACTGCGTCTTTTTGCCACCTTCCACCATCAAAATCAGCGACAATAAAATATGAAGTGTTATCTTCCAATAAAGGATAACCTCCATAACATTTATTGCCTCGCAGATGTTGTTCTATGTAATAGTCGCCAAAATGTGCGTATGCTTTATTATCACAATCTTTGCATTTTTTTCTTTGAAGCTTATTGCAAAGACCTTGTTTCCATTCATTAAGACATACTGGCGTATAACCGCTAACGGACTTATCTCTTTTTTCCCAACGCATCGCAAAAATATCAGTTCTTCCTTTGAAAAGATTTTTAAAAATTTGGATTTTTTGCTGGCTTGTTAACATACCGTTAAATGCTTTCAGTAATTTTCGTCACACCATTTTTTAATTCCTGCATCCAAAACTCTCATCGCGTTTTTCATATTTTTCAGATTGTCTCCCTCCCAAACCATGCCACCCTCATCAATAGCCCTAGCTACAATGCCTCTCCCATGTTCAAAACCGATTTCGATTGTTCCATCCTGAATCCATTGGGCAATGTTAGAATGCCTATTTTCAAAATTTTTCTCTATTGCTTTCATTATTGTAAAAATTAAACTTTTTAACAAATTTCTTTTGCCTTTTTCTTTTCTCCAGCCAACCCATTTTTGATATTTCTTTCGCATTGTCCCTGGATATTTTTTGTAGCTCCTTATCCAGCTCGTAAATTTCAGGATTAACTTCCAAGGCTATTTCGTTAATTCCCAACAATTTTATTCCCTTCAGTGTCCTGACTCTTGAAAGTGCCACATAGCCCATCCCAAATTCAAAAGATTTGCTCAAATCTATTTCTGCTGCATCCAATGTCATTCCTTGGCTTTTATGCACTGTAATTGCCCAAGCAAAGCGAAGCGGGATTTGGCTTACGGAAGCTAAAACCTCATCATTATCTTCAATTGCCCATGTTTCAGGACTGGCAATGATGATTTTCCCCGAAAATGCTTTCACTATCGGCAGTTTATTTTCATCAAAACCTGTCACTCTGCCCAATGTCCCGTTGACATAACCTCGGTCAAAATTGTTTTTCACAAACATCACCATGGCTCCCTTTTTCAGTATCAACCTTTCGGGAGCTAGACAGCTCTTTTTGAGAACTTCTATGAGCTTTTTATTGCCTTTTGCATACATTTGATAAGCAATGGACTTTTCTTTTATTTTCTGAAGCTCTAAATTATTAATTGCGTCCACATTGGCATTGTGCGTATAGAGCCTGGTCGGTTTTATGCTAGTAGTTGCTATGTTTTTATTCTCTCTAGCTAATATCAAATCAAAAATCCGCTCATTAACTTCATTTTCACGAATGGCATTAAGAATTTTGGTCATTTCATTGTCTTTCTGTCTGTATTGCTCGTCAAGGTAACAAATTTTTGGTCTCATCTCCTGCCAAGAAAAAGATTCCGTTACGAATTTTGCTTTTGTATTTTCTTTGGTTACTGGCGGAAGCTGGAAAAAGTCGCCGCATAAAATTACTTGCAGTCCGCCAAACGGAAGTAGCGGTTGCTTAAAGCTCTTGCAAATACGATTCACGATGTCCAATTGATGAGCGTGGAGCATTGATATCTCGTCAATAATCAATACCTTGGTTCTAGCAAATCGTTTGCGATAATAGAATTTTCTTCTCAGCTTGGCTAAATCTTTGTCAGTCAGAGTATCTTTAATTCCTAGTCCAGACCAACTGTGGATAGTCAGTCCATTTAAGTGAGTAGCCGCAATTCCAGTAGACGCGGTCATCGCCACTCCAATGTTTTTGCTTTTAAGATATCTGATATACCGGTTTAATAAAAAAGTTTTCCCGCTTCCAGCGGGACCAGTCAAAAAAATATTGTACCCTAATTTCAAGATGTCTAGTGCCGTTTGTTGCTTCATACTTCAAGGATTTATCTTGCGTTTGTTGTGTAAAGACAATAACAGATTATTGCTTAAATACATTTTACACAAATGCAACTCAGTCTATAGCTTTCTGTATCTCGTTCCTCTGCCAGAGCCGATTTTCTCAATTTTCTTCAGCTTAAGCAATTTAGTGAGAGCCTGATTAACTGTTGGCCTGGCAACTTTAGTTTTTTCGGCAATTTCTGAGGGTGTAGCCTCAATCGTTTCCAGCAAGTAATTCCAGACATCTAACTGCTTCAGAGACAAAAGTTTTTCCACTTGTTCACTTTCTAATAGTTCAATCGCCATTTCCGATTGCTTAAGAAGTATGGTTAGAAAATATTCCAGCCAATCAGTTATGTTTTGGGTTTTTTTGCTAAAAGTTTTTTGGCTTCTGCGAAGAGCAATATAATAATCATTTTTATTGTCTTCAATAAATTTTTCGTGTGATACATAAGGCATATATAAATAGCCCTCCTTGAGTAACAAGAGATTTGTCAAAATTCTGGAAAGTCTTCCATTTCCATCTTGAAAGGGATGGATATTCAAAAATTCAACGATAAAACTGCCAACTATCAGAAGCGGATGGATTTTCTTTTCTTCCAATGCCACCTTTGTCCAATCTACCAATTCCTGCATACTTTTAGGAGTTAGATATGGCGGAATAGTTTTGAAAACTAATCCGATAGTGTTTCCCTTTTCATCTCGCATCACCACGCTATTATCTATCTTCTTGTATTCACCCTTATGCCTCTCATCTTTAGAAACATGCTTCAGCATTTCGTTATGAAAATGTTTGATAGCATTCTCGCTAAAAGATAATGCTTTCCAAGAGTCAAAAATGTTTTTAAGCAGTTCGTAATATCCGCTAACCTCCTGCTCATCTCTGCTTTTCCATTTACCAATTTTTATTCCCTGAATCAGCTTTTCTACTTCTTCATCAGATAATTTGGAACCTTCAATACGAGTAGAAGCACCAGCAGAAGTAATCAATACAGACCTTTTGAGGCGACCTAAAATCTGGGGGCTTAAATTAACGCCTCCAGTCCATCTTCCCTTAATCTCGTCTATTTTGGCTATTTTAGACCAGATTTCTGCTGGAATATTGGCAAATCTTGCTTCAAATTGGCTGTTTTTCTCCATATTATTTCTTATGATTTAACTATATAAGATTATATTAGATTATATAAGAAAAGTCAATAACTTTTATATTCTATCTGCCAGTTCTGAAAATACCACCTTGAATATCCTCGCTATATTCTTAGCGTCGTCAATTCCTCTGTGATGAGTTCCTTCTAATGGCAGATTTAATTTGTTTAAGGCTTTTTTCATACCGCAAGGTTTTTCTTTTCTCATTTTGGCAAATTCGTGCTTAAGGCTGATATGCTTTTCTTCCAGTAATTTTATAATTTCACCGGAATAATTCTTTACCGAACTTTCTTCTAGAATCTGCTTTTTGTCATAATATCCCCATGAAATGAGTAGTATGTCATCCTCTGGCGAAATCCATTTTTCAAAACTGGCAACTGCTTCATTAAAAGCTTGGGCATTATCAATGTCTTTCTGCTGAATAGATGTTAGTGTTTTGCAGAAGTTGGATAGAACGGGATTGATTGTCGGCTTCACGAATTTGGAAAAGGAGTTCACAACAACCAGATTTTCATTCAGCTTAACCGCTCCGATTTCTATAATCTCTTTTGGCTTGTCGCTTTTCTCTTTCCAGCAAGTAGCTTCTAGGTCAAAAATGATATAGTACCTGCGTTTTTCGACTTTACCGTCTTCGTTGATATAAACGCTCTTGTAATCCTCTTTGTTACCGTTTATCCTCGTATAAAATTCGCAACCATCAATGGCAATGGCTTTGCATTTGCAATAAACCATCTTTTTATTGGTATCGTAATAAATTCTGTCTCCGCATTTTAGGCATTCATAATAAATGCCTTTTTTTGTTTTTTTGTCCATATTAGTATTTTAGTTGATTTACAGCCACGAGTCCATATTCATCCCCTTTTCGTGAGCCTTTTTAGCTTCATCGTCGCTTAATATTCCCAAGTAATGTCTGCTTGTGGTTTGAATATCTGAATGTCCGAGCAGAACTTGAATGTGCCCCAAACTGATTCCTTTTTTCATTAAAATCGTGGCAAAGCTGTGTCGAATAATATGAGCCGTAACTTTTTCGGACATTCCCGCTTTTCTTCTATATCTTCTAAAACTTCTCTGGGCATCGTTTCTGTCCCAAGGCAGATTATTCTCGCTTTCGCCTATAAAAACAAATTGGTATTTATAGCCTCGCCTTTTTAGATAATCCTTAATACATTTGATTGACCAGTCGTTGAAATAGATTTTCCTTTGTTTATTTCCCTTGCCGACAATCATCGCTTCTTTTTTATCAAAATCTATGTCCGCAATCTTTAAATTCAAAGCTTCTCCAATTCTACAGCCCGTGGAGATTAAAATTGACAGAAAGGCTCGGAATCTCAAATCCCTTGCGTTTTTCTTTCCAATTGAATTAAAAAATTGCTTTAATTCTTCTTCAGTCAGATATTCCACTCTTCTTTTGGGAATTTTAGGTCTTTTTATTTTTTCCGCATCCATTACTTCCAAACGCAGTTTGTCTTGGCAGAATTTCAGTATTTCCCTGATAACCGATAAATTATGGGCTCTGGTTGTTGGTTTTAGCCCTCGCCTATTGTATTCTTTTTTGAGTTTCGTAATATGTCCTTCGTTTATTTTTCCAACTTCCAAATCACCGAGTATGTCCACCGTCCATCTGATAACTTTCCCGTACTCACAAACAGAGGCGGGATTTATCTCTTTTTCCAATTCGCAGTAACTCAAATACAGCTTGCCAGCTTCACTGAATTTTATTGATTTTTGTTTTCTAAAAAATAACATCGGATTTTACAATTTGTCCGATGTTACCTTCGTGGGGGTGGAAGTCAAGGGAAGTTACCCACTGCGGAAAATAAAAAGCACCCAAAGGAATTTATCCTCGGGGTGCTCTATGTTTCATTTACTAAAGAACTATTGACAGGGAGCACTTCGCGGTCTGGCAACATACCAAATGGCGAGAGTGTCCGGGTCATAGCCAATGACAACCTGCAAGCCCATTTCTTGAGCTTTCAACAGAGTCATATACCAAGCGGATACGGAAAGTTCAGTGTGCCAAGATTCTTTGGAATCCGCCCAGATTTCAGCTCCGTTCACCTCAGGAACACTCCAAAGGCTCAATCGGCTGACTCCATTCATATTGTAGAAGTAAACGCCGGGGTCGTAGCAGACTTCGGCGGATTGGGCAGGCGCAACAGGCACCAACAAAAACAGCGAAACTAAAATAGCGAAAATACATTTCTTCATGGCTCTTTTCTCCTTTTAGTTGAAGAGCATTTGAATAACGGCTGGGCTGAGATGTTTCTCAACCTTGATGGTTATTGATTGGCAATTATCAGATTCATCAGTTTCTTGAATCTGGTTATTGTAGTCAACGCAAACTCGGATAGTATGGTCTCCCGATTCGCTGGGAGCGATAGTATTTTCCAAAGCTTCCGACCTATATGAACCATGGGGAAAGTCGCTGGCGGAAATTGTATCCGTTCCAATAAGAACATCATCCAAGTAATATCCAACTTGAATATTTCCTGAAGGATTATCTCCATAATTGTAAGCGGTAGTGCTTACGCTGAAAGCTTCTCCCGGCCATAACTTAATCCTGTCTTTTATGGAAAAAGTCAGATTGGTTATGGAAAAGTTATACTCTGCCGGCGGTGGAGGCGGTGGCGGTGGAACATCTATCGTATAGCATAGATAATTATCGTCCCAAGTATCCGGATCGGCCGGTTCAATCCATTGGACACAGTTTAATCCGGCAATCGGACCAGCGGATGACCAGGAAAAATTAATAAGGCTGTCGTTAGGAACAGCTAAATAGTTATCATCCCAAGTGTCAGGGTCAGCGGATTCGTGAATCTGCGTGTTTTTCATATTGCTAATCGGACCAGCAGATGACCACTGCATACCATAATTCTCGTTCCCGCAGAAATAATTATCGTTCCAAGTGTCTGAATCAGCTGGTTCTGCTATTTGCACGCAAACCATTCCGCTAATCGGTCCGGAGCACGACCAAGCAAACTTTCCGTCAGGAGATGTGGTTTGAGGCGGTGGGGATGGTGCCGGAGGCGATGGCGGATTAGCTACCGTAAATACCGCTTCAGTGGCACAGTTATTGGATTTGTGTTCCTCGTCGTAATCTCCATCTCCATTATTTTGGTCTTTGGTTCTGTCCACGCAAGCGACAATATTGTAAACTTGTCCCGGTTGGATTTGATTGTATTCCCATAATCTTAATGTTTCTTCTTCCCAATGGGTTTCTCCCGGGTCAAGATTGGAACCTTTAGTGTATTCTTTTCCAATCCTTATCCATTCGCTATGGAGGTCTTCCTTGTATCCCATGGAGAGATAAAATCTGGTTTCTATCTTATCATCGGAGTCTATATCATTTTCTCCAATATTCTTCAGTTTGGCTCTTATCTTAATCTCATCGTTTTTGCCGGGATTGTAATTAGAAAGTTCCAGCCTCTTGACGATGAAATCGGGAAGGTCGGGGTCTCCTTGGTCGGTGGCGGGAGTTTCAGAGCCGGGACCGGATACGGCTGCGACTGTTTGTCCAGTATCACATACTTCCAGCGAACCCGGAATCGTGCTTGTATCTGCGGTTCCTCCGCTGGGAGTAGAGTGATAGGTAGTATTTACCGAACCATCATACCAGAGAATGATGTTTTTAAGAAAGGCATCATATGTAATAGTCTGAACCAATGATCCAATGCATGTCCGAACTATTCCCTTACTCCAATTAAGACCCTCTATGGGCATCAGAACACGCCCATAACCACGCAGTTGCCAATCTGTTTTCAGAATATCTAATGCTTGTTCACCCGTCGCGACACCGTCTACATAAATATTGTTGACATCAAATGAATCTCCAGCAAGATGAGAAAAAATGGAAATGTCAAAAAGAAGTGCTTTATCGCTACCGTCACATCCACCTTCATTTGGAGCAGAAATAAGATTTCCAAATATTATTGGTTTTGTGTTATCACTCCATTCTTTTTCACTGATACCTTCATTATCAGCATCTCTTGTAAGATTTTGTGCATATGCACTAGAGTAAGTCAATAGAAAAACAACCAACATGATAAATTTCTTCATCAATTTTACCTCCTAATTGCCATTTAATTGTTAAGGAACCAGTAACACTGACCTATTCGGTGCTACTGATAAAATAGCATTTTACTATCTTATCAGTAGCACTTAATAAATATCGACAATGAAATGAACTAAACTAATATGCCGTATTTCAATTTTTGTATAATCTACCAAATAATTTAACAATGAATGCGATAATATATCCTGCGATAAAAAATGCACTCATAAGCGGTGCTATGCCAACGATGGCAAACGCTATAGTACGGAATGTCTTTTCGAAATAATTACCAATCTCTATAGGATCAGTAAGGAATATCCATACAGAAAACACTGCAATTAATAATGTCATTGAAATAAAAAAAATTAGGAATGCTTTTTTGATTATACAATATTGAGAATCTTCTTTATGCGATAAACCCGTAATCGTTCCCCAAAACAAAAGCAACAACGCAAGCGCATAAAATGTTATTGTATCGTTGAAATTATTGAAATATAGCTCTGGGACACTACAGGCAATCATTAAAGAAGCTACCGCCAAACCCCATAGAAAAACTGAAGTCCAATTACATTTTTTAAAAAACATTGTTTTTATTGCGATGGTTATCTTTTTATTCATTTTTTTAATTCAACTTTTTCTATTCTCAAAATTATCATTGAGCGTAAAAAAAGTCAAACAAAATACCGCTAAAAACATTTTTGGTTTCTTCATTCTTTACTCCTTTGTCTTTGGATTTTTGAAACTGAATCGAGTCTGTTTTTTTATTTAGTTTTCAATGAGCATTCCTACCCCCTTCTGTTTACTGTAATTATTCACTGTTTTAGATAACAACTATTTCGTTATTGGAATAACTGCTATTAGATAAGAGTGAATTTTTTAATCAGTAAGTTGAAATGTGGAAATAATTTTTTTCATCAATTTATAATTTTTTGAATCAAAGTTTTCTCCAGAATCGTTTAAGCTGTATAAATAATAAACCCAATTGTCCCTACTTAAGAATACTGAACTAGAAGATACTGTTGCTGATGAATATTCGTTAACTGACTTATTCTGAAAACCAGAAATCCCATTTACCACAACCTCGGAAATATTATCTCCAAAACTAAACGATTTAACTAAATAGGAATATAATGATTGTCCCTCTTCTTTTTTAAGTGTTGTAATAATTATATGAATCCTCTCTTCTGACATCACATCCTGTATTCCCATTTTTTCTATGTCGGAAATAATAAGAGTTTGCCCTCCATCAAAAGGAGTAGATTCATCTCCGGGGAATTTAGCACCTTGGGTGTTAGATTTTATGTAAAGATTTGATGGATACTTAATAGAATATTTCCAGCCTTCGTTCTGATAAGTTTTCCAATCGCTAGTATCAATTTCTGTTTCCGTATTTTGAGCTTGTTCTTGGTTATTTTCAGCTTGCTCTGTTTGTTGGCTCACTTTGTCTCTCTGATTTTTCCAACACCAAAACCCCCCAGCCACTAAAGCCAGAGCTAAAATTAAAATAATTACGAT
>Ga0209013_10002901_pt1 | contig 15429 bp, 12 predicted proteins | sample Cruoilmetagenom2_FD_187291 | JGI IMG/M metagenome (GOLD analysis project Ga0209013, IMG submission 187291) | Oil polluted marine microbial communities from Coal Oil Point, Santa Barbara, California, USA - Sample 2 (SPAdes) (version 2) | ecosystem: Environmental > Aquatic > Marine > Oil seeps ... | reverse complement strand
TTGAGAGGTGGATGTTCAAGCCCAGATCCTTTGCCATTGAATAAACTGCCATATCCCAGAGTATTACTGCATCTACGCCTGCATCTGCAGCCTCTTTTAAAAACATTTTCATTTTGGGAAGTTCATTGTCCATAACTATCACGTTGAGAGCAAGATAACCTTTCTTCCCTTTCTCATGAAGGAATTTCATGACTTTTTTGAGCTCAAGAACATCAAAATTTGAAGCATTAGCCCTCATGTTCAATCCATGTACACCAAAATAGACAGAGTCAGCTCCACTTTCAACAGCAGTTACCATTCCGCTCCAACTTCCTGCTGGGCAAACAAGTTCAGGTTTTTTTTTCATTTTTCAAAATTTAATGGCTAGTCCGATCAAAAATAATTCTATTGGATTTCCTCCTGTTAGTCAATCATAATTGACCCGTCTGCATATCAGGATATCCTTTGACAGAAATTTCCTGTCTTAATATAATTTTGCAGGGAGGAGATATGACCAGAATAATTACGTTCGCATTAATATTGTTTTCATCAATTCAACTGATACCTGCAACAAAAATTATTGAGACAGATCATTTGAAACCATTCAGAATACGTGTTGGTGCACAGAAGATATTTATTTCAGAAGGCCCGCAAATATCTGTTTATTCCAAAAATGATTTTAAATTATTGACACGGTTCGGGAAAGCAGGAGAAGGGCCGGGAGAATTCAAGCTGCTGCCTGAATTCGGACCGGAGATAGATATAAATTCCGGACAAATTCTAGCTACCAGCATGGGGAAGATATCATTATTCACTTTTGAGGGGAAACAAATCATGGAGAAGAACATTGCCGCTCTGGGAAGACCCGAACTGTTCCGTGTTATCGGAGATAAATTTACAGGGAATGTTATTAAAGTTGAGAAGAAAAATATATGGAATTTGATCAATCTTTATGATAAAGATTTTAATACTTTAACAACAATTAACAGGATGCCTTTTCATATGAAAAGAGGGGGGAAATTCAATCCTATAACAAGGGGGATTTACCTTCCGAACCATTACATCGCAGACAAAATGATCTGGGTAGGGGGCACTCTCTATAAGGACAATATTCTCGCATATGATGATAGGGGACAACTCATTTCGGATCTGAATCCTGAAATTGACAAAGTAAAATTCAATGAAGGCGACAAACAGGGATGGATAGACAGTTATATGGTTAATGCAGATTATAAGCGGGAGTATGAGAGGCTTAAGAATCGTTTCCTCTATCCGGACTATTTCCCTCTGTGGCAGAATTTTATTATAACGGACGGGAAACTCTTTATTCAGACATTTGCCAGAAACGATAAAAATGGTACAAATAAGTTCTATATATATGACACCAAAGGGAAATTTTTGAAGAATGCCTGGCTGCCTTTGACCGAATATTTTGACTTTACTCCCGACCCCTACTATATATCCGGGGGGAAACTGTATCAGCTGTCAAACAACTATGAAGACGAAACGATCGAATTGAGGATAACTGAAACAGAATAACAAATGATAAAAAATTGTTTTGTTTATGAAAGCCATCAAAGTTGAAATACATATAAAAAGAAATATAATAATATCAAATGGAAAAAAGAAGAGATGACAGGAACAAAGTCAGGCAGCTAATCAATGTAGCCGACAAAATGGGAGTACTTAACGATGTATCACCACGAGGAGCAAACATTTCTCTTGCTGTACTTCCAAAAGAGCGAAAAGTTGATCTGACAATAAAGATCAAAGATAAAGATATAAAAGTATCGGCAGTCATTATGTGGATAAAACAGAAGCTCACCTACAATGACAAGAATACATTAGGTTTGGTTCTAATTGATCCTCCTGACGACTTTATTGAATTTTGTGACGATATAAAACCTGAATAAAACACCTTTTTACTAAGATTTCAATTTGTTTCCAGATCCAGAAGAAATTTTTTACGCCACAGTCCACCGCCATAACCGACAAGTCTGCCGTCTGATCCTATGACCCGATGGCAGGGAATAATAATTCCGATGGCATTGTCACCATTTGCTCCAGCAACGGCCCTGACAGCCTTCGGATTACCAATCGCAATTGCCTGATCCATATAAGACCGGGTCTCACCATATGGAATATCCATCAATACTTTCCAGACCCTTTTCTGGAAATCTGTTCCTGCAATAGCAAGAGGGACAGAGAAATCTTTTCGCTTCCCTTCAAAATATTCCCGAAGCTCGCTATTCAGTTGTGGGAAATATTTACTCTCACCGGGAACCAGATCAGACTTAAAATATTTTTTAATCCTTTTTAATTGAGTTTCAAGCATTCTCCTGTCAATAAACTCAAGAAGGCAGATCCCTTCTTCAGTTGCTCCTGCAAGCATGGGTCCTAAAGGGGAGAGAATTCGGTTAATAAGAATTATATTTTTTTCTGAACTTTTTTTCGGGGAGAAACCTGTTGTTTTTCTGAACGTCTCAGAAAATCCACTAAGTGATTCATACCCGGAATCATAAGCAGCATCTATCACCTTTTCACCATGCTTGATCCTTCCGAAAGCTTCACTGATACGTAACGTTCTTAAGTATGCCTGAAATGTCATCCCATGATGTTTTTTAAACCACCTTCTCACCCTGTTAGGATCAATACCCATTTCACGAAGATCGTGATCCTTTAATTTCACACCATTTTCTTTTTCCATAATGCTCAGAACCGGTTTAAGCCATCCGGGTGATTCTCCATCATATCCCATCGGGTCACATATTTTGCAGGGCCTGTATCCATGAAGTAGAGATTCTTTTGTAGTCCTGTAGAACTCAACATTTCCCCTTTTCGGCTTTCTGGCCCGACACGTAGGCCTACAGAAAATTCCGGTTGTTTTTACTCCTACAAAAAAGATCCCCTCAAATTTCGAATCTTTTTCAACAAGCGCCTTGTACATAATATCTTTATCAGGCAGTTTGTTCATCATCTTATTCTCCTCGAACTTAACTATTACAGTATGCAGCAACAATCCGAAATTTGAAACCGGAAACTTATCAACTTTATTTTTTTTTGAAAAAAAAAAGAAATTCTATATAATTTTTTTATGAATTCAACAATAAAATATACTGCTTTATTTATAATAATATTATTTTTTTCAGGACTTGGCCTCAATGCAAGTAATATCTATATCACAAAATACAAGTCGGATGCAGATGCAGTAATATATGAGTCAAAATACAAATCCGATGCCCACCTTGTTGTTTATATTTCAGAATACAAATCCGATGCTTCAGGAAATGAATCGATCTGGTACTATACAAAGTATAAATCTGATGCAGATGCAAAGCTCTACACAAGTGAATATAAATCTGATTCGGATATTATTATCTACTTCACAAAATATAAATCTGATGCTGGATGGAAAAAAGACAATAACTATAAAGGAAAACTTTGATCACCTTCTCAAAGCCCTTTTTCTTTCCTCCTTTCTCAATATATTTCTAATCCTGGTATTTAACTTTCTCCATTGTTTTTTTAATCCGGTAATAAATAATTTTTCAGAAATATCCTGCAGAAAAGGGACAGAATCAATATCCTCACCTTCTCTGTTACTGTCCCATAACTTCAGAACACGCAGGTAAGATTCCCCAGCAGTTTTCAGATTACCGGTCAACATCTCAGCGTTTCCCGTTTCATACACATCATTTGCTATCTCGAGAGCATCGGGACCATACTCCTTTTCCATTACCTGAAGCTTTTTCCGGAATACATCCAGGGCTTCGACATATTCCTTACGCATTACCAATAGATTGCCGAGGTCTCTGAGACTTTCAACAATATTCAAATGGTTTTCAAAGCCGTTTTTTTTGAAAATATCCATAACCTTCCTGTTTATAGTCAGAGATTTATCCAGATTGCCGATCTTCTTGTAAAACCGTGCAAATTGACCCAGAATATTGGTCATGTTCAGATGTGAATCTCCAAAAATTGTGTTGTATCTCCCTACAGTTTTCTCATAAAGAGACTCAAGTTCTTCCACTCTCCCTGTTAAAAGGAGATATTCCATGTAGTAATTAGTGGTGGTCAAAGAATCAGGATATGTTTTATCCGGAAACTTATCTATAATTTCCATCCCTCTGATCAGCAGCTTCCCCGATTCAATAATAAAAGAAAGTGATGCTTTGATCTCCGGAAGGTCAACAGGAAAACCTGCTATTCCGATCCTTCCAGGGACCGGAAATATATCTTTACCTGTTCTAAAATAGTATACAGCCAGGTCGTTAAGGACTGGAACAAGCTGAAAAGAATCTGTCTCAAGAGAACCTGACTTCAATTCGAGTGAGCCTTTAAACAATTTTAATGCTTTACTATACAGTCCCAGCTTCTCATAAGTGAGTCCCAGGGTAGACCGGCCTTCATAAAAATTTTCATCCCCGCTTATTCCGGAAACTGGCTCTATTTCAAATGATCTTTCCAGAAAAATTCGGCTTTTCTCATATTTTTTCCAGGAAAAATAAAGAATCCCCAATTTTCTAATTGTAGATGCTACAACAGGATGATCCTTGCCATATTGTTTCTCCTGATCTCCAAGCAGATCAAGAAAAGTGTGCTCAGCATTATTATAAAGCTTCTGTGCATAATAAACAGCGGCAAGATTAGATACTCCTGTGGAGATCATCTGATCATTCCTTACCTTCTGATTCCTGTTCAATTTTATAAATTTCTCTGTCAGCTCTCTGGCTTTCTTATATTTTGAGAATTTAAAATAGAGGGCGGATAGATTATTAATATTTCGAGCAGTCTCAGGTGTATTTTCTCCATTCACAAATCGGGAAAGTGATACCGCTTTTTTCAGATAGTATTCCGCTTTATCAAAATCTCCACTCGCTTCAAAATTCATTCCAAGATTGCTGTAAATAAGAACATTATTTTTATTGTTTGAATTCTTATTCAAAAGATTTATATCCAATGCTTTTTTTAGTACAACCCCGGCTTTTTTGAATTTTCCCAGTTTCCTGTAGATTCTCCCCAATCTGGAAAGTAAAGCAGCATATTCAGAACTTTTTCGTCCTGAAATCTCTGCTTTTAAATTTACCGCTATATTCTGAAATTTTTCAGCATCTTCATATTTGTTATCAGACTCATACAATAGCGCCAGGTTGGATATATATCTGACAGATACCGGACTCTTCTTTTCTTTTTGGAGTACTTTGGATATCACCTTTTTAAAATACTCCTCCGCCATCTTCATGTTATTTAAGGCTCTGTATATCTCTCCGATATTATTAAGATTTGATATATAGTTGGGATGATCTTTCCCGAATGTTTTTGCAGCAATATTCAGTGATGACTTTTCAATTTCGAGTGCTTTCTCAAACTTTTTTTCTTTATATAGCTTGAGCGCATAATCGCTCTGAACTTTCCAGATCTCTTTCTTATTCCCGAATATAAAGCCCCCGAAAATACAATGAAGAAACATAATTGTTATTATCAGGGTGATTTTCTTCATTAATCTATTATATCCTTCTCAAAAAATCACTTCAACATAGATTGTTTCAAAAGGGGACAGGTACCTTTGATAACTTGATAATGGAATTAATATATAATATCATCAATATTAACATTTAAGAGAGAATATGAGGTAAAAGATGGAAAATTCAGAAGAGAAGATAAAGAGTTCGGTCCAATCAGGCCAACCCCTGATCCAGATCATATCATTTGAAGAAAAGAGGGTTGAAGGGTTCCTCTCAAAACTTTCCCAGCAGATAACGGGAAGCGATTCAATTGGTCTATGGGATATGAACAACGGCCTGAAAATGAACGGCGAAAATATTGAAGGGACGACGGATCCTGTTTCGGCTCTTGAATATATAATGAAAGATAAAACCCCCCGGTTCTATGTTTTCAGGGATATGACACACTTTATTAAGGAGTCACAAAAAACAATAAGAAAATTGAGAGACGCATATCTCGCTTTAAAAGGTACAAAAAGAGTGGTGTTTTTATTGTCCCCGGAAGAATTTTTCTCGGAAAACCTTAAGAAAGAAACGGATATATTCAGATTTGAACTCCCGGATTATAAAGAATTGGAAAGCCTGTTTAACAGGTTCATTGCTTCGCTTGAAAAATCTGGAAAATCAATTCAACTCTCCCCTGAAGAGAAAAGAAATTTTATTATCGCTGTTCAGGGATTGACCTTTGATGAGGCTTATAAAGCATTCATGAAGGCATTCCAGGGTGTCAATGTTATCGATGTATCCCTGCTTGAGAGTATCCATGAAGAAAAAAAACAGCTGATCCTTAAAGAGGGTGTCCTGGAATATTATTCCCAAAGATTTGCAATAGAAGACATGGGGGGACTCGACAATCTCAAAGATTGGCTTACAAAAAGAGAGAAGGCCTTCTCGAAGGAGGCTAAAGCGTATGGCCTCGAAAGACCCAGAGGATTCCTTGCAATGGGGGTATCAGGATGCGGAAAGAGTTTGTCAGCAAAGATCACTGCCTCTCTCTGGAACCTCCCTCTATTCAGACTGGATATGAACCTGGTTTATTCCGGAATGGCCGGCTCACCTGAGCTTGTATTTTCGAGAGCATTAAAAACAATGGATACAGTTGCCCCTGCCATTTTATGGATAGATGAGATCGAGAGCGGTATCAGTGATAAACAGGGTGACAGTGCCAGTTCAAGGATCCTGGGATACTTCCTCACATGGATGCAGGAACATACTTCAGAGATCTTTATAACGGCAACAGCAAACAGGATAGACCTTCTTCCTGCTGAACTGTTAAGGAGGGGGAGATTTGATCAGATATTTTTTATCGACCTTCCCACAAGAAAGGAACGTGAGGAAATATTCACTATCCACCTCAAAAGCAGGGAAAATGAATTGGGAAATTTCAACATACCACAGCTAGCCCAGATAACAAAAGGGTGGTCGGGAAGTGAAATAGAGCAAGTAATAATTTCAGGAATGTATGAAGCTTTCAACCAGAACAGGCCACTTAATGAAGATGACCTCTTTGTGATTTTCGGGAGCAGCGTACCATTATCACTAACAATGGAAGAACAGATAAAAAAAATAAGGAGCTGGGCCCACAACCGAGCTGTGAGGGCATCTTCAGATAAGGAAACTTACTGATATATACAGGTTTCTGAAAGGCAGGAGATAAAATGAACAATTTTGAAAACAAGATAAAAATAATAGATAATTACAAAAAGCATATCAAAGTAAGGGGTCAGAATAACATACCGCCGTTACCTATGAACACAGATCAGACAGACGCGGTCTGCACTCTGCTTGGTGCAGGAGAGGGTGATCTTAATTGGTTGAAGGATCAATTACTTAACCGGGTATCACCCGGAGTCGACCCTTCAGCTGAGATAAAAGCACAATTCCTGGCCGACATAATTCAAGGCTCAATTTCAGTTTCAATAATTTCCAGAACGGAAGCTGTTAAAATACTCGGGACTATGCTCGGAGGTTATAATGTAAAACCTCTCATTTCCGCTCTGGAAAAAAATGAGTTGAGTGAAGGGGCATACCACGCCCTTGCAGATACGATCCTTGTTTACGATGATTTCGAAACAATTGGAAAATTATCTTCCACAAATTCTCATGCGGAAAAGGTTGTCAATTCCTGGGCTAAGGGGGACTGGTTCCTGAAAAAACCTGAAATGCCGTCTGAGATCAAAGTAAAGGTTTACAAAGTTGAGGGCGAGATCAACACTGATGATTTCTCTCCGGCAGGAGATGCCTGGAGCAGGCCGGACATCCCTTTGCACGCCTTATCGATGGGGAAGAGTAAATTTCCGGACGGAATTGAGACTATCAGAAAGTGGAGGGAAGATGGGTTCAATGTTGCATTTGCTGGTGATGTGGTAGGGACGGGATCATCGAGAAAATCAGCGACCAACAGCCTGTTATGGCACATAGGGGAAAATATCCCGTATATCCCAAATAAAAGGAGAAATGGTGTTGTCCTCGGCGGAGCAATCGCCCCAATCTTTTTTAATACCCTTCAGGACTCCGGCGGACTCCCCCTGATAACAGATGTTTCAAAACTTAATATGGGAGATGAGATCGTTATAAATACAGGAGATGGATCAATCAGAGATAATTCAGGAAATGAAATTGTCTCTTTCAGGATATCTCCTGCAACGATACCTGATGAATACAGAGCGGGAGGACGCATACCGCTCATAATCGGGAGAGCACTTACTTTAAAAGCAAGACAAAAGCTTTCACTTCCGGATGAGAAAATATTCAGAAAAGCAGAGAATCCTGCACCTTCAGAAGATCAGAAATTTTCGCTGGCACAAAAGATAATCGGAAAAGCATGCGGAGTAAGAGGTGTGCTGCCCGGAACTTCATGCGAACCGGTAATGACAACTGTTGGATCGCAGGATACCACCGGCCCTATGACCGCAGATGAGTTGAAGGAACTGGCATGCCTCAAATTTCAAACCCCGCTTTTTATGCAGTCATTTTGTCATACAGCGGCTTATCCGAGGACAGTAGATATCTCGACTCAAAACACTCTTCCCGATTTTGTCACAGAGAGAGGCGGTGTATCGTTGAAGGCTGGAGACGGTGTCATACATACCTGGCTTAACAGACTTCTACTTCCTGACACAGCTGGAACAGGCGGGGATTCGCATACTAGATTTCCGCTGGGAATATCCTTCCCGGCAGGATCCGGACTGGTTGCTTTCGCAGGGGCTCTTGGATTCATGCCGCTAGATATGCCCGAATCAGTACTGGTCAGGTTCAGCGGGAAAATGAAGGAAGGGATTACTTTGAGAGATGTTGTTAATTCAATACCATATTTCGCTATAAAAGAAGGATTGATGACAGTTCCTAAAAAGAACAAAAAGAACATCTTTAATGGAAGGATTCTCGAGATCGAAGGGTTGAATGATATAACAGTTGAGCAGGCATTCGAGTTGATGGATGCAACTGCAGAAAGGAGTGCAGCAGCCGGTGCTATAAAATTATCCAAAGATATGGTGTCAGACTATCTGAGATCTAATGTAGCATTGATGAAACAAATGATCAGAGATGGTTATCAGTCAGATAAAACCCTGAGCAGCCGTATCAGAGACATGGAAAATTGGCTTAAGGACCCGAAACTGATGGCCGGGGACGAAGGAGCAGATTATGCCGCTGTATTGGAGATCGACCTTGGAGAGATAAAAGAACCAATAGTTGCATGTCCCAATGATCCGGATGACGTGAAACTTTTGTCTGAAGTGGCGGGAACAAAAATTGAAGATGTTTTCCTCGGTTCATGCATGACAAATATCGGTCATTTCAGGGCAACCGGGAAGATCTGGGAAGGGGAGAAGCGGAACCCGGATGTCCGGACCTATGTGGTGCCTCCAACCCGTATGGACCAGAAGAAACTGAAAAAAGAAGGATACTTCTCCCTGTTCAATATGACTGGCTCCAGAATAGAGGTCCCGGGTTGTTCTATATGCATGGGGAACCAATTGAGGGTTCCGGACAAAGCAATAGTTTTCTCAACCTCGACAAGAAATTTTGACAACAGGATGGGTAACGGAGCTCAGGTTTATCTGGGATCTGCAGAACTGGGAGCAATGATCGCTTTGAAAGGGGAATTCCCTTCCCCGGAAGAATACTTAAATATAATGAGAGAAAAAATCCTCCCATTCAAAGATGAGGTATACAACTACCTCCAGTTCGATGAGGAATATAAATAATTATTTCCGGTTGGAGATCCTGATTTAGTACTTAAACTTTTGTGTGCCGGAGATTTTTAAGATTTCGCCGAAGTACATCCTGTGATAATCTTTATCCGGATAGTGTTTATCAATTTCCGGATCGAGGAAGTTTTCAGGTTTGAAATCATCCCTGTATATTTTTCTGCACTCTATTATCAATTCAGATTCTTCAAAAGAGGGTGACCCGATGGCCGTCGATTGAGCAGGAGTCAGTTTTGTCTCACCGATCTTATCACCATCCCTTCCCGAATGAGATCCAAGATACCCAAGATCTTCTTTGTACTCTTTCCCGAAAGAAGAGAGTGAAAAATCGTCATATTTTTCAATATATTCATAAGTAAATCTTGTCGGGCGGACAACTACAGCTGCTACCGGCTTATTCCACATGATCCCGAAATATCCCCATGCAACGGTCATTGTATTAAAATCTTTCTTTTTCCAGTCCCCACTTGTCAGCAGGAACCATCTATTATACCAGAGATCATTTATCCTCAGATCAAGATCATTTACTGGAATATCAAAAAGTTTCATCTTTACTCTCCTCTTCCAAAATAAAAAACCGAATATAAATTATTTTATTGTTTTTCTGACGATCGTTTCGATCTTTTGTTCATCAGCAATAAACGGTATTGTCAGATGCCCTTTTCCGGTGTTATTTTTATTCCACTCCTCTGCAGTCTCTAGAGCATTATCATTTCTTGCCCACGCTCTCCTCGCAACACCATTCATAACATCCCATTCCATTGCAGATCTGATAATTTTGTCTTTTAATTCACTACCGTCAAGGACCAGTCCGAATCCGCCATTAAAAGCTTTCCCTACTCCTACACCACCCCCATTCGACAATACTATCATAGACATTCCCCGGACTCCGTCACCGGCAAAATTCTGAACTGCCATATCTGCAGTGATATTGCTTCCGTCTTTGATGTTGGAAGTTTCTCTATACGGTGAATCTGTACCTGAAACATCATGGTGGTCCCTTCCTATCATCACAGGCCCCACCTCACCATTTCTTATCATTTCATTAAACTTTAAAGCTATATCAATACGGCCGCCGGCATCAGCATAAAGGATCCTTGCTTGAGTACCAACCACCAATTCGTTCTTCTCCGCATCTCTGATCCATTGATAATTATCTCTGTCCATTCCCCTTCTGTCCGGATCTATCTGAGACATTGCAGCAGCATCTGTTTTCTTAAGATCTTCTGCTGATCCTGAAAGGCAAACCCATCTGAATGGTCCGTAACCATAATCAAAACACATCGGGCCCATTATATGCTCAACATAACTAGGAAAAGCAAATCCTGCTGATGGATCTGAGGGGTCGTTCGCCACTTCAGTCAATCCTGCATCAAAAACCGCTTTCAGGAATGAATTCCCGTAATCCCAAAAATATGTTCCGTTCTTTGCAAGGCCGGATATGAGTCCGTAATGTTTTCTAAGTGATCTGTCCACCTCTTCTCTGAACTTTTCAGGATCGGCATCCAGAAGCTTTCTCCCCTCTTCAAAAGAATAGCCCGAGGGAGTATAACCGCCTCCATAAGCATCATGACAGGATGTCTGGTCAGAAAGAAGTTCAATTTTGATCCCATTGGTCACAAAATATTCGAGCAGTTCAACAATATTACCGTGAAATGCTATCGAAACCGGTTCTTTTAAATCTCTGTATTCATTAATCCACTTGGATATCTCACCGGGATTGTCCGATACTTTAGAAACCCATCCCTGTTCGTGTCTGGTCTTTATACGGGATTCATCAACTTCAGCAATAACCCCGATCCCGCCTGCTATCTCAACAGCTTTAGGCTGAGCTCCACTCATACCACCCAGCCCGGAACTTACAAAGACAACTCCACTGAGATCTTTATCATCAGGAATTCCGAGATACAACCTGCCTGCGTTAAGCAGTGTTATATAGGTCCCGTGAACAATGCCCTGAGGCCCGATATACATCCAACCTCCGGCTGTCATCTGACCGTAATTAGAGACACCCAAGGCAGCAGCTTTGACAAATCCTTCAAGATTGTCATATTCACCAACAAGCATTCCGTTGGTCGAAATCACCCTTGGAGCATTTTTGGAGGTGGGGAATAGGCCCAGAGGATGACCGGAATATATTACAAGAGTCTGATCAGCTCTCATTTTCTCGAGATATTTTTTTACAAGACAATACTGCATCCAGTTCTGAAAAACCTGTCCACTCTCCCCATATGTTACAAGTTCGTAGGGATATAGCGCTACATTAAAATCGAGGTTATTATCTATCATCACCTGGAAAGCTTTTCCTTCAATAGTATTTCCCTTATATGATTCAACAGGCTTTCCTGAAAGTTCGCCATGAGGCCTGAACCGGTAACCATATATTCTCCCCATGGACATAAGCTCCTCAAGGAACTCGGGTATTAATTCATCATGAAATTGTTCGGGAACATAACGTAAAGCATTTTTCAAAGAAGTAACAATCTCTTTTTCACTTAGATTAAGCCCTCGGTTCGGAGCTCTCCTAATCCCCACCCGGAATTCTTTTTCAGGTGGTAAAGTATCAGGTAATGTAAAGGATACTGCCTTATTTAAGTCCATTTTTCCTCCAGGTGCAACTATATTCAAAACACCTGAAGTTGTCAAGATTTACCCCCTTGATACTCCTTTACCAATTTCAGTAGATGTCGTATAATTAAATCCACGATCTACCGGAGGGAAAAATGAAAGTATTAGTAATAGGTTCCGGCGGGAGAGAGCATGCTCTTATCTGGAAGATATCTCAATCAAAAAGAGTTGATAAGATTTATGCAATCCCTGGAAATTGCGGAATAGGTGAACTGGCCGAAAATATTGAGATCGATACAACAAACATTATAGAGATCGCCGATTTTGCTCAAAAAGAGGATATTCATCTTACTGTCGTAGGCCCTGAACTCCCATTATCCCTCGGTATTGTCGATGAATTCAACAGAAGAAATTTAAAAATATTTGGCCCCACTCAAAAAGCAGCTCAAATAGAAAGTTCAAAAGTATTTGCAAAAGAGTTCATGAAAAAGAACAAAATACCCACATCCGATTTTAAAGTGTTCAATTCAGCAGTTAATGCTGTCAACTATCTGAAGAAAGTTGAATTTCCGGTAGTGATAAAAACTGACGGACTCGCAGCAGGCAAAGGGGTCTTTATATGTAAGGACAGAGAAGAAGCTGAAGAGAGTGTGAGAACGATCCTTCTTGAGAGCAAATTCGGCAAAGCCGGCGAACAGATAATAATTGAAGATTTTCTCGGCGGAGAGGAACTCTCCTTTATCGTGATCTCTGACGGAAAACGTGCCCTTCCCATGGCAACATCAATGGATTATAAAAAAGCCTCTGAAAATGATAAGGGCCCGAACACAGGAGGAATGGGGGCCATATCTCCATCTCCTGTCATAACCGAAAAACTATTTAATGAAATAATGAAAACTATAATAATTCCTACTATCGAAGGCCTCAGATTCGAAGGCAAAGAGTTCAGAGGGGTACTTTATGCAGGATTAATGATAACAAAAAAAGGACCGAAGACCCTCGAATTCAATGCACGATTCGGAGATCCTGAGACACAGGCATTAATGTTGAGGCTTCAGAGTGATATTGTTGATATTTTTGAGGGCTCTGTGGAAGGGAGTCTTTTTGATGTTGAAACAAAATGGGATGAGAACGTTTCCGCCTGCGTGGTCCTCGCTTCTGAAGGATATCCGGGAAAATATGAGAAGGGAATTGAAATTGATGGATTAAAAAGGGCAAAAGCATCTGGATCGGAAGTATTCCATGCAGGCACAAAATTTGAGGACAAAAAATACTACACAAATGGGGGAAGAGTTCTTAATGTCTGTGCAAAAAGCAAGACCCTCAAGGAAACCATGGATCAGATCTATGACTCAATACAATTTATTAAATATGACAATATATTTTATCGTAAAGATATCGGAGGAGTGAAAAAATGAACCCAAGAGTTGGAATGATTATGGGAAGCGATTCAGATTATCCCTATGTTGAAGGGGGGATAAAGCTTCTGAAAAAATTTGAAATACCTTTTGTGGTCGAAGTAAGTTCAGCTCACAGGACTCCGGACAGGACAACAGAGCTTGTGAAACAATTTGAGGATTCAGGAGTAAAGGTAATAATAGCCGCTGCAGGAGGAGCCGCCCACCTACCCGGAGTCATTGCCGCGCACACACTCCTTCCTGTTCTTGGTGTTCCGATCACTTCATCAATATCAGGGCTCGATTCCCTATATTCAATAGTACAGATGCCGGGAGGTATACCTGTTGCCGCTTTCAGTATAGGAAACTCAGGCGGGATAAACTCAGTACTTTTTGCAATGGAAATACTTGCTCTTGAAGACAAATCTGTCAGAGATAAACTGGTTGAATTCAGAAAAGATCAGGGTGAGAAAGTGTTGGAGAAAAGTAAAAGATTAAAGAAAAAAATCGAAGATGAATGAACTTTTATGTCAGCTTTTTCGGATGCCGGACAAACCAGGCGGAGATCCAGGAATGGATCATTGAGCTGGAAAATCACGGTTACAGGCTGACAGATAATATAGAAGAAGCAGAATTCGGAATACTTAACACATGCAGTGTAACGGAAAAAGCTGAAAGAGATGTTATAAGATTTATCAGTAAGATTTACAGAAAATCAAATATCCCGTGGATAGTAGCCGGTTGTACGATATCAAATTCAGATGACTCCCTGAAAAAGAGGTACAGCAACTATCTATTCCTTGATAATGTCGAAAAAAAGGGTATCATCGATCGAATAAAAGAAAAATTCCCTTTTAATGACAATGTAATATTCCATTCATCATTCCGGTCCAGATTTTTTCTCAAAGTCCAGGACGGGTGCAATTTTAATTGCTCGTTCTGTATAGTCCCTTCACTAAGGGGGAAATCAATAAGTATTCCTCCGGAAGAGATAGTTTTGCCAGATCGTCAAAGAGAAGTTGGCTATGTACGACCACCAATTGAAGATCAGAATTTTATACCGGAGGTTTTTTAAAAAACTAATTTTATGGGTTTACTTTATTTTTATCTTTAAGAACTTTTCTTTCAGACTTTATTTAATAAAAAGGAGAATCTTTATGAGAAAATTATCATCAATTCTTTTATTATTCTGTTTTCTGATTCCACTTTCTTATCTAACTGCACAGGTAGAAAGGCAGGAGCTTGGTAATCTCGTTATCGAAAACATACCGGAAATCCCACAGCAACTAAAAGACAGAATCTTTCAATATCAAAGTACACGTTCAGCATCTTTCCAGGACTGGCTTCATAACAATGAAGGAATTTTGATTTCAACCAGATTCGGAGAAACTTCACAATTTCACAAAGTTAAATTCCCTGGTGGATCGAGAGAACAGATTACTTTCTTTCCTGAACCAGTTGGCGGAGCCACAATCTGTCCCGATAAGAGTAAAGATATTTTTCTGTTTACAAAAGATGTTGGCGGTGGTGAATTCTACCAGGTCTTTTCTTTCGATATGGATAATGGAATCTTCAAAATGCTGACTGATGGTAAATCAAGAAATGGTGGAGTTTCCTGGAATAATAAAGGGGACAAATTCTCTTTCTATAGTACAAAAAGAAATGGAACTGATTGGGATATTTACGTTGCTGATATAAATAATTCTGAAAATTCTGAGATGGTTTTAAGCGAAGGTGGTGTCTGGTTTGCATCCGATTGGTCTCCTGATG
>Ga0209013_10002900_pt1 | contig 15429 bp, 17 predicted proteins | sample Cruoilmetagenom2_FD_187291 | JGI IMG/M metagenome (GOLD analysis project Ga0209013, IMG submission 187291) | Oil polluted marine microbial communities from Coal Oil Point, Santa Barbara, California, USA - Sample 2 (SPAdes) (version 2) | ecosystem: Environmental > Aquatic > Marine > Oil seeps ... | reverse complement strand
TGAACCAACTGATCGCGTCATCAATTGCCTCTTCAACAGGCCTAAAGGTCATATGAAGTTCTTCTCTAGCTTTTTTATTAGAGTAGAAATTCTCGACACATAATATATTCATATTGGTTTTTGAAATATCGGTCTTCACTCCTGCTTTTCGTATTAAATTACCAAGAGTACCTATAAATAAGAGAAGTGATTTTGGTAGTTTGATCAATAAAGGATCGTTATTGGTATTTATGTTAACCTTTTTAAAAAATTCTTTATAGGATAGATTTTCACTGGCTAATAAATATGCTTCACCATTTTTTCCTTTCTTGATGGCATTGACTACACCATATGCAGCATCTCTAACATGAATAAAGTTTTTACCCCCTGGAGGATAAAAAAGAAGATTTTTCTTCATCCCCATCAAGATGATCTTACCGGAGCTTGGTTTTGTATCATAAGCACCAAGCATAAATGTAGGGTTTACAACAACAATATTAATTTTATTGGTTGCTTTAAATAGTAAATTTTGTGCTTCTAATTTACTCAGGGCATAAAAGGAATTGGAAAAAGGTTCTTTAATATCTTTGGATTCATTACCTAATTCAGTTTTGTTTCCATAGCCAAAAGTATTAGCAGTACTCACAAAAATGAATTTCTTCACCTTGTTCTTTAAACATCCTTTTAAAATGTTTTCTGTACCCATCACATTTACAGAGTGATAGTGAGATAATTTTAGTAGATCCTGATTGGTATTGGCTGCTGCATGAATAACATAATCACAATTTTTGGTCGCAAGTTCAACATCCGATAAATTAGTGATATCACCTTCAAAAAGTTCTAAATTTGGATGTTCACCATAAGTAAACTTATTTTTATTTCGAATCAATCCTTTTACTTGATAGCCACGGTCCAATAATTCAATAATTGTGTTTGTAGCCAATAAACCATTTGCACCTGTTACCAAAACTTTCATCATCAACTCAGCCTTTCTTCAATCTCCACTTCTCTTTTCATGGCTCTTGTGATCAATGGCAACTTTAGAAAAGTAGGAATGATTTTCATTAATATATAATTGAAACCATTGGCTTTATTCAGCATGATAAAAGCATCTTTTTTAAAAAGTTGCCTGATACTAATCATCGCAACTTTTTCAGGTTTCATCAATGCCATTTTCGCTAAAAAACCATGCTGATCTAATCTTTCGGCCGAATCACTCTTTGTATTCATTGGCCCCGGATGCACTACACTTACAAATACACTAGTATCTTTAAGTTCTTGTTGCAAGCCACGCGTAAAATTATAAACAAATGTTTTTGAGGCCGGATAAACGGTTTTGTAACCCATCGGACTAAATGCAGCCATACTTGACACATTTAAAATATAGCTTTTAGGTCGTTTTATTAAATTAGGTAACATTTGATGAGTAAGTACAGAAGTCAACATGACGTTCAATTGTATGATCATATCAATATAGTCAACATCGGCTTCTATAAATCTTTTACTTCCTCCTGCTCCTGCATTATTTATTAAAATATTAACAGCATAGTTTTGATTGACCCACTTTGCCAAGGCAATTACATTGTCTTTTATGGTCAGGTCGGTTTCATGATAAACCGAATTGACATTATAATCATGTTTTAGTTTTGTAGTGAATTCGCTTAAACCTTCATTAGGTAAGCCAACGAGAATAGTGTCAATATTTCTTTTAGAGATCTCCAAAGCGAAAGCTTTTCCTAAACCTTTACTTGCACCTGTAATTAAAGCGAATTCTTTAGACATGATATCGTATTAAATCATCTTTAAATTATTAATTTCCTGTTGGGTCAAATGTCGCCAAACACCTCTAGATAAGTTCTTTTTGGTAAGTCCTGCAAATATAACCCGATCTAATTTAATGACTTTATATCCGAAATGTTCAAATATTCTTCGTACAATTCTATTTCTGCCGGAATGGATCTCAATTCCAATTTCCTGCTTTGGTTTGTTTTCTATATAAGAGACCTTATCAACAAAAACCATTTTACCATCCAACACAAAATTCTCAGAAATTTTATTCAGATCACTCATGGTTAATTTTTTATCTAAAGTGACATGATACAATTTTTTCACCTGATGTTTTGGATGTGTTAATTTTTTTGTCATTTCACCATCGTTGGTAAATAATAAGAGTCCGGTTGTTAACCGATCCAATCTTCCGACCGGATAAATTCGTTCTTTGGCTGCAGTTTGGATCAATTCCATCACTGTTTTTCGGCTTCTTTCATCGTCCATTGTAGTGATATAATTTTTAGGCTTATTAAGTAAAACATATCGTTTGGATTCAGGAGAAATTAATGCACCATCAAACCGAACTTCATCGGTAAGTTTAACTTTAAAACCCATTTCGGTGATAATTTTACCATTTACCGTAGCACTACCAGATTTGATAAAAGTATCGGCTTCTCTTCGCGAACATATTCCGGCATTGGCAATATATTTATTTAAGCGGATCTCATCGGTTTCTTGTATTTTAGTAGTTTTTGATGGCCCCTTTTTAAAATTTTTAATTTTTTGGGGGTGGGGTCTGAAATTTTTATCTTTTGCTTTTCCGTAAGATTTTTTGCTTTTTTGAAAAGTAGACTTTTCTTTTTTTGTAGATCTCTCAGCACTACCTGCTTGTCGTCCTCTCGACGAGTTTTGTTTTGTGGTCATTTTTAATTTTTTTGCAAAAATACAAAATCAATTGGATTTCAAAGTGTTAATGTTGTGATAATAGGGTTTGAGTTATAATCATAAGTTTTATACTTTTACTGGATCTTTAAACTGAAATGAAGATCTAATTATTTTTAATATGGGTAAGAAAAAAGAAAAACAGCATAAATGGATTATTAGAAACTATAATTGGGGTAAACTGGTTCTTGAATTAATTGTTGTTTTTTTGGGTGTTACTTCAGGTTTTCTGTTAAATAATTGGAGAGAGCAAGAGCAAGAGAAACGAATTGAACAAAAATATATATCAAGTTTTATTAAGGATGTTGCCGATAATATTTCTGATTTAGAGAGTTTAACAGTTGCGGATAGTTTATGGTTAAACACTGCAACACCTAATTTGATATCATTACAAAACAAAAGTTTGATTGAAGATTCAGCAAAGCTTGTTATCAGTAGAGTTTTGCAGATCAATAAAATGGATTCACATTCGGGCACTTATGAAGATATTACAAATAGTGGGAATCTTAACCTAATCAGAAATTTTGATTTAAAGACCAATATTGTTGATTATCATCTGGCTTTAAAAGGTGTAGGATTTATTGACGACCATTTTTACAAATATTTTAATGATTTTGTAATGCCCTTTGTTTTTTCGGAATTTAATGTTTTATCTGGGGAATTTAAAAATGCAGAAGAAATCAATAATATGCGTTTTTCAAATATTTTTACAGGCTATTATTCAATGGTACAACAAAGGAATTCAGCTTATAAAGATATTCTTTTAAAAAGTTATAAACTTAAAGAGGAACTACTACTTAAGAGCATTGAAAATTAATTATTGCTACACTCTTAATATTCTTTGGATAATAACCGAAGTGTCAATTAACATTAAACTTAGAACTCCAACAACAATGATAAATTTGATGATATTGTGTAAGATCACAAAATCTTTTTTCGTATTTGCTCTCCACAACAAGAAAAGAAATAGAGCAAAAATGATTCCTACAAAGTAAAAGTAGTATTTCATCATTCCTATTTCAGGATAATTCCATAAGAAATATATCGGATCAAGTGTAAAAACGATCAATATGGTAATTAATATTTTAGTGAAATGCTCACCGTATTTAACAGGAATTGTAATATAATTTTGTGCTATATCTCCTTTAATGTTTTCTAGATCCTTAAGAAGTTCTCTTATCATCAAAACAAAAAACAAAAATGCAGCGTGCGTAAAAATTATTGTTGAAAAATTCTTATAATAAATAAAAATAGCAAAAAAGGGTAAGATGGCTAGAGTAGCTGCTGAAAACAAACCAGTTAAAGGATATTTTTTAAGTTTATGGCAATACAACCATATTAAAAATATATAAACTGTAAAAAAGAAAGCCGCTCTCCAAGATACCAGAAGGGCAAAACCAACACCGACAAAATTTAGTAAAAAATAGATATTCAATTTGGTTCTTTGCCCAACAATACTGTCAATTTTAGATTTTATGGGTTTGTTTATCTTGTCTTTTTTACTGTCGTAAAAATTATTGATGATATAACCTGAAGCAATAACACAAATGGTTGCAAGAACTATAAAATAGAGATCGAGGTTAAAGATGACCTCTTTTAAAGATTTTTCAGGAGAAAAAATAAATATTGCCGCTAAATACTGGGCGAGTACTATGATGACTATATTGTAACCTCTAACTACCGAAAGAAGGCTTAAAAACTTATAAAAAAAGGAGTATTTCTTAGGTTTCTTTGGGGTATTATTTTTGGTCATTTGTAGTAAATCCATAAGTCATATGATGGATTTTAAAATCTGTAAACCAATTCTAATTTATAATCTTGAAGTACTTCCTTAGCTTTGTCATAATCTTCAGTAAAGCCTAAAATATATCCACCTCCACCTGAACCACACAGTTTTAAATAATAGTCGTTGGTTTCAATTCCCTTTTTCCAAATTTGATGAAAAGTTGAAGGAATCATAGGTTTAAAATGTTTTAAAACCACTTTAGACAAATCTTTTACATTACTAAATAACGATTTAGCATTTCCATGTAAAAAATCATCAATACATGCATCCGTATAACGCGCAAAATCACGATCGATCATTTTTCTAAATCCTTCATTTTTCATCTTGTTCATGAAGATATTGACCATTGGCTGAGTTTCTCCAATCATTTCAGAATCTAATAAGAATACAGCACCTTTTCCTTCTTTTTGAGACGGAATTCCCGTAGCTTCAAGATGATCTTTTGAATTTATCAGAATAGGGATGCTCAGGTAAGAATTTAACGGATCAAGTCCTGAGCTTTTGCCGTGAAAAAAAGATTCCATTTGGGCAAAAACAGATTTTAAATGCAATAATTTATCACGAGTTAAATTTTCTAAGATAGTAATTTTATTATCGGCGTATTTATCATATGTAGCCGCTACCAAAGCACCAGAACTTCCAACACCATACCCTTGCGGTATACTGGAATCAAAATACATACCTTTTTCAATATCGGTTTTAAACTCTTCTAATCTAAGCTGTACATCATTAGATTCTAAATCCAATAAATAAGTATAAAAATCTTTTAACTTTTGATTTGATATTTTCGCTTTTTCCGTTAAGTTTTCAGAAACTTTTAAAGCACCTTGAAATGAATTGTAAGGAATAGCCAAGCCTTTTGAATCTTTAATGATACCATATTCTCCAAAAAGTAAAATTTTTGCATAAAATAAGGGTCCTTTCATCGTATGTGCTTTTATCTTTATAACAATTTGGCTACAAATATAATAGAAAATAATTTTGTAGCCTTTTATTAAACGATAAGATATATAAAAACTTGTGTAGAGTAAATTAATTTTGGCAATCTAATCATTTTCTACAGTACCATCATAATAATTCGTTTTCCAAACATCTACTTTTTTGTCAAAAACATATTTCCCTTCATTCTTTAGTTTACCATTGGTGTAGTAGGTTTTCCAGGTGCCTTCTTTTTGACCCTCCTCATACGAACCAGTTTCTTTTAAATTTCCATTTTCGTATAACTCTTTCCATTTTCCATTCATCTTCCCCTTTGAATAGGTGGTTTCATTCTTTAGCTTGCCATTTTCGAAATAAACTTGTCGTTTACCATGTAAAATGCCATCACTATAATTTACAATTTGAAATTTATTTCCATTTTCATGGTACCAGGTAATAACTCCATCATAAACTTCAGCATCTTCTTTTAATGAAAGACCTTCCATTTGTTTTGAACCGGATAAATAGTAATCAACTACCCAAAATTTATTTCCTTTTTTATCTATGTCTGCCCGATAAAAACTTGCATTATTTTTCGTGGTCTTTTTCCAATTGGTATCAAACCAAATAGTGTCTTTTTGAGCATAGGCTGAAATGGTAAAAAAGAATAGTGCTGCAATGGTGAAGTAAATTGTACTTTTCATAATCAGAGAACTTTAAAATGAAACAAATTCATATTATACTGCAATTAAGCAGTTTGTAAAATATGAAGTATAATTTTTCTCTGTTTAAAAAATCAATTAAAAAAATGTTTTTAATTGAAAAGCTTAGGAACATCAATTTATAGTTGTCTCGCTCCGGTTCCGGCCTCATCACAAATATAATGATTATTTTGGCAAAAAGCTAGTAGATGCTTAGTGATAAATGTGTTGACTTTCTCTTTTTCAGCCTCAGGGAACAAAATATGAACATTAGCACCGGCATCGAGGGTAAAACAAATATTACTTGAAGTCTTTTTTCTATAATCCCATATTTTTTCAATGATCTTTAAGGTGTTCGGTTTCATTAATATAAAATATGGATTGGAAGTCATCATCATTGCATGCAATGATAATGCTTCACTTTCAACTAAATTTACAAAGTTTTTTAAATTGCCATTTTGAAGGATCTCACTTAGTTTTAAAATATTGTTATTTGCCTGATCAAACCGTTGTTGGGCGTAAGGGTGAGCGTGCATTAAATTATGCCCTACCGTACTTGAAACCTGCTTTTCACCTTTATCAACCAATAAAATGGTGTCTTGATAATTTTTAAATCTTTTATGAACTTCAAAAGGGAATTTTACCCCGTACAGATCAGAACTATGATCAAGATCTTTATGTTCTCCCCAAACAACTAATTCACCTTCAATACTTCTGGCTGCACTACCAGAGCCAAGCCGAGCCAAAAAAGAAGCTTTCAGGTTAAAGTACTCTTTAGAAATTTCAGGATTCAGTTGTTTTTCTAAACTCATCAAACACAAGGCCAATGCACTCATGCCACTAGCCGATGAAGCTATACCGCTACTGTGTGGAAAAGAATTTTCAGTTTTGATCACAAAATCGTATTCCGTGATAAACGGAACATATTTTTTAATTCGTTGAAAAAACAAGGTGATTTTAGGTTTAAAAGCTTCATTTATTAAGCCTTCAAAAATTACTTGGATACTAAGATCTTTTGAAGGAAATTCCTTTTTCGAAAAATCAAGAGTAGTAGTGGTGTGACAATTACTTAAGGTAAAGCTAATGGAAGGGTTTTTTGGAATTTGTGGTTCACTTTTCCCCCAATATTTTACCAAGGCGATATTGCTCGGACTTTGCCATGTAAAACTACCTTTGTGGAGCTTGGAGGTATTCGTATTTTTTAGAATAAAATCTTTTTCGGTCAACATGGTAGATTTTTGTCAAATATAAATGAATTACATTTTATATTCTTGTTTTCACAATGGGTAATTGTAGAATACTTAAATATTTTGATCAAAAATAATAATTATTGAAAACCATTATTCCTCAAATAAGAACTCTTGCAGAATATCCCACGATGTTCCGTTATGCTTTAAAAGAAAGATACTTTTAACTGTAAATTCACCATGATATCTTCGGTTCTTATACGTTGGCCACACTTTATAAAATTTGCCTTTGTTAAGATCTCTGGTTGCTATTGTCATATGCGGATGGATATTTACATTTAATTCTTTCTGCTCAAAGGCCAATTGATCTAACAATACTAAATTAAGATTTGTATGTAATTTAAATAACTCTTTTGATTTTATAACATCCACAAATATCACCCTCGGTTCAAAACAGTCAAAACCAACTAATGATATTGTAAATGAATTTTGCTGGGAAGCAAACAATTTTAAACAAGAGGCTAAATTCGATTCAAATTCATGGTTTCTTCTAAAAGGTCTTTGAAGGGTAATATGTGCAGGTGAATTTAATGCCTTTCTTGAGCCTGTATTATTGAAAATCTCATTTTTTAAAGTACGGATCTCTGCTCTTAAAATTTGATGTGGGATTAGTGCAATAAAATAGAGATCCATCTTTAATTATTTTGGTTCTACCGTTATTTTAATGGAATATTTAATTTTATGTCCTTATGCCGGACAGGCATTTCATTTTTTTCTTGATGAAAAAACGAAACAAAAAAATCAAGGCTTACAATAATTTAACAACCTAAATTTTATAAAAACTAAGTGCAGCCGAGTGATTTTCGAGCAAGCTCTCAACTTCTCGGTTTTACTAAGTTTTTACTTTATTTAGAACATCAAATTCTTGTAGGCCAAAACTCAACAAGTGATATCAAATAATGTGTCATTCGTTTTCCCATTAAATTCGTGGTAGTACCATTATTTTAAAAATAAATTCTTACTAGACTTTATCTAATCGTTGTATTATAGCATTTTTATAACTTCTGCTAATTGGGATAGCTTTTTTATTTACTTCAACAAATTCATGAGTAAAGGACTCAATTTTATTTACAGAAACTATATAGGACCTATGAATTCTCAAAAAATCATTTTTTGGTAGTTTTGCTTCAATACTTGTTATTGTTTCTCTTGTCACTATGATCTTATTAAGTAGATGAATTTTTAAATAATCACCCAAGCTTTCGATATAATTGATGTCAGAAAAATTAATCTTGATCATTTTTCTATCTGAACGAACAAAGATAAAGTCACTTTTCTCCTGGATCACGTCTTTCTTGCTATCATGATTTGTAGTTATACTTTCATTCAGGTATTTATTGATTGCCTGCAGCAATCTTTCAAATGATATTGGTTTTAATAAATAATCTACAGCTTTCAGATCAAAACCATCAACAGCATATTCTCTATATGCGGTGGTGAAAATTATTTTGATGTTCTTATTGATCGATCTTGCAAATGACAATCCGGATATTTCAGGCATATTAATATCTAAAAAAACAACATCTACTTCATTTGAGTTTATAACATTAAATGCTTCAATGGCATTTTTGCAGGTTCCAACTACATGGATAGAGTTGATCTTTTGCAAATGGTTTTCTAGGATCTCACGAGCAATAGGCTCGTCATCAACTATGATGCAATTAAAGGTTTTAGACATTTCTCTGGTTGTTTAAATTGGTAATGGATAGATTTACAATAAACCAATTGTTTTTGTTTTCTATATCTAATTCATGATTGTTTTTGTAAAGTAAATTTAATCTTTTTTTAATATTTTCCAGTCCGATTCCAACTTTACCTTGTTTTAGATCATCATTTAGAATTGTATTCTTTATAGAAAATTGTAAATGGTCTTCCTTCAATTCAATTTGAATATTCACTTTTAAGAACCCATCAATCAAGCTACCGTGTTTAAAGGCATTTTCAACAAAAGGGATCAATAACATAGGAGCAATTTGTTTTTCATCTGATATATCATTTTCCGTAAATGTCACATTCAATGTATCCTTAAACCGTATTTTTTCTAGCTCGATATATTCTTTTATATGTAAAACCTCTTCTTTTAAACTAACTTTTGGTTTATCAACTTGATATAAAATATAATCTAATAAGTTGGAAAGTTTTAAAATGATTTCAGGCGTGTTTTTAGATTGTTTTAAAGCAAAGCCATAGATGGTATTTAGGGTATTGAATAAAAAGTGTGGATGAATTTGTTTTTTTAAATATTGTAACTCCTGGCCTTTGATCTGTAATTGAGTTTCCAATATTTTATTTTGCAGTTCTTTGTTTTCGTTTTGGGTTTGAAAATTATGACTCAATAAACTTATAAAACTCACTATGAAAACAACCAGATATACTAAGATCAAAACAAATATATAATTTCGGCTCATAGGAGGCATGTTTTGCAATTCCATATTAGACAAAAAAACAAAACTTCCAAAAATTGCTATTAGAATTAGATAGGTTGAAAAAACTAAGGTATAAGCACTGTATAAAGCAAAGAGTTTGTATTTTTTAGTGAGTAAATATTTAGGAATTAAATAATAAACCGCAAAATACGTAGTGATCATGGTAATTGGCAATAAAAAGCTAGAAAACCAGGTTACATAATTTGTATTGTTTGAATTATAACTAAAAAAGTACACAAAGAAAAACCAAACAGCTACCCAAAATAAAAAATGCAGGGGTATAAACTTCGTTTTATGTATTTGTACCAAATTCATCATTCAAAGATGCCTAATTTATTTTAGTTGACACATTTTTGTAGACCAATTACCAATTAAGGGATTCTTTTAGCAAAAAATGTTGGTGAAATACATTAATTGGTCAAATAGCTTTGAAAATAATACATCCATCGCAAATTAATTTTTTTCAAATTATATTGTTCTACTTTCGAAGTAGTTTAATTTTAAATCTAAATATTATGTTTTTCAGAATTTTGAATGATGGCGGGCCAATTTTTATGTATCCGTTACTTGTAATTTTAATTTTAGTATTGATCCTAATTGTTAAAGGGTTTCTTAAAAAAGAGAATATAGCAAAAACCATAAGCTTAATAAGTTCAATAACCTTATTTTCATTAGTATGGGGTTTTTTAGGTCATATCATAGGTATGATCGGTGCATTTGATTCGATAGAGGCTGTTGGTGAAATATCACCAGCTGTAATGGCAGCAGGAATAAAAATAAGTCTTTTGGTTCCTGTTTTTGGCTCATTTATATTTTTAATTGGTAGATTGGGGATTATAATCCTAACCTTGATGCAAAAAGATTGATTAAAAAAAACCAGATCTATTATTGAGATATTCATTTCCTCCCCATAGCTGCCGGGAGGAAATGAATATTTTTGTTTTAAAAGACAATTTTTAAGTGTAAAATTTCCGGTATGAAAATTCAATTAAAATCTATAATCGCTTGCCCCAAATGTGGTTTCCAAAAAGTGGAAACCATGCCTATTGATACTTGTCAATTCTTTTATAACTGTGAAAATTGTGATACACTTTTAAAACCCGAAGAAGGTGATTGTTGTGTTTATTGCTCATATGGTACCGTACCTTGTCCGCCCATTCAGGAAGATAGTTTTGATTCGAATGGAACATGTTGCCACTAATAATAAAAATATTTTTTTAATTAGAATTATCATCGTACATTTGCGATAAACTATTAATAATCATTAAAACTATGAAACGAACTGCACTCAGTTTTCAATATTCTCAAGAAACCGATGAACTAGCCAGATTTGCAAAAGCGTTGGGCCACCCGGCTCGCATAATTATTTTAAAACATCTAAGCAGCGAAAGTTGTTGTTTTACTGGGGATTTACTGGAAGTTTTACCATTGGCACAGTCTACTATTTCACAACATTTAAAAGAACTTAAAGATGCCGGCTTGATAGAAGGAGAAGTAGATCCGCCTAAGGTTAGATATTGTATCCATCAAAAAAACTGGGATAAAGCGCAAAATCTCTTTGAAACTCTTTTTAAAGAAGATTTCAGAAAAATGAAATGCTGTTAATATGATGAAGCCTGAAATTGTAATAACTGAATTGTTGCCAGGCCATTGGACAGAAGTATCTGATATTTATAAAGATGGGATCGATACCGGAATGGCAACTTTTGAGACTGACATTCCCTCTTGGGAAAGTTGGGATAAAAACCATATAAGATCTTGTAGATTGCTTGCCATGATCGAAAATAAAATTGTAGGCTGGGCAGCTCTTTCTCCGGTTTCATCCAGGTGTGTTTATGGGGGAGTAGCCGAAGTAAGTGTTTATGTTGATAAAGAAGCATGGGGAAAGAAAATTGGAGAAAAATTAATAAGAAAAATAATAATGGAAAGCGAAATCAATGGATATTGGACTCTTCAATCGGGAGTGTTTCCTGAGAATATAGCGAGTATAGAATTACATAGGAAAGTAGGGTTTCGGGAAATTGGGTATCGGGAAAAAGTCGGGCAATTAGAGGGCATTTGGAAGGATAATATCCTTTGGGAAAGAAGAAGTAAAATTATTGGCAAATAAACTTTGAAGAAGAATTAAAAAGAATACACAATCACAGATAAATCGTATATCTACGATATACAAATAATTATAATTAAAAATAATAAATTATGAAACTACAAGATTTTATTACAACACTAGAACAAAATTCTGATAAAGAATTATTATTTGAATATGCATCTGAGCAATATGTAGGTGCAAATTACCACTTAACTGAGGTGAAAAATGTACAATTTGATACCACAGATTGTGGTGGTAAAACCAATTTTTGGGAAGAAACACATTTTCAATTATGGGAAAATCCGAAAGAAAAAGGTAAAAGAAATTATATGACAACTGATAAAATACTTTCCATAATTAAAAGGGTAGATAGTATAAAATCAATAAAACCAAAAACCGAATTAAAATTTGAATATGGAAAAGACACTTTTACAACTGCTGTAATGCCAATAGAAAAAATTACTGTTAAGGACAAACAAATATTGGTTAGCTTATTTTCTGAAGCGACAAGATGTAAGGCAAATGACAATTGTGGAATTTCTGTTGAACAGGAGAAAAAAACAGTATGCTGTGAACCGGCAGGTTGTTGCTAAGGCGAAATATTTATCACGAATATTTTATAAAGATTTTTAAATCAAGGTGTTAAAGATGCGTCATTTCAACAGAAGTGTAAATGGAGTGGAATTATATGTTTTAAACTTCCAATATCCATCATTAGATTTCTCATTTCCATTATCACAACATTCGAAATGACGTATCATAGTATGATCATTTTATTAATAACAAAGATGAAGAAACAGATGCTTGTTAATTTATTTTGGTTACCATGATAACTTTTCTTTTTTTTGTATAAAATTTGGGTATATGAAAAAACGACTTAAACTTTTAGATCGGTATTTAACTTTATGGATCTTTTTAGCTATGGCAATAGGAGTGGGTTTAGGTGTTCTATTTCCAAATATTGCAGACATCAATGAAAACCTATCTGTTGGAGCAACCAATATTCCCTTAGCTATTGGGCTAATTTTGATGATGTATCCACCCTTGGCAAAGGTTGATTATAGTTTGATTCCGTCTATTTTTAAGGATACTAAATTGATGACCCTTTCTTTATTCTTAAATTGGATCGTTGGACCTATTTTGATGTTTTTCTTGGCTATCATTTTTCTGAGAGATCATCCGGGTTATATGACCGGCCTCATATTAATTGGCTTAGCAAGATGTATTGCTATGGTAATTGTTTGGAATGATCTGGCAGGAGGAAGTAGAGAATATGGTGCAACATTAATAGCTTTAAACAGTATATTTCAAATATTTACATATAGTTTTTATGCCTGGTTATTTATTTCGGTATTGCCTCCTTATTTTGGCATTCAAGGATATGATGTCAATATTTCAATCTGGGAAGTTTCTAAAAGTGTTTTGATCTATTTAGGAATTCCTTTTGCCGCTGGGTTTTTAAGTCGGAAATATTTGGTGAAAGCCAAAGGAATAAATTGGTACAACCGCAAGTTTATTCCATTTATTTCTCCAATAACATTAATTGCTTTATTGGCAACCATAGTTCTAATGTTTAGCCTAAAAGGAGACATGATCATGCAGTTACCTGTGGATGTAGTAAGAATTGCTATACCGTTAATTGTATATTTTGCTTTAATGTTCTTTATCAGTTTTTTTATTGCCAAAAGACAAGGTATAGATTATAAGAGAAATGCTTCCGTTGCGTTTACGGCTACCGGTAATAATTTTGAATTGGCCATAGCTGTTGCCATAGCTGTTTTTGGAATCAATTCACCACAAGCTTTTACTGGAGTGATCGGACCTTTGGTGGAAGTTCCGGTATTAATAGCCTTGGTAAATGTATCTTTATACTTGAAGAGAAGGTATTATTAATTAGGTATTAAATCATCGAAATAAGAGATTTATTTATTATTTTCTCGCAGATTTCGCAAATTCTCGCAGAGTTAATATTGCATTACAAAATCTGCGTAATCTGCGAGACAAATTTAAAAGCATAAAAACATGAATGTAAAAATATTAATTCTATGCACCGGTAACTCTTGCAGGAGTCAAATGGCGGAGGGTTTTTTAAAAGCTTTTGATGATAACCTTCAAGTATTTTCGGCAGGCACGGATCCTTCTCATGAAGTGCATCCAAAAGCAATTCAGGTAATGAAGGAATTGAATATTGACCTAACCAATAACTACCCAAAATCTGTTGATGAATTTTTAGACCAGGAATTTGATTATGTGATCACCGTTTGTGGCGGTGCCAAAGAAAATTGCCCGGCATTCATGGGAAAAGTGAAACATCGTTTGCACATTGGATTTGAAGACCCTGCGGATGCTACGGGAACCGAAGAAGAAATTTTAACCGAATTCAGAAAAATACGAGATGAGATTAAAAGGGATTTTGTAGAGTTTTATAATGAAAATTCGAAATAATTTTTATAATACTCCTTTTTAATACCGATTTTATATCAATTTCAAAATTTGAGAATGAGCCCTTTTATCTTCAAATTTTTTCATCTTCAAATTATCAAATCTTCAAATTATTTTCCAATAGTTTTCCCGGCAATAAATCCACCAGTCCAGGCATTTTGAAAATTAAATCCACCGGTTACGGCATCTATATTTAAAACTTCACCTGCAAAAAAGAGGTTTTTGTGAATTTTACTTTCAAAACGTTTAAAGTTGACTTCTTTTAGATCCACTCCTCCCGCGGTAACAAACTCTTCTTTAAAAGTTGTTTTACCGTAAGCATTAAAAATGGTACTGGTAAGCTGGTTTGACAAGTTCTCCAATTGTTTGTTGGATAGGTTTGCCCAGCACTGATCCTGTTTAATTTCAGATGCTATCACTAACTTTTCCCATAAACGTTTTGGAATATCCTTAAATACAGATCTTAAAATTATTTGCTTTTTAGGATTTTCTTTTTTTAATATTTTCAGCTTTTGCAATACAGTTGAAAATGGCTTTGATAACCAATTAACTTTTACTTGATATTGATAATTTTTTTCAGCCAAAAATAATGCTCCAAAAGCAGAAAGTTTTAGAACTACCGGTCCGCTAATTCCCCAATGAGTTATCAATAAGGACCCTTTAGATTCAAATTTTGAGTCAATTATTGAAACAGTTGCATTTGGAACAGAAACACCCGGAATCTCCTTGATTCGTTTATCATTTATTTTAAAAGTGAACAAGGAGGGAACAGGAGGAATTATTTTATGGCCAAGTTTTGTCATTATATCCCATACTTTAGCACTGCTGCCACTTGCAATTAATAATTTTTCAGTAATAAATTCAATAGAATTTGTTTTGATGATAAAATGATCACCTTTCTTTTCAATGCTTTCTACATTTTGGTTAATTTGTAGTCTAACACCGGCGTTTGCCGCATGTATAGTTAAACAATTCATTATTGTTTGAGAAGAGTCAGATTTGGGAAATACCCTATTATCTTCTTCAATTTTTAATGCAACACCTCTTTTTTCAAACCATTCCATGGTATCACCTGTCATAAATTGATGAAACGGACCCAGTAACTCTTTTTTCCCTCGAGGGTAAAACT
>Ga0209013_10002899_pt1 | contig 15431 bp, 11 predicted proteins | sample Cruoilmetagenom2_FD_187291 | JGI IMG/M metagenome (GOLD analysis project Ga0209013, IMG submission 187291) | Oil polluted marine microbial communities from Coal Oil Point, Santa Barbara, California, USA - Sample 2 (SPAdes) (version 2) | ecosystem: Environmental > Aquatic > Marine > Oil seeps ... | reverse complement strand
TGCCAATGTTGTGGCAGTAATCAGTCCTGAAGCTATTTTTCTATTTGGAGGTCTGACAAAAGCTGGTGATATTCTTTTTGAACCTGTCCGGGAAACATTAGAGAGCCAACTTTTGGATATTTATAAAGGTAAAATAAAAGTGTTACCATCTGGGATAACCGATAATGCTGCTGTTCTTGGTGCTGCAGCCTTGATTTGGAATAATAAAAGTATCCGATAGCTCTAAAATTATTTTTAGAGCTCCCTTCTGGACTGTCTTGGCAACAAGACAGTCTTTTGTTTTTTCTAATATCAAGCAAAGTATTTAAATATTGCTCATGCGTATTGTAGTTTACTCGATAGTGATAATTTTGTTTTTAACTGCATATCTCACTAAGGCTACAATCGTACTTGTTCGTTGGTTTGTGTAACCAGATTACTTACAGTTACAGTTAATCCAAAATATTTTAATAATATAGGAATTAAATTGATTTTGAATTGTGCAGAAATTATTCTTATTTACCGGCTATTTGTAATCTTTACGAGCACTCTATTTCTATTAAATAAGATGAAGAAGAGTAAAATGCATTGTAGTTGCTGTTTTGCATATTTTCTGGAAAAATAGAGATTAATCTGCAAATTTTGTAGAATTCATTTCTACAAAGTGGGGAAACTTAACTACACATCAATCTTGCTTGGCAATAGATCATTATTTAAATAATAAAAGAAGTAATAGTCTAAAACTGCTTGAAATCAGTATGTTTTGTGTTTTATATGCCGGATTTTAGTGGAGAGATATTTTTTGGCATAAAATTCTCATATCTCTAATCGAATTTGAATTGATGTAAATTTGTTTAAAAAAATTAAAAATTATGAGAAAGTTATTATTTGCACTATTAGTATTACCATTTTTTACCTCATGTAACCAAAAAGAGTTAAAGCAACTTCGTCAACAGAATGCACAGCTTACCCAAATGGCCGTTGAAAAAGATTCTACTATAGATGATTTTGTAGAGTCCTTTGATGTTATCGCTGCCAACCTTAATATTATTAAAGAGAAAGAGAATATTATTAAGGTGAATGCAAATGAAAATCCATCGGTAGGACAAAAGGAACAGATTGTGAATGATCTGAACATGGTTCGTGATCTTTTAGAGGATAATAAGGCGAAATTGGAAAGTTTGGATAAAAAGTTGAAAAATAGCTGGTATCAAAACTCAAAGTTGAAAAAGTTAGTAGCCGGACTTAAAACTCAAATTGAGGAGAAAGAAGCTTCTATAACTGCACTTACCAGTCAAGTTGCTCAACTAAATGTTGAAGTAGAGAATTTGAACGGACAGGTTACTGAATTAAATGGAACTGTAGTTGCTTTGAATACCGAAAACGATAATAAAGCTAAGCTTATTGCTGAACAAACTAACAATTTGCACACCGGTCACTACGTTATTGGTGATATGAAAGAGCTAAAAATTAAAAATGTAGTAACAACTACAGGTGGACTATTAGGTATTGGTGCAACAAGTAAATTGAATCAAAAAATCAATCCTGATAACTTTAATACTATCGATATTACAGAAACTACTACCATACCTGTAAATGCTAAAAAAGTGAGTTTGGTAACTTCTCATCCAAGCGATTCTTATCGAATTGAAGGTACTGATAAGGAAGTAGAAGCTATTAAGATTCTGAATCCTGAAGAATTCTGGAAAGCATCAAAATATTTGGTTGTTGCTGTGAAGTAATTTTTCCATTGAATTTGTAAAAAAGGCCATCTCAATAATTTTTTGAGATGGCCTTTTTACATTGCAGCTTTATTTAAATACTTTTCCATCGTAGATTCGTGAAACAAGTTAAAGAATTATGGCTATGGCTGCCATGCCATATTCACCATCAGCGATTACCATATGTGAGCTAAAGGCGATCAGGAAGTCGAAGAAAAACCGGCATATGCCCATTCTTTTAAAACTGTCGATTTCGTATTGCTATTAGTTCTAACAAACTTGCCAGAGCTAAAGGATAAATAAGAAAAATAGGAAAACCCAAACGGATGAATGTTTCGCTTGCCATGTTATGTTTCAAAATGTACATGCTTATCGATATTAACATAAGTAGAATTAAAAGCCCTGTCGAAATCCAATAAATAATTTTGTTTTTTTTTCCATAGTTAGAAATTAAAGTTGATGGAGATCATCAATTTTAATAATAATTAAAAAGTTAGCAAAAATCAAACAGGCATTCTAATTTCCTTAAAACTAGACACGTATGATATGAAATGCATGATATTAAAGACAGCTGGCCTTATAGGTTTGATGCTGGAATCTATAAGCGTTTGTCTTGCTCTTGTTTGTCTGTTTTTTCGTAACTTAAAGTGAGCCCTTTGATGTTTTGTTGTGTGTGTTTTATACACTTTGATATAGATTGATGTTGTAACGGATAAAGCAGATGGATATGTCTAATTTAAAAGAAGAAATAAGAAACAACCTTAACAATTTACAGGATGAAATTAATTTTATTTTTGCTCAAGGTCGAGATACTGTTCTATCCGAAGTTACGGTAGGACAAGTGTATGGTGGAATGCGAGGATTAATAGCACTGGCGTGCAATACCTCTTACGTAGATCCTTATTCCGGCCTCCATATTGGAGGATATACTACGCCTGATTTTTCTTCCCGTCTTCCCGAAGAAATATTTTTCCTTTTGTGTACAGGAAAATTCCCTGATAAAGATTTTGCAGGAAAGTTCAGAGAGGAACTCAATCAGAGGACTTCAGTTCCGGATTATACCTGGAATTTATTGCGCACACTTCCAAAGGATACACATCCCATGACTATGTTGAGTTTGGGAATTTTGTCTATGGAGAAGGAATCGGTATTTAAAAAAGAATACCAAAAAGGAATTCAAAAAAGTCAATATTGGGAGTACACTTTAGAAGATGCACTAAATGTAATAGCGAAGTTACCTGAACTTGCAGCAGGAGTTTATAGAATACGTTTTGGTGATGGTAATCTGATTCCCCATAATCCAGATTTAGATTGGTCTGGTAATTTGGCAAATATGCTAGGATTACCGAATTCCGGGAATGATTTTTCTGAATTAATCAGATTGTATTTGGTTTTACATTGTGATCACGAAGGCGGTAATGTGAGTGCTTTTACTTCTCGAGTAGTGAATTCTGCCTTATCTGATCTTTATTATGCAATTTCTGCAGGTTTGAATGGTTTGGCTGGTCCGCTTCATGGATTAGCAAATCAGGAGTGCCTTAAGTTTATTTTAAAAATTGATGATCGATATGGAGATTCGCTTACCGAAGAGGAGGTGCGAAAATACGTGCTTGAAACACTTGATTCCGGTAAAGTAATTCCAGGATACGGGCATGCAGTATTGCGAGTTACCGATCCAAGGTTTACAGCATTTATGCAATTTGGAGATACTTATTGTGCCGAAAACAATTGTTTTAAAATTGCGAAAAAGTTATTTGCGGTAGTGCCGAAGATATTAAAAACCTATAAAGGTGGTAAAGTAGCAAGTCCCTGGCCTAATGTCGACGCTGTTTCCGGATCATTGTTGTATAACTTTGGTTTAGACCAATTTGACTTTTATACAGTGTTGTTTGGCGTTTCCAGAATATTGGGTTTTTGTGCACAAAATATTCTGGCTCTTGGTTTGGGACAACCTATTATTAGACCGAAAAGTGTTACCAATAAATGGATAGTAGATAAGTTGAAGGAGAAGTAGTGGGGGAAATATTTTTTAAAGTTTTCAAGCATCACTTATTTAATTTCATTAGGTTTTGAATGATTTAAAGTAATTATCTTTGCGGCTCAAAAATAGAGATTAAGATGATTACTGTAGATGCATTAGCTGTAGAATTTGGAGGAACGAGCCTGTTTCATGATATTTCTTTTGTGATTAATGAGAAAGATCGGATTGCCTTGATGGGGAAAAATGGAGCGGGGAAATCAACTCTTCTTAAAATTATTTCCGGTGTAGATAAGCCAACTCGGGGTCGGGTGTCTTGTCCTAAAGATAAGGTGATTGCTTATTTGCCGCAACATCTTATGACTTCAAATAGCAGAACGGTTTTTGAAGAGACAGCTCAAGCTTTTGCGCCTATCTTTGAAATGGAACAGCAGATCGAGACGATAAATCAGGAATTAGCATCTCGAACGGATTTCGAATCGGAAAGCTATTACAAATTGATTGAGGATGTATCTACATTAAGTGAAAAATATTATTCCATTGAAGAAATTAATTACGATGCAGAGGTAGAAAAAACCTTGAAGGGATTAGGCTTTCAACGTGATGATTTTAATCGCTCCACTGGTGAATTTAGTGGAGGGTGGCGCATGAGAATAGAATTAGCTAAGATATTATTACAAAATCCTGATCTAATTTTACTTGATGAACCTACCAATCACCTGGATATTGAATCCATTCAGTGGTTAGAGGATTTCTTAATTAATTCCGGTAAGGCAGTAATGATTATATCCCACGATAGAGCATTTGTAGATAGAATAACAACACGTACGATTGAAATCACAATGGGTAAAATCTACGATTATAAAGCTATCTATTCTGAGTATTTGGAGTTGAGAAAGGAGAGAAGAGTCCATCAGCAAAAAGCGTATAATGAACAGCAAAAAATGATTTCTGAAAACAGAGCATTTATTGAGAGGTTTAAAGGAACTTATTCCAAAACGCTACAAGTGCAGTCTCGGGTTAAAATGCTGGATAAGCTTGTATTGGTTGAAGTAGACGAGGAAGATACATCGGCATTAAGGTTAAAATTTCCACCAGCTCCACGATCCGGTATTTATCCTGTGATTATTCAGGATTTATCTAAATACTATGCTGATCATCTGGTTTTTAGCGATGTGAATTTAAGTTTGCAGAGAGGTGAAAAAATTGCTTTTGTCGGAAAAAACGGAGAGGGTAAATCTACTTTGGTAAAAGCAATCATGAAGGAAATTGAGCATGATGGAATACTTGATCTCGGTCATAATACTAAAATTGGATATTTTGCACAAAATCAAGCATCTTTAATGGAGGAGGAATTAACTGTTTTTCAAACCATTGATTTAGTTGCCGTAGGGGATATTCGTACGAAAATTAAAGATTTATTAGGAGCTTTTATGTTTGGAGGAGATAATTCAACTAAAAAAGTGAAAGTACTGTCGGGAGGAGAAAGAACCAGATTGGCAATGATTAAACTGCTGTTAGAACCCGTGAATCTTCTTATTCTCGATGAGCCTACCAATCATTTGGATATGAAAACTAAAGATATTCTAAAAGCTGCCTTAAAAGATTTTGATGGAACTTTAATTGTGGTTTCGCACGACAGGGATTTTCTGGATGGATTGGTTGAGAAGGTGTATGAATTTGGGAACAAACGGGTAAAAGAACATCTTGGTGATATTTATTCCTTCCTAAATAAGAAAAAATTGAGCAATCTTAAGGAATTGGAAAGGAAGAACTAATTTATAATCTGCTGGTTTTTTTCAAACACCACAAGCTAAAATTGCAATCTATTAAAATAAAAAAACTGTTCCTTAAAATATAAGAAACAGTTTTCGTAATGCTTAATTATACAGTAAAATCCTCTTCTGAGGGAAGTAAAATAGAGCGAGAAACGAGACTCGAACTCGCGACCCCAACCTTGGCAAGGTTGTGCTCTACCAACTGAGCTATTCTCGCAATTTTGAAAAGATCTTTATCCTTTCGTTTTGCGATGCAAATATAGATAATCCAATGCTTTTGGCAAGAGGTTTTGCAAAAAAAATCAAAAACATTACCAGATAAATGCTAAGAAACTGATTGTTTGGCAAAAAGAAAAGCGAAAAAAGAATCTCATTTTCCGCTTTCTTTATTATTCTGAAAATATTTTTTTATAAATTCTGCTTTATAAACTTATTGAATCGTTTATAAAGGTGTAAACTGGTTTTTCCTCCATAAATGCTGTGATTCCTATTGGTATACGTTTGCATTTCAAATGCTTTATCTTCCTGTACCAATCGTTCTGCAAATTCAAAAGTATTTTGAATATGTACATTATCATCCGCTGTACCATGACAAATTAATAAGGCTCCTTTTAACTCGTTTACATGATTTATTGGCGAGTTATTATCGTAACCACTAGGGTTTTCTTGTGGCGTTCTCATAAATCTCTCCGTATAAGCAGAATCATAATACCTCCAGTTGGTAACCGGAGCAACTGCAATTGCTGCTTTAAATATATCGTTACCTTTTTCTAAACAAAGAGAAGACATAAAACCACCATAACTCCATCCCCAGATAGCGATACGATTTTCATCGATAAAAGACTCTGTTGCCAAGCTTTTTGCAGCAGCAATCTGATCATCAGATTCTAATCTTCCCAATTGCATATAGGTACATTTCCTAAAAACTTGTCCCCTGGCACCAGTCCCTCTAGGATCTACGCATACAACTATATAACCTTCTTGTGCCAGATACTGATACCAATCAAAACTCCAGAAATTCAACACCTCTTGCGAATTTGGACCACTGTATTGTGTCATCACAACCGGATATTTTTTCGATGGATCAAAATTAAAAGGTTTAATCATCCATGCATTCAACATGGTCATACCATCTGCAGCAGGCAACATTGTAAATTCTTTAGGCAAATAATTGTAAGTTTTTAGCTTCTCTATCAATTCGTGATTATCTTCCAATACCCTAATTTGTTTACCTTTTCCATTATATAGGGTTACCGTATTAGGTTGTGTAATACTAGAAAAGTAATTAATGAAAAATTTATGTCCATTACTAAATACACTTCTATTAGTTCCATTTTCTGGAGTCAGCAACTTTTTACCTGTACCATTTATTTTGATGCTATAAATATTACGTTCTAAAGGAGAAACTTCTGCTGATTGATAATAGCATAGTTTTTTAGTTTCATCATATCCTAAAAAGTCCGTAACATCCCAATCACCACTAGTTATTTGCTGAGAATACGCAACATCAGACATATCAAATAAATAAAGGTGATTAAAACCATCCATTTCACTTAGATAAATAAAATGCTTTCCATCCTTAAGAAAAGTAAGATGATCGAAATTAGATTCTTCAATGTAATACTTATTTTCCTGTGTGTGAATCACATTAGATGCTCCGGTTTTTGCATTTGCAAGAAGAATCTCCAATTTATTTTGAAGACGATTCAATCTTAAAATACTAATAAATTTAGGATTCTGCGACCACTTGATTCGAGGTATATACTGATCCTTTTCCTCTCCTGTATCCATTTTTTTAGTAATCCGATCTTCCACATTATAAATCCAAACACTTACTTCAGAATTCTTTTCACCTGCCTTCGGATATTTATAGGTGTAATTTTCGGGATATAAGGCATTTTCCTTTAATTGAGGATTTGTACCCTCAAATTTTGTCATATTAAAAAGCTTCACGGCACTCTCATCAAATTTCATATAAGCCAGGAACTTACTATCAGGAGACCATTTAAATGCCTTATTAAATTCAAATTCCTCTTCGTAAACCCAATCAGGAGTACCATTCTGAATTTTATTATATTCCCCGTCTTTTGTAATTCTTATCTCGGAACCAAAAGGGATATTATGAATGTATATATTATTATTCCGAACAAAAGCTATTCTGTTTCCATCGGGAGAAAAAGTAGCCACTCGTTGTCTTCCATTTTTCGACAAAGGAACTAACTCTTTATTCTTAAAGGAAAACACATAATAATCGGCAGTATAGGAACGACGATAAATTCGCTTCGGATTCGTCATTAGAAGAATTCGATTTTCATCAGCACTAAATTCGTAATCGTTAATCTTTTTTACTGCCACATCTTTTAAAGTGTTTAAATTAAGCAATGTATCCAGAACCTTACCGGTAGCATAATTTGATTTTACAATTAGTGTACCATCACCTTCCAGTGTAGTATAATGGATTCCATCGTTCATAGAACGCAAGCCATATACTGATTTTTGTTGAAATGTATGATTCAACATTAAATCCTCCATTGTGATTTTATTCCCCTTATCCTGAGCGAAGGATAGAATGGAAAAACTCAATAAAATTCCCAATGCCAAAAAATGCCTGAATTTCTTCATAGTTATTGAAATATTTACAATTAGTATCGATTGTTAAAACAGAATCCAAAGATTCTATTTTTTTTAGAGAAAAGAAACATTTAAACTAGATAATCTACCCTGATTTATCTCATAAAACCATGTGATTTGATCTTCATACTGGTTATATCAAATCAAAACCCGGGATGAATAAAACAACCAACTAATTTACTTTAGCAGATTTCTTCCGAAAGAGATTAAGATTGACCACCTTATTGAAGTATGATTTAGGCAGAAAGTTATATCTTTGTGGATTGAATAAAAAAACGAATTTTAAATACATATAATGATTAAAATTACATTTCCGGATAATACTGTAAAAGATTTTGAGGCTGGCATTTCCGGTCTCGAAATTGCTAAAAGCATTAGCAATCGACTTGCCAAAGAAGTTCTTGCCATTACGGTAAATGATACTGTTTGGGATTTGACTCGTCCGATTCAGGAAGATGCTACCATCAAGCTACATACCTGGGATGACGAAGAAGGTAAAGATGCATTTTGGCATAGTTCTGCTCACCTAATGGCTGAAGCACTGGAGGCTTTATATCCTGGTGTGAAATTTGGTATTGGTCCATCTATTGATATGGGCTTTTACTACGATGTTGATCTAGGAAATGGTACCGTTTTAACCGATAAAGATCTTCCTGCAATCGAAAAGAAGATGTTAGAACTTGCTCAATGCAAGAATGAATATACCAGAAGCGATGTAAGCAAGGAAGAAGCATTATCTTATTTTAAAAATAAAAATGACGAATATAAGCTGGAACTAATCAGCGAATTAGAAGATGGCACTATCAGCTTTTATAAACAGGGAAATTTCACTGATTTATGTAGAGGCCCACACTTGCCAAACACCAGCTACATTAAAGCGATAAAACTGAGTTCCATTGCAGGAGCATACTGGCGGGGAGATGAAAAAAGACCTCAACTTACCCGTGTATATGGAATTACTTTTCCCAAAAAGAAATTTTTGGATGAGTATTTAGTGATGATGGAAGAGGCGAAGAAGCGCGATCATCGCAAACTGGGAAAAGAAATGGAATTATTCACATTTTCTCAAAATGTTGGACAAGGTATGCCAATATGGTTACCTAAAGGTGCACAGTTAAGGGAAAGTCTGGAGACATTTTTGAAGAGAGTTCAGAAAAAATTCGGATACGAGCAAATTATCACTCCTCACATTGGTAATATCGATCTTTACAAAACTTCTGGTCATTACGAGAAGTATGGTGAAGATTCATTTCAATCGATTAAGACACCACAAGAAGGAGAAGAATATTTATTGAAACCAATGAACTGCCCTCACCATTGTGAAGCTTATAAGTTCAAACCTCGTTCCTACAAAGATCTTCCGGTACGTTATGCCGAATTTGGAACTGTATACCGTTACGAACAAAGTGGAGAATTACATGGTTTAACCCGAGTAAGAAGCTTTACTCAGGATGATGCACATTTATTCTGTACTCCCGATCAGTTAAAAGATGAATTCAAGAAAGTTATCGACATTATATTCATCATTTTTAAAGCTTTAAATTTTACTGAATTTACAGCTCAGATTTCCTTGCGCGATCAAGTTAATCGTGAAAAATATATTGGTAGCGATGAAAACTGGGATAAAGCCGAAAAAGCTATTATCGAAGCTTCAGAAGAAAAAGGTTTAAATACAATAGTAGAATATGGCGAAGCAGCCTTTTATGGCCCAAAGCTTGATTTCATGATCAAGGATGCTATCGGACGTAAATGGCAGTTAGGAACTATTCAGGTAGATTACAATTTACCTGAGCGATTTGGCTTGGAATATGTAGGAAGCGATAATCAAAAACATCGTCCAATTATGATCCACAGAGCACCATTTGGATCTATGGAACGATTTGTAGCTGTTTTGCTAGAACATACTGGCGGTAAATTTCCTTTGTGGTTAACACCTGAACAAGCTGTTATCATGCCTATTAGCGAAAAATACAACGATTATGCGAAAAAAGTTTTAAATTTGTTAAATAATTCCGATATTCGCGCCGTATTAGATGATCGCAACGAAAAAATCGGGCGTAAAATCCGCGATAACGAATTAAAAAAGATTCCATACCTTATTATTGTTGGTGAAAAAGAAGCTACTGAAAATTCGCTTTCTATTCGAAAACAAGGAGAAGGTGATATGGGATTGATGAGCATAAAACAATTTACAGAATTTATTAAGAATGAAATAGAAGATCAATTATCTTCTATTGAGAATTACTAACTAAATAGGAGGACCTAGACATAGCTGGATTTCATCATAAAAACAATAGAGGAAGAAGAAAACCTCAAGAGGCTCTACACAAAATCAATAAATTAATTAGAGCCCGCAGTGTTCGCGTAGTAGGAGAAAACGTTGAGCCAGGAGTTTATTCCATTACTGAAGCACTGAAATTTGCTGAAGAACAGGAATTGGATTTAGTTGAAATTTCGCCAAACGCTGATCCACCAGTCTGTAAAATCACTGATTACAATAAGTTTCTTTATCAACAGAAAAAGAAACAAAAGGAAATGAAGGCTAAGGCTGTTAAAGTAATCGTTAAAGAAATTAGATTCGGACCAAACACCGATGAGCATGATTATAATTTCAAACTAAAACATGCTACAAAATTTTTAACGGAAGGTGCAAAAGTGAAAGCTTATGTTTTCTTTAAGGGTCGTTCTATTCTGTTCAAAGATAAAGGTGAAATTTTATTGCTTAGATTTGCTCAGGATTTAGAAGAGTTAGGTAAGGTTGAGCAGCTTCCAAGATTGGAAGGAAAGCGTATGACGATGTTCATTACTCCAAAAAAGAAAGTTAAATAGTTTATATATAATCAATAATTTGTTGTACAATGCCTAAGATGAAAACAAATTGCAGCGCAAAGAAAAGATTTACTTTGACTGCATCTGGGAAAATCAAAAGAAAGCACGCTTTTAAAAGTCATATCTTGACTAAAAAAAGTACTAAAAGAAAGAGAAATCTAACTTATTTTGGAACTGTTGATAAAGCAGACCAAAAGAATGTTAAGTTAATGCTTAACATGTTGTAGAAATCAGTAATTTATTTTTTTAGTTATTAACCGAGTGATTTAGCACCAAAGAGTCCTTAAAAGAGGAACGCTAACATTCAAAAACAAAGAATTATGCCAAGATCAGTAAATTCTGTAGCATCTAGAGCTAGAAGAAAGAAAATTCTAAAGGAAACTAAAGGTTACTTTGGAGCAAGAGCAAATGTTTGGACCGTAGCGAAAAATACATGGGAAAAAGGTTTGCAGTACGCATATCGTGATAGAAAGAAAAAGAAATCAAATTTCAGAGCATTGTGGATTCAACGTATTAATGCGGCAGCCAGATTAGAAGGTTTGTCTTATTCACAATTAATTGGTTTGATGCACAAATCTAATATCGAAATCAACCGCAAGGTTTTAGCAGATTTAGCAGTAAATCATCCAGAAGCATTTAAGGCTGTAGTGGGAAAAGCACAAACAGCTAAATAATACTATAAATTATTAACTTTGAAAAGTCGTCTTAAATCTAGATTTAAGACGACTTTTCTGTTTGTATTAATGTACAATTAATGACCCAATTTGAGGGATCATTTGAAAAACATGGTGGATTAACTTCTCAAGCATATATTTTAGTCACTTTAAACAGAAAGAAGTTAATATCTCTTTAATAGGCAAAAATGAACAAAATACACTTTTCTGTCCAATTCAATATCCCTAAAAAGGGGAGAAGGCTATGGATTTGAAGTTTACTTTATCAAAAAGGTTAGTTCCTAAGTAGTTTTTATCTAGCGAAGTAGTTATTCATTTATCTTAGTATTAACTTTTCGTTTCACAAAAACGAAAAATTCAATTGCAGCAATGAACAAAAGTGTGTAACCGAAAAGCTCACTACCTTCTTCCACTGCATTTTTTACCCAGCGTTGCATAGGCTCCAACTGAGCAACATCAAATACCGCACGCCATACTTTTTTGGTTCCAAACAAACGAGAAAAAACGAATACGCAAAGAAAACCGGCAATAAAAGTCCCAAATGCAGGAGTGTTAAAGAAATCCTCAAGATTATCCAACAATTGATCGCGCTTTTTATAAACCAATACTACTGTAATTAATAGAATAACAATAGCAAAAGGCAGCCATGCTCCATGATAAATCTGATCGAAATAAGCATCCCATTCGCGAATAAGGGCAACGAGTGCACCACCTCCCATTAGATAGGATATCGCCTTATGTTTTTTGGATACAATTCCAGCACCAATAAACACCATGCTGGTAAGTAGCAAGTAAATTTCCTGCATCCATTCGGTTGAAGAACTCTCGCCAAATTTAATTCCATCCACTATAACTCCTGCATCACTTTTAATTATTAAAGCTGATATTGCAACAGGTATCGCATATAAAACTATTCGTAAAGCCGCAAATAATATAGGTTTGATATTCATCTTTAAAACTATTTAGAATTACACTTTTATTTTTTTTGTAGAATGAATTTTTCAGCTTCAGCCAACTGTTCTGGTTTTCCCAGATCCATCCAAATTTCCGATTCGTCGATAAAGGAAAGGATTTTTTCTTTCGCTGCCAATCTTAAATACAGGTCGATAATTGAAAATTTCCCTTTTTCCTGAATCAATGGTAGTAGTTCCGGTCTAATTAAATGAATTCCGCTAAAGGCAAGCGGAGTTGATTTCTCCATATCAGCTCTGGCTTGTTTTATCTCGCCGGTATTGCAATTTTTCCATCCGGTAAGCTGATGTTCTTGGTTAAAATAAAGATAGCGACTGCTCTTTCTCAGGCGCATTACCATACTTACCAAAGCACCGGTTTTTTGATGATCTGTAATCAAAGCTTTTAAATCAAGCGAAGTCAAAATATCCACATTATAAATTAAGATTGGTGCGTTAGGAATAAACAAATTAGCTGCTTCTTTAAGACCTCCACCAGTATCCAGCAAACAATCCCGTTCATCAGATATGCGAATATCTGTTCCAAAATTATTGTTCTGCCGCAAAAATTCTTCGATTAAATTGGCATGATGATGCACATTAATCACAATCCGATCTACTTCCAGATCGATCAATTTAAGAATTGCTCTTTCCAATAATGTTTTACCTGCTAATTCAACCAGAGCTTTAGGTTTATGATCGGTTAATGGTCGCAGACGCGTACCCAATCCGGCAGCAAATATCATTGCATTTAACATGCGGGTGTTTTTTAAGGTTCAGTACAATCTTCTATTTCGATTGCTTAATTTTTTCGCCATCGCACACTTGTTTTGTCACTCGATGACATTTTTTACAGACAAAATTTTCGGATTTACAAACTTCAAGGGCATACTCCTGTGGCGATAATTTACAACGTTTCTTACTCATTATTCACCCTCTATTTCTCTTTCGATATGCCTTAAGCTAATATTAACATCGAACTTTTCACGTAGATGTTTCGCCAAACTCTCCGCTGAAAAGACCGATCGGTGGCGACCACCAGTACAACCAAAATTCACCTGTAGATTATCAAATTTGCGTTTTATATATTTACCTACACTAATATCTACAATGGCAAATACGGATTTAAGAAAGTCAGCCATTTCGCTACGTTCTTCAAAAAAATCAATTACAGGCTGATCTTTGCCTGTCATTTTCACATACTCAGGATACCTTCCCGGATTATGAATGGCGCGACAATCGAAAACAAAACCACCTCCATTGGTAGTTTTATCCAATGGAATTCCGCGCCGATAGGAGAAACTATTGATTTCTACATGCAACTTCAACTCTTCTTCTTGTCCTACCTTTTTTAAGAAATCGGAATGCAGGACAGCAGAAAGAGCTCTTTTCAACTCGGGAAGATCTAATGGTAGATTCAAGCGTGTTAGAATAGTCTGCAAATTCTTCAAAGCAAAAGGAATAGACTTAAGGAAATGCTGCTTTCTCTCATAAAAACCTCTAAATCCGTAAGCGCCCATTGCCTGCATAATACGAATCAACACATATCCGTGAAAAAATGAACGAAAAGCATCTACATCTACAGATTGCATTTTTTGTACTTCCTGTATGTAGTATTCTAATAATTCATCCCGAACTTCCTGAGGAAGATCTGCCTTAGCATCGTAAAGCAAAGAGGCCAAATCGTATTGCAAAGCTCCTTTTCTTCCTCCCTGATAATCGATAAACCAAGGTTCTCCGTTTACTAGCATAATATTTCGGGATTGAAAATCTCGATACAAAAAGTAATCTCGGGGAGCTTCGAGCAAGTAATCTGAAAAATTCTGATAGTCATTTTCCAATAATTGCTCGTCAAAAGGAATTTTTGCCAATTTTAAAAAGTAATATTTAAAATAGTGCAAATCCCATATCATGGATTGCTTATCGAAACTATCGCGAGGATAACAAGCGGTATAATCCAATCCTTCTTTTCCCTCTATCTGAAAACGAACCAATTGGTTGATGATTTTTTTATAAATCATTACCAAATCATTGGCAAAGCCTTCTCCCACACGTAAACTTAATATGTAATCGAAAAGCGTAGTATGTCCCAAATCCTGAAGCAGGTATATATTCTTGTCGTCATCCTGATGATAAATTTTAGGAACAGGAAGACTTTTAGAAGTAAAATGATTGCTAAAGCTCACAAATGCATGATTTTCCTTTTTATCAGCATTATAAGCACCCAACACAGTCCTTTTTTGACCGATTAATCGGATATATTCCCGATAAGAACCCGACTGTGGTAATAATTCTGTATCCACTACTTTATCGTCGGCCCAAGACTCGAATAATTGGATTAAGGCATTTTTAATTTCTTGTTTCAAATCAATATAAATTTTGGTTATCCTGCTATTTGAGGGAATACAAATTTACAAAAAGATATAACACAACAGCACTTCTACCAAAAGGGCTGGAAGCATATTCAGCACTTTTATTTTTTTTAATTCAAGAATACTAATCCCCAGGCCGATAATAAGAACACCACCTACTCCGCTTAACTCAGTAATTATTGCGGGCGGAATAATATCGCCAAATAAAGCAGCTAGTAAGGTAAGTCCTCCCTGATAAATCAATAAGGGAATGGCTGCAAACAAAACTCCCGCGCCCATTACAGCAGCCAATGCTACGGAAGAAAATCCATCCATCATGGATTTAGTTAGAAGTAAAGTGGGTGCTTTCCCCATTCCTTCCTCCATACTTCCCAAAATGGTCATGGCTCCCAGGCAAAACAACATAAAGGCCGTTACTAAACCTGTAGAGAACTTATCATCTTTATTACCCATTTTTTTCTTCAGCTTATCGCTTAAATGTTCCACATGTTCTTCGAGACGAAGCAATTCTCCTATCAG
>Ga0209013_10002897_pt1 | contig 15435 bp, 15 predicted proteins | sample Cruoilmetagenom2_FD_187291 | JGI IMG/M metagenome (GOLD analysis project Ga0209013, IMG submission 187291) | Oil polluted marine microbial communities from Coal Oil Point, Santa Barbara, California, USA - Sample 2 (SPAdes) (version 2) | ecosystem: Environmental > Aquatic > Marine > Oil seeps ... | reverse complement strand
GAAGTAATTATTACCCAACCCGGGCAAGCAGGAATTGAAGATTGAAAATTGACGATTGAAGATTTGTGGTATCGCTTCGCTCAGTCTTTTCTATTTAAATCGATAGAATTACTTAAATATTCAATCTGGCTATGGCATAAATCATGTGCAAACATGATGTGATTTCAATAAATAGGTACTAAGCTGAACGATTTCCAGGTGTCTACACACCGTGCGGGCGGTCTTTATCCCCATAAGCGCTAAGTTGTTTTTGCTCCGGAAGGACAAAAAAATGAAATTAAATTGCCCAGCGCAGCGACATCATTATTCGATGTTCGACGCTGGAAGTTCGATGTTGGACGTTCATCTTTCAAACCATTCCCGGTTTATCTTATAGCTATGCGGAAGCATGTTCTTCGCATGGTGGCTGATTCGATCGTTAAAGTTACCCCGCCCGCCCTTAAAAAAAGCTTAATTGAAACTTGTGGCTTAAATAAAAAGCAGATCAAAACCGTCATCCGGGATCTGGTTTCTAACGGTGAGCTTGTCTATACTTATGAGTTTGGATCCACGTTTCTTGAGCCTTCCTTTAATAAACCCGTTCGCGTGTCAACCCATGTGATACTCAAGCCTCCGGGGCACAGCTATCAGCTGGTCCCGGAAGATGTTGTCATTCAGATCAAGCCCGGTGCAGCCTTCGGAGACGGACGGCATCCGACCTCCCGCCTGGCTATCAGAGGCATCGAATATGTCCTGAAGAAATTCACATCAAATATACCTGATGGCCGATGCACCGTTTTGGATATCGGCACCGGGTCGGGCATTCTGGTCCTCACTTCCGTGGGTCTGGGAATACATAAAGGCCTTGGCATCGACATTGATCCGGCTGCCCGGTCTGAAGCCAAAGAAAATGTTTTGATTAACCGTCTTGAGGATCGAATTAAAATTTCAGATCAGTATCTTGAGACCATCGATGGGTGCTTTGATCTGGTGACCGCTAATTTGCGTTATCCTACCTTGAAAAAAATATGCCCATGTTTGAGGAAAATCACCAATCCAGATGGATTTATCGTTTTTTCAGGGATTCGCAGTCATGAATTGGCTGATTTAATTAAAGCTTATGCCAGGAAAAAATTTGAAGTGAAGTGGCAAGATATAGAGCATGATTGGGTGGGAGTCGTTTTGAAAAGCCTGACCTGAATAAATGCAAAAAGGGATAAGCATTATTTCAAAGCTTACCCCTTTTCTAATTTCAGCAATTTGATCGTGTGATTATTTTTTCTTGGTTTTGGGATGGCACTTGGTACAGGTTGTCGGTGCCTTTTTGGGCTTATACTTTTTGTTGAACTTCTTGTGGCAGTCCCTGCAATTTGCATGCAGTGCTTCGGCGTGGTATTCTTTTATTTTTTCCTTTTTGGAAAGCTTCTTTTTGGCTTTCTTGCCTTTGGGAGCTTCAGCCGGAGTCTTGTGGCATTCGATACACTTTTGAACATCGTCCCCGTCTTTTAGTTCCGTCAGCGGCTTGCCGTCTTTATCATGGTGGCATTCACCACAACCGTTTTTGTAAAATTCCGGGTACTCTTTGGCGTAATCGTCCCAATGCTTCTTGTGTTCGAACTTGACGACCCCTTTTTTATGCTTCTTGTAGGCCGGATCTTGCAACGGAATTACATCCGGCGCCGATTTGGCATAAATTCCGGCAGCAATAAACAGAGTAGCCAGCATGACAACCACAGATATCTGAAAATGCTTTTTAATCATCAGCTCTTATCCCCCCTCCGTTTCAAATCTATTTATCTTCAACCAAGCCGATTAAAAATTATTCTTATCAGGTAAAATCCATTCTGTCAATAACAAAGCACATCATTTTCGGCCGTTGAAAATGATAAATTTGTAATAATTTTAGTTAGATATATAAATTGTGGACTATCCCGCCCGGTGTAATTCAAAAATTCGGTGTTTGCTCTAAAAAACAATAAATTCAAACAGTTATTGTTAAAACCCAGGGCTTAGGCCTTACTTTTCTCAGTTTCTTCGGTTTCTGTCGCGGCCGGCTTTTTTTTGCCGAAAATTTTGGCCCCGATGATACTGATTTCATACAGAACCATTAACGGCAGTGCCATCAAGACCTGGGTGATTACATCCGGTGGTGTCAGGATGGCGGCGCCGGCAAAAAATAAGAGCAGGGCATATTTGCGGTTCTTTTTTAAAAAATCAACGGATACGATGCCCAGTTTGGCCATAAAGGTTAACACCAGCGGAAGCTCGAATACCAGCCCGAAGGCCAGCAAAAGCTTAGCTGAAAAACCAAAATATTCTTTCATGGAGGGAAGGGGTCGGATAGTTTCGGTGGCAAATCCCATAAAAAATTTAAACCCAAAGGGGAAAACAACAAAATATCCGAACAGGGCACCGCCAATAAAAAAGAACGATGACAGCAAAACGATGGGCATCATCATGCGGCGCTCCTTTTTATATAATCCCGGCGCCACAAACATCCAGAACTGATACAATATGATGGGACTGGCCACCATCAGTCCCGTGAGAAAGGCTACTTTTAAATAAGTAAAAAAAGCTTCCGGAAGACCGGTATATATGAGGGTTTCCCCTTCTTTCATGACTTTTATGAGCGGTTGGACCAGAATTGTAAACAGCCGCTCTTTAAACCCAAAAGAAACCACAAAACCGACGCCAATGGCGATGAATATGGTAATCAGCCGTTTGCGAAGCTCTTCCAGATGTGAGGTAAAGGGGAGTTTTTCATCCTCGATCATCGTCAACAGGTCCTTTTAACTTGTCTTTTTTATCATCATCGGTGACGGCAGCTCCATCGGCCGCTTGGATTTTTTCGGTTGGCGATGATTCATTTTCTGTTTCCAGATTATCAAACGTCTTTTTTAAATCTTTTAAATTTTCAAAATCATCTGATTTGGGCTCGGCCTCATCTTTTGTGTCTTTATCGGCTTCTGTTTCATCGAGTTTGGCTTTATCCTCCGATTTTCTTTCAAATTCCGGCTTCAGATCCACCGCTTGTTTGACATCCTCATTGATATCATCAAAGGCTTTTTTTACCTCGGACAAGTCATTGTCAATCTGCATGGTTTCTTTAAACTCGTTGGTCGCTTTTTTAAACTCCCGCATTGCGCGACCCAACGATTTGGCCAAGTCCGGCAATTTTTTCGGACCGATGACAATCAGCGCGATCGCCAGGATTAAAATCATTTCAGGCATGCCGATGCCGAACATATCTCACTCCTTAATTACTCCGCCCTGAAAAATCGCATATTCAGGGTGATAAATAGTTTTTCGAAAACCAAAGTTTGTTTTTTAACCACAGGTCCGGCGGATTAATTACTTAATGCTGCGCATTTGATTTTTAGTACTTTTCGGAACAAAGTGTCAAGGCTAACGAACACCGTTCGTTAGCCGGTAGCGTATAAAATTGTCTCAGGCGATCAACGGCAATCGAATCGAGGATCCAGTATCGGGTTACGAGCATCCAGCATCCAGTATCGAGTATCCAGCATCAAGAATCCGGTTTTAACACCAGAAAATACAGCTCGCCGGTGTGCTTCAGATGTCCTGCGGCTATTTCTGCATACGGCCCGTTTCCCCAAAACAGGTCGGCCCGGCCCGGCCCCCTGATGGCACCGCCGGTATCCTGATTTAAGGCGAAACGGGCAAAGGGTTTCCAGCTGTGAATTTGTCCGGAGCTGTCGACAATCGGCTCTTCCGTCTTGATGAAGGCCAGAGCAGCGGGAGGAAATAGGCGGCGATCCGTGGCAATCGAGCGCCCCGGTGTCAGTTTGACATTGATATTTCCCAGCGGGCCGTCGGGCTCGATCTTAAAAAACACATAGCTGGGATTGTAATTAAAAACTGAATCCATCTCTTCCGGATGGGTGTGCAAATATTCACGGATTTTTTGCATCGACATTTCTTCCACCGAAATTTTTTCTTCATCAATCAGCAGTTTGCCGATGCTGCGATAGGGCTGACCATTGGTGGTATGGTAATGGACATTTATAACCTCTCCGTTATCCAGATAGACCTTGCCAGACCCCTGTATTTGCAGGAAAAAAACGTCAACAGGATCCTCAACCCAGGCCAGGACCTCAGTGCTGCCCTCGAGCACGCCCTGGGTGTCGATTTCACTGCGTTCATAATAGGGCACCACCGTTTCATTTGTATATCGGCCGATGATTTTTTTACCGGCATATTTTTCATTAAAAAGCGACAGGTCGATGGTAATCAGATCCAGTGGGCGGGTGTAAATTGGAAATTGATATTCTCCACCGCGGATGAGACTGCCTTTCAAATGAGGTTCATAATATCCCGTGTATAAAACTTCTCCCCATCCATCGCGGCCCACCGAACGATAGACCCGATAGTTGGATTGAATGAATTCATTCAACTCCTCTGTGGAAGGTTGGGGCTGAATATAATCTAAAAACTGTTCCAGGGATTGAATCATGTGATCGGTGTTATACCGGTCTTGGCCGAAAACAAACTCGCGGCCGGCAGGAATTTTATGCAGGTAGGAAAGGCTTTTTAAAATGCTGTGCTCCAGTCCGGTATACATCATATCATCTGAAAAATCCGGAAACGACCGGGAAGACACCTGCGTCATCGTAGTTTCTTTAGGTGGCTTTTTAATAGGGGGCGCACAACCGAAAACCATTGAGGTGATTACGATGATGGATACAAAGATAGTTGGATAATTCAGGCTAAATTTAGATTTCATAGCTGATTCAATATTCCTTGGCCAAAATAAAAGGGAAAAGATGAATAATCCTTGTGTTTAGTGTTTTGTATTTTGTGTTTGGTATAACCGGCTTAATGCGTGTGCATTTCACCAAACACTAAATACTAATATCGTAACCGTTCACAGGTTCAGGGTTCAACGTTCAGGGTTAAGGACAAAGAAGGCATTAAAGCCCCGAAGTTCTCGTTAAAATACTCAATCCCCCAAATAATTACCAATTTGGCTCCAAATTTTGGATTAGACCTGACGAAGTTGAGGCTTTTGTCGTAAATACCCATCCCAAATGCATTCCAGGGACGAGAATGGAACCTTGAACCTCTGAACCCCTGAACGTTTACCTGATATCTATCCTCTTGTATGTGCCGCTTTTGCCGCCGGATTTTTCGAGCAGCTGAATTTCGGATATCCTCATTTCGCGGTCATAGGATTTACACATATCATAAATGGTTAAGGCGGTCACCGATACGGCGGTAAGGGCTTCCATCTCCACTCCGGTTTGATCAATAGTGCGAACGGCCGCCTCGATGCCGATACAGTGGTTGGCCTCATTCGGAACAAAGTCAACCTGCACATGGGTGAGGTGCAGGGGATGGCACATGGGAATGAGTTCGGATGTTTTTTTGGCGGCCATGATTCCGGCGATTCGGGCGGTTTCCAGCACATTCCCTTTTTTGACTTTGCGGTCTCTGATCATGTCAAATGTCTCCGGTTTCAGAAAAACCGATCCACCGGCTCTGGCTACCCTTACAGTCGGTTTCTTGTCGGTTACATCCACCATTCGGACCCGTCCTTTGTCATCTATGTGAGTAAATGAAGACATGGTTATTCCTTAAGAATTGAATAGTGTATATTGAAAATTGAATATTTGTGGAAGTCGCTGCGCCCCATCAATTTTATCCGTTGAAATATAAAACTGTAAAAGTTCCTTAAATAGTCAATCTTCAATTGAAAATCGTCAATTAGCAAAAGTATTCCGTCTTCCGTGTCACGGTGCTTTTAATTTGATTGAGTGTGTCCGTTAACACCGCAATGACATTTTCCCGGATATCACCGGCCACCAGCAACATCATTACATCGTCACCGATCGCCAGATCCCTTTCTTCGGCGATCTCAACCTTGATATCCACGATTCCTTTTTGTTGCTTTTGTTCGGAAATAATTTGAGCCAGTTTTTGATGATCCACTGAAACCCTTAATCCCTTAACTTTTCTCCCGTCACGGGATGTACTCCGCACCACCCCATTGTGGCACAGGACCATTCCGGCTTTTTCAAAGTCCGGATGTTTTTTAATCGATTCAAGCATTAAATTTATATCCATCAACCCTCCTTGTTCCAGAAGTCCTCTGCTTTCTAATCTCTTTCTTCTTTTTTTCTTTCTGAATTCCGCATTCCCAATTCCGAATTCAAATACGTCTGTCCTCTGTCCTCTGCGACCATCGCCTCTGCCCGCGCCAGATCCTCCGGCGTGTTGATGTTAAAAAACGATTTAAGTTCTGGATCCCCTTTGCGTAGTATGTTTTCAGGTATGTTTTTAATCCGATTTGAACGAAATGCCCGTTGGATCTTAAGTTTTTTTTCCTTAAGGTGCTGTTCGGCTGGTTTGAGGCAACGTCTCGAGTAGATGGCACACAACGGTTCAAAGCCTGCGGCCGTTTCCGGCATAATAATATCAATTTTTTGTTCAATTTGTTCAACGAGAATTTCAACCAGCGCTTTATTTAAAAACGGTGTATCACAGGCCGAGAAAAAGGCATAGGGATTCTTCATGTAGAAAAGGCCGGCATGGATTCCTGTCAGAGAACTCCGCAGATCAAAAATATCGGTCACGATCGTCAAATCCAAATTCAGAAATTGCTCGGGATGATTGGTCACTAGAATGATTTCATCGAACAGATCTGAAAAAACTTCATAGAGCCTGTCTATAATGCGCTTTCCGCCGACACGCATAAAGGCTTTATGGTCACCGTCGAAGCGAGTGCTTAATCCTCCGGATAATATTACGCCGCTGCAGGGTAATGTCATTTTAGAATTTGTGTTTGGTATTTGGTGTTTAGTGTTTGGTCTTCAGCCTACTATTACCCGCGACTTCACCTTTTTCGAATGCATCCATTACAGATCCATTCGTAATCAACATAGATAATATAACCGGTAAAATCAAGATAAACCCGGGGGTCAGGGTAACGACAAAGCAAATTCTAAACCAGTTGCAACAACAGGTTTTGAAGGACAATAAAATCCCAAATCGCAAGCACCAAATTACAAATAAATTTCAAATCTCAATATTCAATGACCAAAACAGGAACCAATGACCATTTCTAAATTTTCCTGTAGAAATTAGGACCAATTCCGGTTATAAACCTAACCGGACAGGTCGGAATTGAAAATTGAATATTTGTGGATGTCGCTTCGCTCCGTCTTTTTAAAAATGGAAAGAATTCCTTAAATATTCAATATTCAATCGAAAATATTCAATCATTTCAAGATAAGGACCACTATGGGCACACACGAACATAAAAAGCATGCGCCGAGAAAAGTTACCATCGGCATCATTACGGTTTCAACGACCCGGGCATTGGCGGATGATACCAGCGGGAAATGGATCAGCGAAGCAGCTGCAGCGCAAGGCCACGACATCGTTTATCACCAGGTCATACCGGATGACGCTGAAATTATTGCCGCTACGGTGCGAAAGGTTATCCGCAACGAACAGCCCCAGGTGATTCTTATGACGGGAGGGACCGGTATTACCCCAAAAGATGTCACCATTGAAGCCGTAAGTCCCCTGTTTGGCAAAGTATTGACCGGGTTCGGTCCGCTATTTGCAAATTTGAGTTATCAAGAAATCGGGTCGGCCGCTTTTTTATCGCGCGCCACCGCCGGTGTCATTGAAAATACGGTGGCGTTTTGCCTGCCGGGCAGTCTGAATGCCTGTAAGCTGGCCTGCCGGGAGTTGATTTTCCCTGAGCTGGGCCATCTGGTTAAACATGTCCTGGATTAGTAGCTGCTAAATACGGCGGATATGATTTTTAGTACCTTAGTGCATTTATCAGAGGTCCCGGTGGTTACAATCTTGAACAGGCGGAGAGTCAAATCCAACGTGGAAGCAAAAACGGTTGAGTTAAAAAGTGTCGGAACTATAAAAATGGAGCGCAGTCGCCGGGCCAGGCATATCAGCGTCTCTGTGAGACCTTTCAAAGGCGTGCGGGTGGCGGTGCCTTTGGGCGTTTCGTTTGCCAGTGCTGAATTGTTTGCCCAATCAAAGGCGGAATGGATCAGAAAAAACATGCATAAAATGGAGCAGATGGAGCGCGCGGCCAAGGCGGTCTCCGAAAACAATCCCATCAATCGGACTTCAGCCCGCAAATATTTGGTCAACCGGCTCAATCACCTGGCGGCGAAGTATGGCTTTAAATACAACCGGGTATTTATCAAAAACCAGAAAACCAGGTGGGGCAGTTGCTCGGGCAAGAATAATATTAATTTAAATGTCAATCTGGTCAGATTGCCGGATGAGTTAATCGATTACACGATTCTGCACGAACTGGTTCACACCCGCATAAAAAATCACGGCCAACGGTTCTGGGACCAACTGGACAGGTTGCTGGGTGATGCCAAACAACGGGACAAAGCGCTTAATGAATATAACTTTCTGTTGTTTCAATAAAAGATTGGCGGCACAGCTCTTTGCAAAAAATCGATCAACTCAGGTTAAATTAAGTTGAAATATAGACAAATTTTTGCTTTATTGCGTTAATTCGGCAATTTTTCAGGAGCCGAAGCAGGCCCATCCCTTTTTGGGCAACAAGCGTATGATTTCATATAATTTTAATAGCTTAAGAAAACTATGGATATAAAATAGAAAGGAGGTGAATTAAACTTAAATTATTCGAACCCCGGACCGGTATCCGGGAAACAATTAAAACCCTTTTCAGGCCGGAGTAATTAGAGGTTTGGCCTGAATCTGCCCTTCCATGTTTAAACACGATGCCGACGATTTTTTTGAGACCGCTTCTGGAAACAGCTTCCACTAACCTTTTAAACGATCTAAAGGAGGTCGCACTATGAAAAAAATTGCCCTGGTTGTCATGATTGTTCTTTTCTCAGTTTCATTTATCTTTTCTGCAAGTTATGCCAAACCTTTTAAAATTGCCGCCATTTTTCAAACCGCCATTGAGGAACCGTGGGATGGTGTCATCCACCAGGCCTGCCTGAAGGCCAAAAAGGAAATGGGCAATATCGAATATGAGTTTACCGAAAAAATAGCTGCAGCGGATTTCGAAAAAGTGCTTCGGGAGTATGCTGAAAGAGGATTTGACCTGATCGTGGGCGATGCCTTTCTGGCGGGCGAAGATCCGGCCCGAAGGGTGGCCAAAGATTATCCCGAGATCGCCTTTGCCTTCGGGTCGGAGTTCGGCCCGGTGGCCCCGAATTTTTCCGTCTTTGACAACTGGATTCACGAACCTGCTTATCTTTGCGGCGTCATCGCCGGCAGGATGACCAAAAGCAATGTGCTCGGTGTGGTCGCTGCGATCCCTATTGGAGAGGTCAACCGCCTGGTGAATGCCTTCAAGGCCGGCGCCCTTAAAGTCAATCCCAAAGTCAAGGTCAAAATATCCTATATCGGCGGCTGGTTTGATCCTCCCAAAGCCAAGGAAGCCGCCATCGCCCAGATTGAAGCCGGCGCGGACCTGATTTATGCCGAACGGTTCGGCGTCTTTGAAGCCGCCAAAGAAAAAGGTATTCTCGCCTTCGGCAATATGTCCGACCAGAATGCGCTCGCGCCGTCGGTGGTGATTACCGGTCCTGTATGGGATATGTATCCCACCATTAAGTTCGCCATTGAAATGGTAAAGAAAAAAGCCTGGTTATCCATGGATCTCGGGGAATGGTCCATGATGGCGAAGGGCGGCTCCCGGCTGGCTCCTTTTCATTCTTTTGAAAAAACCCTGCCTGCCGACGTTGCCAAAGAAATTCAGGACCTCGAACAGAAGATTATGAACGGAACCTACCGTGTCCCGGTGGATGAGCAGACGCCGGTTGCGGACTAACAAAAAATTGAGCTATGCTCAATTTTTATATGTTTTGTAAGCGTTCAGGGCTTCAGAAGTTCAGGGTTCAACGCTGCCACTGGCTGCCGAAGCGTCCAGTTTGATCGAATAAGACACTTCAGTTATACGAAGTCTCACACGAGAGGTTCCGAGGTGGGGGGGGGCCAGAAAAAACCTGAACTTCTGAACCTGGAACCACTCATTTTAGTACTTATTTATTGTAATTACATCATGTTTGCACATGATTTATGCCATAGCCAGATTGAATATTTATGCAATTCTACCCGTCGAGAGCCTCTGGGTCGAACGATCGATTTAAATAGAAAAGACAGAGCGAAGCGATACCACAAATCTTCAATCTTCAATCGTCAATTCCGGCTTTGCCGGGTTGGGTTTTAGGCATTTCAATTGAGGTGTTCAATGGTTGATACCCAACAGCCAATGGTCACAATGTCCTCGATTACGAAATATTTTGTGGATGTTACGGCCAACCATAAGGTTACCTTCAACCTTTATTCCGGGGAAATATGCGCGCTGCTGGGTGAAAATGGTGCCGGCAAAACGACGTTGATGAATATCCTTTTCGGGTATTACGCCTGCGATGAGGGTGAAATTTTTATCAAAGGGGAAAAAGCCGATCTTTCATCACCCAAAGATGCCATCGCCCGCGGTGTCGGTATGATTCATCAGCACTTTGCCCTGGTTCACTCTCAAACTGTGCTTGAAAACATCGTTATCGGTACCGAATCCGGTAAAGGCCTATTTCTGGATTTAAAGACCGCCCGCCGGAAGCTGCTTGCGCTTCAGGAAAAGTTCGGGCTTCAGATCGATCCGGAGGCCCGGGTGTGGACGCTGTCCGTGGGTGAACAGCAGAAAGTAGAAATTCTCAAGGCTCTGTACCGGGAAGTAAACATCCTCATCATGGATGAACCGACGGCCGTTCTGGCCCCGGCTGAAACCGAAGATCTGTTTAAAACCTTAAAGTCCTTCGTGGAGGAAGGACGATCGGTTGTATTTATATCCCATAAGCTAAATGAGGTGATGGATATTTCAGACCGCATCGTTGTCTTGAGAGGCGGTCAGGTCGTGGCGGAACGACATACCGCTGAAACCAGCCCCAGAGAACTGGCGAACCTTATGGTGGGTCGGGAATTGCTTGAGGATATCGATAAAAAGCAGCTCGAACCCGGCCGGCCGGTGCTGGAAATTCAGAACCTTGATGCCCTGAATGACAAGAAACTGCCGGCCTTAAAAAACCTCAATCTGGTGGTTAGACAAAATGAGATTTTGGGCATGGCCGGGATTTCCGGAAACGGGCAGCGAGAGCTTTCTGAAATACTCTTCGGCCTGCGGGACCCAGCCCGGGGGGCCATCAAAATAAACAGCATCCCCCTTAAATTCGGAAACCCGTCATCGGCCATCAAATTGAAGATGGCCAGAATACCCGAGGACCGCATGGACACGGGTCTGCTGATGGATCTTTCGGTTGAGGAGAACCTGATTCTGGAAGACCATGCGTCGGCCGAGTTTCAAACCTATGGTTTGATGAAATTGAAAAGAATTCAGCGCTACAGCGATGAACTGATAAGTGCTTACAGTATTGCGACCGCCGGCCGGGATGCCGTCACCAAGAGTTTATCCGGCGGAAACCTGCAAAAAGTCATGCTGGCCAGAGAACTGGCGGGTAAACCGGCGGTTGTCATCGCTTCTCAGCCCACGCGCGGGCTTGATGTGGGCGCCATGGAGTATATTCACCAGAGACTTCTGCAGGAGAGGGAAAGAGGTGCCGGTATTCTGCTGATATCGGAGGATCTGGATGAGGTATTTGCGTTGAGCGATCGGATTATTGTGATCTATGAGGGAGAAATCATGGGAGAAGCCGCCGGGGAAAATGCTTCCCGGGAGCAGATTGGTATTTGGATGAGCGGAGTAAACATTAAGGTAAAACAATGATCAGGTTCAGGATCATCAAACGCAAACCTCTGCCGGGATGGGCCAAAATCGTAATTCCGATTGCGGCTATTTTGGCGACCCTGATTCTTTCCGCCATTCCGATCCTGATGGCCGGCGGGCACCTCTGGAAATCTTACTACTACCTGTTTTACGGCGCGCTGGGAACCCGATTCAACTTGCTGGAAACATTTGTAAAGGCCAGCCCGCTCTTATTGACTGGTCTGGCAGTGGCCTTTGCTTTCAGGGCCAAATTCTGGAATATCGGCGCCGAAGGGCAGCTGCTGGCCGGCGCCCTGGCGGCCACCGTGCTGGGTGTCAATCTGGGCGGCGTGCCCCAGCCGTTTGTTTTGCCGATTGTTATTATCGGAGGATTTTTGGCCGGGGGCATCTGGGCCGCCATTCCTGCAATTCTGAAAACAAAACTGAAAGTGGATGATGTGGTTTCCACCCTTCTGTTGAACTATGTCATGATCCATATCATGGGCGCCCTGCTTTTCGGGCCGCTGCAACAGCCCGGCTCCAGCTGGCCCAGATCAGCGGCCATCATCAAGGCCGCCTGCTATCCCATACTGCTGCCGCGTTCGCGTTTTCATATGGGAATTCTTATCGCCTTCTTTGTCGTCTTTGTCATATGGTTCATTAACCAGCGGACAACCTTCGGATACCGGTCCAAGGCTGTGGGGGTAAACATCCGAGCCGCCCATTTCGGCGGTATCAATACCACCTCGGTGATCATATGGACCGCGCTGATATCCGGCGGGCTGGCAGGTTTGGCAGGGGTGGGCGAGTTGTGTGCGATTCAATATCGTCTGATAATGGATATCTCCCCCGGTTACGGGTATTCCGGAATCGTGATTGCCATGCTGGGAAATCTTCATCCCGTGGGGGTGCTCTTTTCTTCACTTTTTTTCAGCGTCATTATCGTCGGCGCCCAGACCATGAGCCGAATGACCGGCGTGCCGAGCTATATTGCCGAAGTTATTCAGGGAATGTCTCTGATGGTGATGCTCATTTTCCTGCTTTTTACGGAATATAAAATAAAGGTGATGAAGAAATAATGAGTGAACTTCTCGATATTGCTTTTATATCCGGCCTCATCGGGGCTACGATGAGAATGGCGACACCGATTATATTCGCCACCCTCGGTGAGATCCTTTCCGAGAGAGCCGGCGTGCTGAACCTGGGTATTGAAGGCATCATGCTGATGGGCGCCATGACCGGATTCCTTGTCACCTTTACATCGGGCTCCATCTGGCTGGGTGTGCTGGCCGGCGCCGGGGTGGGAATGCTTCTGGGTCTCTTAATGGCCTTTCTGGCGGTTTATCTGGGTTTGAGCCAGCATGTATCAGGATTGGGGATTACGCTGTTTGCCACCGGTCTGGCCATGTTCATTTACCGGCTGCATTTCGGTTCTCCCACCGTACCGCCGATCATCCAGCCGTTCAAGCAGATCACCATACCGCTGCTTTCCGAAATTCCGGTGATTGGCCCGGGCCTGTTCACACAATATTCACTGACTTACATTGCCTGGCTTCTCATCCCGGCCCTGTCGATTCTGCTTTATAAGACCAAAATCGGATTGAAGATCCGGACGGTGGGCGAAAACCCTGTGGTTGCCGACACCGTCGGTGTTAATGTGTTGTTGACCCGCACCCTTTGCCTGGTTGCGGGCGGCGCCCTTATGGGTATCGGCGGTGCCTTTCTGACCCTGGCCCATCAAAACATGTTCCTGATAGATGTGATCGGTGGCCGGGGATGGGTGGCCATCGCCATGGTTATCTTTGGCAACTGGGACCCTCTCAAGGGAGCTTTCGGGGCACTTATTTTTGGTTTTCTGGACGCTCTTCAGCTAAGACTTCAAGGCCTGGGTATCGCCGTTTCTTTTCATATATTCCTGATGATTCCCTATCTGCTGACAATTGTTGCCCTGATCAGTGTCTCCAGAAAGGCTTCAATACCGGCCAGTCTGCTGAAGCCCTATCGCAGGGAAGAAAAAGGAGGGTAGAGGAATGACGAATGTCGAATGAAGGATTAACAACTCGCATTCGTCATTTGGAGGTAGTTATGTTAGATCTAGTTATTCGAAACGCCAACCTTCCCGATGGACGAAAAGGCGTGGACATTGCAGTTGACAAAGGCCGCATTGTCGAAGTCGGACCCAGGCTTGAGGCACAGGCAAACCGGGAGATCGATGCCACGGACCGGCTGGCTACGCCGCCTTTTGTCGACAGCCACTGTCATCTGGATGCAGCCTTAAGCTACGGTCAGCCCCGGGTCAACGAGAGCGGCACCCTGCTGGAGGGCATCGAACTGTGGGGGGAGTTGAAACCCCACCTTACGGTTGAAAACATTAAAGCCCGCGCATGGGAGCTTTGCCGCTGGGCCATTGCCCGCGGCAACCTGGCCATACGCAGTCATGTGGATGTCAGCGACGATAAACTCCTGGCCGTTCAAGCGCTTTTAGAATTACGTAACGAGATTAAGCCCTATATTGATTTACAGCTGGTGGCCTTTCCCCAGGACGGGTATTTTCGACACAGCCCCGGTGCCGCCAACCTGGCGCGGGCGCTGGATATGGGCATAGATGTCGTTGGGGGGATTCCTCATTTTGAAAGAACCATGGCCGAAGGAGCAGCTTCCGTCAAGGCTTTGTGCGAACTGGCAGCTGAAAGAAACCTGCGGGTGGACATGCACTGTGACGAAAGCGACGACCCCCATTCACGCCATATCGAGACATTGACATTTCACACCCGGCGTTTGGGCCTTAACGGGCGGGTCACCGGTTCCCACCTGACTTCCATGCATTCTATGGACAACTATTATGTAAGCAAGCTGATACCCCTGATGGCAGAAGCACAGATCCATGCTGTGCCCAATCCCCTGATCAATATTACCCTCCAGGGCCGCCATGACACCTACCCCAAACGGAGAGGAATGACACGGGTCAAAGAGCTCATGGATGCCGGCGTCAATGTGGCCTTCGGCCATGATGCCCTCATGGATCCCTGGTACAGTTTTGGCTCCCACGACATGCTCGAGGTTGCCCACATGGGGCTGCATGTGGCCCAGATGACCGGTGTTGAGCAAATGCAGCAGATATTTGCCGCAATCACAACCAACGGGGCGAAAGTTTTGGGGATCGATGGTTACGGGCTAGAGCCGGGGTGCCATGCAGATATGGTTATTCTTCAGGCCGGCAATCCACAGGAGGCCTTGCGATTGAAACCTGCCAGACTGTTCGTGATTCGCCGCGGCAGCGTGATTGCCGAAACGCCCCCGGTAGTCAGCCGGCTGGAGCTGGCAGACAGGACCTACGAGGTGGACTTCAGGTTTAGCGGCCAGTTTGATCATAAAAGAAACTAATGAACATCGAACATCCAACGTTGAACGTCCAACATCGAATAATGAATTCTGTCTATTTTCAACAATACTGAACAACAAGCTGCGCAAACGCCTGCGTTACGCGAGCGAATCCACCTTTCAAAATTTTGCGGTTCAGTATTCTATGATTCGCTTGTTTTAAAATAGATAAAGCGCAGCGCCTTCATTATTGGACGTTGGAAGTTGGGCGTTCAATGTTCGACGTTCAATCTGTTTACTTTTTCCCGGACCTAGGATTTTAAATACCGTCCTACTGCATCAAATACCTCCCCATGCGAAGTCTCCAGACGGGTAAGAAACTGATCCGA
>Ga0209013_10002896_pt1 | contig 15451 bp, 16 predicted proteins | sample Cruoilmetagenom2_FD_187291 | JGI IMG/M metagenome (GOLD analysis project Ga0209013, IMG submission 187291) | Oil polluted marine microbial communities from Coal Oil Point, Santa Barbara, California, USA - Sample 2 (SPAdes) (version 2) | ecosystem: Environmental > Aquatic > Marine > Oil seeps ... | reverse complement strand
CCGGACTTTTGGGGTCGATCTATGATGGAATTCAGCGTCCACTTACCCTGGCAGGGACCCGCATAGAAAAAGGACTCAAGCTCGATCCTCTTGATAGAGAGAAGCTCTGGCAATTCACTCCTGCGGTAAAGGCTGGGGAAGTGCTTGAAAGCGGAGAGTTAATAGGAACGGTCAGCACCAAAGACTCTTTTGGATATCGTATCATGATGCCGCCGGATAAAAACGGCAAAATAGATTTTGTCGCCAGGCGGGGAGAGTATCGACTGGATGACAGACTGGTCGAGCTGGAGAGTGGTGAAAAACTCACGATGATACAGAAGTGGCCGGTTCGTATCGCACGTCCTTTCAAAGAGCGGATTCTTTCAGAAAAACCGATGATCACAGGACAGCGGATTATCGACTTTCTCTTTCCGATCAGTGAAGGAGGCACGGCTTCTATTCCCGGAGGGTTTGGCACAGGCAAAACCATCCTGCAGCAAACTTTGGCAAAATGGAGCAATGCAGACATCATCGTCTATATAGGCTGTGGCGAACGGGGTAACGAGATGACAGAGGTTTTGCAGGAGTTCCCGGAACTGGAAGACCCAAAAAGCGGAAAGCATCTCATCGAACGAACCGTACTCATCGCGAATACTTCTGATATGCCCGTCTCCGCCCGTGAAGCCTCTATCTATATCGGATTGACTATCGCAGAGTATTTCCGTGATATGGGATATACCGTCGCATTGATGGCGGATTCGACATCCCGCTGGGCAGAAGCGATGCGCGAACTCTCCGGACGGATGAACGAGCTCCCGGCAGAAGAAGGGTTCCCCTCCTACCTCGCTTCACGTATTGCTTCCGTTTATGAGCGTGCCGGTGCCGTCAAAACACTGGGTGGTGACGAGGGGGCGGTGACGATGATCGGTGCCATTTCACCGCCTGGAGGAGATTTCTCCGAACCGGTCACACGCTATACACAGCGCTTCACCTCTGTCTTCTGGGCACTCGACAAAGAGTTGGCAAATGCCCGTTTTTATCCCTCGATCAACCATCTGATGAGCCACAGTGCTTATCCGGAAAGTGTCAAATCCTGGTGGGAAGCAAACTATCCTGAATGGGGCGAGCTTCGGCTCTGGCTGATCGAAATGCTGCAGCGAGATGAAAAACTTCAACGCATTGTGAAACTTTTGGGCAGTGAAGCACTGCCGGAAGATCAGAAGCTCACACTCTTTATCTCTGATCTTATCAAAGAGTTTTTTCTCCAGCAAAATGCCTTTGATGAGATAGATATGTATGCTTCGCCAGGGAAGCAGATGGCTATGGCAAAGTCACTGAGAGCCTTGCATCAGTGGTGGGAGCACTGTTTTGAACAAAAAGGTATTCCCGTAAAACTCCTGAAAGAACAGTCTGCTGTCGGAGAATTACTCTCTTCGAGACTGGGAATGCCCAATAGTCAAACAGTATGGTTTGATGAATGGCACAAGCGTATGGAGACGCGGTATGAAAAACTTTTACTCTCATTTGGAGAAGTCTCATGATCATAGAGTATACCGGAGCACAGAAACTCAAAGGCACACTCCTCTTTTTTGAACCTATCGAGGGTATCCAATATGGGGGAAAAGTTGTCATTCGTTCAGAAGAGAAAATACTCAACGGGAAGGTGGCAGCCCTTTCCGAAAATGTGATGCTGATAGAAATTCTTGGAGAGCCTTATGGGCTTGATATTGATAACTTGAAAGTACATTTTTCCGGCAGTGTGTTTGAATTGGGTGTGAGCACAGAGATGCTGGGCAGAGTGATGGATGCCTTTGGCAAGCCAACTGACGAGAGGGGCGAGATCCACTCTGAAAAATTTTTACCCATCGGAGGGTCGGCATACAATCCTGTCCGAAGAGCCTACCCCAAAGATTTCATCCAGACCGGCATCTCTGCGATTGACGGGCTCAATGTTCTGGTAAAAGGACAGAAACTTCCTGTCTTTTCTGTTGCCGGAGCTTCAACCAATGAATTGGCAGCACAACTGGTACGCCAGATTCGTCCTTCCCGCAAAAACGGTGCAGTAGTCTTTGCAGCGATCGGTATCAAGTATGAAGATGCTGAATACCTCATACAAAGTATCAATGCCGGCGGTAACTTCGACTCCACCGCTATCTTTCTGAATCTGGCAGATGAATCCAGCATCAATGCGCTCCTGCTTGTGCGATCAGCACTCACCTTTGCCGAATATCTTGCCTTTGAAAAGGGCTATGATGTCATCACGGTTTTGTATGATATGACGAACTATTGTGATGCCCTGAGGGAAGTTTCTTCGCGGCGTGAAGAGATCCCCAGCCGAAAAGGATATCCCGGATATATGTACAGTGACCTCGCTTCGATCTATGAACGCGCAGGAATACTCAAAGATCATGCCGGCTCATTGACGCAGATCCCTATCCTCACAATGCCCGACGGCGACATCACCCATCCTATCCCCGATCTGACCGGCTACATCACCGAGGGGCAGATCGTACTCGAACGGGGATTGCAGCAAAAAGGGATTTATCCTCCTATTAATGTGTTGCCCTCTCTCTCGCGCCTGATGAACCACGGCGCCACACCACAGCATAGGAGGTGGTCAGCAGAGATCTATGCTGCCTATGCCAAAGCCAAAAAAGCTGAAATGCTCGCCTCTATCATCGGAGAGGAGGAGATGGGGGAAGCAGAACGGAACTATTTGGCATTCGGCAAAGCGTTTGAGCAACACTTTATCACACAGGGAAATGAAGAGAATCGCACGCTGGAACAGACACTTGCTATAGGCTGGGAGCTTCTCAAGCTCTTGCCCGCAGATACCTTGACGCGCCTGAAACCTGAAGATATTTCGGAGTATCTTCAATGATCCAGGCCAAAAACAAAACCGCACTGCTGGAGCTGAAAAAAGACTTGGACCTGGCATACAACGGAGCGCAGATCCTTGAGGAAAAACGGAATATTCTACTCAAAGAGATTATTGCTTTGCTGGATAAAGTCGAGGAAGAGCGGACAAAGCTGAATGAAGCCGTGCAGCAAAGCTATCAGACCCTAATCAAAGCCTTTATGGAGAGTGGGAAAGTTCAACTCAAAAAAGAGGCATCCCTGCCGATTTTCAAGGGAGAACTTCAAGTCTACGAGAAGAGTTTTATCGGCATACTGGTACCGGAAATCACTTATAAACTGGAACCTCTGCGTTTCCCTCTGAATATCGGCAGTGAAACACTTTTTTTGGAAGTGGCGAGAAAATCATTTATGGATACCACCTCACTTATTTTAGCATTGGCAGAGATCGAGTTCAAGGCTTGGCGCCTGGCAAGAGAACTCAAAAAAACTGTTGTCAGAGTGAATGCCCTGCAAAAATATTATGTTCCAAACTACAACAAAGCCATCAAAGAGACAACGATGGCACTGGAAGAGGTTGAGCGGGAATTTCTTTTGATTTTAAAAAGATCGAAGCAGACCATTTAGGCCGCCTTATTCTCCTGCAGCATTTTATCTGCACTGAGACTTGCAATCATCGAGAGGATTACATAGGCCAGGAAAAAATAGAGTCCCATCTGTACCTCGGCGCGGCTCATCTCCCCTTTGCTTCCCGAGAGATAGACGAGAAAAGTCGCCACGACAAAGACATCCGCCATCGACCACTTACCTAGGAGCTTGAAAAAATGTACCACGGTATGAGCAGCCCTGTTATTGATGAAGAGTGCCACAAAAAGCATCGAAAGTGTCTTGAGAAGCGGTAATGCAATAGAAAAAAGAAGCAGCGCACCCCCCACGACATAATCGCCGCCCTCAAAGAGTTTGCCGATCGACCCCAAAACACTTTTGGATTCCATCGTCAGTATGACATCACCAAGATGCTGAACCTCCTTATGGATACTCATCATCATAATGGGTATCAAAAGCCCGCCTGCCAAAGCGATCAGGGCTGCCAAGCTCACTGTCACGGTAAAAGCCTGTAGCGTCATCGCAAAATAGAGCAGCAGGAGTAAAGCAGCAGTCCCCATCGTATAAAGTGTGTAGTGTAAAGCTCTTTTTTTGAAAAACGCTTGCGTCTCCAGAAGTTTTTTTTGCTCCTTGAGCACCTCATCATAGCCATCATAAAACCCCAGGGAGAGGATATCTCCAAGTTTTTTGAGCTGGTTGGTACTGAGTTGCGTCACATTGTGCTTCTCTACAATGATATGCGACATCTCTTCATATGATTTGGCATTCTCATATGCTTTTACCGTGAAAAAACCCATTGCCCCCAATAATAGAGCCGCAACAATAGTTGTGATTATCTGTTTCGTATTCATAGCGGCATTATAACGAATTCATTCGCTTGTGTAGGTTTGGCACTGCCAAACATCATGGGTGTTTCTTGTGCAGGGAACGATGTTTTTTGCAATAACGCCATAAACGTTTGGCAGTGCCAAACCTACATACGATATACTATTACTATGAAAAAAATAGAAATATTCAAAAACATTGTTATCGAAGCCGGAAAGATCGTCAGAGAAGGCTTCCGCGCCAACAAAAAAGTCACCCACAAGGGTCTCGTCGATCTCGTGACCGACTATGATGTAGAGACAGAAAAATTCATCCTAAACGCCCTCAAAAAAGATTTTCCTGACTACTTACTCATTGGAGAAGAGAGCCATTCGGAAAAAGATGATTATCACGCTAAAAAAGCGATCTATGTCGATCCCATCGATGGCACAACTAATTTTGTCCACGGCATCCCTCATCTGGCGATTTCTATCGGTGTCTGGGAAAACGGCAACCCTCTTATGGCTGTCGTTTACAACCCTATCCTTGAGGAGCTATTCTGGGCTCAGGCAGGAGAAGGTGCCTACTGTAATGGGGCCAAACTCTCTGTTTCTCATCAGGCAGACTTGCAGCAATCCCTCATTGCCACCGGTTTCCCTTATGCCAAAGTCAACCAGGGGATCGAATACAAATGGGTCATCCAGTCCCTGACAAACCTCCTGCCCCATATTCGAGACATCCGACGACTCGGTGCCGCAGCACTCGATCTCTGCTATCTCGCAGAAGGGAAAACAGATGCCTTCTACGAGATCGATCTCAAGCCCTGGGATGTTGCCGCAGGAATTTTAATCTTACTCGAAGCCGGAGGAAAAGTTACCAATACTTCTGGAGGGGTATTTGATTTTGATGACAAGGGAGTTGCGGCGAGCAATGGAAAAATACACGCACAGCTTTTGGGGTACTTGGAGCCTATTTAGTTAATCTAAAAATATTGGAGAGAAATATTATGCAAACAGTAATATACAAAAAATTTTGATGACACAAGAAAAGAACTGCCAGCATATATTGAGGCAAAATTAATGCAATTATATTATGACCATAATCATAAATTGCCTATGCTAAATAAGGATATATAAATTTTCTCACTCCACCTCTCCTCATGTGGAATACGTAGATAATTCCAACACAATCCCCACCTTCTTCAATCAAAATATTTTTCAATCCCAAGCTGCTCCTTCATTCTCTCTATCGCTTCGGTTAAAAAATATACCAGAGGGATAATGTTACCCTCGGTTTGCGCTTGCTCCAAAGTCGCATAATAGAGTGCTTTATTGTTTCCGTCGATCATAGGCGGCAGCATGCCGTTTTTTATAAACTGATGGGCCATAATGAGCCTGCCTACACGGCCGTTGCCATCGCCAAAGGGATGGATCAGTTCAAAATGCTCGTGTGCATGGGCTATATCGTAAATCGTTTTAACTTCTCTATATTTACTCACCCAATACTCCACCTCTTCGGGAATGTCCTCCGGTGCAGTCAATGTGATCCTGGTATCAGGAATAATGCGCATCTTTGTAGAGTACCGGCCGGCATCATCTCTAATGCCTGTCATTAACCCTAAATGCCATTTTTTGATGATATTACTATCCATAAACTCAATTCGTTTCTCTTGTGTATCTATTAATATCTGTTTCGTCAAAAAAGCAAGATTATTCATTTCAAGAAATTTGCGTTTATCTATATCTTTTTCAACAAAACTTCCATCCACTACCCTATAAAACATTGCCTCATCTGTATCGCCTACTTCAACTTCCAATGAACCAAATGCATTTTTCCTACTGACTTCTGTGACGATATCTATATTATCGATAAACCGTTCATGGTTTTCTTTTGTAAGTTGCTTTACTTTATGATCCACCTCTGCTTTTTTTAAATTTGGGATAATGCAATGGATTGAAAAAAGTATGTCAATATTGAGCCTGTTTTCTTTGGAAATACTCACACTGTCTTCTTTCCAATTCTGTATAGACATTCTATGAACTTTTAAAGCCTCTGCAAGTTTAGTGGAGAACTGGTAGTGCTCCAAAAGTGCTTCTATTTTTTCTTTATAGGTAAAATCCTGCATATCAAAATCCTTATTATGCTTATATGCTAAACATATTATACATAAAAATGATTAACGAATATGCAAAATCTCTATACTATTATGCATTACTATCCCATTTCCGAAGAGGTGGGACGAGAAGAGCGCGAACAACTACTCTAGAACTTCAAAATAAACCAATAGCGTCCGCTGATAAAAATTGTCATTGTCATCACTGACCATCACATAGCGATTATTTCCTACTTTTGCCAAGCCTTCAAAGTTATCGATATGCCATCCGTTGCTGCTGTTGAATTGCGCCAGCACTTCCGATCTGCATACACGCTTTTTCTTGCGCTTTTTTTTGCATCCTTTGAGCCAAACTTTCTTGAGTGTGATCACAACAGGATTCCTCAGTCCGCTATAGGCGCGCTCCAGCACCAGCAGATTGCCGTCATCCATCACCTCTATGCTCACCACAGCACTGCTGGCAGCATTCTCTGCTTTGAAATGCCACTCTTTTCCCGAGAGACTATAGATCGTCTGTTCTTTTCTGCCAGACTTCTTAAGTGGCCACTCTGTCGCTGTCAGGATGCCGTATTTGGGATGCAAAGCAACCGATTCCAGGGATTTGTTTTTGCTTCGATAGTTTCTGACATTAAAAAGTTTTCGGGGGAGTTTGTATGATTTTTTCATCCTCCCTTTACTGTCAAATCGTCCGATTTTTGCCTGCTCTTCAAAAGAGACGATGAGTCGTCCTTTGCTGTCGATAGTCGCACCTTCGCTATCGTGTCGCCATCGCCTGAAGTCATGGCCATTTTTTTTGACAAGCTTCACCGCTGTAACAGGCTTCAACTCAAATATTTTCTCTCCAAACTTCGCATCAAAAACAAAATACTTCCCCTCGTCGCTCAACAGATAGAGAAGGTGTTTTTTGAGATCATATGCCACATCAGAAATTTCGCTGAAGTGATGACCATTAATATTGGGATAAGAGAGTGACCGCTGATTGAGAATCCGGATCTTCATATAGTTTTGGGTATCCACGCCGTAGGGTGCCATATTGGTAGGTACGGCACCGCCCCAGAGTGCTACAGAGTAGAGAAAAAGAAAAAAGAGATATCGCATCGTTACGATTGAGTTTCCTTCTCTTTTCCAAAGTAGGAGAGGAGTAAAATCCAAACAATAGCAATATCGATCATGACATCTGCATAGTTAAAAACAGCAAAGTCAAATCCGCAATGCCACGCGACATAATCCACCACTCCACCATGGACAAAGCGGTCATAGAGGTTGCTGATCGCGGCACCGATGAGCAGTCCCAGGGGAAATGCGTACTTTTTGAGATACCCCTCATAAAAAATATAGCCCAGAATCCCTGCGATCAACACAACCTGTATCCACTTTAGATAAGGACCGAGAAATGCCAACATCGAGAATGCCACACCTTTGTTGTAGTGAAGCTCCAACGAGATGCACTCGCTGTCCCAGAAATAGCCATGCACAAAGAGTGTTTTGATATTTTGGTCAACGATCCAGGTACCGATCGCCACCAGAAGAAAAATGGCAGCTGCCCTGAACATTACACCAGTTCTCTCTTGAAGAAGCTGACACATTTCTCCATCGTTTGGTCCAAAACGACTTCATCTTTACCTTCGAGCAGAATGCGTAACTTGTTTTCTGTCCCGGAGTAACGGAAGAGTTGTCGCATTCCGGCAGCTTCTACTTCATCTATGAGTGCATCAAGTCCCTCGATCGTATCAAAATCACGCTTTTCACTGATAAGAATATTGACCAGTTTCTGAGGATATGACTCATAAGGGTTGAAAACTTCACTTACCTTCTTGCCTGTTTTCATTAGAAATGCCAATGCCTGCAGTGCACTGGAGATGCCGTCTCCCGTCTTGGCATAGTCACTGAAGATAATATGCCCACTTTGCTCTCCTCCGAAATTAATCCCCTTCTCATGCATCAACTCTACCACATTTTTATCTCCCACATCACTGCGATAGAGCTTCATATCATGCTGCGCCAGATACTCGTCCAGACCCTTGTTGCTCATCACAGTCGCGACCATTCCATCACCTTTGAGCATGCCCTCCTCTTTGAGATGCAATGCCAAAACTGCCATCAGCTTGTCTCCGTCGATAACCCTGCCCTTTTCATCCACCAATACCAGGCGATCCGCATCTCCATCGAGTGCCAATCCCACATCAGCACGATACTCCCGTACTGCTTTTGCCACATATTCCGGATGCATAGCCCCGCAGCCTTCATTGATATTGAAACCGTTCGGCTTGTCTCCCAGGACAACGACATCGGCACCAAGTTCATTGAGAATGGTAGGTGCCACCACATATCCGGCTCCATTGGCGCAGTCAACGGCGATACGCGTTCCTGCGAGTGTCAGAGGCTTGGGAAAAGAGTTTTTGATATGGACGATATAACGCCCGATCACATCATCGATCCGTTTTGATTTGCCGATCTCACCATTGATAACCTGCGACGCTTCAATGAGAGCCTCATCTCGATAAATCTCTTCAATCTGGACCTCTTCGCTATGATTGAGCTTGTTCCCCTCGCTGTCAAAAAATTTGATGCCATTATCATAGTAGGGATTATGGCTTGCGGAGATCATGATGCCTGCATCGCAACGCATATTTTCTGTCAAAAAAGCGACGGCCGGTGTCGGCATCGGTCCTATCTGTATCACATCGAACCCGACTGCCGTCAAGCCTGAAACCAGCGCATTTTCAATCATATATCCACTTCTTCTCGTATCCTTACCTACCAATATTTTGTTGGTTTTAGAGAATTTCCGAAAATAGATACCTGTTGCCATAGCCAAACGCATCGTATTGAGGGCACTGACTTTTTTGCCTGCTTTTCCCCGTACGCCATCTGTTCCAAATAATTTCAAAGCGCAATCCTTTATTTTTTAAAAATAATTTGGGCTTATTCTATCTCAATATTGGTTAAGGGTACCAAAAAGCTGTTTTTGGTGGGTAATTAATAAATATTTAATCTTTTTTTAGCTATTATTCGCCCACTAATTACACTCATAGGCTATACAGTAGTCAAATCATAAAGAGATAACAATAAAGGAATAGCGTAATGGCACAACATAAATCAGCAAAAAAACGTATTTTGCAAACAGCTGTAAGAACTGAAAGAAACAGATACTACAGAACCCGGATCAAGAATATCGTCAAAGCTGTCCATACAGCAGTAGAAGCAAACGATAAAGCAGCCGCTCAAGAGGCACTCAAGACAGCAAACCAGCAGATCCACTCATTGATCAGCAAGGGCTTTATCAAAAAGACTACAGCAGCAAGAAAAGTCAGTCGTCTTCACAAGCTTGTAAACACAGTCGAAGCAGCATAAGTATAATCCCCCTCTAAAAAGCTCCTATTTTTCGGTCTTCCGAATGGGAGGCAACAGAGATCTCCACCACGTAAAAATTCTATAAATTGGAACGCCTATGTTCAAAGAAAAACTTCAGCCCTTTATCGACAGATACAATGAAATCAGCCAACTGCTCAGTGCACCCGATATCGCTTCCGATATCAAAAGAATGACCGATTTGGGAAAAGAACAGTCCGGCCTCTCTATTCTGGTAGAAAAAGCACAAGAGTACATAGAAACAGCCGATGCTATCGAAGAGAACAAAGAGCTGCTCAGTGACCCTGAACTTGGCGAACTGGCAAAAGAGGAGCTCAGTGAGCTGGAGCCACGACTGCCGGAGCTCGAAGATGAGATCAAAATCCTGATGATCCCAAAAGACAAGAATGATGACAAAAATATCTTTCTGGAACTCAGGGCCGGAGCAGGAGGAGACGAAAGTGCCCTTTTTGTCGCCGATGTCTTCAAGATGTATCTTCGTTTTGCAGAGCAGGTAGGCTGGAAAGTAGAACTGGTCAGCTCTAACGAAGGAACTGCCGGAGGATATAAGGAACTCATCGCTGAGATCAAAGGTGAAGGAGTTTACTCCAAGCTCAAGTACGAAGCGGGCACACACCGTGTGCAGCGTGTCCCCGATACAGAGACCCAGGGCCGCGTCCATACCTCTGCGATCACCGTTGCAATTATCCCGGAGGTCGATGATGTGGAAGTGGATATCAAGCCCAACGAAGTCAAGATGGATGTCTATCGCTCCAGCGGATGCGGTGGCCAGTCTGTCAACACGACAGATTCGGCTGTACGCCTGACCCATGTCCCAACCGGTATCGTTGTCGCCATCCAGGATGAAAAATCACAGCACAAGAACCGTGACAAAGCGATGAAAGTCCTCAAAGCCAGAGTGTATGAAGCAGAACTCCAAAAACAGCTTGACGAAACCTCCAGCCAGAGAAAACTTCAGGTAGGGTCAGGTGACCGGTCCGAAAAGATCCGAACCTACAACTACCCGCAAAACAGACTTACCGATCACCGTATCGGCCTAACGCTCTACGCACTCGATGACATTATGAACAATGGCAATCTCAAACTTGTCATTGATCCGCTTATTGCCCACGCGCAAACCGAAGCGATTCAGGAAGCCGGACTCTAAAAAAATATTTTATGGCACCTCTAATATATAGGTGCTCTTTATTTTTGAATAATTTCCCCGGCAGTCAAATTATCTATCACAATCTTCACATGCTTGTAATCCAAAAGTCTCAAGGCTGAGACAATATACAAGCCAAGAGCCGTATCGTTTTGACAATAAACATAAATTGTCTTATCACGAGCGATACCTGCGCTGTCAAATATCTTTTGCATCTCTTCTGATGACTTGAAACTCTTCTTTTTCTCAAAGTCTGCGATATCTTTCCAGTCGATATATTTGAGCTCGGAGCTATGACTTTTTCTGACTGCATTTTCCGTATCATCCTCGGCAGTCTTTAAGTCTAGACATCTCATATCGACGATAAGAAAACTACTCCTGTTCCCATCCTTGAGAATATCATTAACTGCATTCTCAACTTCTTTGTTCTCTGCAATATAATCTATGTTGAATTTTTCAATATCAAGTCGATAGTCGCTTGCTTTACGCCTTTCTGCTTCGCTGCTAATAAGAAGTTGTGACTCAAGAAAATCTATTTTTGCTTTGATGCTTTCTGCCTGAGACTCAAGATCTTCTTCGTTGTCAGTATCACTTGCTTGTTTCGCTGCTTCCGCTTGCCTTGTGATCTCTTGTCGCTCTGCTTGCAGCTCATCAAAAACCAACTGATTGGGATCGAGTGCCTTGATGCTGCCAAGACCACCATTCAAGACTTTCAAGTTGGCATGACCAATCGTTTCAAAAAAACTATAGACTGCCGCAGCACCAGGATCTGGAAAGTTATCATAGATGATGATCATTTGATCATTTTCGATCCCTTTTCTTCGGATATATTCCTGTGCCTCCACAGGACATTTGTAAAGTGGCGTACACTGCACACTTTCTGCCTTATCAATACGATAAAAGTCAGATGCCGGCATCGACACCGACCCTATGATATGTGCATCCCTATAAGTCTCATTACGCTCGCCGGAAACAAAAACAACCCTTTTGTCTCCTACTAACCTAATCGCATCAGCCGGCTCTATAAGCTTTATGCCTGAGCCCAAAAGAGTGACTGATAAAAATACCATCGCCATCACAACACTTATCAATCTTCTCATGTCCTCTCCTTTTGCCCAAAACAGACGAGAGAACATTCTCTCGAAACATACAGACGCACCCGCACGACACCAACTCCATAACGATTGCTTATTTCCTTCTATGACAAAGTATACCCTAAAGCATCTTAGCCTCATGATTTTACCACCGTCCGAATACTTGAAGCCTTCTATTGGGTTACAAGCTGTGATACAATGGCTAATCCTGTCTTAATTTTTCATCTGATACTATTTCAAAAACAGATATACGAGGAATTCACTATGGTCATATTTGAGAAAATTAAATCCGATAATAACCTGGAAGAGAGAAATTGGATCTTCAAATATTTTGAAGATTGTGATGCTGTTGAGATGGTAATCTAACTTATACGCTTGATTCTCGTTTCCATCCGTCCAAGATTGTGCAAGAACTCCAAAAACCCTTGTCTCCAAGTTTGTATAGACAAGGGGTGAAACGAGGAAAATAAAAGTTATATGCTGAAGAATTCAACATATATACTTAAATTATTTTAAACCGCTAATATATTTAGCAAGAATACCAATTTGCCTATCGGAAAGGTCATCAGTCGAATCATACATCACTCGACTACTTTTGTGCATAGTATAAGTTCCAACACCTTTGTCCTGATCTCTATATGCTCTTATCGTTAGAGCCAATCTAGTTGCATCCCTGCCAGCTAATGGTGCTATTCCCGTCTCAGGACTTTTTTCAGCTTTTTCACCATGGCATACTACACAATGTTTTTTATAAATTGCTGCACCATCTATAGCTTTCGATGAAAATGAACCTGAATTGTCTGCCTTTACACTATCTGCTGCCATTAAACTACTACCTGCAAGTAATGCAGCAATAATAATACTTTTCATTTTTAAACCTCCAAAATAATTAAAAATCTTTTTTCATTTTGATTATACACATCCTAAACTTAATCCACAAGTAATATCTCAAATCCGTAAATAGAAAAGGCTATGTGCGTATTAATGGTAGGTCGCTTCAGAAAAGTGCTAATATAAATGCAGCCCATTTTCAAGACCTCTAAAATGTTAATATTTTTTGGTTACAATGCCACAAGAAGGATATGCTATATATAAAATTTTATCTACGACTATTTTACTTCTTTCATTTGTAATGACTTCAGCATTCAGTGGCACGGAGCTGGACTGGGAACATAATTATGACAATGCACTGGCAGCAGCCAAAAAAGAGAATAAGGCAGTCTATCTTTTTATAGGGGCTGACAATTGCAGACATTGTGACAGGTTTAAATCACAAACACTTTCCAATAAAGCACTCATAAAAGATATGAAAAAAGAGTATATACTGTTATATATGTCAAGGGACCGGCATAATATTCCGGATGGATTTGAAAAATATGGTGTGCCCATGCACTATTTTTTGACTTCCGAGGGTAAAATTATTGCCGTAATACAGGGCAGCAGAGAGCTTGAAGGCTGGTATGATGTACTTGATGAAGTAGACTTAAGAAAAGAGAAATAAATGACAAACTTTAAAAAATTGCAAGAGAATCTTAATATCCAAGAGCTCATAAAATCAACCTTTGACACAGACCTCGCACTGGCTGGGAACTGGGGCTACACAAAAGAGAAGGCGACTATTATTGAAGCCGTACCAAAAAATATGACACTCTCCCAGATGGAACATATGATCACTTCAATACGAGCACATCTTGAGATGAATATCACCCAGGAACAAGAAAATAGATATGGTGCCATAAACGCGAATGAAAGAGTACGGGAAGAGAGCAGAGGTAAAGAAGGTATTTTCAACAAAGTGACTTATGAAATTACTGCCATGAAAGAAGACCTCTACAATGCATTCATAAAAGAGTACAAAGAGGGCTACGGCAAAGAAGGTTTTGATCTAAACGATCACTTTAAAAGAAGGGAAGAGGCTACACTCACCCGTGAAGTTATACATTACTTTGAAGTGAGCGCAGCACAATAAGCTTCAAGTAAGTGCCAAAAAGATAATATAGTTATATTATGTTATACAATAAGGTATTATCTATGGATTCTTCAAAAAGAAAATTTTTAGCACTCTCTGGCATGACTATTGCCTCTTCACTCTATGGAAGTAAAAACACAAATAATACAAAAGAAAAATCAGCAGAAAAGAGCAAAAAAGCTGCCATACCTGATACTGCAAACCCTAAAGTGGTCGTTTTAGGTGGTGGGTGGTCTGGACTCTCCATCGCAAAGACTGTAAAAATCTTTTCTCCGCAAGCAGATGTTGTTCTGGTTGAGAGGCGTTATGAATTTATATCCTGCCCTGTAAGCAATTTATGGTTGGTTGACGAGGTTAAACTTGAATATATAACCCATGACTACCTTCAGGCCGCACGAAACTACAACTATACTTACTTTAATGCAACTGCCACAGGGGTAGACAAAAAAAATCGTATCCTTAAAACATCTGAGGGAGATATAGCATTTGACTACCTCGTCCTCTCTCCGGGCATAGACTACGACTACTCCAGATGGACAACAGATACAGCACTTATAACAAGACTGAAGCAGGAGTACCCTGCCGGTTTCATTCCCGGCTCTGAGCATATGACACTCAAAAATAAAATACACAACTTTAAAGAGGGCAACTTTATACTTACCGTACCTGGCGGAAACTATAGATGTCTGCCTGCTCCTTATGAGAGAGCATGTGTTATTGCTGATTATTTTAAACAGAAAAAACTCAAAGCAAAAGTTATCCTTTTGGATGAGAACAATGCGATCACCATAAAAAAGAAAGGGTTTACCACTGCCTTTAATGAACTTTACGCAGACTATATTGAGTATATTCCCAACAGTGTCATTCAGAATATTGATCTCGATAAAAAAGTGGTGAGTACAGAATTTGATGAATTCACTTTTGCAGATGCTGCCTTTTACCCTCGCATCAGAGGTGCAAAGATTTTGGAAACCATGGGCTTTGCCAAAGATGCCAAAGACATGATGGAAGGGCATATCAACTCCATCACCTATGAAGTCATTGGAGAAAAAAATATATTTATCGCAGGCGATGCAAGACCTATGGGCTTTTCAAAATCGGGGAATACTTCAAATACCGAAGGAAAATATGTAGGTAACCTTATTGCGAGACGTATCAACAAAGAGAAAGCGCCCACTTGGGAACCACCAATCACTCTGTGCTTTTCAGCCATATCTACAAAACCTTTCAATGCAATATATATCTATACACAATACGCATTTGATAAAAAAGATAAAAATGTAAAAAATGTAAAATTTATAGATTGGCAAAAGTTCAGCTTTTTTGATACGCTAAGCAGTGAAGACTGGAAGAAAAAGGGTACTGTCAATGCCAACTCTATCTACTCTTGGGCTGACGCTTTATACTTCGACATGTTTGGAGCCAAGTAGCCTCGTAAGCATGCAGAATAGGCTTATTGCCCCACCAAGTAAATACCCAAACTTTTAAAAGAACGAGAAGGGGTAATATATGAG
>Ga0209013_10002895_pt1 | contig 15456 bp, 8 predicted proteins | sample Cruoilmetagenom2_FD_187291 | JGI IMG/M metagenome (GOLD analysis project Ga0209013, IMG submission 187291) | Oil polluted marine microbial communities from Coal Oil Point, Santa Barbara, California, USA - Sample 2 (SPAdes) (version 2) | ecosystem: Environmental > Aquatic > Marine > Oil seeps ... | reverse complement strand
ATTAAAGTTCTGTTAATCGAGGACAACCCGGGAGATGCCCGCCTGATAGAGGTGATGCTCTCTCTTGTGAGTGGCACTCGGTTTGATGTGGAGAATGCCAACCGACTCTCGGATGGGCTAAAACATCTTTCAGAAGGTGGAATTGATGCGGTTCTGCTCGATCTCGGGCTTCCGGACAGCTCCGGGCTTGATACATTTAAGAAGGTGCATGATCATGCACCGGAAGTGCCGATCGTGATGCTCACTGGTCTCGATGATACGGAGCTTTCCCTTGAAGGCGTGCGCATGGGAGCACAGGACTATCTGGTCAAGGGCAGGGTGGATGGCGATCTGCTGGCACGCACACTACGCTACGCAATCGAACGCAAAGCCGCGGAAAAGCGTATCAAGCACTTAAACAGCGTCCTTAAGGCGATCAGAAATGTAAACCAGTTAATTGTGACAGAGACGGAGCGGGACAGTCTCCTCAGGAAATCCTGTGATGCCCTTGTGGATGCACGGGGCTATGATGCGGTATGGCTTGGATCCATAGGGGATTGCGGGACATTTGACATGGTTGTGGGTTCGGGTTTCCGAGAAGATATTGCACATTTCAGCGATCGTGTTGCCGGTGGCGATCATCCCCCCGGTATCAGGGATGCGCTCTCTCGAAAGGAGCAGGTCCTGGTAATAGACCGGACAGACGTGTGCGGGGACTGTTTCTTCAAAGACACGTGTCACGGAAGGGCGGCTGCGATCATCCGTGTCGAGCACGCGGGCAGGTTATTCGGGATGCTTGCCGTCTCATTCGCACCCGATGTCGCAGTGGATTGTGAGGAGAAAGAACTTCTTGCGGAGGTTGCTTCTGATGTAGGGCTCGCCCTTCATAACAGTGAGATTACAGAGGCACACAAGATGGCTGAGGACGCTCTTCTGGAGAGCGAGGAAAAATATAGAACCCTTTATGATTCTTCCAGAGATGCCATCATGATATTGACTTCTGGCGGAAGATATCTCGGCGGAAATAGCGCTGCTGTAAAGATGTTTGGATGTAAAAGCGAAGGAGAATTTACCTCTAAGACTCCTGCTGATTTATCTCCTGAGTATCAGCCAGATGGGGCATTATCTTTAGTTGCAGCTCAACAGAACATGGCAATAGCTATGGAAAAGGGATCGTATCTCTTTGAATGGAAACATGAACGAATGGGCGGGTGGGAATTTTTCGCTACCGTTTTATTAACCCGGATGGAACTGCAAGGCAAGAAAATTCTTCAGGCGAATGTTCGCGACATCACCGAGCGCAAAGTTGCCGAGAAAGCACTTCTGGAGAGCGAAGGAAAATATCGCTCATTGATAGATGATGTGCTTGATACTTCTGATGTGGGAATTTTCATTCTCGACAACGAATTTAAGGTTGTCTGGATAAACCATTCAACAGAGAAATATTTCAATTTGAAAAGAGAAGATGTGATCGGAAAAGATAAACGACAACTCATTTGCGATGGGATCAAAGATATTTTTGAAGATCCGGAAACGTTCAAGCAAAAAGTATTTGCAACGTACGATAATAATAGACATATAGAAAATTTTGAATGCCACGTGCTTCCTGGCGAAGAACGGAACGGATACTGGCTTGAACATTGGAGCCAACCGATCCGATCCGGACTGTATAAAGGCGGTCGTATTGAATATTACTCAGACATCACCGAGCAGAAAGCAGCTGAAGAGATGCTGCGGATGGCTGGAGAACGGTTCAAGACGATTGTGGAGACCGCACCCAGCATACTCATGATCAGCGATGCGGAGGGCAGTAACACATATATCAGCCCAAACTGCGAGGAGTTTACAGGACACGATCCGGATGAGCTTACAGGCGGGATAATGCAGTGGGTGCATGAAGATGATGCGGAGCGTGCGAAAAGGATCTTTGAGCGCACATTCCACAAGGGTGTGGGATGCAAGGATTTCGAGTACATGGCTGTTAAGAAGAACGGAGATGTCTGGTATGCATCAAGCTCATGGGAGCCGCTTATAGATGCGAAAGGGGAGTTTAAAGGAGCAGTATTTCAGACAATTGATATCACAGAGCGAAAAGCTGCGGAAGAATCGATTAAGGATAGTGAGAGCCGGTACAAGCACCTGTATTCGATGGTCCGGTTGATGTGTGACAATCTGCCAGACCTTATATGGACTAAGGATCTGGAGGGCAATTTCATCTTTGTAAATACGGCTTGCTGTGACATACTGCTGAATGCCAGGGACACTGATGAGCCGATTGGGAAAGACGATATATACTTTGCCAAGAGGGAGCGTGAAACCCATCCTGAAAACCCCGGCTATCACACATTCGAGGAGACTTGTCTTGATTCTGATTCAACGGTTATGGAAACAAAAAAACCGCAGAGATTTGAGGAGTCCGGCAATGTCAAAGGAGAATTCATCTACCTCGATGTTTATAAGGCGCCTTTCTGGGATGAAGAATATACCATGTTAGGTACGGTGGGCTGTGCAAGGGTTGTGACAAAAGAGAAAGAGATGGAAGAAGCACGCAGGAAAACGGAAGAAGAGATCGAACGGTCACTGATGGAAAAAGAGACGCTCCTGCGAGAGATTCACCATCGCGTAAAGAACAATCTTCAGGTTGTTTCAAGCCTTTTGAGCATGCAGGCACGGACTGTCAAAGATAAAGACACAATTGAGATGCTCTCTGAAGCCAGGAACAGAATAAATACAATGTCCCTCATCCATAGCCAGTTGTACGAAAGCAGCAACCTCTCAAATATAAACATAAAAAAGTTTGTAGGTGGGTTGTTGAGCCAACTGCTACAGACGCATCCGGTTCAGGATACAAAGATCATATTAGGTATCCGGGTGGCGGACCGCCCGTTTCCAATTTCGCTTGCGGTACCAATCGGACTGGTGATAAACGAACTGCTCACAAACGCTCTGTTGCATGCTTTCGATGGTATAAGCGAGGGGACAATCGAGGTCGCTCTCGATGCATCAGAGGATGGCAGGATCAATTTGAGAATCAGCGATGATGGTGTTGGACTGCCAGATGACTTTAACATCGATTCCACCGGAACGATTGGTCTGCGTCTCGTGAAGATTCTTGTGGAGGAGCAGCTGCAGGGTGACATGTCAATTACGAGTGATGGGGTGGGGACGATCTTTGGGATGAGTTTTGTTGTGGAGGGCGAGAGCAGTTGGTGATGCTTGCAATCGTGCCAGAGCGCCGGGATTCGATTACATAGCTCAACCGGAACACCGAGACTACGACACCACGTCATCGAGCCGACCCATCTCGATTGCGAGCTTGATCTCCTGCGCGATCCTCTTTCCGGTAGATAGACCGGGTTCGATTAAGTCCGAGTAGGGGGAGCCGGATATGAATAGATTCGTGCCAGCGACAATCCGCGCCGAGACCTCAAAGACCTTGAACTCAAGGGTGTCGGTACAGATCGTCTCGAGGCAGAACGGACCAGTCATCCCGCCGAAGAGTTCGATTGACCGCGCAACAACCCGTTCTCCGAGCTCAAAGACCTTCGGAAGGAGCGACTCACGCAGAACGAGCGGCAGGTTACCTGTGACAACGAAACTCGGGTTGATCCCGGAAGAGGCTCCGATCTTGTAGAGTTCGTCGATGTTTGCCTCGACCCTTCTGTCGATTCCGTGTAGTTCGAGCGTGCCATCCCCTACACGGTATCCGCAATCTCTGAGGGGTGAGTAGAAGAAATGCAGGTAGTACCTTGATCCGAGCACAAACTCCTGGATTACGTACTCCTGCGTGTCATCGATCTGCTTCTCAAATTCTGCCCGGTTCTTTGCTATGAAAAACCCGCGCCCGCCTTTTGCACCATGATACTTCACGATTATGGGGCGATCGATCTCGTCGGGCGAGTTGTACTCGACCGGCATCGAAATGCCGGCACTGGTCAGCCATTCACGCTCCATCATCCGGTCGGATTCCCATTCAAGCACTCGTTTGTTCCCGAAACTCGGAATATCGAGGCGTGCGAAGTTCGATGCTCCGAGATACTCGACAAACGAGCCGTGGGGGATTATAATTACATTTTTCTCGATTAATTCAGGAGCTTTCTCGATTATCTCCTGATATGATGCAACTGAAAAGAATTCGTCCGGTTTTGCTCCAGGGAATGCATCATAAAATTTAGGGGGCTCTCCAAGACAGATGCCGAGCGTCCTGAACCCCTCTTTACGCGCGCCGTCGAATATCTGGAGGCTTGTGTGCGAGCAGACTGTGGCGATCGTCGGGCTTACGTTTTCTGTCATGGTTGAAGTGAATAAGTATGTAAGTAGGCCGGGGCCGAGATTTGAACCCGGGTCGTGGGATCCACAGTCCCATAGGATGACCAACTACCCTACCCCGGCAATGTGGTTGGGTGTGTTAATCATAACATCGCTGTGAACATAAAAAGGTACTGCATAGGTTGGACGAACCCGTGGCATTCGTTGATTCGTCACATCCGTTCAGTCCAACGAAGCCACCACCACAGTTCTCGAAGATTTTGACCCGTGTGCCAAACATCGTTACGACCCCAACGCGCCGGCAGATACTTATCACATAAACATTCAAGTGATAATAAAATACAAACGGGAGAACTATAAATGGATAATATATTATATCTTGCACCTGCTGCAGGCATTCTCAGCCTGATATTTGCAGGTCTGTTTGCACGCACGGTCCTGAAGCAGCCAACCGGCACAAAAGAGATGCAAGAGATCGCATCCGCGATTCAGGAGGGTGCGATGGCGTATCTGAACAGACAGTACAAAACAGTTGCGATCGTTGCGATCATTCTGGCTGCTGCGATCTTTGTTCTGCTTGCTGACGGGGCAAAGATTGCAGCCGGGTTCCTTGCCGGCGCAGTAGCCTCTGCCGCGGCAGGATACATCGGCATGAACGTCTCGGTTCGCGCAAACATCAGAACCGCGAATGCAGCGAAAGGCGGAGTTGAAAAAGCGCTCTCCATTGCATTCAAGGGCGGCGCGGTGACCGGGCTTGCCGTGGTTGGTCTAGCACTACTTGGCACAAGTGGGTTCTACATATTATTCGGGGGGGTTCCGGAGAATGTCCACCTGATAATTGGCTTCGCGTTTGGTGCGAGCTTAATCAGCCTCTTTGCACGGGTCGGAGGCGGCATCTACACAAAGGCGGCGGATGTCGGGGCTGATCTCGTAGGTAAAGTGGAAGCAGGCATCCCTGAAGACGATCCGAGAAATGCGGCTGTGATTGCTGATAACGTCGGCGATAACGTCGGCGACTGCGCGGGGATGGGTGCAGACCTCTTTGAGACGTATGTTGTGACCGCGCTTGCCGCGATGCTTCTTGGTGCGCTCGTGATAGGCGAGTACCCCAATGCTGTCACGTACCCGCTGATGCTCGGGGCGGCTGCGATAGTAGCCTCGATCATCGCAGTCTTCTGTGTCAGACTCGGCAAGGACGGGAAGATTATGCGTGCGCTGTACAAGGGAGTTTCCGCCGCAGCACTGCTCAGTATTGTTGCATTCTATTTCATCACAGATCGGATGATGGGTGGCGATATCAGGTTCTTTTATGCGACTCTCGTCGGGATCGTGATCATGGTTTTGATCGTGATCATTACCGAATATTACACCGCAGTCACATTCAGACCGGTTAAGACGGTTGCTCATGCATCAGAGACCGGTGCAGGCACAAACATCATATCGGGTCTCGCAATCGGTCTTGAAAGCACTGTAATGCCAGTGATCGTGATCTGTTTCGGCATACTGGTCTCATTCTATGTTGTTGGCGGACTGGACGATGCAGCAATCGGCGTGTACGGCATCGCTCTTGCGGCGGTCGCAATGCTCTCGACGACCGGGATCATCGTTGCACTCGATTCGTACGGACCGATCACAGATAACGCAGGCGGCATCGCAGAGATGGCTGCGCTTCCATCGAGCACCAGGGATGTGACTGACAAGCTCGATGCCGTCGGAAACACCACAAAAGCGGTGACCAAGGGATATGCGGTCGGATCTGCCGCTCTCGGAGCACTTGCACTCTTTGCGGATTACAGGCATCAAGTGAATCTTGTTGACGCTGGTGCGCTCGGTCTTGATAACCCGATGGTGCTGGTCGGGCTCTTCATCGGCGGGCTCCTTCCGTTCCTCTTCAGCGCGGTCACGATGAATGCAGTCAGCAAAGCCGCTTTCGAGATCGTGGAAGAGGTGCGAAGGCAGTTTCGGGAGATTCCGGGCATCATGGAAGGAACCACAAAACCGGAGTACGGGAAGGCTGTGGATATCGTGACAAAGGCTGCGATAAAAGAGATGGTGATTCCAGGCATTCTTGCGATCGGTGTGCCGCTTACTGTCGGCATCGTGCTTGGTCCGGTTGCGCTCGGCGGGCTTCTGATCGGAATCATAGTTGTCGGACTGCTGATGGCACTATTCATGGCAAACAGCGGCGCTGCGTGGGATAACGCGAAGAAACTGATTGAAGACGGTGCACACGGCGGTAAAGGCTCTGATGCGCACAAGGCGGCAGTCGTTGGAGATACCGTCGGCGATCCGTTCAAGGACACATCAGGACCCGCGCTGAATCCGTTGATCAAGGTGGTCAATATCATCGCGATACTCTTTGCCGGACTATTCGGAGGAGGGCTCCTCTAAGACTTTTTTATTGTCTTATAATTGGGTTCGGAAAACTAGAGAGCAACAGAGGACGCATAAGGGACCGGCAACTCTCTGTGCCCCGCGTCCTCTGTGGGTAATCTTCTTTACCAGTATGTGTTTAGCTGAAGCGAAAAAACAACGAGATTAATACACGAAGATGGTAGTCTTTCTCGCGAAAATCTGTGTGATCCTGTGGTTGGCTAAACACACACTCGAATCGTCATGAATGCCCAACCCGCATCGACACAAGGCGACGCAACAATCTCGCTACATCATATCTCTCTGATCTCGCGCAGTCTTGGCAGATCCGCGTACGTAAAGAGCATGGTCAATGTGACAAGGCTCCGCATCCCCCTTTTCGTGAGAGAAATCCCAAGATTGTGCCCGTACGATGAGTTTTCCTTCTGAAACTCCTCTATTGATCTCGTATCGATCGCATTTTCATCCTTCATGTACCACTGTGGTGCTCTGAGCAGTGCCACATTCTTCATTGCGTTCTTCGTGTCAACATCCAGGGACAGTTTCTCAACGGCGACACCGATCATGGTCGGAACGTCGATTGGCTTATGCCCGCCCACCGGGACGAAATACCGGGCAAGATCCTTTGAGAGGATGCTTGCACGACCAAAGACGGAAAATCCACCTTCGGGAAGAGATATTGCGGAGATTATGTCTTTGATTCCAAGGCTTAACGGCGTGGATATCTTTGGGTCTGAGCCTGAGAGAATGTCAGAAACGACTGCGGCAGCGTACTGGTTGAATCGCGGATACAGGCTCTCCGTGTTATCGGTGTAAGCGATGCGCTGATTGTCCATCAGGATGAATGCGCGGGTGTACTTCATAAGGCGCTCAATTGCGTAACTTGTGTTCTGGTACTGCGCACGCATATCCGCACCACCCGGGGCTGGCAGCACGCCAAGAATCATGAACGGAATTCCAAGATCATCCAGCGCGCGTGCGACTGCGGGTGATATTCCACACCCCACAGTCCCGCCAAAACCAAGAAAGATGACCGCGGAATCAACAGCATCCTCGCCCTTGCCCCCTCCGACCTTCTCATTCAAAACCTCGATTAACACGGCATCATGAGCGTCCATTGCGGATGCGGAGGCGGTAGTGTCACTGAAATCCGTCCGACCCTCTAAATCACTTCCCAACTGAAAGAGCCCTTTATCGGTGAGCATGTACTGCTCCTTCTTTTTGATGTGCTTGAGTGTGGTCCTCGGGTTGATTGCGAGCTTCGGATTTTTTCCCGCCCCCCGGTAACAGACCGCGTCGAGCAGCACACTTCCCGCGTTTCCCGTACCGATCAGTAAGGCTGCCATACACTCGGATTAACCGCAACGCATATATGATTTTTCGTGGTGATTATATTATGGTTCGAGTGATCAATCTGCTGGCTGCAATCCTTGTTCTCTCTGCAATCGTGATGCCGGCTCTCGCTGACGAGGCACTGAAGCGGGAACTGGTTGAGCAGGTGTGCGAGGTCAGACTGCCCGTTCTTGCGCGGTATCAGGAACTCAGCCTCATGCACAAACAGATCCTAATCACGCTGCAGACCCTCCCTGAAGATCAGATCACAAAATCAACCAAGGAATGGACAAATATTGCGGCAGGGTCTGACGGAATCCTCGTGAAGTTTGATAAGATCAATGATCTTGCATCAAAAGACGATTCACAGTCGCATAAAACTGCAATTTCTGATGCGATCGGACTGAAGGATGCCATAAGCTCTCTTGAAGGATACAAACAGGCAAAAGATAATTTTATCACGTTTTATCCGGGAATTGCGCTTCAGCACTTTTTTACGGATCAGGGGGTGTATTTTGAGACGCTGGCTGCGAACGAGACCGAGACGCATAGAGCAATTGCATACTACGAAGATGCGTTGAACGCATACAGGGAGGCAGAAGACATCACAAAGACGACTTATATCGATTTAAAGGTTAAGGAACTGCGATCCGAGTACCTCTTTGACATGGAGGCTGCAAATGAGTCGCTCACAATCGGCGAAACGAAATTTGAGGATGCCAGGTATGGAATCAATTGCACGGGAAACCCGGTATCCGTTGCGATCGGAATCCTCGCATCAAAGAGATCGGAAAGAGAGCTTACGACTGTTTATAAGATATACACAAAACACGGGGATGAAAGGGCGCCGCAGATCGGCGAGATGGTTGCTGAGACTGCGATCATCCATTCCAAACTCGTGAACGTCTTCTTGAAGTATGCGGCGGTCTCTGTTGCGCTCGTCATTGCGCTACTTGCGTATATGCTCTCTCTGATCTTCAGATGGACGCACGCGGTCGAGGACACGCTGCTTGGAAACGAGGTGATCCAATGAGAAAGGCTGTATTTTTGTTTATTATACTTTTTGTGTTCATGCAGACTGCACAGGCAGATCTTACGGTGAGTGGCGGCTCCTGCACGATCAAAGAGCTGGATGGGTCGGCGACTGTGACGCTTACTCTGACAAATACTGAAAACAAGAGCATAACCGTCTATGCGCCTTCACTTCCGTCCCCAAAAAAAGGCATCACACTGACAGCGCCGGATAATTACCCAATAACGCTCTCTGCTGACGAATCGAAGAATGTCAAAATCGAGGTGCATATCACAAAAACCGTCAACATGGGTGTATATAGGGCGGATGTGTACTTTGGTGACCGCATCGCAACCATCACAATCGATGTGGACCGCCCGACCCCTGCACATCTTGCCCCACTCCAGAACATCGAAATAAAAGACCCGGTCGTCTTTGACAAGCCACGAAAAGAGATGGAATCGACCGGCTTCAAAGCAGAAAGCAAGTTTCAGATCGCGAATGATGGTGATCTCGCGATGACAATCAAGAGCGTTGCGCCGTACGGAACTCCCGACGCTGGAATGACATTCAACGTGAATTATCCTGCCAAAATCTCAAATCAAAGTGCTGATACCGCCACACTGACGATCACAATACCCGTGTCAGCGCAAGAGGGCAAGCATCAGGGAAAACTGCGCATTGATTGTGGAAAAGCCGGGTTGCAGACCATAACCGTTTCGGTAACGGTTGAACATGCCGTCAAATTCGAGATGTCGGCATACCCTTCCAATTTCGGGCGGGTGGACATCTTGAAATCTGCCCCTCTCACGATATTACTGGAGGAGACTCTCGGATACAAGGACATATCCACAGTTAAGATCAGGCGTGACGAGACCTCTATGGGTGACGGGAAGGATGACTGGATGTCTGTGGACCTGCCAGCTTCGGTCATATCGAAAGGGGGTTCAGTGCCGCTCACCTTCACGCTCCGATTCCGCGGAGAGACGATCGTCGGCAGGACGTACAGGTGGGACTATTACCTGTCGCACAGCGCAGGAAACGCGACAATCACACTCAGGGCGACCGCAACGCCGATCGATATCGAAGAGACAAAGAATATGTTGCAGACGCTGGAGGGGTCTGATAATTCGGATATATCAAGTATCGCGGGCAAGGCATCCGGTATGCTGTCATCGGGGAGCGCGGGTAGCGCTGACGACTGGGCTGCACTTGCAAGCATCTCGCAAGCATCTGTCACATTCCTAGAGGCAATGGATCGTGCGTTGGGGCGAGTCGATGAAGATGACCACGTGGGTGCATTAAACGACCTTTTGATCGCAAGAATCGCTGTTGACACTATGCAGAAGAGCGCAAAGACCAAATCGCAGACTGCAATCTGTACAGCGTCAAACAATTTTGTCGGCGGCGCCTTACAGGCAGAGTCCGCGCATTTCGAGGCGATGGCATCGGATGCAAACGACGATCGCACACGAATCATCGCACACAGATATGTTGCAACCACTTACGGACTTCTGAACGAGCCCGAAAAGAGCAAAAAATCGCGTGAAACCGCAGAAGAGTACATATCCGCATACAACCAGAAGATCGAGAGCGCAAACGACCGTTATGTGGACTCCGAGGATGCAATCCGACGTGCATCCGACGATCTGTACCGATGGGGCGATGTGAAACTGCTGGTCAACCCATTTGTCTATGACTCGACATCATACCGGTACAAATTTGCAATAAATGAGACGGATGCCGCCGCAGAGGAATACAAGATGGCAGGTGAGTCTGATCTGTGCAACACAACCGCCAGTCGTGCGGATGAACTCCACATACAGTGGCTCTTTCTGGTGAGCCAGTTTCTCATGCTGATGGTGGGGTACATCCTCCTCTTCGCTGGTGCAGTGATCTGGTGCGTGCTCGCATTCATGGCGTTCACAGCGGATTCGAGGGAAGAGGAGTTTGGGGACGTGGTGCTGCTGAGTTGATGAGCCTCCCGATATAGAGTCTTGCCCATGTGAATGCCACAGCCGAACCGATGGCGTTTGCCGCAACCAGCCCCCACCAGATGCCGTTAAGCCCCATACATAGGTTAAAAGCGAGCAGAAATGAAAATAATGGTGTTAAAATGATCGTGCGCAGGACTGTGACAATTAGGGCGTTCATCCCCTTCCCGGTACCCTGAAAAAGCGAGGAAGAGAGCATACCGAATGGCACGGTCACGTAGGAGATGCTCACAACTCTCAGAAAGGTTATCAGATCGGGTGCGATATACGCCGCCTCCTCCGTATATGTGAATGCCGCAGCTATCTGTGGTGCGAAGATGAATGTTGCCGCTGCTATCACCACCTCTATCATAAAACCAATCTTTAGCGCATAGCGATGGGCGATGTTCGCCTTATTAAAGGAGCGTTTTCCGAAAGCAGCCCCGGTCACCGAGACAACGGCTGTTGATATTCCCACAAGTGGTAATATCGCTATTGACACCACCCGCCACCCCGTTGTATAGACCGCCACCCCATCGGTATTGCCCACCATAACAATTATTGTGTTCATTATCAAGATTGTGAGCGTCATTGCGAGCTGCATAACCGCTGCCGGCACTCCGACTCCAAAGATATCCCGAACAATCGATTTATTAAATCTGAAACCTCTGAATTTGAATGATACATACATATCCTTCCTGAAAATCATCCAGTTTAGCATGAAAATAGATGAAACTGCAAGTGATATGATTGTAGCCCATGCAGCTCCTGCGATTCCCATTTTAAGGGTGTAAATGAAGATTGGGTCCAGCACGATGTTCATGCCTGCGCCAAGCACCATTACATACATGGCTCGCTTCGAATCACCCTCTGCCCGCAGTATGGCGTTTGCGGTGTTTGTGAAGAATATGAAGATGCTGCCAGCAAAGATGACCTGTGCGTAAGCAACAGCCAGACCAACCGTCCTTCCGGCACCGATCATGACAAACAACCCCTCTGCGCAGAAAAATAGCGGTATTGTGAAGAGAGCTGCAATCAAGAGCATCATTATGATTGTATGAACCGCTACGTTGTCTGCGCCTTTTTTATCCTGTGAACCGATCCTGCGGGATATGGCAGAGCCGCCGCCGATGCCCAGCCCATTGGAGAGTGCCATCGCCGCAAAGAAGAACGGGAATGCAAAACCAATCGCAGCAAGAGCGTCTGCTCCGAGACCTGCGACCCAGACCGCATCAACGAGGTTGTAGAGCGTCTGCACAGACATGGCAACGATCATCGGCAGCGAAAGTTTCAGGATAGCTCGCTTAGGATCACCAAGAAGTATGCTAATTCCGTCAGAGCCATTTTTTTCTGCCATTTCCGTTACCTTTCATCCTGTTTAACTCTGTAGAGCATGTACTAAAAGTTTATCAGCGGAATGCCGGGTGTGTATTCATGAATCACTTTCATGGGTCTCGGTATCACTACAATGTTGTATGAAACGGCGTTGGCAAAGCGCGGAGTTATCTACAGGGCGTTTTGTGTAGTCCGCGTGTTTGCCACATCAAACCCCTGCAATACCCGCGACCACCGCCTGCCCGAGCGAGACCCCACCATCCCCGCACGGCACCCTCTTGTGCGTGATAAAGACGCAACCAGAGTCCTCGACGACCTGCCGAATTCTCCGGACGATGTGATCATTGTACGCAACTCCGCCGCTCAGTCCGACAACATCGATTCCGGTCTTCGCAGCGGCACGCAACGCAGCATCGGCAACGCCGCGTGCGAGCGCATCCTCGGCTGCGTATGCGAGATCCGCCCTCGAATACCTGCCCCTGCCCATCAGCTCATAGACTCCGGAGAGAATCTGTGATGTGTCAAGCACATCCCCCGAGACGACCACCGGGATGATTGGTGCGTTTACATCCGACCCCAGTCTTGCATCCGATTCAAGCTTCATCGTAGGCTCGCCCTCATAGCTCCGGTGGTAACAGATTCCGAGAAGTGCGGATACGGCATCAAGCACCCTACCCATGCTCGTTGTGTGCGAGATGTTGGCCCCGCGCTCCAGTTGCTTGAGAACAACAGTTCGCTCATCTTCGCCGTATCTGAACCATAGATCAAGATTGTGCAGTTCTCGCTCATCAAGAACGCCATAAAGCATCCCGAGAACCATTCGCGATGGATAGTACGCGGCAAGATCGCCGCCCGGCATGGGCTGGCTTTTGAGGCTTGCATGTCGCACAAAACTATGGTAATCCGCCTCCATGACCTCGCCACCCCAGACCATGCCGTCAGTTCCGTATCCGACGCCGTCCAGTGCGATTCCAATGATTCGTGCGTCGGGCGGCAGCCGGTTGTCCGCCATAAGCGATGCGAGATGTGCATGGTGATGCTGCACCCGGACGAGCGGCAGATCAGACCCGGATGCTACATCTTCCGCATACTTTGTGGTGTTGAAGAGCGGGTGCAGGTCGCACGCATACCTCGCAGGGGTGATCCCGGTCAGTTTCTCGAGGTGGCGGACGACTTCGTTGTGATACTTCAGTGTCTCGATCTTTTCTGTGTTCCCGATGTACTGCGAGATGTACGCGTGTCTGCCATCCGCAATGGTTACCGCACTCTGGAGTTCAGCGCCGACTCCGATTGTGGGCGCAACTGCGAATGGCAGTTCGATTGGCTCCGGAACATACCCCCGTGACCTCCTGATGAACGACGGACTGTTTCCGACCACGCGGACGACTGAATCATCGGTTCTGTTCGCGATCCTCCGGTTGTGGAGTAAATAATAGTCCACAATCCCGTTCATCTCCGAAAATGCTTCCTTGGTGCTGATCGCCATAGGAAGTCCTGGCAGGTTCGCTGATGTCATCACGTACGCGGACTCGGTGCCATAATGAAACAGCAGATGATGAATAGGGGAATACGGGAGCATCACCCCGATGTTATGTAGAAACGGGGAGATCTGTTCGGAAAGATCATAGTTTTCGCTTTTTTCGAGGAGTACGATTGGCGTTCTGCAGTCAGAGAGCAGTCCCTCCTCAATTGGCATCACAACAGCAAATTCCTTTGCAGCATCCATGTCCTCTGTCATCACCGCAAACGGCTGCCCGGATCTGCCGAGCCGCTCCCGCAGCGTTGTGAGCGCCGCGTCATCCGTTGCCGTGGCTGCGATGTGGATGCCGCCATCCCCTTTGACTGCAACGATTGCGCCGCGGTCCAGATGCGCTGCCGCCGCTCTGATTGCGTCGTTCCCTTCTTCGATCAGTTCTTGCTTGCGATCATAGAGCAGCATCTTCGGCCCACACGCTGGGCAGCAGGTCGGCTGTGCGTGATATCTGCGGTCTTCAGGAGACCTGTACTCAATATTGCATGCACCACAGAGCGGAAAATCAATCATTGTTGTATTTTCCCGGTCGTAGGGCAGATCAGATACCGTTGTGTACCTTGGACCGCAATTGGTGCAGACAGTGAACGGATACAGGTACCTCCGATTGGTTGGGTCGAAGAGTTCCTGCAGGCAGTCATCGCAGATACCGGTGTCTGGCGGGCTGATCGATGATCCGACGCCGCTGTGCTTCTTGCTGGTCTTTATCGTGAATTCCCTGAAGTCTTTTCCCGGGATGCGGGTCGTTTTGATGCTGTAGATCTTTGATAGCGGCGGGTTTTTTGTTTGCAGGCCGGATAGAAATCTCTCAATCTCGCTGTCGCTTCCGGTTACCATGATCTCAACACCGCGCCCACAGTTCAGCACATATCCTGTGAGATCATGTTTTATGGCTGTTCGGTACACAAATGGACGGAAACCGACACCCTGTACGATTCCGCGTATCCGGATCCTTGTTGTGTGGTTCATTTCCGTGGGTTTGGTGCACGGTTGGAACTTGTGGACGCGACCGAGATCTGATTCAGTACAGCGAAAGCGACAATCGTTTCAACCAACCCACAAACATTCAAATTAGCTTTCGCATCCGGATACGTCTCGAATAGTGTGTTCAGCACATAGATACTACTTTCTTTAAAATTCTCCCACGTATATCCTTCAGTATCATTAAAAGTAATAATCCCGGGACCCACCTGAATAAGATGCCGCCCATTTTCATTTTTTCTAAACCGGTGTTGAACCATATATGCAGCAAGTTCATCCGGCATGGTCGCTGTGGGCAATTGCTCGTGAAAAGGATACTCATCTTTAATTCGCTCATATATCCTGCCGATCAGCAACTTGTAATATGGATCAACCCACCTCCCGGATACAGACTCCCGGAGATCCCGCTTCAATTTAAATATCGCCTCGACAAGCGGTTTATTTTCAAATATTTTTTTTGTCACGACTTAAAGCCCCGCTATAGGATTAGCCATAGACGACATTTTATATCAACGTTTGCGTCCCAACCCTGCCTCCGCACACGCTGTCAGAATTCACCCCACATATAACCCCCCAAAACCCTTATCTCTCTCAAAAACCAACTATATCCATAATGTGTCTTGCAGTGCCTGGGGAGATTCTATCAATAGATCAGAGCACAGCGACCGTTG
>Ga0209013_10002894_pt1 | contig 15461 bp, 25 predicted proteins | sample Cruoilmetagenom2_FD_187291 | JGI IMG/M metagenome (GOLD analysis project Ga0209013, IMG submission 187291) | Oil polluted marine microbial communities from Coal Oil Point, Santa Barbara, California, USA - Sample 2 (SPAdes) (version 2) | ecosystem: Environmental > Aquatic > Marine > Oil seeps ... | reverse complement strand
CGAGGGGCGCGGAGTCGTACTTGACAGTACGTCGAGCACCCCGAGGCGAGAAAACACTGCTGGGTGCGGTGCATCGCCGTCCGTAGCAGAAAGCTGGTGAGAAGTGTGGGTTAGACATGGCGCACATCCCGTGGCCACGGTAGGATTCCTGGCGGAGGTCCAATGAAGATCACCGTGCTCGGCGCCGGACGTTGCGTCACCGGATCGAAGTACCTGCTGGCATGGAAAAACTTCCACGCCCTGGTCGACTGTGGCCTCTTCCAGGGACCGGCAGGCAACCGGCGCCTCAACTGGAAACCTCTCCCTCACGCGGCCCACGCTGTGAATGCGGTGGTGCTCACACACGCCCATATCGACCACTCGGGCTTTCTGCCCAGACTGTGCCGGCAGGGCTTTTCGGGTCCGGTCTACTGCACCCCTCCCACCAAGGCCCTCCTCGGCGTCCTCCTCCCCGATTCAGCCCACATCAACGAGGAGGAGGCTCGCTACGCCAACAAAGAGGGCTACTCCAAACACAAACCAGCCCTACCCCTCTACCGAATGGCGGATGCACGCGAAGCTCTGCGCCGGCTCGAGACCGTACCTTTCCACGAATGGCAAGAGCTTCACCCCGGCATCCGCTTTCGCTTCCACCGCCAGGGGCACATCCTCGGCGCGGCTGCTGTGGAACTGGAGACCAAGGTCTCAGGCGGGAAGCGCAAGACGATCTACTTCTCGGGCGATGTCGGCCGCTACGGCGTACCGATTCTACGCGAGCCCGAGCCCTACCCGGGTTCGGACGTGTTGTTCATGGAATCTACCTACGGCAACCGCTTCCACGGCGACGAGGATCCGAGCACCGTGCTCGCCGAAGAGATCCGGGCGGGTCTGGCCCGAGGCGGCGTCATCCTGATACCGGCTTTCGCCATCGACCGCACGCAGGAAATCTTGTACATGCTCCACGAGCTCATGGTCGACGGCGATCTGCCGGAGATTCCGATCTTTCTCGACAGCCCCATGGGTATCGAGGCCACCGCCTTGTACACCCGCTTCATCGCCGAGCACGATGCCGAGATGCGCCAGTACTTCTCCGAGCAGGTCAACCCGATCTTCCCACCCAACCTGGAGATCACACCGACCTCCCGAGACTCCCGCAAGCTCAACTCGATGGACGGCCCGGCGATCATCGTTTCGGCCTCCGGGATGGCCACCGGCGGACGCATTCTCCACCATCTCAAGCTGCGCCTCCCCGATGAGCGCAACACGGTGATTTTCGTCGGCTACCAGGCTCGCGGCACCAAGGGCCGCCGCCTGGTCGAGGCCGAGGAGCGGGTCAAGATCCACGGCCAGTGGATCCCGGTGAAGGCTCATGTGTCCAGGGTCTCCGGCCTGTCCGCCCACGCCGACGCGGGCGAGCTCATGATCTGGCTCGACCGGCGCACGCGAGAGCCCGAACGCGTAGTGCTCATTCACGGCGAGTACGAGGCCCAGCAGGCCCTCGCCGAAAGACTTCACGAGGAGCTCGGGTGGGATCCGTTGATCCCCGAGCTTGGAGATTCCGTTACGGTCTGAGGCCGCCTCTTCCGGTACAATCGACTCCAGGAAAGGAGTGTTCCCTCATGCGTCTCAGCCCAAGCAGATGTCTCGTCGCCACGGCGTGTTGCTGTATGGCGTTGTCGGTCATCGGATGTCGCAGAACGCCCGAGCCAACCCCTGGAACAGCAGAACCTGTCGTTTCCGGTAGCGAGACGCCGCGTGCCGCGGCCGACCAAGAACAGGTTCAGCAGCTACCGTTACCACAGGAAAATCGCGAACTCGGTGTGCGCATCGAATCCACGCCGCCTGGCATCGTGGTGTCCGACAACAACAACGAATGGCTTGTCTTGGAGACAAAGACCTCGCCGCCTGTCAAGTTGGTCATCACCGTCGACAGCACACATTCAGAGAAGGAACTTGGTGCCGCGGTGGTTGAGTTCGAGGCCGTCATTCAACGCTATTCAAACGGAAAACTCATCTCTCATGGACAGTTCGACGACCCAGGGCTCGGAGCAGTTCATTGGACGGCCGGTACGTATTCTGAAGATGGTGAAGCCTTGGAACAACTTCGAGCCTTCACAGTCCATCCCGCGGGGAGGGGACAACTGGTGATCTACTCGGTCTACCCTCAAGGATCGGGCGTCCTCACCGAGCGTCTCGCCCAATTGCAGGGGGTAATAGCCGGCATAACGCGCTCATCTCACCCGGTTTCGTAGGAAGGACTACGAAACGCAAGTATCCGCCGGGTTACTGGCGCCCAGTGAGAAGACCGGGTGAGCGCGGGAGGGCAACGAACCGGCCGTGACACGCAGCGACATGGGCTTTCACACTAGCCCGGTTTTCTCACCGGGTTTCGTGGCGAGGGCGGCGATGCACCGCGCTCAGCGGTGTTTTTTCGCCTCGGGGTGCTCGACGTACTGTCAAGTACGACTCCGCGCCCCTCGGGTCGAAAACCCCGTTGGGCACGGCACCTCGTCGCCCTCGCGACGAAAGCTGGTGAGAGGTGCGGGCTAAAGTTGACGGGTCGTCGAGGTCTGTGGAAGGATTTTTCCGGGAGAAGCGGTCGAGATGAGTAACGTAGGCAACGGCGTGGATCGAAAACGCCCTCCGAAAATCTGGTCGAAGATCGGTCTTGCCATGCTGTCGCTGGTGGCGACCGTGCTCTTGGCGGAGGGCATTGCGCGGCTTTTGCTGCCGGTGCAGCAGGTGGTCGAGGTCGAGCCCTCCACCATCATGCGCAGCCGGCCGGGGCCGGTGGAGGAGAGGGAGCAGGAGCACGGTATCGATGTGCTCATCGACTGGTCCGGCCACCAGGGCGTGCGGCTTTATCCCGGGGTTCGCGCGACAATCCACAACCACACCTTGAGCCACCGCGACGTCGTGATCGAGACCAACTCGCTCGGACTCCGCCATCCCGAGCTCGGGCCCAAATCCGATGACGAGTTCCGGGTACTGGCGCTCGGCGATTCGATCACCTTCGGCGACTATGTGCCGATTGAAGAAACCTACACCGCCCAGCTCGAGAGCCGTCTCGATGGCCGTCGACCGAGAGTGACCGTGATCAATGCAGGGCTTCCGGGAGCAAACACATCGGACGAGCTCTACCACTATCTCGAAATCCGCGATGCCGTGGATGCGGACCTCGTCCTGGTCGGCATGTATCTCAACGACGCCCAGAACAGCAGCCGCTTCTACGCCCGGTCTCTACCGGAGCCCTTTGCATCGAGCCGGTTTCTGAGCTGGCTTGTCAATCGGGTCGAGGGACTCCGGCTCAGATTGTGGTCGGACGAGGTGATCCCCGAGATCGACCCAGGATGGCGGGAGGAATTTCGGGGTGGTCGGCGACTGAAAACCGGCGACATGTGGAATGACAGGGATGCATTCGACTATGAGATCTACAACGCTTCCATGGACTTCGGGCTCGCCTGGAATCCTCAGTCATGGGTGATACTCGAGCGAATCATCCGAACGCTGACGCTGGCCGCGCGCCAGCGGGACCAAGAGATCGCCGCCTTTCTGTTTCCGGTTCACATCCAGGTCAAGGGAAACCTCGAGGATTTCAGACCGCAGGCCAGCTTCGCGGCAATGTGCGACTCGATCGATCTCCCGTGCTTCGATCTCGTGCAGGCGCTTCGAGCCGACTGGCAAGCCAATCATACGAAGCTGTACTACGACCACTGTCACCTGACCCCCCGCGGCAACGCCGTGGTCGCCGCCGCCCTTGCCGAGTGGCTGGACGAGGAGCATTTGACTCCACGTTGACCAGGATTGCCGAGCGCCGCCACCACCACCGGGAGCTTTCGTGCCTCTGTTCACACCCGCGATTCGCCGCCCGCAGTAGACATCCGGTGAGAAGACCGGGCCAGTTGAGGTCTCTCCGAAAAGCGTTGCTCTTTGCCTATCTGCCAGCATCCCGAAGCGAGAAGACTCCGACAAGCGCGCTGGATTGCCGGCCTCGAGCAGCATCCCACCCAGCTCATGCAGATCGTCGCCGCCGCCCCCCACATGATTGTCACGTACTCCACCGACAGACCAAAAAAAACGCCGCAACGGGCTGCGGCGTGTCGATATCTTCTCTGTGAGGGCTTTTTTAGGAATCCTTCGTCTCGTCGTCGCCGCCGGCCTCGGGCTGCTCGAGCGGCCCAGCTTCGGCGGCCTCGGGCTCGTTGACGGATTCCGCCGCGGGTTCGGCCTCCTTCGCCTCCGGTTTCTCGGCCGGCTCTTCGGTGGGCGCGACTTCCGCGGTTTCCGGCTCGGCAGACGCGGCCTCGACGGCCTCGGTCTCGTCGACGGGCTCGACGTCGGCCGCAGACGCTTCCTCTTCGACCATCTCGGTCTCGACCGCTTCGGTCTCGTCGGCCGCGGCCTTGGCGCCGCCCCCGAACATGCCCTTGGCGCGATTCATCAGAGAGGTTTTGCTCTTGCCCGACCCGCCGCCTTCCTCGTGCTCGGACAGGTCGTAGTCGATGAACTCGATGATCGCCATCTCGGCGCCGTCGCCGCGGCGCCGGCCGAGACGCATGATGCGCGTGTAGCCGCCCGGACGGTCGGAAAAGCGGGGCGCGATCTCGTCGAAGAGCCTACGCACGATTTCCTTGTCGGGGACCATGGTGAGGACCTTCCGACGCGCCGGCAGCGTGCCGGTGCCGGCAAGACTGACCATGCGCTCGGCCATCGGCCGGAGCTCCTTGGCCTTGGCCACGGTCGTGATGATCCGCTCGTGCGTGAAAAGGGCGCTGAGTTGATTACGAAACAGCGCTTTGCGGTGGGCGGTTGTGCGGCCCAGCTTGCGGCCGTGTACGCGGTGTCGCATGGGGGTCTCCCGTTCCCTACAGATCGAGGTTCATCCCAAAGCCGAGGCCCATGACCTCGAGCTTGGAACTCACCTCTTTGAGGGACTTCTCACCGAAATTACGGATCTCCACCATTTCCTTTTCGGAGCGGCTCACGAGATCGCGCAATGTCCGGATGTTGGCGTTTTTGAGGCAGTTCATGGACCGTATCGAAAGCTCGAGCGTCTCGATCGAGTCGTCGAGGATACTGTCTTCGGTCTCGGGCTCGATCTCGACCTCTGGTGGAAGCAGCGGCTCTTCGACCTCCGCCAACGAGGTGTAGATTTCCATATGGCCCTGTACCAGCTGGGCGGCCTGGCTGAGTGCCTCCTCCGGAGTGATCGTACCGTTGGTCCACACCTCGATCACCAACCGCTCGTAATTGGTCATGCGGCCGAGGCGGGCCATCTCGACGCGGAAGTTTGCCTTGCGCACCGGCGAGTAAGCCGAGTCGACGGGGATGAAACCGACGTCGAGATCCTCGGTCTGGTTCTCCTCTGCGGGAACGTATCCGCGACCTGAGGCCACACGCGCGCTGATCTTCAGCTTGCCGCCGGAAGACAGGGTCGCCACATGAACGTCCGGGTCGATCACCTCGACCTGGCTCGAGCCCGCGAACTGCCCCGCGGTGACCTCGCCCGGACCCTTCGCTTCCAGGGTCAGAAAGGTCGGCCCCTGGCCATGAATCTTGAGCGGGATCTTTTTGAGGTTCAGGATAATGTCGGTGACGTCTTCAACCACTCCGGGAACCGCCGAAAACTCGTGATCCGCGCCTTCGATCTTAACCGCGGTAATTGCCGCCGACGGAATCGAGGAAAGGAGCGCCCGTCTCAGGGTGTTGCCCAGGGTGGTGCCCCATCCGTGCTCGAACGGCTGTGCGAGAAACCGCGTATAGGTAGAGGTGTGCCCCTCTTCTTCCGGCTGCACCTGCGCCGGTAGCTGAAAATCCTGCCAGATCATTTGTCCTCCACCTTATCGCGAGTACAGCTCGACGATGAGCTGCTCCTGGATCGGGAAACGGATATCTTCGCGGGCCGGGCTCTCGAGAACCTTTCCCTTGAAGGCATCCGCCTCGAGCTCGAGCCAGGGCGGGATGCCCCGACCCTGCGCAAATTCCACCGCCTCCATGATATGGAGATTCTTGCGGCTCTTTTCGCGCACGGTGATCTCCATTCCCGGAGCGACCCGAAATGACGGGATATCCACCCGTCGGCCGTTGACGTCGATGTGGCCGTGGCGCACGAGCTGCCGTGCCTGAGTTCGGGAGGTGGCAAAGCCGAGTGAGTAAACCACATTGTCGAGCCGCAGCTCGAGCAGCTGCAGCAGGGTGTCGCCGGTGACGCCCCGACGCCGGTTCGCCTCGTCGAATGTGCGCCGAAACTGGCCTTCAAGGAGACCGTAGATGCGGCGGAGCTTCTGCTTTTCTCTGAGCTGCACGCCATAGGCGCGAACCTTGCGCCGGCGGCCCATCCCGTGCTGGCCGGGAGGGGCATTGCGACGCTCGATCGCACACTTTTCCTTGTAGCATCGCTCGCCCTTCAAAAAGAGCTTCATGCCCTCGCGGCGGCAGAGGCGACATACAGGTCCTCGGTATCGTGCCATATACTCTCTTCTCCTACACTCTGCGCCGTTTGCGCGAACGACATCCGTTGTGCGGGATCGGCGTCACGTCACGGATGCTCTTGATGTCGAGCCCACTTGCGGCAACCGCTCTGATCGCTGACTCGCGGCCCGGTCCGGGTCCCTTGACCCGCACGTCGACCGATCGCACACCATGGTCCTGGGCTTGCTCGGCGGCGCTCTTGGCGGCCAGCTGCGCCGCGAAGGGCGTGCCCTTGCGCGAGCCCTTGTAACCGATGCGTCCACCCGAGGACCAGCACAGGGTGCCGCCGCTCGGATCCACGAAGGTCACGATGGTGTTGTTGAATGTGGCGTGGATGTGGGTCACGGCGTGGGGCACATTCTTGCGCTCCCGACGTGACTTTCGCCCGCCCTTTTGTTCAGTTGCCATACTGTATCTCCTGCCCGCTGACTACTATTTCTTCGCGACTTGCTTCTTGCCGGCAACAGCCTGCCGCCGCGGACCCTTACGCCCACGAGCGTTGGTGTGGGTCCTCTGACCCCGCACCGGCAGCCCCCGCCTGTGCCGAATGCCTCGATAGCTTCCGATCTCGATGAGTCTCTTGATGTTCATGGCGACCTCTCTTCTGAGATCACCCTCGACCATTCCCTCGTTCTGAATCACCTGCTGGATCCTCAGAACCTCATCCTCGGAAAGATCCTTGACCTTGATGCCCTCATCGACCTTTGCGGTCGCCAGGATTTTTCTGGCGCGGGTCCGCCCGATCCCATAGATATAGGTCAGACCGATCTCGACCCTCTTGCCGGCCGGCAAATCAACGCCTGTAATTCGTGCCACCAGATACCTCCCCGATCAACCCTGTCGCTGCTTGTGCTTGGGGTTCACACAGATCACCCGAACAACGCCTTGACGACGAATGATCTTACAATTCGCACACATTTTCTTGACCGATGGACGAACTTTCATCGCCGCCCTCCCTATTTGTATCGATATACGATGCGCCCTCTCTTCAGATCATACGGAGAGAGCTCCACCAAAACCTTGTCGCCCGGAAGAATGCGGATGAAGTGTTTCCGCATCTTGCCGGAAATGTGGGCCAGTACCTCGTGGCCGTTTTCCAATTCGACGCGAAACATCGCGTTGGGCAGTGGCTCGACGACGGTCGCCACCACTTCAATCGCTTCTTCCTTAGCCATACATCGACTCCTCAGAACCGAGCACACGACGACCGTCGGCAGTGACGGCCACCGAGCACTCAAAATGGGCTGCGAGTCTACCGTCTTCTGTCCTTGCTGTCCAGCCGTCGTCGTCGATAGACACCCGCCAGCTGCCACCGGTGATCATTGGTTCGATCGCGATGACCAACCCCGGCCGGAGACGTTGGCCGCGGCCCGCTTTGCCGTAGTTTGGAACCTGCGGCTCCTCGTGCAGGGCACGACCGATTCCGTGGCCCACAAACTCCCGCACAACCCCGAAACCGGCCTCTTCGGCCCGCTTTTGGACCGCCGCCCCGACATCGCCCAGCCGACCCTCCGGGTTGATCGCAGCCACGGCGTCGCCGAGGCATTTCCTCGTAACGTCCATCAGCCGCTGCGCTTCAGGGCTCAGGGCGCCGACGCCGAAGGTCACCGCCGCATCGCCGTAAAAGCCATCGAGAAGAACGCCGCAGTCGATGCTGACGAGGTCGCCGTCGCGGAGGCGGTGCTTGGTGTTCGGGATGCCGTGCACGATCACGTCGTTGATTGAAGTGCAGAGGGTAGCCGGAAACCCACGGTAACCCTTGAACGCCGGAATACCCCCGTCGTCCCGGATCATATTCTCGGCGAGCGTGTCGAGCTCACCCGTGGAAACCCCCGGACCGGCAGCCTTCTCGACCGCCCGGAGCACCCGATGAACCAGGGTGTTCGCCCTGTCCATGGTCTCCACCTCGCGCTCAGATTTGAGGCAGATCATGGCCTAGCCACGCCTCCCGCGCAGCCGGCCGCGACGCATGAAACCGTCATAGTGGCGCATCACCAGCTGGGACTCGATCTGCTGGACCGTGTCCATGGCGACGCCGACCACGATCAGCAGCGACGTCCCGCCAAAGAAGAACTTGACCCCCAGCCCCTGGGTGAACCAAGCGGGCAGGAGCGCATCGAGCGTGGGTCCGATGAACGGAATCGTCGCGACCTTGAATCCCGCGATCAGGATGTTCGGCAGAATCGCCACCACCGCCAGGTAGAACGCGCCGACCAAGGTGATGCGGGTCAGGATCTTGTCGATGAACTCGGCGGTCCGTTTACCTGGCCTGATGCCCGGAATGAACCCACCGTATTTGCGCATGTTTTCGGCGGTGTCCTCGGGGTTGAAGATGATCGAGGTGTAGAAGTAACAGAAAAATATGATCGACATGAAGTAGACGAGGTTGTACATGGGCTCACCCCATGCCAGGGACTCGGTGATCTTCTGCAACCACCGGTTGTCGATCATTTGACCCAGGGTCTGCGGGAAGGACATGATCGAGGCCGCAAAGATCACCGGGATCACGCCACCGGTGTTGAGGCGCAATGGCAGGTAGGTGCTCTGACCGCCATACACTCGTCGACCCACAACGCGCTTGGCATACTGGATCGGGATGCGACGTTGCGCACGTTCCATGTACACGATCGCGGCCACCACCAAGACCATGAAGACAACGAGCAACACGACCGTGATGATGTTCAACGCACCGGTCTGCATATCGGTGATGGTGTTGAGGATCGCCCCCGGGAGGCCGACGACGATTCCCGCGAAGATGATCAACGAGATGCCGTTACCGATGCCGCGTTCCGAAATCTGCTCGCCAAGCCACATCACAAACGCCGTTCCGGTCGTCAGCGTGAGCACCGTCAGGAAACGGAACCCCCATCCCTGGAGGTGTTCCGGCACCAAGGGCGCGCCGCCCGGCGCCGTTGTCCGCTCGAGGAAGAACGAAATGCCCATGCCCTGGATCACCGACAGCACGATCGTGCCATAACGGGTGTACTGGGTGATCTTGCGACGGCCGAGCTCGCCCTCCTTGGAGAGCTTCTCGAGATACGGCCACACCACCGTCAACAGCTGCAGGATGATCGATGCCGAAATGTACGGCATGATGCCGAGCGCGAAAACCGTCATCCGTCCGAGCGCGCCGCCCGAGAACAGATTAATGAACCCGAGCAGGGTGCCCTCGGCCGCCTTCGTGAACTCGGCAATCGCCACCGGGTCGATGCCCGGGATTGGAATGAACGACCCCAGCCGGTAGACCGCGAGCAACGCGAACGTGAAGAACACGCGCCTGCGGAGGTCCGGTATGGCGAAGATGTTGCGGAAGCTCTCGATCACGACGTCACCACCTCGCAACTGCCACCGGCCTTCTCGATGCCGGCTCGCGCGGCACCTGAGAACTTATGGGCCTGTACGACGAGCTTCTTTGTGATATCGCCGTCGGCAAGCACCTTGATCGGCCGCTTGCCGCCGCGGACCAGACCCTTCTCGATCAGGGATTCCGGCGACACGGTGTCGCCGTCGGAGAAGACCCGCTCGAGATCGCGAAAATTCACAACCTGAAACTCGACCCTGAAAATATTGGTAAACCCGCGCTTGGGGATTCGCCGCACGAGAGGCATTTGACCACCTTCGAACCCGTAGCGGCGCGAGTACCCGCTGCGCGATTTCTGACCCTTGTGGCCACGTCCCGCAGTCTTGCCGTTGCCCGAACCGGGACCTCGCCCGACCCGTTTGCGGGTGCGCTTGGCGCCCGGCGCCGGATGCAGATCATGAAGCTCCATGGCTCACCCCTCCAGTTCCTCGACTGAGACCAGGTGGACGACCTTTGCAACCATGCCTCGGATGCACGGGTCGTCGTTCCTGGTGACTGTTCGACCGATGCGACCGAGACCGAGCCCGGTCAGCACTCGCTTCTGCTTCTTCGCATAACCGATCTGACTCTTCACCTGCGTGATCTTGAGGATCTTTGCACTCTTGGAGGCTTTCGCCGCCGTCTTCTTCGGTGCAGCTTTTTTCGCCGGCGCCTTGGCGACGGTCTCCTTCGGTACAGCCTTCTTTGCCGGCGCCTTCGCGGTAGTCTTCTTGGCCGCGGCCGTCTTTTTGGGGGCGGCCTTCTTTGCCGGCGCCTTCTTTGCGGCGGGCTTGGTGGCCGACTCTTTTTTCGGCGCCGCCTTTTTGGCGACTGCTTTCTTGGCAGGCGCCTTTTTCGCCGGCGCCTTCTTCGCCGGCGCCTTGGCGGCGCCCTTTGGATCCTTCGTTTCTGCGGTCATGAGCTTTCAACCTCCTCAACCGCCGCGGTGTCGGCAGGGACGCTCTCCGGTGCGGGCTCGGCATCCGCCTCGGCAGCCAAATCAACACCGCGCAGACGCTGCACCTCGCCCAGGGTCATCAACCGGTCGATGGCGTCGAACGTGGCGCGGACCACGTTGAAAGGATTGCGACTGCCGACGATCTTGGTCAGCACGTCGGCCACACCGGCCGATTCCATCACTGCACGCACCCCACCACCGGCTATGACGCCGGTACCGGGGGAGGCCGGACGGAGCAGAACCTTGGTTGCGCCCCAACGTCCCCACACGAGATGGGGCACCGTGCCGCTGACGAGGGGAACTTTCACCATCTCTTTGCGAGCCTGCTCGCTCGCCTTCTGAATTGCGGGCGGTACCTCGCGGGCCTTGCCGGTACCGTAGCCGACCTTGCCGGCGCCGTCACCGGCAACCACAACCGCGGAAAAACTAAAGTTCTTCCCGCCCTTTACCACCTTGGCAACGCGGTTGATGTGAACGACTGTTTCAGCGAATTCGGACTCTCGGTTCATCATTGTCGGCAACCCCTAAAACTTCAGACCCGCTTCGCGGGCCCCATCGGCAAATGCCTGTATCACACCGTGATATCGGAAGCCTCCACGGTCGAAGACCACGGATTCCACGCCCTGCTCCTTGGCTCGTTCGGCAATCAACTTCCCGAGCACCTTGCCGGCCTCACGATTGCCGGTGGCATCGAGGCCCCCGGAAGTCTCCTTTTCCAGGGTGGACACGGAAGCAAGGGTCACGCCCTTGTCGTCGTCGATGATCTGAGCGTAGACATGGCGCAGGCTTCGGTACACCGACAGACGCGGCCTGTCGGCGGTTCCGTGAACGGCCGCGCGATAACGGCGCTTGGTTTTCACCCGACGTTGCTTACGATCTGTAACCCTCATATCTCAGAGCTCCCTGCTACGGTCTGAACCCGGTTCATACTGTTGTCGCTCCCCGCTTGCCGGCCTTTGTGCGAACCCTCTCGTCGGAGTAGCGAATACCCTTGCCCTTGTACGGCTCGGGCGGCCTCAGCGCACGGATTTCCGCCGCGATCTGGCCGACCTGCTGACGATCAAAGCCCTTCACCATCACCTTGTTGGCCTTCGCGTCGACCTCGACCTCGATCCCTTCGGGCACCGCAAAGTTGATGGGGTGCGAGTAACCGAGGTTGAAGGTGACCGTCTTGCCCTGGCTCTCGGCACGGTAGCCGATACCGACGATCTCGAGCTCCTTCGACCAGCCTTCTGAGACACCGGTCGTGGCGTTGGCCAACAGGGCACGCACCAGACCGTGATACGACCGCGTCTGGCCCTGGTCATCCGCACGGGTGACGTTGATTGTTCCATCCTCGATCCCCGCCGAGATGCCGGGTAACAACTTCACCTGAAGTTGGCCCTTCGGGCCCTTCACCGAGATCAGGTCTCCGGCGATCTGGACATCGACCCCCTTGGGCACGGGGACCGGTTGTTTTCCAATTCGTGACATGACGCCTCCTACCAGATCTCACACAGAACTTCGCCGCCCACTTGCAGACCTCTCGCCTGCTCGTCGGTGACGACGCCCCGGTTTGTCGAGATCATCGCAACACCAAGCCCGTTGCGGACCTTGGGCAAATCCTCCACCCCTCGATAGATCCTGCAGCCCGGGCGCGAAACCCGCTGCAAGCCGTGGATCACCGGTTCGCCGTCGTCGGCGTACTTGAGGTAGATGCGGATAGTCCCCTGCGGACCCTCCTCGAGCACCTTGAAGGTGCGGATATACCCTTCTTGTTTCAAAATCTTCGCAATCTCGAGTTTCATTTTCGACGCCGGAACGTCGGTGCGATCGTGGCGCACGGTGGTCGCGTTCCGGATGTGGGTCAGCAGATCGGCAATCGGATCAGTCATGCTCATGATGCGCTCCTCACCAGCTCGCCTTGGTGACCCCGGGGAGATACCCTTCGAGGGCCAGTTTGCGGAAGCACAACCTGCACAACTGGAACTTGCGCATATAACCCCGCGGTCGACCACAGACCCGGCAGCGGTTGCGCTGACGAACCTTGAACTTCGGCTTCTTCAGGCTTTTCGCGATCATTGCCTTGCGTGCCACGGTGCCTCCTAACGACTCTTGAACGGCATGCCCAGACCCGCCAGGAGCGCTCGCGCCTGATCGTCGGTAGGTGCCGTCGTAGTGATGGTGATGTTCATACCCATGGTGCCTTCGACCTTTTGGTAGTCGACCTCCGGAAAGACCAGAATGTCGCGAATGCCGAGGGTGTAGTTCCCACGACCGTCAAACGCGTTGGCCGAGATGCCGCGAAAGTCGCGCACCCGGGGCAGTCCGATCGAGATCAACCGATCCAGAAACTCGTACATTCGCTCCCGCCGCAGGGTGACCCTCGCACCCACCGGCATGCCCTCGCGGAGTTTGAAAGCCGCAATCGACTTCCGCGCCTTTCGCATCTCGGGCAGTTGCGCGGTGATGTTCGTAAGCTGCTCCATAGCAACGTCGAGGAGCTTGGCGTTTCGGCTGGCCTCGCCGACGCCGATATTGCAGGTGATCTTTGTGATTTTCGGCACCTGCATCGGGTTGGTCAGCCCGAACTCCTTTTGGAGCTGGGGGAAGACCTCCTCACGATATTTCTCTTCCAAGCGCGCCATCGTCCCTCCTATCGGTCGAGAATCGCGCCGTCGACCTTGGCTACGCGGACCTTCCGCCCGTCGTCCAGAATTCGAAACCCGATCCGGGAGCGTTGTCCGTTGTCCGGCGAGATCACCATCACGTTGGAGACGTGAATGGGCGCCTCGCGTTCGACGACCCCTCCCTGTACGTTCTTCTGTGGGTTCGGCCGTGTATGCCGTTTGATCATGTTCACGCCCTCGATCACAAGCCGATCCCGATGGCGATCGATGACCAAGACCTTGCCCCGTGTGCCGGCATCCTTGCCGGAAATGACCTCAACAGTGTCACCCTTTTTGATTTTCATGGTCGCTCCTACAATACCTCTGGCGCCAAAGACACGATCTTCATGAATCGTTTCTCGCGCAGCTCACGGGCCACCGGCCCAAAGACACGGGTACCGATCGGGTCGTGCTCTGCGGTGACCAGTACGACGGCGTTCTCGTCGAAGCGGATATACGACCCATCGCGACGGCGGGCGCGGGACTTTGTGCGGACCACAACCGCCTTGACCACGGTGCCCTTTTTGATTTCGGACTCGGGCGCGGCCTCTTTGACCGAGCACACGACGATATCGCCGAGACCGGCGTACTGGGGCGCCGCCGACCCGCCGAGCTGACGAATGGCCTGCAATCGGCGTGCGCCGGAGTTATCGGCGACTAAGAGCATGGTTCCCATTTGGATCATCGCTCGACCTCCCGGCTACTGCGCCCGCTCGATGACCTTGCGGACGCGCCAGCGTTTGCGCTTCGACAGCGGCCGGCACTCCTCGATGAGTACCCGGTCACCCTCGTTGCAGGCGTTTTCTTCGTCGTGCGCCATGAACTTCGACGATGTGCGCACGAACTTCGAATACAACGGATGCATGATTAGATTTTCGACCTTCACTACGACCGACTTGTCGGCGGCGCTGGAGGTCACCAGACCCACCTTGGTGGTCTTACCCGAGGTCTTGACATCAGTGCTCATCACACGCCCTCCCCGGTCTGCCGTTGGCCCATCACCGTCAGCACGCGAGCGATGTCCTTGCGGACCTCGCGGATCTTGATGGGATTTTCGATCTGTCCCGTCGACTTCTGGAAGCGCAGTTTGAAGAGCTGCTCCTCGAGGTCCCCGAGTGCCTTGCGAAGCTCGTCGTCCGAACGGTCACGAATTTCCTTGGCCTTCATATCTGCTCTTTCCTGGTCACGAAACGCGTCCTGATGGGCAATTTGTGGGCCGCGAGGCGCATCGCTTCGCGGGCGATTTCCTCCGACACACCTTCCATCTCATAAAGGATCCGCGCCGGTCTGACGACCGCCACCCACTCCTCCGGGGCGCCCTTGCCTTTGCCCATGCGGGTTTCGAGGGGTTTCTTGGTTACCGGTTTATCGGGGAAGACCCGGATCCAGATCTTGCCACCGCGTTTGACGTGGCGGGTCATCGCGATACGCGCCGCCTCGATCTGGCGGGCCGTGACCCACCCTCGCTCGATCGCCTGCAGGGCATAGTCTCCAAAAGACACCTTGGCCCCGCGGAGCGCGACGCCCCGGTTCTTGCCCCGTTGCTGCTTTCTGTACTTGACCTTTTTCGGCATCAACATGACGAGTCTCCTTAGACGCGGGGGCGGGTGGAGCGGGCACGGTGGCGCTCGCCCCGGTACACCCAGACCTTGACCCCGATCACTCCGTACGTCGTGTAGGCGGTCTTGAAACCGTAGTCGATATCGGCCTTCAGGGTATGAAGTGGCAGGCGTCCCTGCTGATACCACTCGGCGCGCGCGATCTCGGCGCCGTTGAGACGGCCGGCACAACGGATCTTGATCCCCTGGGCGCCGAAACGGAGTGCATTCTCGATCGCCCGACGCATGGCCCGTCGGAAAGCAATCCGCCGCTCGAGCTGCCGCGCCACGTTGGCGGCGATCAGGTGGGCGTCGATCTCCGGACGCTGGATCTCCTGAATATTGATGTGGATGTCCTGTCCATAACGGCGCATGAGATCATCGCGGAGCTTGTCCACCTCGGCGCCTTTGCGACCGATGATGATGCCCGGTCGTCCGGAGAGGATGTTGACACGCAGCTTCGATGC
>Ga0209013_10002893_pt1 | contig 15462 bp, 13 predicted proteins | sample Cruoilmetagenom2_FD_187291 | JGI IMG/M metagenome (GOLD analysis project Ga0209013, IMG submission 187291) | Oil polluted marine microbial communities from Coal Oil Point, Santa Barbara, California, USA - Sample 2 (SPAdes) (version 2) | ecosystem: Environmental > Aquatic > Marine > Oil seeps ... | reverse complement strand
CAGCAAGCAGAATTCCTGCCCAAAAATACCTGCTCACGCGGTTCATAATAATGGTCCCTTCTCTGCTTGGATAACAATCCAAAAGCGATTAGAAATCATGATTCACCGAAGACGCCTTGCCGCCTTTCTAAGTGGGTCGTCGATGAAAAGACCAGTCTGAATCTAATCCCTAGGCGATTTCTCCTTTATGCTTTACAGCGCCTGCAGTGTCTACGCTATTATTGTATACATGCACATCGCGTTGCGGAAACGGGATCGAAATTCCCTCATCGTCAAATCGCAGTTTCACTGTTTTGGTTACATCCCAATAGACATCCCAGTAATCATCGATCTTGACCCAGGGACGGACAACAAAATCCACCGACGATTCACCCAGGGTGTGAAGACGCACCATTGGCTCCGGATTATCAAGGATCTTATCATGTGATCTGAGGATGTCATTTAGGATCTCTTCTGCCTTGGTAATGTCATCGTTATAAGCGATGCCGAATACCATATCCACACGGCGCTTGTCCTGTGCGGTGACATTCTTGATCACATCGCCCCAGATCTTGTTGTTGGGTATCACGATCATCTGGTTGTCCAGTGTCGAAATGTTGGTAGTGACCAGGGTCATCTTGTTTACCTTTCCGTAAACACCACCGACATCTATTAAATCCCCTACGTCATAGGGTCGGTAGAGCAGAATCATGATTCCTGATGCGAAATTGCTAAGCGTATCTTGCAGGGCAAAGCCGAGGATAAAACCGGCGACACCGAGACCGGCGAGAAGCGGTCCCAGACTGATGCCCAACTGTGACAGCGCAATCAGAAGCCCGAAGATCATGACAAGATTGGATACCATCGAGACAATCATGCGGTGTGCCAGCTGAGATAAATGAAGATTAGACGTATTAATCGCTCGTTCGAGCCCGGTCCGTACCAAGCGTTTGGCAAAACGAAAAAGATAAAGGATACCAACAAACAACAGTAGTTTAAAAAATAGGTTCGGCCCATCGTCCACAAGCCAGGATGAAATCCTTCCCATAGCGCGGCCCACAAGCCCGACACCCGCTCCTGTACCGATCATTCCCGCGCTGTAATCACTGGTTGCTTCGACCAGTTGAGCGTGATACACCTTCGTGTCAAGCTCCAGTGCTTCCATCAGGTCAAGCGTAACCCCCATGCTGCTTGTGTTGGTGTCCAGGCTTTTAACTGCTGCAACGAGCAGCTTGGAAACATCGGCATCGTCTGGAATTTCCTCGCGCAGCGCTTCCAGGTCGGTGACGCGATCGGTGGCAAGCGCTATGCGGCCGGAGAGTTCGTCAGCCCGTTCAGCCAGCAATTGGATCAATTTCCCACGCTCCTTTTTGGTTTCCAACCCCACTTGTGCCATCTTCTCAATGTGGGCGAGACTCATTTCGTACACCCGATCTAGTCGCGTGGTCAGCTTGGCGACTTCATTTTCAATGGCAGGCCGTTCTTTGGCCGGAGCCTTGGTTCGGCTCCCCCGAACCGTATCGATCTCACCACGAAGGCGGTTGATGTGAAACCACAGGCTGGGGAGCACTCGCGATAGCACCGCCTCTACCTGCCGGCGCAGCTCAGGTTGCTTGCCCTTTTTCTCCTGCTCCAGCAAGGCATCGGACAACTGATGGGCATCATCCAGAATACGTTGTTGGAGCAAGAAGATCTGCAATCGTATGACAAGGCGGTCCTCTTCACTGGCCGCCTTCATTTCATTTTTATAGCGTTGGACATCCTCGACAGTCTGGTTGATGCGCGCGAGCAGTTCACTGGCATCTATGCCCACTTTTCCGGGGGTCAACTCCTTCACAACGTTATTACCGTTGACCTTTTCTGAGGTTTTTTGTGCAACCGCCTGATCATGAAACCCAGGAAACAGCGGTCCCAGAAGTAAAATAAACAGCCCTAAGGAAATAATTACTCTCCGTACGATCATTTTTTGGCCTCATTGGGTTTGAATTTGAACTTTTGGCTGCCAATGGCCGCCTCTTACATTAAACCGCCTTTGGGAATGGAGCTGAAGGCGACGCGAAATGAGACGAATTCCTTGCCCTCTCGCATCAGATAGAGCCTGGATTCACTTTTTATGACCAAAACAAGGTCCGCCTTTTCCGTGCTATGCAACACCCCTCACAGCCCGATCGGGCCAGTTGTTGGTGTAACCGCCACACAGCCTGTCTGCAGCTATCCGATTGCCAGCTATCTGAATAGTTGCAAAATCACCGTATCCTTTCCATATCCGGAAGCCTCCATGCTTTATCGAAAAGTGATTCTTGAGGCCCATAGAGACGGAATAAAAGTCTGCTCAGAATACTACTTTCAGCCGCATTCCAAGGACTACTGCTGTGTCAAGCTCCGTAAAAGGCGCATCAAGCACCTGGATGTCGCTGGTCAGGAAACTGGATGGCGAAATCGCGAAGTTGTAGTAGGCTTCGAAACCCTGACTGTTGTCCTCGAAGCCAAGACGATCTGCGAGACGACTAGTTACGATGTCCTGATAGAAATACCCGACACCAAAAGTATCGTTATCGCGTCCAGGGATGACGCCACGACCGCCAAGACCTACGCTTGCAAAGAATTTCACAGGATTCACATCCTTATCGGCGAAGGCGATACGACCGAACAAACCGACTCCCTGGTAATCCTGCTTGCCGTTGGTGACATCAACCGGACCTTTGGCGGCCTTCTCTGCAAAAATGTACTGCCAGCCGTTGAAGTAAACCGACCACGTCTCATCTTCCGTCGTTGTGGTAATGCCACCGCCCGACGAGGGAACATACAGGCCGTTGAGGCGTGCGAAGTCGGCGTCAAAGGAATACGTGACGCCCCCCATCAGGCCGCCGGGAAGTCTTCCAAGTTCGTACTGCCCGTAGATCTCCGTGTTCCAGGTCCATCCATCGTCGAAATTATCGAATCCCGAAGTCGTCGAGGAGTCCTGCGTCGTGAAGAGGAAGTTCATGATGCTTATCTGCTCGCTTGGCACGACAAAAAAGCCTCCACCCAGGACGCTGTACCCGACGGGATAGGCGCCCGGAGCATTCGTCACCAGGTTGTAGTTCATGAACTGGCTTACGCCCCGCCCCGAGGCGAACTCGTTGTAATCACCCTGTAGCGTATCGAACTTGCCGATCATCACACCTGCCTGTTCAGACAGGAACTGGGTGTAGTTCAGGTTCGTAATGGTGAAGCCGACGTTGTCGTCCAACTCCCTAGTCAGCGGGAGCATGCCGTCGAGGTTGGCCGGGAGAAGCGGTCCGGCAATGCCGTTTACCGTTTCGCCATAACGGGACTCGCCGCGGAACGTCACTAAGCCCCCGGGAATGAAGCCCATACGGTCTAAGTCCAGGGTGAGATTGTAATCAAGGGTGCCGCCGTACTTGGTTCCCGTCTTCCGACCGCCATCAACCACAGACTGGAAAATTTGTACGAACTGGACATCTGCCTGAATGCCCTTTTTCGCAAGATCGCTACGGGTGCCGCGCCAGTCGCCGGAGAGATAGCTTCGCGACCAGAGATCGCCGCTGTAATTGGGTACTGGCAAGATCCCCTCGTTTACCTCGCCACCGTTTCTGACTTGTGGATCGGAAGCCTGAGAAGCGTTCTGTGTTGCCTTGGCTGCAACCTCGTCAAGGGCAAGAGATGACGTGGCAAGGGCGAACAGCACCACCAAAGCGACCATCGGGGAGACGGCACCTTTCTTCATCACCTGCAGCATCACAGCGGCGTGTGATGATTCACTGTGTTTGCTACGGGAATTCAATCGTCACCTTCCTTTGAGCCTGTCGAGGCTTGTCTCTCCAACGACGATAGAAGAGCCCGGCTTAATTGCCAGGCTCTGCCCAAACTTGGTTGGATTAGTCATTCTTATGGGGCACATACGGATCAGGCGTACCTGGTGGGATCGGTGGCTCCTCCTTAAGCGACTTTGCATGATCTGCTAATACTTGACTCGCTGGATATCGCACCCACAAGTTCTCCGGTACGAAGAGAACGGGATGCTCTTCGCGTGGATCAAGGTGTAGATTGTAGAACGCTGGTGTTGGATACTGCTTCAGCGGCTCACCGAAACCGCTGTCGATCTCCTTCGGTATCATCTTCCAGTTGCGCCACTTTACGCCGTAGATGTCATTACCGACGTAAATAACAACCGATTCCCGTTCGGACTTTTCCTGTCTGCCGAGGAAAAACTGAGTCTGATCGACACCATCGATGACTCGATCCTGCGGCACTTTGCCGTCGGCAATGCTCGCGAAGGTGGGAAAGAGATCCATCTCGTGAACAATTTCGTTGCTCACCAATCCGGAAGGCACCTTGCCCGGCCAGCGTATGATGAACGGTACCCGCAGCGAACCTTCGAGGCCGGTGAAATAGCTTCCCCGCCAGGGCCCAGCGAACCCTTGATGCGGAATTGCAGCCTCGGGGCCATTGTCGGCGGTAAAAATGAAGATTGTGTTGTCTGCTATCCCGGCATCATTGACCGTATCAAGCAATTCACCGACATAGTCATCGAGCTGCGCCAGCACATCCGCCCACTTGCCGTTTCCTGTTTTGCCCTTACGGCTCGGCTCTGGTTCCACGGGAAGGTGAGTTTGCGTATAGGGTATGAAGCAAAAGAACGGCTTTGATCTTTCGGCATTTTGTTTAATGAACTCCTTGGCCTTGTCGGTGATTTCTCGATCGATCATCAACCTACCAGCGCTGTCATAGACCTTAAGGAACTGGGGTTTCTCACCACGTTTGGCCTCCATCACGTGTTCATATTTGGCCAATGGATGGGCTCCCTCGCGGAAGAGGTCGTTGTCGGGCCAGTAACTTTCGTCTGATGAGTTCGGTATGCCGTACCATTGGTCGAATCCCTGGTCTGTCGGGTAACGACCTTCCGAGTCGCCGAGGTGCCATTTGCCAAACATCCCCGTTGTGTAGCCAGCATCAGAAAGCATCTCTGCCATGGTGTATTCCCACTGAGTAAGGCCGTAGAGTCCCGATCCCAAAGGAACCGAACCGTTGCCGGTCCGAACCGCGTAACGGCCAGTCATAATTGCCGCTCGACTCGGTGTGCATTGTGCTTCTACATTGAAGTTCAACAGGCGCAGGCCTTCTTCTGCGAGTGAGTCTATACGGGGTGTGGGAGCACCGCGTAGAACACCACCACCATAGACGCCGAGCTCACCCCATCCGAAATTGTCCATGAAGACAAGTACGATGTTGGGCTTTTCGGTCGCCGTCGCAGCGGCAACCGAACTGATCACCACCACAAAGGCTATGGTCAGAGTAAGTAAGAATTTTATTTTCATTTTGTATTCTCCTTCCATCTATCTGAGCAAGTTCTTCCATTTACACAAACCCATAAATTACGGACTAGTCCCCCGTGAAATTCATCGCTTATGCTGAAACGGATTTAACCTTCTAATTCCAATACTGATCCCCTTTTTTCATCCAAATTCTCTACTGAGAGCAGTGGTATACGCAGATCATAAAGCAAATTTTAGTACACCTGAAAGAGCAGCCTGATCAACCAGATGTCCGATTAGAGTCTTCACCCGACCTTTTTCTGCTATTGAATTAATCGTGGAGCTCATACCATCTAACAAATCGGACAAGGCTGGATCAATTTCTCCCTGCATCCGGATTCGATAGGTAGCCGGCCGGAGCCGAGACCAGGGTCAAAGGCCTTCGAATGCGCTGACTAAGCATTTCCAGTAATCTGAGTCGAAGCACAAACACCCTTGGGATTCGCGGTCGGTGATGTTTAGTGCGTATGCGAGGAAGACTTGTTTGGTCGTCTGCCATGCAAACCGCCATATAGAAAATTTAAATGTGTTATATAAGGCTGATAAAAAGTTATCATAATAGTAATTATAATCAACCAATTAATAGCTAAAATGATTTACTCAAGGTTAAATACCGAATAATGGTCGTTCCAGAGTGCTTGAATAAGGCAATTAGACCATACTTATACTAATCTTAAATACAGGAGATTATTCCAAATTGGAGATTCCGTGCCTGAAGATAAAATTTGGAGAGATCAAAAATTTGTTGGATGTGCTGACGTAATATAAAGTATTGGGATTTTGTAGATTAGGTTTAAATCGGATGAAATTTTACCGAACAAAAACTTGGGGTATCTTTATGGAAAAATTTTCAATATGCTAAAAATAAGGTTTAAAATTTAATGGTTGTTCGGTTTGATTGTTAGTTCTGAACAAAATAGGTCAGATAAAATTCTGGCTTCTGCTATTAAAGGCAGGGTTCATTCACCCTGCCTCTAAAGTTTTACCGGAGCTCTTTTTTTCTAATGCTTCTGATCTATTTATCGATCACATTAACGTCAAAGGTCCTTAGAACTGTCAGACCTTTCTTGATTGTTATGGTCCATTTTCCGAGCTTATTCAATTTATAGCTATCCACCAGCCGATAGCGAATCGACCCCTCTACTTTATGGGCTGCTAAATTTCGAGGTACCCCCTCATGTTTATACTCCACAAAAATGTCGTCATAGGTGCCCCCTTTAGGAACAAAAAACTGCATCCATATCTTGATCGGTTCTCCTAAGGTGAATGCCTTTGGGTTCGCCGGTTCTTCACAACTAAGGGATTTAACCGTCTTACACATTTTGGCGTCCGTCAGAACTGGTCCTTCGGTTTGTCCGTCGTAAAAGTAATCCACAACTTCTTTAACCATCTTTGACGTGGGTGCTGCTATTGCATAGATCGGGGAAAAAATCATCAGACAACAAAAAGAAAAGAATAAAAACAATGCAAGGGTCCTGTTCATAGTAAACCTCTCTTTCTTAAACTTACGGTATTATCAGATTATATACGGCCAATGACCAGTCTGGTGAGTCGAACCGAATCAATTTTCAATAGTCAATTCTCCGCCTTCGGCGGATCCGGGTTAGCTGGGGGATAGAAAAATTGAAGGTTTGAAACAACAGCTTCTAATTTAGCTAAATCATTGCAACAAACGTGCAAATTATTATACCTACGAAATTACATAATTATAATAAAAAGTTACGGGTTTCCAACCAGAAAACGCATCTATGTGCCTTATACAAAATCAGACAGGTAATGTATTATTTTATTAGTGTTATCGAATCCTCCCCCATAAAGGTTTTGCTAAAAATGCCGATAATCTCTTAATAATCCAGGATACTCGAAATGGTACTTTGTAGCTGGTGGTATCAAATGTCGATTCGTGACGCTGGTACAAAACTCTCAAAATTGCCGCATTGAGAAAATTGATGGGTCAAACTGATCACATAACTTTGCCGGATGGACGGATTGCCGTCCGCTGGTTTCTGTTCCTCGTATTTTTTCACCTGTTACCGGTCCCCTGGTTTATGTTCGTGGCCGCAGGACTGGCACCAGCCAGTTTCCTGTTTGCCATCGGTGTGGCCGGCCTTTTTAACACCGATTTCGATTCCCTGCCCATGGCCGTTCTGTTTCTCGCCCCGGCCCTGATCAGCGGTCTGATTTTTGTTCTGTTGGCCTACCTGCTGGCGGCAACTATCGGTCGTTTTAAAAAACCGGTTGCCATTTCCCTCAGCCTGATTATCATCCTGGCAATCTGTTTAGGTGTCGCCTTGAATCCCATATATATTTCAGGCGGTCATGGGAATGGCTACCAGTTCAGCCTGCTTGGTTTTCTTGACATCCTGGGCCAGTTTCGAATTCCGATGACCGCTTCAGTGAGCTACTTTATCTGTTTGACACTCCTGCTGGTAGGCTTGCTGATCTATCAACACACGCCGCAAAGTTTTCCGTCCCTACCTCTGAGCCGGGAACTACGCCGACGACTCCTGCGCCGGTCGATGCTGGGCGGTCTGGTCCTTTTCATAGCCCTTTTCTGCTGGACGCATCGAGCGCTTTTTTTTCTCAAACCACTGGCTGACATGGGAGTTGCCGGGGTCCAATACCGACTGGCCCTGTCTTTGCAAAAACCCGGATCACAGCTCGGTTCAAATGCAGACTCCCGTCACTATCTTAAACGCGCAGCAGAACAGGGTCACATCAAGGCTGCCATGGCGCTGGCCCGCTCCCCCCGTAATGCGGAAGAGAAACTGCGCTGGTTGGTGGTTGCAGCCGAGGGCGGCCTAGCAGAAGCGCACTATGAGCTCTACCGCTATATGATGAAATCGGCTGTCGCGGATTATAAATCCCGCAGTGCAATGGATTGGCTGCAATCGGCCGCTGAAAGCGGATTTGCCGATGCCCAATATGAGCTCGGCCGCCTTTTGATCCATGGTGATCATCAGCGGGGCATCAAAAAAAATAGTACTAAAGCACGCCAATGGTGGGAGAAAGCCGCCGACAATGACCACGGCCGGGCCATGAAAGAGCTGGCCTGGCGATATACAAAGGCGGCGGACGGCTTCCCGTGGGACCCGGCACGGGCCACCGCCCTCCTGAAAAAAATGGCCGACGGTTATCGACAGGGACGCTATGGCCTGCCGCAAAATCAGCAAATGGCGTCAAGCCGTCAACAACGGGCGGAAGAAATCTGTGCTTTAGAAGAACGCATCGCACAGGGTGACCCGGAGGCATTAGCGACCATCGGCCGGAAATTACTTCGATCCCAAAGCGCGAAAGCACAAGGAGTGGCCTTACTGGAAAAAGCCGCCATCCAGGGTGATGCCCAGATCCAGTACGAACTGGGTAATATTTATCTTTCCGGCCGGAATGGAATCGCCCGGGATTTGGAAACGGGCCGCCAATGGTGGGCTCGGGCCCTGGCGCAACAGCATGTCAAAACCATGGAAACGGTTGCACCGGCCTACCAGAACGGCAGGTTCGGATATCCGGTCGACCTTTTGAAATCCAAGGCCCTGGTGGAATTGCTGGTGGAAGCCTACCGCGATGGGGATTATGGAGTAGCTCGGAATGCCGAAAAGGAGCGCTACTGGACTGGACATTTGAAGCATTTCGATCGCCTGTTTGACATGGCCGGCGGGAGTTACCTGCCCCTGGATGATCTCCGCCGCCAGGCCACAGCCGGTGATTTGCAGGCCCAATACCAGTTGGGCCGTCAGATGCTGGTCGCCGGACCGGCCGGTGAGCACCAAAAAGGCCTGCAGTGGATCGAACGCTCGGCTGAGGGGGGTTACGCCGAGGCCCAGTACCGGATAGTAATGTATTATGAAAACCAAATCCATATCATGCGGGATAACCCGTCGCGCGGAGTAACTTTTTTGCAGGCCGCAGCGGAGCAAAATCATTTGCGTGCTATGAGCACCCTGGCTCTGGCCTACGAAAAGGGTCGCTACCGTCTGGCCAAGGATTACCGTCAGTCCCAGAAATGGTATCAAAAATTGCTCCAGGCCTATGAGTCAGGAAAATACATAGGAGAGGTCGATGACCGTTTCATCACTTTTCAGCGCCGCCGTCTTAAAATTGTGAGCAAGGCCCGGCAGTATCATGAAGACAGATCCCGTCGCTACGAGCAGGCCACTGCCCAGGAGCGCCAGATCATGGAAATTGAAGATCGATACCGGCTGGAATATCAGGAGGCGGTCAATGGGTTGAACCGTCGGGATGGAAGCCGGGAGAGCAAAACGCAGTATCGGGCCAGGGTGGAACAGCTGCGCCAAAACTATATCAGTCAGCGGGAGCGGGAGATTGAGAAAATTAAACGTCAAGCCGCAGAAGAACGCTAATCCGGTAAACAGTTGGTAACAAATCTGAAAAATAAAAGCCCTCAATACCTGTGGGAAAATATCAAGGTGCCAATAATCCGCGTGAGGATTTTTGTTTATTATGGTACAATTAATTAATTGATTCAGCTGTCGCCTATTTTCCCCGGTTTGGGCGCGCGGACTCACGGGCCCGGTTTGTCAAGCTGCGCACTGCAGCGACATTACATAATGCAAAGAATAATAAGATGCCTGTATTAACGATAAAATTTAAAAATAAATCAGTCGGAGAATATCAACTTCAAAAAGGTGCGTCTTTAACCATCGGCCGGCGGGAAGATAATGATGTAGTCATCGAAGACCCAGCTGTTTCAGGGCATCACGCCAAGATAGACTCGCTGGGAGACAGGTTTGTGCTGATTGACCTGAAAAGCAAAAACGGCTCCTTCGTCAACGAACAGCTGGTTAACTCGCACTGGCTCAATCACCGGGACTTGATCACCATCGGCGGGCATTCGCTGGTCTTAAACTACTCCGAAGACGAGCAAAAGCCCGATGCAGATCCGGATGAATTTAACGATACCCTGGTGATGAATTCCACTGATCATCGCCGGATGATGATCAGGAGCAATCCCAACAAAAGCATTAACGTGGTGAAATTCTGGGATAAGAGCCAAAATCGAGGCACCGTGAGAGACATCGAACCCCTGGCCTCCGGGCCCCGGAGCGAAAGAAGTGAGCCCGCCGGTGCCCTGACCTACTTAGCCGGCGGGAACGGCACCGTACCCTTGATACGAAAAATTACAACCATCGGCAAGGATCCCAGCTCTGACATCGTCGTCAAAGGCATGCTGATAGATCCGACCACTGCCACCATCAGGCTTGAGAGCGATGGTTACTACTTAGACTATATCAGTGGACTCACCAAACCCAAAGTTAATGAGAACATTGTTAAGGAATCGACCATCCTGAAGAACCTCGATATCATTGAAATCGGCTCGGCCAAGCTGCAATTTTCAGATGAAGCCCCATAAGCGATAGTTGTTTTTGCCCAGGAGGGACTAAAAAAAAGAACACCGAACATCTTTCAAACCAACCCCGTATGGCATAAATGCAACGTGTGAACATTTACAAAATTACTTAGCGCTAATCTGCCGCAACCCCACCCGTCACATCCCCGGCGCCGACCAAAACCTGTCATAATCTCAATCGTATTGACCAATCCCGGGGAATGTGTATAAATGAGGGCAGTCATTACCTGAATCTTGCATGAAAATTAATGCCAAGTTGAAATAATATTAAATAAAATCCAGGTAGTACCTTCAATCCACCCGGAACAGAAGGCAGATGAGTGCGATGCAGCCCCTAAAAACAGATCGATTTAGGATCACAGTTGAGGTCGTACCTCCGGCCGGTGCCGACACCGAACCCCTTCTGACCGCTCTGCAATCCCTGCAGGGACTGCCGATTGACGGCTTCAGCGTTGCCACCAATCCCGTCGCCAAGCCGCGGATGAGCGCCATGGCGCTGTGTGCCCTCCTGCAGCAAAAGACAGGCCGGCCGGCCATCCTTCACTGTACCACCCGCGATCACAATCGCCTGAGCCTGCAGGGAATGCTGTGGGGGTCGCTCGCACTGGGCATCGAAACGGTACTGGTGACGACGGGAGACTTCGTTTCCCTGGGAGATCGGGCAACCACCACGGACGTGCGTGACGCGGATGTTTTCGGACTGGTCGAAATGGCTTGCAACACCGGACTTCATACCGGCGTCGTCCTCGACCCGGGGCCGGAATCCCGTGGACTGGAAAAACCCGTCCGGCGGCTGGAGCGTAAGATAATGGCCGGTGCCCGGTTTGTCGTCACCCAGCCGTATTATGATGAAGCCGGCACAGACGAACTGGTTGCGGCCACCCGGCACATTGACATTCCGATAATCCTGGGTATCCTGCCTTTGCGCTCACCCCGTCATGCCGAATTCCTGCACCGGAAAGTCGCCGGTATCAACGTGCCCAATCAGGTACGTGAACGGATGAGCCGCGCCGAAGATCCCGTCGCTGAGGGCCTTGCCAACGCCCGGGTGGTACTCAATCTGGCCCGCGAGCGCTTTGCCGGTGCGTGCCTGATGCCGCCCTTCGATCGCTACGAAATGCTTGGCGATATTCTGGGGGAAGTTTAGGGATACCCCGGCCTCCCCGCAAGACAATGCGGGATAAGGAAATTCAATTATATGAGCATCAAAATAAAAACCCTTATTTTCCTCATTATTTTATGCATCATTGACATGGTGATCCCGATCCCCATTCTCGGCGTGATCCTCATATACGTCGTATTCCAAAGACCCCCCTGGTTTACGGATGTTGTCAGCGAAATTTATAAAACCGATTAAACCGGAAGGGCAAACGCCAGCCGATCTATCGCCACCCGATGGGTTGATACCCTTTGTCCCGCAGACACTGATCCACAAACTTTTTAAATTTCAATGTCGAGATCATAAATAAAGCTAAAAGTCCCGGTGCGGCAACGGGGGATCAGGCGCCGGGAAATTATCACGGGCACGCCGGGTGCAATAACTCGTTAAGCCGGCTTGCTATATTATTGACGCAATAGAATTAATCGTGATACGAAATTGGTTAAGACCTTTTTAGATGGAGTTTTGAAACCACTCCTATATTCTACTACCATCGGGCAAAGCGAAAGGGATCGTATATGAATTTTATTGAAAAAGCGCTCAAGCCGACAAGTATTTTTCTGACCATCTTATTTCTGCTGGCGCCTGCTTATTACCAATGTGTTTCGGCGGCCATGATCGGGACAGAAACTATGCTGACGCCGGATCGCAATCAAAACACGCGCGATTATATCCATGACCTGATCTCCCGTGAAGATATCCAAAAAGTGCTGGTGGCCCGGGGCATTAACCCACATGAAGCTGAAGCCCGCATCAACAGCCTGTCCGATGATGAAATCGAGATGATTGCCGGAATACTCGCCGACCTCCCGGCGGGTGGAGACGCTACCGGCTTTGTTCTGATTGTCGGTGCTGTCATTATCATTCTGATCCTCATCGTGGAATACCTCAGCGAGGTGAAAATGTTTCCCCAGCTCTATTCAGACGAATAGAAGCTATCTCAAATCGGGGAGGTGAGCATGCCTTTCCGGCATCTGAAATAAACAGGTCCGGCCCGGCGGGAATTTCCATTAGCTATAAGATAGCCGCTGAATGACCGGCCACCAGAATCAAGCTCAAAATCGTATTTCGAACTCACCTCTTATCGCTTGGCAATTAAGCGGGTCCCTTTGAAATTTCCTATAATATACTGAATTCTTGACGAAAATCGATTCCTATTATATAATTAACAAGGAATGATCAGCATGTGTCTACGGACTGTTCGCCAAGGGAACAGGTAAATTTCGAAGAGCATTAGGAAATGTCAACTTTAACGCTTAAATTGAAAGATGAATTACTGGGAGAGTACCAGCTACAAGATGGCTTGTCGCTGACGATTGGACGGCGGAATAGGAATGACATTGTCATCCAGGATCCGGCGGTATCAGGGCATCATGCCAAAATAGATCCGGTCGGAGACCGGTTTGTGCTGATTGACCTGCAAAGCAAAAACGGTACTTTTGTCAACGGCCGGCTCGTTATATCCCACTGGCTTAAACATGGAGACGTTATCAGCGTTGGAAATCATCAACTCATTTATAACCAGTACGGCACCCAACAGATTTTCGATGACGATTTGGAGGAACTGGATAAAACCGTCATCATGGATACCTCGCGCCATCGCAATATGATGATCAAGAGTAATCCCACCAGAAGTATCAACGTTGTGAGATTCTGGGATAGGGAACAGAATCAAAATGTGGACAGAGAAAGTCTGCCGAAAACACCCAGGTCCTTTTCAGAAAAGGATGACGACCAACCCTCCGGGGTCATAACCTACCTAGCCGGCGGGTTCGGCAGTGTTAAACTCAAGCGAAAAATTTCAACCATCGGCAAACATCCCTCCTCGGACGTGGTCGTCAAAGGCTTTCTGGTCGGGCAAACCGCGGTCACCATCACCCAAAAACCCGAAGGATTTTACCTGACCCATATCACCGGTCTGGCCAAGCCCAAAGTAGACGGCAACACTGTAAAGGTGCCGATTATCATCGACGACCTTTCCATCATCGAAATCGGTTCGGCCAAACTGCAGTTTTCATTAGAAGACCCGAAGGTGTGAAAGGGCTGTTTGTAAGGTAGATGGTTCAGAGTTCAGCACCGCCGCTGGCCTGAAAAGCGGCCAGTCTAATCGAAAAAGAAACTTTGCATGATGAAGTTTTATATGAGCTACATGGTATAGGGTGTCAGGAATTCGGAAGTTGGACCCGTCGTCGTCCGATAGGGCGGGACTATGCCGCGGCTAAAGATGCGGAATGCGGAAAATAAGAAAAGCCGCAGGGCTTATGCATGCGATCTAATCTGATTCTTTTCTCTTTTTTCTAAAAAATTATGCCTGATAAAATCAAAAACCAATTCTAGGGCATTATGAAATATTCAGTTCTCATCCCGGCCCACAACGAAGAAGCGTTTATCGGAAAATGCTTACAATCAATCAAATGCGCTGCTGATCAGGTTCCCGGTGAGGTAGAAATAATTGTTGCCCTGAATCGCTGCACCGACCAAACCGCAGACATTGCCGCCAGTCATCATGCCGCTATCGTTAATGGGGGCAGCAAAAATCTGGCCAAAATTAGAAATGCCGCCGCACGCGCTGCAACCGGTGATATAATTGTCACCATCGATGCCGACAGCCGGATGAGCAGCAACATGTTCGTCGAAATAGCCGGAAATTTGTCCGCCGGTAGGTACATCGGCGGCGGGGTTATGATCCGGCCGGAAAGGTGGTCGGTAGGTATTTTCATGTCGCTGTTGACCGTACTGCCGTTTCTTTTGATTAATCGGGTTTCCGGGGGGCTGTTCTGGTGTCACCGAAGAGATTTTGAAACCGTCGGCGGCTTTAATGAAGCCCTGGTGAGCGCTGAAGACCTTGATTTTGCAAAACGCCTGAAGGCCTACGGTAAGAGAAAAGGAAAACGGTTTAAAACGATCACCAGAGCCCACATCATCACCTCCTGCCGAAAATTCGATACCTTCGGCGACTGGTATCTATTCAAAAATCCCGGTTTGGTCTGGAAAATTATTAGGGGTGACAATCAAAAGGCTGCCGACCTGTTTTACTATCACACCGATCGATAATCACGAAACAGCCCAAAAAAACCCGCCTTCCAACCAAAAGCAAAATCCCTTTGCAAATGCGCTGAGTGCGGAGCCCAAAAGAGATGATCGGCATTTCCGATTCGGATTCCTATCATCGCAAACTCAAGCAATCCGAGGAATAAATTGACATCTGTTTTTTTATGATCAATTTTCATAAAATGCAACAGGAGGCAATTATGGCAATCGAAGAAGGCAAGACCGCACCGGCATTTACCCTGCCCGATGCAAACGGGAAAAAAGGTGATGGAAAAATACGGGGCCTTCGGTGAAAAGAAAATGTACGGCAAGGTCACCAAAGGGGCGATCCGCTCCACTGCGTGGGTGGGGCCCGACGGCAGGGTAATAAAACACTGGCGCAAGGTGGCCAAGGCGGCGGACCACCCGGCCAAGGTCCTGGAAGCATTGGCGTCCGCCCTGAATTGAAAGGCAAGTATGTGGGCAGTTCTCGATAAGATATCTTACAGGATTATCATTCCGCTGGCTATCCTGATGTTTCTGGCGCCCTTTCGCCCGATGCCGCATGCCCTGGAAAAATTGAATATGCTGCTAAGCGGCACTTTAAA
>Ga0209013_10002892_pt1 | contig 15466 bp, 11 predicted proteins | sample Cruoilmetagenom2_FD_187291 | JGI IMG/M metagenome (GOLD analysis project Ga0209013, IMG submission 187291) | Oil polluted marine microbial communities from Coal Oil Point, Santa Barbara, California, USA - Sample 2 (SPAdes) (version 2) | ecosystem: Environmental > Aquatic > Marine > Oil seeps ... | reverse complement strand
AATATTGTTGAGACAATTTGAACTATTGTGCTCATTGGCAGTAACAGCCATAATGGCATACTCAGTATAACTTTTGGCTAAGAGCATGGATTGCTCTCTTTGAAACTGTGCAGTAGTTCCTTTGACCATTTTTCCTGAAAGATTCAGGATGAAAGCTCCGACAGATGCCATTAGCAAAATAACAAAGATCGCTGTGATCATCGAAAATGCTTTTCGTTGTCGTTGCCACTTCATTAGAATACCGCCTTTTCTTTACAAGCTGTGATGTTAAAATCCTCTCCGATCTCTTCCTCTTTACAGATCTTGAATCGGATGGTTCTTCCTTCTCCTTTAAATTTAAAAGTACTGATATTATTCATCAATAAACTTATCTTGTTTGGATCTGTTGTAATAGTCGTGGCACGAGAAGGAGTGAAATTGTAGTGAAGATAGAGGTTTCCATTTGTGACTACTAAAGCATAAGAGGTCCAAGCCAGTTTGTAGTGTTCACGTATGATACCAGAGGGAGTTGCATCCAGAGTAATAGTTGATCCGATTATACTGGATACGTTATACTCTACAGGGATAGGCGAAAATAGATCAGGAAAATAGATAGAAGCGTTTGCTTCGCTGCCACCAAGATTACCGATGACAGTGCTGGCTAAACTTAGATCTGAACCTGGAGTTAAGATATTTGCACCAGTTGTCGAAGGGCTGTCCAGATCACAAAAACCACTCCAGCCCACTTTATTATTGGCGGCGTTATTGGTATTGAAGCTATCCATATCTGTACCAACCCACTGAAGTGCAATATAGCTGTCACCTGGTAAACTCAAATCAGCATTGATGTCTTCAATTACTCCAGCTGATAAAGCATTTCTTTTGACAACTGTCCCGGGTATCGCCGCTGCAAGCCTATTGGCGATCTGCACTGCAGCCAGTTCTGTTTTGAGTAAGGCACGATGCTGTGCTCTCTGTACGATATATTGCTGATAGACTCTGGCAATCAACTCAGAGCCTATGGAGGCGACGATGCCGAGGATGACGATGACGAAGATGAGTTCAAGGAGGCTAAATCCCTTTCTACTAGTGTGTGTAGGCATTACGGTTATCTCCATTCGAGTTCACCTGTACCGCCGATGTTGCAGCTAAAGGCATGCAATACGATCGTCTTGTTCAGTTCATCGATACCACTGCTGCTGGTAAGTGTGGCAGTAATACGCTTGATGTGGGTAGAGTTTCCTGTAGCAGTAAAGTTTGGATTAAAAGAGAGTGTAGCACTGTTGTATGCTGTTCCCATAACAGGGATATCTGATATGTATACGACAGAAGTGGCGATATTGATATCTGCTTCTTTTTCAATATAGTCAGCAGCGGAGAATTCAATTTCTGTGAGGTTGACATCACCATTGAAATCATCAATATCATCTAGATCGGAATCCGGACCAAGCGAAGCAGGCACAGTAGTCGTATAAATATTTCCCATATCTCCGACAAAGGCACGCTTGCTCTCTTGCGGGGTACCGACGCGTCTTAGTGTTCCGTTTAGGTCTGAGTCAGTACTGATACTACTACTGATCGTCATAATTACATTTTCAGCACTGCTGCTTACTGTATTGTTCTCATCCCAATAATACCCCATGATCATACTGATCCGAGAGGCGGCTTCATGGATCCCCTCCTGCTGTGTAGCAACATAGCTGCTTTTGGCTGCCTGTTGTATGAGCAGCGGGGCAGTCATCAGGACGATACCCATGACGACGATAGCAAAGATCAACTCGATCATTGCTATGGCGGGCCGTAATGTTTTTTTATACATTTACCATCCTAGCCGTTTGTTTTTAATGGTACTGGCATCACTATTCACAACATTACCCGTGTCCCCATGTCCTGCCCAATCAGCAGTATTGTGAAAACGGACACGGTAGAAAGGATCTGGTGGGCTATTGTCAGTTAGATCCGGATTGTAGATCATCCAAGTGTTTGTGCTGGGCCCAAAAGTGATATTGACATCTTCTGGCAATGCACCTCCACTGCTAAAGACAGTGACTGTATTGTTGTCGGTGCCCAAAATGATGGTGACTTCAGTTGGATCATACGGGCTAACGCTACCCCCCGAGAGTGCTTCCAGGGTGATATTTCCGTCATTGCTGCTGGTATGACCAGTCGAGAGATACCAGTCAAATTCATTCGTCGGCTTGAAAAGAATCAGATCCAATCCGAATGATGATGTAGCATCACGATAGACAACGACAGAGATCGGTGTAGTGGCGGGACTTGTTTCGTCATCATAGAAATATTTGGATGGTTTGGTTCTGACGTAATACATGGTGGCATTTTCATCTGTAAGCGCTCCTGTCTCACCTTTGGCTATATCATCAGGAGCCATACTGGGATCAACCTCAGTAATATTGACATCTGACAATAACAGTCTAAAAGGATTCACCACTAAATTAAATGTTCTGTCAAAATTGAGTTTGTATTCAATATTTGTTGTACCATTGCCATCCGGTGCATCATTGGGGAAGGAAGCTACGGTATTGGCTATCTCTAAAGAAGTAATAGAGATAGTGTTATTTACCGGTGCAGGAAGAGGAGTACTTCCTTCTCCACTGTCAGGAATACTGATATTGTGTTCTTCAGGATTGAAATGGAGAAAATAATCTAATGGTTGAGCACCCGGGTAAGTAATATTTGTACCATTTAATCCCAATGTAAGATTTGTATCTTTTGCATAACAGGTTTCAGTGTAGTTACGGGTAATATTATTATCTTCTCCCATAGCTTCAATATCTATGATCAAAACTGAAGCCATAGAACGATCATTTGTAATATTAATATCGTGAAGATAGGTAAAATTATCGTTGGTGTTATGATCGCTTAGGTTTGCCTCGATATTAAAATGATCCGGAATAACTGTAAAGATGACATTATATTCACGAATCAATCTGCCATCAATGAAGCGACCTCCGATAGTTGAATCATATTCTGGTGTATCATTTACATCGACTATGGCAAACTCTGTACCGTTTGTTTCATGAATGGACATATTGATATCTCCGATATCACTGAAACGGAAAATGTTATTTGGGTCTATACCGTCTTGAAATTGAACAGATGGTGAAATCTCAATGCTTTTGACTTCACATCCACTATTATCGCTTACGTTAAGATCAATATAGAATGATGTATTTTGCGTTTCGTTGTAGCCAGTGGACGGATTATCGGTATAACTAGGTGCACGGAAAAGTAAACTTTCGTCCTTTCCTGCCTTAAAAATTGCACCAGCTGTAATATTTACATCAAATACATCCGGCCGTATTGCAAATTCGTCCGAATGATTTGGAATATCGATTGCATCCTCGAGACAGGATGCACATCCCAGATCATGATCGTATGCGGCTGGTGAAATTGTGCCTGCTTTTTTACCTCCGCAATTACCTATGTAAGCTTTGGAATCACATGGAGAAAGCCCTCCGCCGTCGCCATTGACGCAGGTCAGTACATTAGGATAAAAAGCCGGAGGGAAGACTGCTTTGATATTGTTCTCAGTGTTGAAACATGCCGGAAGCAGACACAAAGAGTTATTTAATGAACTTTGTGCACAGTTGAGACTGGTTGCTGCTCTGAAAAGCGCTCCAAAATCAAAGCTGGTGATGTGAAATCTTCTTATTTTGGCTGCATAGCCTACCGTGATACTGGGACTGGCTACAGCAGGCGTTTCGCTATAAAAAGTATGATGCTGTATGATCAATTGTGTTACCGGGTCGCCAATATGATTACCCTGCTCATCAGTCAGAGAGAGAATAACAGGCATGTCGACCGTTTTTTTACCATCATCATAAGTACCATCATACTCTGCCGTATGTCCATTCTTCAGATAGGATGCCCGGATATCAAAAGTTAAGTTGACCTCTTTGGTGGTGATGTAAGGTGCAGTATCATACCATCCATTGGACAAAGGTATACTATTGTGATCATTGACTCCAACATTAATGAAAGGGTCTGTACCACCGCCTCCACTGATATTCGTATCGTAACAAACCTCAAGTACAACATCAGTTTCGTTCTGAGGTACATTCAGTCCCAGATAATATGTACCCTGAGGATATTTCTTTAGAATATCAATGCTGTCACCCTGTGGTAAATAACTGGTGGTCGGACCGGCAAAAAGTACATCACAGTTCACCGCAGAAAAATCGTATTCCAACTCTTTATGACCCGTATTGGAAAGATTGAGATCCAATATAGCTTCTGCAGGCAAGGTGAACCAATATGCTTTTGGATCACCTGATATGATCGTCGGTGAGACGGTACCACAAGGATTCAGGACAAGTTCTATCAGGTTTGGAACGTTACACATATCGGTGATCTTGACAGTCACTGTCGCAGTTGCTGTGCTACAGGTCGTACCGTCTGAAACAGTATAATCAAAAGAAACATCCCCGACATAACTACCGTCAGGAACATATTCAAATGAACCATTGCTGTCAAGAAGGGTTACTGTACCATGAGATGGGGTTGAGAAACCAGTCACAGTATAGTTTTGGTTGGGATCATTGCTGATCACATTTCCATATAATGTTTGATCCACCCGGTTTATGAGATAAGAATCGTTTACCGGATTTTGAAGTATATTTCGCACATCGATGGTGACAGTTGCCATATTGCTGACCTCTATCCCATCTGTGATATTGTAATCAAATGAGTAGATACCGCAAAAATCTGTAGCCGGATCATACGTGAAACTTCCATCAGAATTGATAGTAAAAGTACTGTTATGATCTGCAACTGTAATTGTATCACCCTCAGGATCAGTGTCGGCAGGGGCATCTGTGATGATATTTCCTATAAGTTGACTGTTGACATCAATTCGATAAGCTTTGTTGTTTGCTGTGGGGGGGTCATTATTAATAATACGAATGTTAGCCACAGTTGGAGAAGCAGTGTAGCTTTGTGAAGCATTCCTATCAAATTTGGTAAGCTCAACAGTAAAGGCAATATCACCAGTGATCAAAACATCAGAATTGACGGTAATGTCAATAGGTATACTTGTTGGACCCGTACTGCTGCCTTGTGGAAATATAATGATATCACTTTTTGCTACATAATTGACACCTGCCACTGCTGAACCATCAGCAGTCTCCCAAGTGACGTTAATATCTGATGCATTGGGATCCTCACTAATGCTGATATTGAGATCCACAGTTACGGTACCACTGCCCTCCTTTATATCGTAAGTAGCAGGTGAAATTGATATCGTAGGTGTGTTGGAAGCAAAAAGTGTTGTTCCTGTTAAAAAAAGCACAAAAAGAAACGGAAACAGCAACAGATCAAAAACACTCTTTAAATTTTTCATTATAAAACCCCTTTTAGCACTTAAAAAACAGGAGAGCATCTATTCTCTTCCCTCCCACACATATCAAGTCTCAAAATATAGAACTCAACCTAATATTATAGTATAGGACTTTTATGTTTGATTATTTCTGAAACGGATTGTTTATATGGTTTATGGTTGAATATTTTGTGTAATTGCGGCCGATCTATCGACCAAATAATAGATCAATAATATGATCTGAATTTGTTGTACAAAGTTAGGAGACTTGAATACACTTATTGAGCTTTTTATAGTTATTTATGACACTCGTTTGCCAAGCTTTATCTTCTAAAGCAACTTTTGAGTTGTCCGCATATTGGGTGTTTTAAATAATATGAATTCGCGTAGGGTGCGTAACACGCACCTATTTATCTTTCATTTTAGTATTATTTCTGTGTCACTCTGAACGCTGCTTCGATTGCCTTGATAAATCCATCTCTCACTTTGCCCTCTTCGAGTGCGGCGTAGCCGGCTGCCGTGGTGCCGCCGGGACTCATGACGCTGTCTTTGATAAGGGCAGGGTGTTTCTCGGCGAGAAGGGGTGCAAAACCTGCAAAGAGAGTTTTGACCAGTGCCATACTCGCATTGCGCCCCAGTCCCTGCTTGACACCGCCGTCCATCATAGCTTCTGCAACCAGTGCAAGATAGGCGGGGCCGCTGCCGGCTATCGCTGTGGCAATATCGAGCTCTTTTTCGCTACCCAGCCAGAGACTCTCTCCGATCGCATCAAATATCTCCAGTGCCTCCACTCTGATCGCTTCATCTCCGGTCAGTGCTGTGGCAGATTCCCCGAAGGCGGCAGCAACATTGGGCATGGCGCGTACGGTATGTTCTGCATCGATCTTCTTTGTCAATGCACTGATGGGAGTGCCGGCAAGGATGGAGTAGAGTGTACGCGCTTTGCCCTGAAGCTGATCGGATACGGCATCAAGTGCATAGGGTTTGACGCAAAGCAGGATGTTTTTGCCGCTGATATCTATCTGCCCGAGCAGGGAGTAGGAGGCATTATGTTTTTGGGAAAGTTCCTCCAGTTTTTGGCTCTCTCTGGCGATAAATTCCAGCTCATATTTGCCTGCAAGTCCCTCTGCGAGAGCGGCTGCCATCGCACCGCTGCCTATGATTGTCAGTTTCACATTTATTCCTTATTGTTAGAGATGCCCTTCAATACCATTAATCTAAGAATTTTTTTTGCTTCAGGGGATGGGACTTCAGTTCCATAAAACGGAACTGAAGTCCCTCCTCCATGAAAGGAATTTACCCTTAACTTAATGATATTAAAGGCATCCTTGTACATATTTTCTCAATTATAGCGAAACATCATAAGCTTTTTACATAGTTTGAGATATGATAAAGGTAAATATTATGGCACCGGAAGTGCTAATTTTCTTTGATGGGGTTACTAAATGAAAAAAAGTTTATGGATAGCAGTCGCAGTTGCGTTTCTCTTTGCGGGATGCTTAGGAAAAAAAGATGAAACGGCTGAGTACAACAAGCCGGCATTGCACTGGTACAAAAAAATCGCTGAATCTGTAGCAAAATCCAATTTGGATAAAGCCGATGAGTACTATCTCTCACTCAAGAGTGAACATATGCGTTCGCCGCTGCTGCCGATGGCGATCATTATGCTCGCCCATGGGCATATGGAGGCAGAAGAGTATCTGATGGCAAACTACTATTTCGATGAATACAACAAGCGCTTTGCGACAAGTGAAGGCCGTGAATATGCGGATTTTATGAAATTGAAATCAGCCTTTTTGGGGATACAGGATGTTAACAAAGACCAGAAACTGATGCTGGATACAGTCGCCAATGCTGAGAAATTTGTCTTGCGTCACCCCGACTCAGCTTATGATCCGCTTGTCAAGACTGTTTTGGTCAGACTGCATATGAGTCAATATCTACTCCATGAAAATATCGCAGCACTCTATGATCGTGTCGGTAAAGATAAAGGTGCGAAGATCTACCGTGCCAAAAACAAGCAATCTCCTCTCAATATCAATGATATTGACTTGCCCAAGAAAGGTATTTTGAGCAAGGTGTTTGACTAAGATGCAGTTGAGTGATTATGATGCATTTCCATCCATACTGCCGGTACTCGTGGAAGATGACCTCTTTTTTTATCCTTTTATGATTAGCCCGATCTTTCTGAGTTCTCAGGAAGATATCGATGCGGCAACCTATGCGATGGAGAGCAATTCGCTGCTTTTTGTCACCTCTACAAGAGAGGGGCATGAAGGGGAGCGTAACTTCGAGGCGATCTATACCTATGGGGTAGTCGGTTCGATCATGCGCAAGGTGCATATCCCTGACGGCCGTGTCAAGATCCTCTTTCAGGGATTGGCACGCGGTGTCATTACGGCGCCGCAGGAGGGTACATTTCCCCGGGCTATCATCGATATCGTTCAGAATGAGGGATACAATCAGCTCAAAGTAGATGCCCTGATGGATATCCTGCGTGACAAGATCAAGCAGCTCTCCTCTGTCAACAGCGCATTTCCGGCAGACCTCCTCCGGACGATCGAAGAGAATGACGAACCGCATCGTATCGCTGACTTGGTTTCATCAATGTTGAGGTTGGGAAAAACACAGGCATACGAACTCTATATCGAAAGCAATATCGAAAAGCGCCTTCTGGCACTGGTGGATATCATCATCGAAGAGATGGAGTCTGCCAAAGTGCAGCGCGAGATACGCAACAAGGTCCACTCCAAAATCGAACAGACCAACAAAGAGTATTTCCTCAAAGAGCAGCTCAAACAGATACAAAAAGACCTGGGTACCGATACGCAGAGAGAAGAGGAGATCGCGCTTTTCCGTGAGAAACTCGAAGCGATCAAGGCTTATCTCGAAGAGGATGCCTATAGAGAAGTCAAAAAGCAGCTCGATCGCTTTGCGCGGGTTCATCCCGATAGCGGGGATGCGAATATACTGCAAAGTTATCTGGAGTGGGTTTTTGAGATGCCTTTTGGAAAATTCGCCAGAAAAAAACTCAGCGTAAGTGATGTCGCGAAAGAGCTGGACGAAGATCATTATTCGCTGGAGAAGCCAAAAGAGCGTATCGTAGAGTTCTTTTCTGTGCGGGAACTTGCAGCGCTCAGAGGGTTGAAGCAGAGTGATTCCAAGGGAGTGATCCTCTGTTTTTCAGGCCCTCCGGGAGTCGGTAAGACTTCGCTCGCCAACTCTATCGCGACTGCACTGAAGCGGCCGCTTGTGCGTATCGCATTGGGTGGGCTGGAAGATGTCAATGAGCTCAGAGGCCATCGCCGTACTTATGTCGGTGCGATGCCGGGCAGGTTGGTGCAGGGGTTGATCGAAGCCAAAAAAATGGATCCGGTCATCGTCCTTGATGAGATCGACAAAGTAGGGCGCAGTCAACGGGGAGATCCTACCGCGGCACTGCTGGAGATACTCGACCCGGAACAAAATGATCACTACAGAGACTACTATCTCAACTTTCACATCGACCTGAGCAAAGTGATCTTTATCGCTACAGCCAATGATGTTGGCAGGATTCCTTCACCGCTTCGCGACAGGATGGAGTTCATCTCTCTGAGCAGTTACACTCCTAATGAGAAATATGAAATAGCGCAACGCTATCTCATTCCGCAGGAGCTGAAAAAACATGCGCTCAAAAAGCGTGAATTTTCTCTCTCGGCTTCTGCATTGAAAAAACTGATCGAAGAATATACGCGTGAACCGGGCGTAAGAAACCTCCGTCGCAAGCTGGCGGCGCTGATGCGCAAGAGTGCGCGGCAACTTCTCGAAAACAGAGAGTTGGCCAAAGTCTCTATCACGCTGAAAAACCTTGATAAGTTTGCAGATAAAAAAGTTTTTGAAATTTCACCGGTGGAGGATCTCCCTCAGATCGGTGTCGTCAATGGCCTGGCTTGGACTGCCGTGGGTGGTGATGTCCTGACGATCGAAGCGATCAGGATCAAAGGCAAAGGGTTGATGCAGCTTACGGGAAGCCTCGGGGATGTTATGAAGGAGTCGGCACGAATCGCCTACAGCGTAGTCAAGATACTTGTGGATAAGGGCGTGGTGAAGATCCCGCAGAAGAGTATCCCTCTCAGTGTCAAAGAGCGCGAAGAGAAGACGCAGGTCGATGCGAGTGAAATCTATAAACGATATGACCTTCATATCCATGTCCCCGAGGGTGCCACGCCCAAAGATGGCCCAAGTGCAGGTATTACGATGGCAACGGCGATTGCATCGATCTTGAGCGGTCAAAAAGTTGACAACAAAGTCGCTATGACGGGAGAGCTGACCCTGACAGGGAAAGTGCTGCCCATCGGCGGCCTCAAAGAGAAGCTGATCGCAGCCTACAAAGCGGGGGTGACCAAGGCATTGATCCCTGCAAAGAATTATCAAAGAGATCTCGAGGATATCCCTGATGAAGTCAAAGAGCATATAGAGATCATCAGCGTAAAACGTATCGAAGAGGTGCTCAAAGAGGTGTTGCTGTAATATGCAACCATTGACCAATCTGCAACAGTCTCGCCAGTCTTGGAGGCAGGACTTTAGTCCCGCTTTATGGGACTGAAGTCCACATTTCCTTAGCTTGGCAACATTCAGCTTTCTCTTCCGGCCATCAAGTCCAATGAGCAATAACCCGGGTAAGATCTTTCTCTATGATAGGTTTTCGCAGGAAATCATTGGCTCCATTGTCGAAAACTTCAGTTTTTTTTGTATCATCAGTGGTCAATACAATGACAGGGATATGACTGTTCCCCATATCTGATCGGAATATTTTGAGAAATTCTATTCCATTAAGTACCGGCATCATGATGTCGAGAAGAATGAGATCGAAATCATCGTCTGCTTTTATCTTTTCCAACGCATCTGCGCCATTTTCGCATTCAACAACAGCGCTGATCTTCACATTTTTTTTCAGAAGTGCCTTGAGAAGCATTCTGTTGATCATATCGTCATCTACGACCAATACTTTTAATCCCATTGTTTCTATCCCCTATATTTTTTAATCAGTGTTTCGAGTTTTTCTTTGGAAAGTGTGTGCGGAGTTGATTCTCCCCGTGTAATATCGAATGCTTTTTGATCGCTGTCTGGATCGGAAAGTGCGATGATGGCCACACTCTCTTCTATCCGGCTGAGATCGTCAGGCAGGAGATCCAGATCAGATATCAGAATATCATAGCTGCCTGATATCGCTTCTGTTTCCAGGTTTTGCAACGCATCAAGTATGCTATACTTCTGATCTATATTTTCAATCATTTTGGCAAGTATGCGACTCTCAAGAAGACTTTTTTTGACAATGAGAATCTTGTTCACATGCTTCTCCTCTTCACTATGAAGCTTAATGGTATCAGTGAGAGTCTCAGTATCTGCTACTGCCTCTTCCGCTTTCCCTTTTGGCACCATTGGAATGGTTGGTTCTTCGGCAACTGCTTCTTTTATGGCCTCAGCAGGTACTTCTACTACCCGTTCGACAGCCTTGTCACTAAGATATTTGTTGAGTATGAGCAGAAGCTCTGAAGTCTCCAATGGTTTGGATATATACTCATCGAGCCCTTCACTCAGGAATCTTTCTCTGTCACCCTTAAGTGCGTTGGCAGTCAAAGCAATGATCGGAACATGCGGTATCTCCTCATCATCTTCATAGTTAAGAATCTCATGAGTTGCTTCTATGCCATCCATCACCGGCATCTGAATATCCATAAATACAAGATCATATTCATTATTTCGCCGTTTTTCAAATGCTTCCAGGCCATTATTTGCCAAATCAACTTTGAGACCTGATTCTTCAAGAATATGTCGGATGAGCTTCTGGTTGATGATATTATCTTCCGCTACAAGTACTTTTGCATCAAAATAGTTCCCTTTTGATCCTGCAGCAATCTCTTCTGCTTCTTTAATGCCAGTAGTTGTGCTGCGAAGGAGTACTTCTCTGATCTTGGTAAGAGTGACAGGCCTATAGAGAACATTCTCCTGGGCGACACCCAGTGTCTCTATCTTGTCTCGACTGGTGACATTGGCAATGATTATCAGCTCTGACTTGTCGAGGTTGTGCAGCGAATCGAGAATACTCTGTTTGGCATGGTTGATATCGATCCAGTAGTTTTTGCAACGATTTTCGTCTTTGAGTTCTTTGAGCTCTTCAACTGATTCAAAAAGTTTGACATTTGGGCCAAAATACTCGAAATAACTCTCAAGGTAACTACCAAGCCTGGTTGGAATATCCTGTCCATACCTGGCAATCGTAAGAGAAGTAAAGGCATTGAAAAGATCGGTATCTGTCGAGGGAAGCTCTTCGAGTGCCAGGCTGAAAAAGAAAGTCGTACCTTGATCTTTGATGCTTTCAAGTTCGAGTTTGCCACCCATCAGTTCGACAAATTGGCTGGAGAGAGTCAATCCCAGGCCTGTACCCCCATATTTTCTGGCCACAGAGATATCTGCCTGAGAGAATGCGGTAAAGATTCTGGATTGCTGCTCTTTGGTCATACCGATACCATTGTCTTGGATACTAAAGTGTATTCTCTCCTGCCCACTCTCTTCGTTGTGAACTTTTTTGATCTCGACATTGATGGTTCCGCCATAGCCGGTGAATTTGATGGCATTACTCAGAAGGTTGATGAGAACCTCTTTGATCTTGGTTGGATCACCTTTGAGTTTTTTGCCGATGAGAGGGTCGAGATAATAGTCCAGGTCAATATTTTTTTCAGCGGTACTGACACCATAGGTTTCTACAGCACTGTCAAACTCTTCTTCGGCATCAAAAACGATACTTTCAACCTCCACTTTGTTACTCTCAAGCTTGGATAGATCGAGAATATTGTTGATAATACTCAGAAGATTTTCAGAACTCTTGTTGATAATCGAGAGAAATTCATGCTGCTCATTGTCGAGTTTGGTTGTTTTAAGTAGTTCCGTAAACCCGATGATGCCATTGAGCGGTGTTCGGATCTCATGTGACATATTGGCGAGGAAGAGCGATTTTGCTTCGTTTGCCTGAAGTGCTGCCTGCTTATCATCCTTGGCTGTATCTACCAGATGTTCGATGAACTTATAGGCCGTCTTGGTACCTTTGTGAGTATCAAGATTAACATTATCAATCTCTCCATTGTTTGAAAGAAGATACTGACCGCTCTTTTTCACCCTCCCAACCGCTTTGTTAAGGAGATCTTCGAGCTGTTTGATATTGTTGGCAATATCTCTTGTGGTTAAATATCCAACGATAGCCAGGATGATGGCCAATATCCAAACCAGGAAGGAGATAGCAAGTGTGAGAATCTGCTCCTGCAGGTATGCTTCGGATTTTTCCCAGAGTCTGCTCGATACGATAGTCTGCGCTTTGGAGAGCAGAGAGATTTTCTTTGTCTGGAGGGTAAACCAATCCTTTGGGTCTTCCGTGTAGTCTCCATTGTCTACATCGTTTTGGATCGCTGAAGATGTCTCAGCCAGGTTTGTGAGCATCTCTCTGTTTTTTGGATCATTGTAAAGTTTGTCTATACTCTTTGAGATATCCCTGTCAGTAATCTCACGTGGGTCAAATCCATTTGCATTGATTTTGAAGTTATCCCAAAGCGCAATCTCTTCAAGCGCCATCGAAGCTTTTTTGGTCATGTAATATGCGACAAAACCTCTCTCCAGGCCGGCATTTTCTTTTGCAATTACAATTTCGCTGAGCGTGCCGATCAATGAAGTAATTTCCGTATTCAGTGCACAATTATTGGTTTGCAACAGGTTGCCAACAGTCGGGGTAGCGATCAGTTGTGTATAGCCTTTGAAAAAGATATCAGTAAAGTCACTCTCCGGAGCGTCTACTTTGGCTCTGATGTCAGGAAGCTTTTTGGTGTTCTCCAAAAGTTTATTGTATTTTGTTGAGTCAAGCTGTTGCTTATCGATGAGGAGAAAGGGAAAATAGATTTTTGATTCTACCTTGAGATCCTCCTGGAGTTTTTTCACAGATACATCAAGTGTGCTTCTCTGCTTGTAAAGCGGATCGGAAAAACTTTTTTTGCCGGAACCCAGATAGAGCGCTGTAAAACCACGCTCCTTGCCTGTCTGGATCAAAACATCATTGAGGAGAGCATTGTTTTTCAGGATAGTTTTGAGCGCATTGGCCTCTTCATAGTTTTGATAGGAGGTTACCAGAAAGTAACTTGAAAGCAAAATAAATAGAGTAATTGGCAAGAGTCCGGTCAACTTCAGTCGATTTCTAATAGTCATAGTTTATTTTTTCCCTTGATGATGCGATTTCCTATCCATGTAGAGTTCAAATGCCAGAAATTGTCCCCAGTATTTTTTGAGCAGGGGCTCAAAACGGGATCTCTCTTCACATAGTTGAATCTCTTCAAGTGTCTCTGCCAGAGGGTTGATTCTCAGATTACTTGCTACACCTTTAAGCTTGTGTCCTATTCGGTGTATTTCGTCGATATCACCTTTTTTGTAAGCATTAATAAAGCTCCCTTTCTCCTCGTGTGCCTGGACAATGAAGTCATGGACAAACTCTTCGATCAAATCAACAGGCAGACTCAGATCTTTCGAAGCTTTTTCAAGCTGAAAATCAAAATGGATCGGTTTGATATCGTCGTGAGCCAAGTGATATATAAGATTGTTAGGTGTCTCTTCTTCCGGTTCGGGTACTGTATTGTCAGGCTGTGCTGAGTGTGTTGTCAAATTCGAGAGAGTATGATAAAATGTGTCAATAGCTCTTTTTTCTTTTTCCCCAGATTCTTTTTCTATTTTTTCAAGAATATTCGAAAGTGTATCCAAGTGAAGCATTTGGGTAAGTTTATAGAGCGACTGGATAGCCTTGTGGTGTTCTTCGCTGCCTGTATCTTTGACCGCTTCCTCCTGCTCAATGGCTTTATCGATGAATTCATTGAAGAATTCGGAGTAGTCCTCTTTGGAGACCCCCAGTATTTTGCTGATCTTCTCTGTATCGATGAAGATACTTTCGTCTGAGAGTGCAAAATCCTCTTCCTCTTCTCCTGTGAGTTCTTCTTTTGCGGCTTCCTTGGCAGGCTTCAGGAAGTCGATCTCCTCATCAGGAAGAAGGTTAATTATATCATCGGCTTCTTCTGTGTCCTCTATCTGGAATTTGACTTCATTTTCTTCATCAGGAAGAAGATCGATTTCTTTATCCGTTTCTTTTTCGATCCCTCTGTCGAAATTGACAAAACCATCCTCTTTCTCATCTATTGAAAATTTGACTTCATCATTCGTTGTTTTCGGCAGGCCGATAGGGGCAGATACTGCCTCTTTGATCTCGGAGAGTTCGATCAGATATAGATCACCCATAAGCGTACTGAGCGGATATCTATTCTGGGTGAGTGTCACGGTGTTGGTGCCGGTGACTATCTCCAGTGTACTGCTGTCCAACTCGTTAAAATTGAGCTCACTGCCGACAACCTGAGTAAATAACTCTTGTAAATTATTGATCTTCAATAGTGACAAAAAGTCACTATCTGCTGCGACAATTTGATTGTCCAGATTTACGATGTAATACATTCTTGACTGCTCCTTGACTTTAGTTTTCTTCTCGTAAGAGTTTTTCATATGCCTGTTCTGCTTCTTCAATCTCTGATGGTGTTGCCGGCTTCCTTGCTGCAGTATAGCCTACAATATCACCCTCTTTTATGATTGGTGCGATATGGCTGTAAACCCAGTAGTATTGCCCATCTTTTCGAAGATTTTTAACCGTACCTGTCCAGCTTTCACCTTTTTGTATCGTCTTCCAGAGGTCTTTGAATGCAGCTTTTGGCATATCGGGATGACGGACAATATTGTGGTTTTTCCCCACAAGTTCACTCTTGTGGTAGCCGGCAATTTCATAAAATTTTCGATTGCTGTAGGTGATGATCCCCCTGAGATCCGTGTCGCTCACAATAACGCCATCTTCAAAGGTATATAGCTCATCTCTCGCAGTGGGTCTTTCCATATAAAACCCTTTCCTCGCAATCCTAATTCTATAACCTCAAGCTCACAAGATAGGATCTGTCTTCTTGCATTTGTCATGATGAACAAGACAATACTTCTTTGCAACCTTATAATAAGAAAACTAAAAACAGAATGAAAAGTTCTGATTTATTTTGGATTATTCCTGAAAACATAAAATGTGGGGGAAATATACCTAATATAGTGAAATTG
>Ga0209013_10002891_pt1 | contig 15467 bp, 13 predicted proteins | sample Cruoilmetagenom2_FD_187291 | JGI IMG/M metagenome (GOLD analysis project Ga0209013, IMG submission 187291) | Oil polluted marine microbial communities from Coal Oil Point, Santa Barbara, California, USA - Sample 2 (SPAdes) (version 2) | ecosystem: Environmental > Aquatic > Marine > Oil seeps ... | reverse complement strand
AAAGAGACTAAAAAACACAACAACTTCCACCCTTCTCACTGGATAAACTCTTACACAGCATGGATGGATGAACTTCGTCCTTGGTGTATCTCTCGTCAACTTTGGTGGGGGCATAGAATCCCTGTATTTACTTGTGATGACTGTGGCCACCAATGGGCTGACAAAGCAGATGAGCCTGAAGCTTGTCCAAAGTGTGCATCTAAAAAGTTGACACAAGACCCTGATGTACTAGATACTTGGTTCTCTTCTGCACTATGGGCAATGTCTCCACTTGGCTGGGGAAACAATGGAAAACTTCCTGAACTTTATAATGATAGTGATATGGCAGATTTTTACCCTAACTCTCTACTCATTACGGGCTTTGATATAATGTTTTTCTGGGTAGCCAGAATGATGATGATGGGGGAACATTTTCAAGGAAAATTACCATTTAAAGATATCTATATGCATGCCCTTGTAAGAGATGAAACCGGTGCAAAAATGTCAAAGTCAAAAGGTAATGTTATCGACCCTCTTGATATGGTTGAAGAACATTCAGCGGACATTATACGCTTTACCCTAGCCTACCTAGCAGTACAAGGTAGAGACATCAAGCTTGGAGCAAAAAATCTAGAACAATTTAGAAACTTTACCAATAAGCTTTACAATGCAACAAACTACTTACAACTTAACGTTGACACCTTTAAAGACTTGAAAGATGTTGAAATCAAAACACCACTTGGACGTTATATGCAAAGTAGACTAAGTGTAGCCGTTGAAGAGATAAGAGCTACAATTGAAAGCTATAAGTTTAACGAAAGCGCAAGAATACTCTACAACTTTGTATGGAATGAGTTCTGTGACTGGGGGATCGAGTACTCTAAAGCAGACAGAGAGAGCATCATAGAACTGGGAGCCATCTTTAAAGAGACACTTAAAATGGTTTCTCCATTTATGCCATTTATCTCTGATCATCTTTACCATAAACTCTCAGGTACAACACTTGAAGATGGTGAGTCACTTATGGTAATGAATTTCCCAAAAGAGATCGCTAGAGATGTAGAAGCTGAAAATATGTTTGCGATCATCGAAGAGTCTATCACCGCACTTAGACGTGCTAAAGTAGTCATAGACATGGGGAACAGTAAGATAGAAAAAGCGTATATCAAACTAGATGGAAATATCGATACAGATATGGCTCGTCCTTTCATACAAAAGTTGGCAAAAGTAGAGAACATAGAGTTTGTAGAAACTAAAGTTGAAAATTCTATCACAGATGTTTCTGATAACCTTGAAGTCTATCTTCCAACAGGTGAGATTGATATGACACCAATTATTAACAAGCTTACACGTCAAAAAGAGAAGTTAGAAAAAGAGATACAAAAACTAAACGGTATGTTAAACAATGAAAGATTTGTTGCAAATGCACCAGCAGAGGTACTCGCTACAAACAAACAAGCACTTGAAGATGCAGAAAATAAGATGAGTAAAGTATCTACTGAATTAGATAATTTTCTATAATAATTTTTATCACAGTTAAGATTTTTCTTTCTACTTTTCTAGAAAAGTAGGCAAAAGTCGTCACTACTCTCGAATCGCTCTGCTTTCAAGGGCGTTCATAGTGACATTATTTAATAATGAAGGAATCAATGTATGCAAGATATAATTAAAACAGCATATGAAGCCCTACTCTCTAAAGAGTACAACAAAGCTTTCGAACTTTATACAGAACTTGAAAAGCAAAAAGAACCAACATCATACTACTACCTAGGTTTTCTCTACTTTAGAGGTTTTGGTGTGGAAGCAGATACAAAAAAAGCATTTGACTGCTACCTTCAAGCAGCAACCAGAGAAGTCCCTTTGGCACAGTTTGAAGTAGCACTCATGCTTGAAAATGGTGAAGGGTGTGTCCAGAACTTCTCAGAAGCAGCTTTTTGGTACGAAGAAGCAGCCAAAAGAGGCAACATAGATGCGTTCAATAACCTCGCAGCCATGTTCAAAGAAGGACGAGGTATAGAACAAGACTACAAAAAAGCTTATATACTCTTCAAAAAAGCAGCTATAGCTGGAAATGCCTCTGCTCAGTTCAACTTAGGTGCTTTATATGATATGGGTCTAGGTTGTGAAGAGGACAAAGAAAAAGCCATAGAGTGGTGCAGAAAAGCCTCTTTCCAAGGACACCAGAAAGCTAAAGATATCATGATGCGTATGCAAAATGATGGACAGATCGTCTTTTAACCCTAACTATTTAAAAACTTCTTTCTAAACTCTGGCTCTGGAATTGGAGGACTGATAAGGTAGCCCTGATAGCTGAGTGAATCATTGATCTCTTTGATAATTTCTTTCTGTGACTCCTCCTCTATCCCTTCTACGACAATATTGTAGTTAAACTGTTTTCCAATCTCAACGATCGTTCGTATAAGCGTAATATTATCTTCATTATGGCTCAGATCACAAATAAACTCTCGATCTATTTTTAAAACAGAAAATGAGAGCTTTTTCAGATAAGAGAGAGAAGAGTATCCTGTCCCAAAATCATCAATAGCACATTTTATGCCATTGCTCTGAAGCTCTTTTATTACCTCTTGGGTTATTTCAAAATTATCGATCAATGATGTTTCAGTGATCTCAATTTTGATATCACTGCTCTCTACTCCATACTCTTTTAGTTTTGACAGAAAAGTATTTGTAAAACCATTTTTAATTAATTGTTTTGAATTGATATTGATAGAAACATATTTGACTTTCCATTCACCACGTTTTTTCCATTGTGCGATATGTAAGCACACTTTATCCAACACCCACCAACCAATATCTGCAATTGCACATGATTCAATAGCTATAGGAATAAAGTCTATAGGTAAAATCAATCCCTTTTTAGGATGTTGCCATCGTATGAGGGCTTCAGCAGCACGTAATGAATCATCTTTGATATTAACTATAGGCTGAAAAAAGAGTTCCAGTTGATCCTCTTGCAGTGCAGAGATAAGATCATGCTGTAGATCAAATCTTTTTTTACGCTCCAGATCCAATTGTGTATTATAGTATGATATGTGTTCATGACCATGTTTTTTTGCTTGATACATAGAGATATCGGCATGTCTCACGATCTCTTCAATATTGCAAAAATTTGGTTCTATGATAACGATACCTATACTGGTTTTCATATGAAGACGTACACCATCAATGATAAAAGGTTCATCAAAATTTTCTTGTATCTTAAGTACATATTTATCTGCTTTACTTTTTGTCTTATCCCTCTCTTTATCAACAAATGGCACTACGATAACAAACTCATCTCCACCTAATCTGGTTAAATTGTTTCCATTATCCATATGTAACTCTAAACGCTTGGATATTTCTATCAAAAGTTTATCTCCAAACGTATGTCCCAAAGAGTCATTAATGTTTTTAAATTGGTTGAGATCCAGATAAAAGAGTATCGAGAAATGACTATAATGTTTTTTCTCATGGATCATATGCTCCATAAATTCTCTAAAACCTCTTCTGTTACAAAGTGATGTTAAGGGATCATGAGATGCAAGGTATTTTAACTCTTTAAGTGCACTGTGTTCTTTGGTCTTATCCTCAAGTAATCCCATGCCGCCTATAACAGTTCCTTCTTTGTTATAAATAGGAGAATATTTACCTTCTACCCAAAACTCTAAACCTCTTGGAAAGGCATAAGGACCAATATACGTTTGAATACCTTTTGTAAAAGAATCTTTGATGACTTTTACAGATCCTTTATCTGAAAGACTATTTAAATTCGTATCAATAATTTCCTTTTTTTCTAAATTGAAATGTGTCAAAAACGATTGGTTGCAATCAGTAATATTTAAATCTTGATCATAAGAGAAGATCCCAATAGGTGCCTGGTCGAAAAAAAGATGTAACATCTCTTCCTTTTCAAAAAGCTCTTCTTTTACTTCAGATATTTCTCTTTTTCTTCTTTTTAGCTCCGCACTCTGCTCATATGAGTGTAAAATAATACTGGCTTGTGTGAAGAAATAAAGAATCAATAAAAAGGCAAGAATATAGGTATCAGGCCTCATTAGAAGTAACAATTCAACAGAAATAGGAGCAAGTAATATAAGCAAATATCCTATGGCAGTACGATAATCATCGGAGAGATTTCTAACTGCTCCTGCACTGACACCAACCAATATTATAAAAATGAAAAGCTGATAATACTTATCTAATTGAGGGACTGCAAAAAGCGCCAAAGCAGACAGCATAAGTGCTGTTAGCCATATTTTTACAACTAATTTTTTATGCCATGTAACAGGTGAATGTCTATGTGGATTTTTTTCATAATCATACCCATCATACATTCGCCATAATGTTATTGTCACGATAATTCCATACCATGCTGCTATAGCGTTACCGATCAAAGGCATGAGAATATACAAAAGAATAGTTTCCAATAATATAAGTGAAATAAGTGTATTTCTCTGAATAAGAAAAAGTTCGACAAGAATATTCTCTTCTACTTCCTGATGATGCCTAAGTCCAAATAAGTTTCTAAAAATCCTCATAATTTTATTATACATTAAATAATATTAAATATTATTAAATATTACTGTTATTTAAGTAAAATTAATATAAAGAGCATTTATCCTCCCCTTTTTACTATGCTTTTTTCTATAGTAAACAATGCTGAAAAGAACTCTATCATAACAACAATGACAAAAAAATCAATAATCGCTATAAAATTAAATTTTTTTTTAAAAACTACACTTGATACGGTCATAGTATTATGTAACCAATTGCACAAATGCAAGATTAAAATTCATAAGCAGCGATTACTCTTAGGTACTTAGCATCACTTTTATCCCCTTTATAATCTATATTCTCAAAACGTACAAACAGTGAAGTGTCGATATTGAAATGGTGCCGCCAGTGCATGTAGTACGCATCAAAATTATCGCCCCTGCTGTCATGAACACGTGTATTGGTAAGCGTGAGGGCCACTTCTCCCTGACCCCAGTCAGTCATAGGTAGATCATATCTGGTTTTCAGCATCCAGGTTTCCGGCTTGTAATTTCCACGTCCATTGGCAACCATCGAAGTTGTAAAAACCTTTGCCAGACCACCGTACCCTTTAACGATCCCACTTATACCAAAGTTTTGTGAATAGTTCAGGCTGACCATCCAGTCCTCTGCATGGAAACCTGCTTTTAAAGCTAAAAGATCAATATCATCACCACCATTTTTATTTTCAGTTTCAGCAAATCTTCCACTATTACCACTGTTAAAGTATTGTATACTGACACAGACCATATTATCTTTATCGAGAATAAGTTTATAATCAGCCTGTGCAATAAACGTACTGTACAGGTCGGGTGCATAGTAGTAATAGCTTTGTAGATCTAAATTTTTAATCCCATCATATTGCAGACCAAGCATGGTGATCCCAGAGCCTATCTCACCACTGGCACTCTCTTTTTTATATTCATCTGATGTGTAGGAGCGTATTTGTCTGATATAATTGAGTTGAACTTTTGTATCCGGGTTAACCTCTCCGGTATATGCAGCTCCTTGATAACTCCATGGAACGATGCGTGTTCTATCATCATTCATCATTGGTGTGTTAAGCATAAGATTACCCACTTTTAGTGTTCTTTTTCTACCATTCCATCCTATGAATGCTTCAGAGTTTACGATTAATGCATCTCCATTTTCATCATTATTAAAAAGTGCTGTATCCTCTCTGTTTTTGTTGTAGCCGACAGGTTGGGAAGTGTGAAAACGTACAGAACCATAGAGGGCCCTTTTTGTATCGGTACTATATTTTAAGTAGCCTCCCAGAGCAGTAGCATAGGCATCTTCATCAGATGTTTTATCAATGTCATAGGAGAAAAGTTTGAGTTGACCACGCACCGTACCTTTCGAAAAAGCTTCAACAATGCTGGATTCAGCCACAAGAAGAACAGGGCTGAACAGTAGAGGCCAAAAATAGTGCAAACGCATAGTTATAACCTTAGATAGTTAATCAGCCGCTAAAATACATAATCAATAATAGATACGGGCATCTACAAAGTCATCAGTGACAGAGAAGGCATTATAACCATGTATTGCTTTATATGCTTCAAAATCATAATCTGTTTTGAAATCATCGTAAGCAATTCTAAACTGAATACTTAAGCCATCCATCTGAGTAAACCTTTTATCTTACCGTTTACAAAAGCATCCACAATCGTTTCTATTATTACAGGTTCTTCAATATTTCCCTCAATATTAAATTCTTTTTACTCAGTTGACTGATATGATCAAAGCCCATGATCACCAGCATTGTCTTCATTCCCTTGAGGAGATTGGTATGGTATTCATAGTAAATAAAGAAAAACTGATGACTTACATTATGAAATCCAAATCTTTGCTACTATTTGGTATCATTATTAAATATGCAATAAAAATGGAAAGGAATCTCCTATCGAAAATACTACCTTACACTGGTTTTATGGTTATATTCTCGTTATTATAGGGGGAATACTTCTCTTTTCAGCTATCACTCATATACTCTATCAGAAGCGATCACCTACAAGTATGATATCATGGATGATGGCAATTATTTTTATGCCATTTCTAACAGTGCCCCTCTACTTTCTCATCGGTATTCGTAAACGAGAGAACAAACACACCAAAGCCACGGTTCAACTTCATGAAACCCATCAACAAAATATCCATATCCCCCTCACTCCAAAAAATGCACTCAGTAGTATCTTGGAAAAAAACGGCATACCCTCTGCGACCAAAGGCAATCATTATGAGTTGATCACGAAAGATACTGAGGCCTATGCCCGACTGATGGAAGAGATAGAAAAAGCAACTGTATCTATAGAACTGGGAACTTATGTTTTCAGCTATGATGTAACGACTCAGAAGATATTGGAGGCATTGACAAAAAGAGCAAGTGAGGGAATACATGTACGACTGCTTCTTGATGTTGTTGGTTCATTAGGATCGTATATTTGGCAAAAAAACTTTCAGGCACTGCGTGATGCAGGAGGAGAGGTAGGATTTTTTATCCCTATTATGAGTCGACCTTTTCAGAGCTATATCAACTTGCGTAACCATCGCAAGATCTATCTTTTTGACAGGAAAAGGCTATTGAGTGGCGGGATGAATCTAAGTGATGAATACTTGGGTAAAGAGAGTACTACACAACGCTGGGAAGATATCCTATATTATTTGGAAGGGCCTGCGGTCTTTGGCTTTTATGAGATTTTTCACAATGATTGGAATTATGCAATGGGGTTAACAGATAAACTTGAACTCCCTCTCGAACCTGCAGAGTCTGCAGGTGAAAGCAGTGTCCAGGTTGTCCCTTCCGGTCCTGACATCCCTACGGATGCACTCTATGAAGCACTACTCAATGCCATCTATACTTGCCAGAAGCGTATTTGGATCGTGACACCTTATTTTGTTCCTGATGAAAATATCGTACAGGCACTGATCATTGCTCACCACAAAGGTATCGATGTAAAGCTCATCACACCAAAGCACTCTGATCACTTGATAGCAGACCTAGGCAGAAGTCCCTATATGCGTGAGCTAGATGCCATCGGAGTGGATGTGGTCTTGTATGAGGGGGAGATGCTCCATGCCAAGGCAATACTCTTTGATGATCTAGGGGGAATGGTCGGCTCTGTCAATATTGATAATCGCAGCCTCTTTTTGAACTATGAGATCGTTACCTTTACCTACTCTCCTCATTTTATGGAAAGCATCGAATCATGGATGCTAAAATTGATGTCAAACTCTACACAAGGGATGCAAAAGCCCAGTAAATTTCGCGAAGCAGTGGAAAATATGATGAAAGTCTTCGCTCCACTACTATAATGAAAGACCTACAAAATGTTTAAGCCCTCGCACCTTCACCACTCAGCATGTCATGACCAATGCCATACAAGCATACCTGATACCTTTGAAATACTCTGTTGGAATGTACATAAAAACAACCGAAAACAGCCAAGGTTTCAAACTTATCTACACAAAGAGGTAGAGAGACGGGGTATTGATCTTATTCTCTTTCAGGAAGCCTGTTTCCGTGATAATCACCATTTTGAACTACCTCATTTTTCTTATGATGCAGCAGCAAACCTAGAGTTCAGAGGAGAGTTCTATGGAGTTTTAACAGCAAGCAAAATGGAATCAAATTACGCCAAAGCTTATCTTTCAGAGGGAAGAGAGACTCTTCTTGGCCCTCATAAAAGTTTACTCTTGAGCAATTATCTCTTTGAGGATGGCAGTTCTCTGCTTATCCTCAATGTCCACGCGATCAACTTCCGGGAAAACCAACGTTATGGCATAGAGCTTGAACGATTTCTTAACTTACTTAAAGAACATAAGGGGCCTATGATCCTTGCCGGAGATTTTAACAGTTGGAACAAAAAACGTATGGATAAACTTCATAAAGTTGCGCAGAGACTCTCCCTCACAGCGGTACCCTTTGAGAAAACAGGCAAGGTCAAATCTTTTATGGGAAAAGAGCTGGATTTTATTTTTTATCGTGAGCTTGAGTTAGTAGAAGCAGAGGTGATGGATGAGCATAAACTCTCTGACCACAACCCTCTGTTTGTACGCTTCAAAAGGAAGCTGACTGAGCTTCCTTTGAATCATTAGTGATTTTATTTTAACTTGTTTATGCTTGATGTTATTGATGTTTTAGTAAAATACAAAAAATGTACTTATAGGCACCTCTAAAAACCCTAGATACTCATAATGGATTTAGAGATGCCCTTATATTAAAAAAGAGACTTATGACAATAGCAGGCCCCTCGTTCCCATGCTCTGCGTGGGAATGCATACATCAATTTAAACGGAAAATAAATTCCCTTTACACAACAACATTGCATATGCATTACCACGGTCACCATAGTAACGAGAGTAAAGTAAAACAACATAACAACACACTACCACCTGCTATCTGCTATCTGCTACTTTCTCTCCAAAGGAGAGATGCATGCTAGTGCACATCTGCTGTTCAGTCGACAGCCACTACTTCTTACAGAAACTTCAAGAAGAATACCCAGAAGAAAAGCTCACAGGATTTTTCTATGACCCGAACATTCACCCTTACAGTGAGTATTACCTCAGACTACTCGATGTAAAGCGTAGCTGTAAGATGCTTGGTATTGACCTTATAGAGGGTGAATATGATGTAGAAAACTGGCTTGAGGCAGTACAAAGCTTAGAGCATGAACCCGAAAAAGGTTCTCGTTGTTCTGTCTGTTTTGACAGACGTTTTGAAGTCTCTGCAAAAAAAGCAAGTGAACTGGGAGAGAGTACTTTCACCTCTACCCTGTTAACTTCACCTAAAAAATCACTCAGACAATTACAAACTGCCGGAGATGCATTGGCAAAGCAGGAAGGCATCGCTTTTGTGGCTCCTGACTACAGAAAAGCTTCAGGAACGCAAGAACAGAACATTTTAGCTAAAGAAGATGCCCTCTACCGCCAAGACTACTGTGGATGCATGTTTGGACTCAACATTCAGCGTGACCAGCAAGAAAAATTGGCTGATGAACTTTTTGTACCACTCTCAGGTCAAGTGCAACCAGAATCCATAGAAGAACGCATCGAAATGTACAAAAAACGCTGGGAACTTGAAGAGAAAGAGATAGCCCATAAGATCATCAAACAACGCTTTTTAAACTGGCGTTTAAGTATGGGTCTTCTACGTGTACGTAAAGAAGTAGTCCCTGCACACTTCTTACCCTACTCTACACTCAAAGGTGAATACACCAGAGGAAAAATAGAGTACAACATCGGTGAAGTACATCACATGAACCGTGATGAAGTACGTTTTATCACGCGAAAACATTACAATGAAATAGCCAATACAAACTACAACACTGTGACAGAACTTATATACAATCCTCCAGCTTTTGAAAAAGAACTTGAATTACGTGCAGCACTGGGTGTAACACCTTACGATATCTCTATCATACTTGTGGTAGAAGAGATACCTACAAACAAGATAGAAATACTCTGTCAAAGTAAAACCTATAGTGATGTAAAAGAAGTATTGATAAACCTATAATTAGGTTTTTACCAACTTTTCGATAAAATAAGAGAATTTTCAAATAAAGGTTTTCTTGTGCTTTATAACGTCGTAGATATTCAAAATATATTACCTCATAGATATCCATTTTTACTTGTGGACAGAATTACTGAACTTACAGCTGGTAAATACATAGAAGGTTTTAAAAACGTTTCTATTTCTGAACCTGTTTTCCAGGGACATTTCCCTGATCACCCGATCTATCCTGGTGTTATGATCATCGAAGGTATGGCTCAAGCCGGCGGCGTACTTGCATTTAAAAGTATGGACAATGTCAGCCAGGAAGAGATCCAAAATAAAGTGGTTTACTTTATGAGTATCGATAAAGCAAAGTTTCGTGCACCGGTAACACCTGGTGACCAACTTGTGTATAAACTAAATGTCATTAAAAACAAAGGTCCTGTATGGCAACTTGATGCAAAAGCTTATGTAGATGGCAAAGTAGTTGCTCAGGCTGAGCTTAAAGCTATGATCGTAGATAAATAGGTTTTTTTGATGTCTTTAATTCATGCTTCCGCAGTTATAGAAGATGGTGCTATCTTGGGTGCAAATGTCTCTGTCGGTCCTTTTGCTTATATCGGTGCAAATGTGAAAATAGGTGATAATACAACTGTGGCTTCACATGCAGTCATCGAAGGAAATACAACTATCGGTAAGAACAACCGTATCTTTTCTCACTCTGCTGTAGGAACTATCCCTCAGGACTTGAAGTTTGAGGGTGAAGATGTACAGCTTATCATCGGTGACAACAACACCATCAGAGAGTTTACTCTTCTCAACCCTGGTACCAAAGGTGGTGGTTCCATTACCAAGATAGGTGACGGAAACCTTCTGATGGGCTATGTACACCTGGGTCATGACGTGATCATCGGAGACAACTGCATCTTAGCCAATGGTGTAACACTTGCAGGTCATGTTGAGCTTGGTAACCATGTGGTCATTGGTGGGCTTACACCTGTCCATCAGTTCATACACATTGGCGACTATGCGATGATAGGAGGAGCAAGTGCTTTGGCACAAGACATCCCTCCTTTCTGTTTGGCTGAAGGTAACCGTGCAAGTCTACGAGGATTAAACCTTACGGGACTAAGAAGAAACATGGAACGTGAAGAGATCAATGCGCTTAAAGCTGCATATCGAGAACTCTTTGAAGAAGGTCAACCTCTGCAAGAAGTAGCTCAAACACTTTTTGAGACAAGTACTTCAGATAAAGTAAAATCACTTTGTGAGTTTATAAAAACCTCAAAAAGAGGCATCCCTTTTACTAGAAAAGATACAAGGAAAGAAAATGTCAACTAAAGCATGTAGCTTTTGTGAAGCACAAGAAAGTGAAGAGAATCCTCTCATTGCCGGAGAAAGTGCATACATCTGTTCAAATTGTGTAATCTCTGCATACAAAATTCTCTTTGGAGAAGAAGAGCAGGAAGAGCCACCATTAAATTCAGAAACACAAGTACTTTATACACCTAAAGAGATAAATGGTCTGCTTAACGAATATGTCATCGGTCAGGAAAATGCGAAAAAAACACTTTCTGTTGCTGTCTATAATCACTATAAACGTATTTTCAAAGACAACATTGAAGATGATACACAGATCGCAAAGTCAAATGTACTTCTTATAGGTCCAACGGGTTCAGGTAAAACACTCTTGGCACAAACGATCGCAAGATTTTTAAATGTACCTATTGCCATTGCAGATGCAACCAACCTCACAGAAGCTGGATATGTAGGTGAAGATGTAGAAAACATCCTTACAAAACTACTGATGGCAGCAGATGGTGATCCTCAACGTGCTGAGCAAGGTATCGTCTTTATCGATGAAGTAGATAAGATCGCCAGAATGGGTGAAAACCGTTCTATCACACGTGATGTATCAGGTGAAGGGGTACAACAAGCCCTTCTCAAACTCATCGAAGGTTCAGTCGTGAACATTCCGCCAAAGGGGGGAAGAAAACATCCTAACCAGGACTTCATTCAAATAGATACATCAAATATTCTCTTTATTTGTGGTGGAGCTTTTGATGGACTCAATGATATTCTTAAAAGAAGACTCGGAAGCAATACTCTAGGTTTTGGTCAAGAGAAACGTTCTAAGAAAGAGGAAGAGAACTTGCTTCACCTTGTAGAGTCAGATGACCTTGTCTCTTTTGGACTCATTCCTGAACTCATTGGACGTCTTCATGTTCTTGCAACACTTGGCGAGATCAGTAAAGAAGATATGGTACGTATTTTGGTAGAGCCTAAAAACTCATTAGTTAAACAGTATCAAAAACTTTTTGAGATTGATGACGTAAAGCTCACTTTTGAAGAAAATGCACTTTCACTCATTGCACAAAAAGCTATCAATAGGAAAACAGGTGCAAGAGGTTTACGTTCTATACTTGAAGAGATACTGCTTGATATTATGTATGAACTACCGGAACTTGCAGGATATGAAGTGATCATTACCGAAGATGTCATTGAAACAGGGGCAAAACCTCTTTATATAAAAGATAAAAAAACGGCGTAATACCCTACGCTATTTGAGAAAAGGATAAATAGATGTTTAAAAAATTACTAGGCATGTTTTCTAACGATTTAGCTATCGACTTAGGAACTGCAAATACACTTGTACTTGTAAAGGGTCAAGGTATCAGCATCAATGAACCATCAGTTGTAGCTATTCAATATGACAAACATGGACAACAGCGGATCTTGGCTGTGGGTCAAGAAGCGAAAGATATGGTAGGTAAAACACCTGGTAACATCAGAGCGATCCGTCCCATGAAAGATGGTGTTATCGCAGACTTTGAAGTGACTGAAATGATGATCCGTTATTTCATTGAGAAAGCACACAGAAGAAAAGGGTTTTTCAGCCCTCGGATCATTATCTGTGTACCTTACGGTTTGACACAAGTAGAGAGACGTGCAGTAAAAGATTCTGCTGAAAATGCAGGTGCTAGATATGTCTATCTTATAGAAGAACCTATGGCAGCTGCTATCGGTGCTGGTATCCCGGTAAAGGAACCTAATGGTAACCTGGTTGTAGATATCGGTGGCGGTACGACTGAGATAGGTGTGATCTCACTCGGTGGTCTTGTACTCAGTAAGTCTATTCGTATTGCTGGAGACACTTTAGACCAAGCCATAGTTGATTATATAAAAAAGAATTTCAATCTTCTTATCGGTGAGCGTATCGCAGAAGAGCTCAAGATCAAAATTGGTACAGCTATAGCACTCGATGAAGAGCTCACCACTACAGTACGTGGTAGAGATCAAGTTGAGGGAAGCCTTACTGCTATTGAGATCACTTCTGAGCACATTAGAGCAGCTATGCAAGACTCACTTGAAGAGATCGCTGAAGCACTTAAAGATGTTTTAGAACAAACCCCTCCTGAACTTGCAGGTGATATCGTTGAAAATGGTATCGTACTTACAGGTGGAGGAGCACTTATCAGAGGCTTGGACAAATATCTTTCTGATATCGTAAAACTACCGGTGTATATCGCAGAAGACCCTCTTCTTGCGGTAGCGAAAGGTACAGGTAAAGCACTTGATGAGTTAGATATGCTCCAGCAAATGGCATATGAAGACTAGACTTGTTATTATTGCCATACTGTTATTGGTTTTAACAGTACTATTGACAAGAAATGATGAGCGTATCAGTGATACGCTTCTGAGTGTCATTAACCCTATCAAACAAAACTATAAAAATCTTACACAGGGACTGGAAGATAAAAGTCAAAGTTATATTTTCCAAAAAGAGTCTATTGAAAAATTAAGCAGAGAAAATCGTATTTTACGTAAACGTCTTCTTGAACAGACTCACTATATCAAACAAGTAAAAAATATCTATGATGTACTTCCTAAACTTTCTAGAATGCCTATGCATAATATCTCTATTTCGGAGACGATCTCTTATGTAAAACTCAACAGCTTTTCACAAATTATCCTTACCAAACCTAAATCACTCATTGAAAATAAACTTTATGGACTCATACAGGGTACAGTAGTAGCAGGTACGGCAAAAGTACATAACAATCAACTCTATGGCTATCTCACCTCCGATGACAAATGCCGTTTTTCCGTTTTTGTAGGAAAAGAGAAAGCCCCTGGTATCGCTATAGGACTAGAAAAAAATAAAATGATCATCAAATTTATCCCAAAATGGCATAAAATACAAGCAGGTGATAAAGTCATTACCTCTGGATTAGATGATATTTTCTTTGCCGATCTCCCAGTAGGAATAGTAACTAAGGTAGAACTGCAAAGCTCTTATAAAGTAGCATATATCAAAACATACAGTAACATCCTCCATCCCAAAACATTTTTTCTTATCAATGATGCTAAAGCAACACTTGCAGAACATTATGACAGCAATGATACACGTTTAAATCCACCTTGTCCTGTACCAATATGCGAAAGCCAAGAACACAATGAAACCAATATCACCGTAGTAGAACACAATCAAACACTGCCGATCATTTCCAGTATACCAAGCCGTATAGATCAAACACAAGAAGAGAGCATTGAACCTGAGTCACCTGCAGAAGTTATAGAAGCCCCTAAAAAAGTAAAAAAGCCATATAGGCCTAAACCTAAACCAACCACTTTAGATCTCTTCTAGATCCTTCTTAAGAACTTGCCCTTTTTTAAGGGCATATTTTACCCTATTATAGTATAATCTTAAACTAAAAATTAAGGGTATTTCTCCATGCCAAAACGCGAAGACATCAAAACTATTTTACTTATCGGTTCAGGACCTATCGTTATCGGTCAAGCTTGTGAATTTGACTATTCTGGTACTCAAGCAGCTAAAACACTTAAAGAGTTAGGCTATAGAGTTGTTCTTATCAACTCTAACCCTGCTACCATAATGACAGACCCTGAGTTTGCAGACCGTACATACATTGAACCTATTACAGCTGAAGTGATCGATAGAATTATCAAAAAAGAAAATGTTGACGCTATCTTACCTACAATGGGTGGTCAGACGGCACTCAACGTTGCTATGGATATGAATGAAGCGGGTATGCTAGAAGGTATTAAGTTTCTTGGAGCTCATCCTGATGCAATTAAAAAAGGTGAAGATAGACAACTTTTCAATGAAGCTATGATAAAAATTGGTATGGATTTACCTAAAAGTGCCAATGCCTATACTGTTGACGAAGCAATGAGAGTTGCAAAAGAAATTGGTTTTCCAGTCATCAGTAGAGCTTCATTTACTCTTGCAGGTGGTGGTTCAGGGGTAGCATACAATATGGAAGAGTTTAAAAAGTTGGCAGAAGAAGGTATTGATGCCAGTCCAATTAATGAGATTGAGATTATGGAATCAATGCTCGGATGGAAAGAATATGAAATGGAAGTTATCAGAGACAATAAAGATAACTGTATTATCGTATGTTCTATTGAAAACTTTGATCCTATGGGTGTGCATACA